>Ga0214473_10009975_pt1 | contig 11200 bp, 13 predicted proteins | sample RVTome_7_FD_203509 | JGI IMG/M metagenome (GOLD analysis project Ga0214473, IMG submission 203509) | Soil microbial communities from uranium-contaminated site in the Upper Colorado River Basin, Wyoming, United States - RVT98D197 | ecosystem: Environmental > Terrestrial > Soil > Contaminated >...
TCCAAATCATATCTGGCGGACCTGACAAAGCGCATGTCCGAATCGAGAATAGCCCAGCATCTTCACGGACAATTCACATCTTTCGAGGGGAGACTGTTTCCGGAGGGGGTTATCAGCCGATGCCTTATCGCCGAACCTGCTGATCTTCTTATTCATCCCGTACCGGGCCGCTTTTATATCCACGGCTGGGATCTGGCTCGAAAAATGACTCACACGGTCGGAGTGACTCTCGACGTCAGCCGAAGGCCGTACAGGGTGATCGAATTAGCCCGCATGCAGCGCGAATGGCCGATAACTATCGGGGCCATAATACAACGGCATAAACGCTATGGCGGAGTCACCATAATCGACTCCACCGGCCTGGGCGACGTTGTCCTTTCCGAGCTCGGCGATATCGGAGCGGTCGGCTTCAATTTCGGCGGCGGCAACCGCGACCTGCTTCTGGCCAATCTGGAGCGGGCCATTTTCGCGGGCGAGGTCGTCTGGCCGCACCTTGAGATTCCCGATGAGGGCGCGCGATGGAGCCTGACCGACGAGATCCGGGCTATGGACAAATCCTATACAAACGTCGGCGATGGCGTCTGCGCCCTGGCCTTGGCCTTGTGGCAGGTGCGCGAGAGGAACAACCAGACGCCGTTCTTGAGATCCTCGGTGGGGCGGTTTTAGGACAGTCTATTAGGAAATCCTCCTAATGAATGATTATTAATATCATAGCCGGAGCCATAGCAGCACATTAGGCCCAAATCACATGGACATTAAGACAGATTTAATATACTCCAATTTTGCTTTTATCGTTTGACAAATCTTATTATGATATTATCTTATTGTAGAAAGTGACTTGTGGATCGGTTAAATGGATCGAAAAGAAAGACTAAAATTAATCGTCGAACTGGAAAAGGCTCGCGGTTCTAGCGTTATTGTCTTCTTTACGGGCGATAGGGGACCGCTGACTAGCTCAAGAATTGCCGAAGATTCGGTTCGACCCTTATATGAGCACCTACTTTCCCTGCCAGAAGCCGACCCCTCAAAGAGAAAAATTGATCTGTTTTTATATAGCCGCGGCGGCGATGTTAGCGTTCCTTGGCGAATTATTAATATGTTCCGAGAATTTTGCGACGAATTTTGCGTCCTCATACCATATAAAGCTCACAGCGCGGCGACAATGATATGTCTTGGATCAGACAGAATTGTTATGGGCAGGAAAGCGGAACTTGGCCCTATTGATCCGACGTTAGTTAAGGCGACGGTAGCTGACCTTACAGGGCCCCCGCCGGAGATAAGCGTCGAGGATGTTTCCTCATATATTTCTTTTATGAAAGACAGGGCTGGAATCAGCGACCAAGCGGCTATAGCCAAAGTAATTTCGCAACTTGCGGACCATTTAACCCCCTTAACTTTGGGAAGCGTCAACAGACAATATTCTCATATTAGGTTGGTTGCAAGAAAACTACTGACAGCACGCAAATTAAAAACCGATGAAGATAGGATTTCTGCAATCATAGATGCTCTTACGGAGAAGATGTACTCTCACGGTCATGCTATTGGCAGAAAAGAGGCTATCGAGCTCGGGCTACCCGTAGAGAAGCCTGAAATGGCAACGGAATCCCTTATATGGGAACTTTACAAAACATATGAAACTTTTTTGAGTTTGGGCGACCCAATGGACCCGGAAGAGATACTTACCTCTAAAAAAGCGGATGAGCACGTTGAGGAGAACGTGCCACTCGCTGTTATCGAGAGCGTCCATAAACTACACCTATTCGAATACACTATTTCTTTTAACCACAAGCGCAACATACCCTCGAATCCCCAAATCAACGTGAATCTCCAACTCCAGCTTCCGCCAGGGATAGATGCCCAACAGCTCCCAGCCGCAGCCCAGCAGATTCTTACTCAAATGATTCAGCAGATTTCCGCCGCAATACCTCAAATCGTGCAACAGGAACTTCAACGGCAATCGCCCGTAGTAGGTATTGAAGTAAAAACTTACGGCGGCAAGTGGAGAGAAAAGACTAACCTGCCGATATAGATTGCCGGAAGGAGATTTATTATGGAAATCAAGATAGAACCCAGAATAACAACCTTCGGTGAGATAGTTCTAAGATTTGGGGTGTCTAGCCCATTAATTGTTCCGCCCGCGGTCGGAGAGGCTGGCGAAGGAATCCAGTACCGCGTACCTCAAGAAACAGCGCCATCCTCATCGGAGATTAATTACGCACAGCGCGGCGGATACTACATCATTCCATTCTCTACCGCTTAATCAGCCCTTACTGACCTAGGCTGTTTTGTTAGAAGCTATAAAAATTTGCAAAACAATGCTCATTATAGATGCGGCTGACTCCCAACATCTCCCCCAATTTGGGTAGGGTGATGTACTAATCGACCGTCATAATTTCCTCTATCCTCTAAGCTAATATACCCCTTCAGATTAACTATAGTTAACTATTGGCAACTAGGTTAACGGAAGTTAACCTCAGGTCTGCAGATTAACATCTCGGTCTGATCAATCATGCCCTTTCTTGAGGACAGAATGACTCTGTCTGGAGAACGGAGTCCGAACCTGTCCTGGAGTGCAGAAATTCAGTAATCAGCCAAACATCTCTCGATTCTAAAGAAATTGGATAGGCGTGATCCTCGATCCGACCCTAAACAGCCAATAACAAAGAAAAGGCCGGCCCCAAGGAGGGAGGGAAGCAAATTTCATAACTTCACAACGTGCTTCTTAATGAATTTCTGTATCGCTTCTACAACCTGATCTTTATACGGTGCCGGGCTTTGGGCCACCCATATCGTGAAATTGTAAAATTCCTGGGTATCTACTTCGAGCCATTTATCGTTTTTGTGAAGAAATGTCAACAACGTCGTTATAGCGATTCTCTTGTTGCCGTTCTGAAAGGGATGGTTCTTAATCAGAAGATAGAATAATATGGCGGCTTTGTCGATAAGAGACGGATAAAGACTCTTGCCTGAGAAACTTTGGAAAGGAGTAATCACGCAACTTTCCAGCACGTTGGGAAAACGCGTGGAGAAATCGGGAATCGGTTCATCAAATGCTAATTTTTCCTTGGCCAGCCTGAAGGCGACATATTCCACTTCTTTAAGAGTGATTATTTTCATCGTTCCCTGGCCAGCTTTTTAAGTACCTCCCCGTATTCTTTCACGATTCTTCGTACCGCGGTATCTATCTGTGTTTTGGCTTTATCGCTGACTTTTTTGCCAAGTACAGTCGAGATAGTCTTATCGGAAATCACGAAAGTCCGTCCGATTCTGAATGACGGAATCTCCCCGCTCTTGATCTTCCGGTAGACCGCGATCCGGCTGATCCCCAAAAGCTCCGCCAGCCTGGGGATAGTGATATATTTTTCGCTAGCCATCTTTCCCTCGATTCTTATTGTTAACCAACTCAGTTAAGGTTAACATCAGTTAACTTCGATTATGGAAGTTAACATATATTTCGGCAATGTCAAGAATTATTTGAGCATGCCGGGCTATGTTTCTTAATCCAATTAAAAAAGGCCGGCCTCAAGGAGGGAGGGAAAGACCGGCCTTTAGTCGGCTCACCCATTGCGGGCTCGCCCTTCAAGACAATTTATTTCGCCCCGATTTGACCAGCGCGTTGGCCGTCAGGAGGGAGCAAAAGCTCTAATTTCATCATATAGCTACCGCAATAAATATGCCCGCGGACTGTCAAAAATACACCCTTTCTATCGTGATAATTATCAAAACATTAGCTTTATTTTGCAAAATCGCTCGCCTGGCGAAACCGCCCAGAAACTGGGCATTTTATCAAAATAGTGAAGTTTTCTGCATTTTTTAAATTCCTCGCGGAATCCAGACTTCTAACGTTCAATCCGCATTTGTTTTGAAAATCCCCGAATGATGTAAACTGGAGGAATATTGGAGAAGCTCAACGAAATCCTGATTGATTCTCTTTCGGTTTCAAAACCCGCCGAGAGGATTGATTTTTTGGTCGATCTCATAAATAAGTCAATTAATCCGCCCAGGAAAGCCGCCGCGGATAACGTGAATATCAGGGTCATGTTTATAGTCAACGACCGGGTTAATTCGCATGGCGGACGATTCCGGCGATCGGACCTGGAGGTATTATCCCGGCTGATCGTGGATACGCCTGTCTTGATCGGCCATAACCGCGCCGGAGCGCCGCTGGCCCGGAATTTCCATGCCGAGCTTGAGAGCAAGGGCGACGCAGTCTGGCTTAAATGCTATTTCTACTGGCCGCGGGTTCCCGACGGCGAAACTGACAAGCTTCTGGAAAAAATCGATTCCGGGGTGCTGAAAGAATGTTCCATATCGTTCACCTACACTTTCCCCGAATGTTCCGAGTGCGGACAGGATATCAGAAACTGCTCCCATAATATCGATCTGAATAATATCCATAACCGTGATTCCGCGACTCATTTTATATACGGCGGCATAAGCGAGGTACTGGAAACGTCCCTGGTATATAAAGGCTCGGTCAAAGGCACCTATCTAAGCGATAAGCTTTCCAGCCTGCCCGGCCCGGAAATCGCCTTGAATATAGGTGGAAAGCGCCGGGAAATTTCTCTGCCGCGATGGTCGGTCTCGGCTTTGCGAATTTCAATCGTCGATCTCGGCCTGGCGGAGGCTGATCCGGCCGAAATTCTGTCCAAATCGCCGGATCTGGCCGCCTGTCTGGGATTTCGCCGTGGAAACGCTTACCTGCTCGCTAAACAAGTCTGAGATCAACGGGGGCCATTTGAACTCCAGAGAATCGATGATAAGATTTTTGATTACTTTCGGCGTCACCGTGGCCGCCGCAGTCTCCGGATATTTCACCGCCTACGCCGGTCTTCGGGTGGAATTGGCCGGCAAAGCGGAAGAGCGATATGTGGCCGAGATGGACGTTCGCCTGGCCCGCCTTGAAACCATCATAAACGAGCGTTTCGCCACCAGGGAAGATCTTTCGGATTTCAAAAGAGAAGTCGTCACCAAGTTAACCGCCCTCGAGATTCTGTTATCCGACGGCGACCTCCGCTCGAATTTATCGCCGAAAAGATAGCTGGAAAATAATAGGAGGAAAGTTTGAACCTGAAATCAGCAATCGAAAAAATCGAAACAATAAAATCGGAGATCGATCTGGCCTTCGAAAAAGGCTCGATTGATTTTGACCTGATCGATTCCCGGCTGGACGCTTTGAAAATCGATCTATGTTCTATGATCGACACGAACAGCGTCGAAACCGGCGATTATAGCAAGCAGCCATCGGAATTCGTGTCTCGCCAATCCGTAAGAATAGAGGATTTTAGATAATATCTGAATAATAGCGTGAATAAAACTCAAAAGGAGAAATTATGGCTGTAAGAGACCAAAATCTTCAAACCATCGGATTTCAGACCGCCACGTTCAAGATCCATCAAACCGCGGGTTCCGACGATCTGTCGGATTCAGATATCGGTAAGGCGGTTACCATATCGGGAAACTACGAGGTGGGCCCCGGTTCCAACGGCGCCATGCTGCTGGGGAAATTGATCGACCTGTCATTGACCGACGCTGATAACGGCAAGAGAGTCGCGACCGTACAGATAGGAGGAATCTGCAAGTTGCCCGCGGCCGCCACCGTCCCCACAGTCGGTAACAGTGTCGTGGTTAACGGCAGCGGAGCTGTCAGGCAGGCGCCCGTGCTGACCGGCTACGATCCGGCCGGAGGCAATGTCGCCCGCGGCACCGTCATCGCCGTCAACGGCACAACCGACGTAACCTTGATTCTTGGCTGATAAAAAAGGAGACAATAATGGAAATAGAAAAGCTGCTTTCAACCGAATTGGGCAACCCGCCGGATTTTTCCTCGCATGAAAAAGCGAGCCGAGCGGCGGTCGATTTTTCACGCGCCAAAAAGATCGATATAGACCGGGAAACCTATCTCGACGCCCAGGCTAAAGGGCTGACCCTGACCGAGCTTCTCGAATCGGCCGAGTACGATCCCAGCCCGACCGGCTCGCCGCTCGATGCGTTCGAGCGTCAGCTCGCCCTTAAAGGACTTCGGACTGCGGGAGGCAAGCCGGTAACCGTGGAGATGTTCTATCGCGGCGCGCCGGCCCTGATGCCGGAATTCATGCAGCGCGAAATCCGTCGCGGCATGAACATGCGGCCCGAACTTGCCCGGCTCCTGGCCTCCAGCGCCGGCGTCTCGACTTCCCGCTATTCCCCCATATACATAAATCATTCCGCCGCCGATCCGGCCATGTCCCTGCGTCCCGTCGGCGAGGGCGCGGAGATTCCCTCTGTAAACATCTCCGAACAGACCAACACCATCACGATACCCGACTACGGACTCACTCTCAAGGTAACCTACAAAGCCCTTCGCCACAGAAGCATGACCCAGTTCAGGGTGCTCTTATGGTATATCGGGTATAGATTGCAATCCGACAAAATCGCGCTGGTAGTCGATACTATCGTCAACGGCGACGGCAATTCCAATCCCGTTGCCGTTGTCAATACCGACGTCACCGGAACCCTCGATTACGACGACCTGGTCAAGTTCTGGAACGAATTCTATCCCTACCAACCCAACGTGCTGATCTGCCACAAGGACAAGGTCCGCTCGATTCTGACCCTGGCCGAATTCAAAGATCCTCTCGTCGGTTTCAGCTTCCAGGCTAACGGCGAGATAACGTCGCCCCTCGGAGCCACGTTGATCCGTTGCGACGAGGTTCCCACGGATTACGTTATAGGCCTCGATAACCGTTTCGCCATCGAGGAAGTGGTCGGCCAATCCCTTATGGTCGAATACGACAAGATCATCGAGCAGAAAATCGAGGAGGCGGTCATATCCGAATCGGTGGCCTACGCCAAGGTCGTCAGGGAATCGTCCCTGATACTCGATTCTCAATGGGTATAATCGGATGAGGCGGATTGAATCATGCACAAACTCTTAGCCACATCGGCGGCGGCCCGGCCTACAGGGTCGCCGCCCCAGCGAAAACTCTTCCGGGTCCCCGACGGCGTCTTCAAAGGGAGGCTCCTGGCCCTCTACATGAATTCCGTCTCGGGCATATCGCTCGCCTATTCCGATAATCCTTATTCGACCTGGTCCGCTCCGCAGCAGATAATCGGCAATTCCTTTGATTCGCCGTTCTCGGCTTCTATGGACGATTCGGGGAATATCAGAATCGTCTATACCGACAGCCTCAAGGATATCAAGTATCTGAAACTCTCTTTCGCGGCCGGAGCCTGGACAGCCGGCTCCCCCGTAACGGTGGTCAACACGGACGATTCCTACAATCCGTTCATCATGGCCGACGGCGACGGAAAACTATGGTGTATGTTCGTCAATCATCAAACGTCTTCCGACATGAACTACTATGTTCGCTCCAAAACGTCGAGCGACGACGGCCAGACGTGGGGAAGCGGATCGCTGGATCTGGGAGCCCAACTTTCCGCGGGTTCGCCCGATAATTGCTTTGTAGCCGCCCGTCAATTATCATCGAAGATCTTCGCCGTTTTTGCCGACGGACGCTCGAGCCTCAAATACCGCGTCTACGATTTCGACCTCGGCGCCTGGGGAAGCGAAACCGCCATTCACGCCGGGAATTTTATCGACAATAATTTCGACATCGATATCAGTCCCGATAAAAAACTCGGCGTCGCTTTTGCTGTCAGCTCGGACGCAAAAATATACTTCAAGGAATTCGACGGAAGCGGCTGGAGCGGATTGCAGCAGATTGAAAACGCCGAATGCAAATCGCCCCAGATAGTATACGCCGAAAGTATCCCCGATATCTTCTACGCCAAGATCATCGCCGGCGATTATCGGGTGTTACGCAGCGCCCGAAAATCAGGCGATTCGTTTACCGTAAGCGATTATTCTCCGTCCATCGGGCTGTTCGACAGCGTATTTGTCTACGACAATTCAGCGATCGCCAAATTCGAGGACGTAACCGCGGCCGCGGCCGACAGCTCGGCGGGGGACGTCTTCCACTCCGTCTCATCCGCGCTGTTGAATTCGATCGAAGACTGTCTGTATCTCGGAAAAGGCCATAGATTCTTCTGTTGCGCCACGATCCTTTCGATCGCCGGGGTCGGCGGCCAGGTTGTCTGGGAGTATTTCGACGGGGCCGTCTGGAAATCTTTCGTTCCCGCCGACGGCGCTTATCATTTTGATTCGACCGATAAACTCGTCTATCTCTGGGTCGACGGGGAATCCGCGCCGCCGGACTGGCAGGTCGGATCGGTTAACGGTTATCCGGCGTACTGGGTTCGCGCCAGAGTTATCGCCGCTTATACCGTCAATCCGGTCGGCAGCCAGATTTTCCCCGCTCCGAGATGCGTCGACCTTGTCCTGGCACGCCACGGCAATTGAGAATGGAAGAGGCTTATGAACGTTACGCTTGATTTTTTGAAATCGAACAGGAAATGGCTGGTGCGCGGTTTCCGGGTCTGGGGCGACGACGGCGCGATCGAAGCCGATATGCTGACAACGGAAACCGATTCGGCGGTATCGCGGGTAATCTACCAGCGCGAATTTTCCGGCGGATTAAACCAGATCGTGTTCTTTAACAATCTCGTCGATCATAGGGGCAACCATCTGCCCGCTTCTATCGACGGCGCCTCGGTGATTTTGATTCCCAAGAATCCGACCGGAACATTCGTTCGGGGCCTGGTAGGTCCCAACTCCTTCCGGATCGCCAAGGAGAGGCGAGAGTCGCCTGACGGGATGGTCGACCTTTTGATATTGGAGATGTGCTGATGCCTTTTACGACCAAAGAAATAGTTAAAAAACATATTCTCGATCACCATATAGGATCGACCTCGGTGGAGAACGAGCCGATTCAGTTGTCGGGAAACGATTATGTCGAACTCCGGCATCGGATGATCCTCAGGGATTCGGAAAAGATCAAGGGAAAAGAGCAGATCGAGCCGACCAGAGAGGAAATCGATTTTTCCGGATCGGACAGCCTGAATCTCTCCCATAGCGAACTCATGCCGGATACGGTGGTGGTCGCCTCGGACAGTTCCCTGGGGACAATCTACGCGGAAAACGTCGATTATCAGATCGACTACGATTCCGGCGGGATAAGCAGGATACAATCGGGGACCATCCCCTCCGGCGGGGCCGCGGTCATCTGGTATTTGTATTTTCGCCTGTATCAAAACGGGGTCGATTACGATCTCGATTACCAGAGGGGAAAACTTCGCCGCCGTTCGACAGGAGATATAGAGTCGGGTCAACGTGTCCTGGCCGATTATTCGGCCGAATTCGGGGGGCTCGACGACGAAGCGATGGACAATGCCATAACCGAAGCCGACGATCAGATATTGTCTTTTATAGATGATATTCATCGCGATTCCAGCGACAGATCGTTGGTTACAGCCGAAACTTATCTCGCGGTTTCCATAATCTGCCGCATAAGAGCCATGGAATCCATGTCCCCGGCGCGAAATCCGTCGAATGGCGCCGCCGACGCCAAATCGTGGTCGGCGCTCTCGGACATGTATAAGCAGGAAGCCTACTCCCTGCTATCGCGATACTCCGGAGCGGTCGGCGCATTGAAACCCCCGTCGAAGGCTTGAGGTAGTTCATGATAAGGTTTCGCAAAGTATTTTTATTGGTCATGGGCCTCCCGGCGATCTTGTCCGTTCTTCCTCAATGCGCCCATGCCGCCTCTGAAGGCCCCCGTAATCCGTCGAGCGCCTCCGGCCTTGTTTGGAAAAATCCTACGTATACCTATTCATCTGACAATTCTCGAGCCAGCTACAATAATTCGTTTCAAGACATTCTGGCCCTGACTTCATTTGGTTTCAGCTCCGCCTCCGGCGTCATCGACGGAATAAAAGTGGAAATCGAAGGATATGGAACGGGGGCCGCCCCGCCAATCGGTGATCAGATAGACGTCGCCCTGACAAAAGATGGGAGCACACCCGCCGGGTCCTGGAAAACCGCCCGGGCCTTACCCAATGGCCTGGCCAACGAGGCATATATAACCTGCGGCGGCGCAAACGATCTGTGGGGGACGTCCTGGACGGCTTCCGATATAGATAATTCCAATTTCGGAGCGCTGATCAGGGATACCGATATTGTCGCTGGCGCGCTGTACATCGACCACGTGCGAGTCACGGTTTATTATACCCTGTTTATCAATTCCGCCCGGCGGATCAAACTTCAGAAAACGCTCACGGGAGATTAATATGTCCAGATGCTCGTTTCTTGCCTCGGTTATCGCCTTATTTTTGGCCTGCTTTCTACCGCTCAAAGCCGTCGATTTCGGCCTGGTCTCGGTAAACGATACTATCAATCTCCCGTTAGTATGCCTTGATACCCTCGGCAGAAAGGCCCTTCCGGATTCCGTTCATGTCATGACCTGGTATCACGGGCAGGGAGCGAATGCTTATACCTACGCCGCCCGCAGTATCACGCCCAAGGCCACTTCATATATTGACACCGTTTCGTTCGCCGCGACTCAATATTTCTACTTCATCGACCTCGTCGACAATATCGATTCGTCTATGGCAAACGGATTGTATTCCGGGCAGATTGTTCTCTGGTGCCAGAACGAACCGACCGCCAATCCCTTTTCTTTCACCAAAGTCAACGGCAGATCGAAAGACATTTTCGCCCGACTTGACACCACGGTATCGAGCCGCTCCGATTTCAACGAAACGTCGGACAGGGTGGATCTCGTGGATAACGCCATCGACTCCAATACCGTCGCCGATGACGCGATACTGGCGTCGAAAGTTGCCCCGGGAACCTGGCTGGAAGCGCGGAATTATTTCTGGGGCAATATCGATACCCTGTCATTTCCCACCGATTCCTCTGATTTTGTCCAGTTCTTAATACGCGAATTCGCCGACGGCGTCTGGAACGAGGACACGACCGGACATTATATCGTGGGGAAATACGGATATGAGGCCGTGCGGGGAGGCTCCGCTTTTCCCGATTCGCTCGCCGCCCGTATCGATTCCATTCTGGCATCGCTGGGATACGATTCGACCTCCTTGCAGATCAAAACCGGCTCCTTCGGCTCCTCGGAATCGTCTTCCACCTCGCTGACCCTTTATCAATGGATGGTCAATAGCATCGGTATCGACGGCATCAATAACCTGCATTCGAAAGTCGACGGCCTTTCGCTCTCCGGCGGCGGTACCGAACCCGAAACTTTGATAATCGCAAACAGCGTCGATACGACCCTGATTCAGGGGGCGATAGTAACGCTAAGAA
>Ga0214473_10009976_pt1 | contig 11199 bp, 16 predicted proteins | sample RVTome_7_FD_203509 | JGI IMG/M metagenome (GOLD analysis project Ga0214473, IMG submission 203509) | Soil microbial communities from uranium-contaminated site in the Upper Colorado River Basin, Wyoming, United States - RVT98D197 | ecosystem: Environmental > Terrestrial > Soil > Contaminated >...
CTCGCCTCCGGGCCCCGCCTAGACTCCGGGCCCCGCCTAGAGGGTGGGGAAGGGATTGCGGCGCGTCACGACCCAGCGGCGGTAGACCGAGACGGTCTCGCGGTCGAGGCCCGGCCCCGCGCAACGGGTCCAGGCCTCGAGCACCTCCCGCACGACGCGCGCGTCGGGATCGCGCGCCGAACGGCGCATCCGTGCCGACGCTGCGAGGCGGGACGCGATCGGGCCGAGCAGGGCCGCATCGAGCTCGCGATCGAGCACCGCGTCGCACAGGCGCAGCAGGTGGAGCGGCAGCAGCTCGAAATCGGAGGATGGGGCGGAAGGGGGCAGGGGGGCCGGGGACCGATCGTCGCCGAGCAGCTCCCTCCTCAGTACCGTGGGGCCGACGCGCCCCACGAGAAACTCGAGCAGCACGCGCTCCCGCACCGTTGCCCCCGCCTCGAGGCTAGACCACCTTGCGCAGCCGCTCGTAGCCCTTCTTGAGCTCCTTGCCGAGCAGCTCCACGGCCTCTCCGACGTCTCCCGCGGCGTCTTTTCCCACCCGTCCGATGGTGTTCGCCTTGCCGCGGAGATGGCCGAGCTTCTTCTCGAGCTCTTCCCACTCGTCGCGCGCGTCCGCGGCCGCGAGATGGATCTTGAGCTTGATCTCGTCACGCATGCGCTCGAGCGACGCGATGACCTCTTTGACGTCGGTCCGCTTGCTCATGGAAGGCCCTCCCGATCCGATGTTCGCACCGCGATGATCGCACCGCCCGGGGAGCTTGAAAAGGCGTGCCCGCCTCAGCCGGGACGCCGGGCGAAGTGACCGCGCACCGGCGAGAAGTACACGACGCCGATGGTGACGCCGACGATCACCTGCGCGGCCGTCTCCGCGGCCACGCTCCAGCCGGTGGTCACGCTCGGCTCGAGCAGCGCCTGGAGCACGCAGCCGAGGAGCGCCATCACGAGGAAGAAGGGGCGCGCCCAGCGCCGGAGCGCGAAGACCCCGACGCTCGCCACGAGGCTGCCGATGGCCCACAGCAGTGTCAGCCAGCCGACTACCGCGTCCGCCACGGTGGCCGGCCGGACGGCCTCGGAGGCCGCGTACTCCTGGAGCAGGAAGGGCAGGCGCTCGACCTCGAGCTGGAAGATCACGATCGACAGGCAGGCCAGGATCCACTGCCAGACGACGAGGTGACGCAGGACGGTTTCGATCGGCACGCGATGGCTCCCTGGGGTGCGACGCTAGCCCAATGAGCTTCGCTCGCCTTCGGCTCGCTGCGCGGAGGCCGACTCGCGAGTCGGCCTCCTAGCGCACGAGGCTCATGAGTCGAGGCACGAACACGATGAGGCCCACCGTCGCGGCTCCCGTGGCGCTGACGAGGACCGCGCCCGCGGCCACGTCCTTGGCCCGCTGCACGAGCGGGTGATGATCCGGCAACACCACGTCGCAGAGCGACTCGAAGGCCGTGTTCATCGCCTCGGTACTCCATACCGCGGAGATGGCCAGGACGACCGCGAGCCATTCTCCGGCGGAGATGCCGAGGAACGCCGCGAGCGCGCAGACGGCGAGCGTCACCGCGGCGTGGATCCACGCGTTGTGCTGCGTCGCGAGGAGCTCCGCCAGCCCGCGGAAAGCGTTGGCGAAACTCGCGATGCGTGCACCGATGGAGAAGGTCCTGGTCATGTGCGCGTGTCGGCTCCGTCCCGTCGCCCCGCGCGCATGCGCTGCGCGAGCTCCACCAGGTCCACGACGCGCTCGCAGTCCACGCCGTCCCAGTCGCCGAAGGGATCGAGCAGCACCGCGTTCACGCCCGCCGCGCGCGCGCCGGTCACGTCTGCGTGGTACAGGTCGCCGACGTGCAGCGCGCGCCGGCCGGAGACGCCGGCGCGCTCGAGCGCGTGCTCGAAGATGCGCGGGTCGGGCTTCTCGAAGCCCACGATCGCCGAGTCGACCACCGCGGTGAAGTAGCCGCGCAGCCCGACCTCAGCGAGCCCGCGCTCGACGGTGCCATCGGAGTTGCTGACCACGAGCAGCCGCAGGCCCTGGTCGCGCAGCGACTCGAGGGCTTCGGGCACACCCGGGAGGACCCAGCGCCAGAGCCGATTCGCTGCGCCCGGAGCGCGCAACCGCAGCGCGAGCTCCGACGCGGCGCGGTCGAGGGAGGGATCCCCGGCCGCGGCGATCGGCTCGAGGCGCCCGAGGATCTCGCGCAGGTAGAACCGGAAGGTGTCCGCGCCCTCCGTGGAGCGATCGGCGACGAAGCGCGAGACGGCGGGACGCGCCGCCGCCTCGGCGCGCCGCACGGCCGGAACGCCGCAGGAGAAGCCGAGGGAGGCGAGCTCCGCCGCGACGCGGTCGAAGTCGATCGACACCAGCGTGTTGCCGGCGTCGAGGAAGACCGCCTCGATCTCGTCCCAGGGGATCATCACGGGAGGATACCTCCGAGCTGCGGGATCGCGCCGACGCAGCCGCGCCGCTAGCCTGGGATACCCTTGCGCACGCTGACCGACGTCGACTGGGAGCGCTGGTTTCCGGAGGTGCGCGCGACGCTGCTCTTCGTCGTGCGCGACGGGCGCATCCTGCTGATCCGCAAGAAGCGGGGGCTCGGCGCCGGGAAGATCAACGGCCCGGGAGGCAAGCTCGACCCCGGCGAGACTCCGCTGGCCGGCGCGATCCGCGAGGTGGAGGAGGAGATCGGAGTCACACCCACGGGTGTCGAGCAGCGCGGAGAGATCCGCTTCCAGTTCACGGACGGGCTGGCGCTGCACGGCTTCGTCTTCCTCGCCCGCGACTGCACCGGACGCCTGCGCGAGACGAACGAGGCGACGCCCATCTGGACGCCCGTCGAGCGCATCCCCTACGCGCAGATGTGGGCCGACGACGTCTTCTGGCTGCCAAGCCTGCTTGCGGGCCGGAAGTTCTCGGGTCGTGCGCTCTTCGACGGCGACGCGCTGCTCGACCAGTGCTTCGAGTCGCTCCCCGCCGACCACCGCTTCGAGCCCTGAGCGGGCGCTCGGGCTAGGAAATCGACTCGAGGCGGGCGCGGCGCAGCACCACGTGAAGCAGGAAGAAGGTCGCGAAGCAGGCCGCCGAGAGGCCGACCACCAGCACCTCCGCCGCGAGCCCACCGGGATCGACAGGCGCAAGGATTGCGCCCGCCGCGGCCGTCGCGAACGCGCCGCCCGACGTGAGGCGGTTCGGCGGCGAGGCGAGGAGCCCCGCCAGCCGGAGCGCATTCACGAACCAGAACGCGCCGAAGGCCGTCGCGACCGCGATCCAGAACAAGAGCGGTGCGAACACGGTCTCCGGGTCGGCCCCCCGCGCGACCCCGACGAGGAGCCGCCAGGCGAGCAGGGCCGCCGACGACAGCGCAAAGGTTGCGAGGGCCAGCGGAGGGCTCGAGAGCAGGGCGCGCGACGGTTCCACCGCAGCTCCGAAGCGGCGATTTCCCGCACCGCGCGAGAGCCGGCCGCGGGCCGCATCCTATCACGGCGCGTTGCACGCGTGTTGCCAGCTCTCTGCGCGCTTCGCTTGCTCTATCGCCCGGTGACGCGCAGCCACGCTGACGCGGCGAGGCCCCACGCTGCGTTCGCCGCGAGCACGACGAGCGGTGTCAGCGTTCCGAGCTTCGTCCCGAGCACGTCGGCTCCGCTGCGATACGGGAAGATCACGAAGAGCTGGACGAGCGTCGGGAACAGGCTCAGCGCGAGACCCTGCACGACCCAGCGCTGCGAGGCGAGCGGCAGCAGGAAGAGGAGTCCCCAGAGACCGCCCCAGACGATCCGCGGAACCAGCCACTCCGGCGAGAGCGCCGGCGCGATCCGCACGCCGAGCGCGTGCGTGAGGCCGCTCGTCCCCGCCGCCCAGAGTGCCACGCTGTTCGCGAGAGCGCCGACGGCACCCGCAGCGAAGACGAGCGAGAGCTGCCGCGCGTGCGCGCGGGCGCTCAACGCGCCGGCTGCTTCTCACCGCGCGTGGCGTCGACGCTCCAGATGCCGGCGCCGTGGGCGGAAAGGAAGAGGAAGACGAAGCAGTAGAGCACCGCAAGCTCGCCGCCGTTCGCGATCGGGAAGAGGCCCTTCGTGCCGTGGGCCATCCAGTAGGCAGCCGCCATGAGGCCCGAGCAGAGAAAGGCGGCCCACCGCGTGTAGAGACCGATCATCACGAGAATCCCGCCGAAGAGCTCGATCGGACCCGCCACGTAGATCACGAAGGCCGGAGCCTCGCCTGGCAGCGGCACCGGAATCCCGAAGAGCTTGGAGGCCCCGTGGCACAGGAACAAGAGACCGGCCAGGATGCGCAGCAGGGCGTGCGTCTCGGCGCCGTACCGGGTCATGAAGGCTGCCATGTCGTCGCTCCTCCGGCGCGCCGCACGCGCCTCAGTCGCCCGCAGCTCCGCCGCCCGCATCCTGCGAGGCGGGGATCTCGCGTACGTGCAGGATCCCGAAGAGAAAGGTCTGCCGCAGATGGCTCGCGAGCGACCCGGGTGCCCGGCGCAGCCGCGGCAGGAAGACGAGGCACTCGATCGCGTGGACCACGACGAGCACCCAGAAGAGCGTCCTCCCGAAGCTGATCAGCCCCGCTTCGCCCGGCCCGAGGAAGGACAGCGCGCCGAGCCCCCAGGCGCCGAGGACGACCCACTTCGGACCGGACAGCGACGCAGCACTCCCGCCAGGCATCCGTTGCGTCCTCCCCGCTCCGAGGCGCCCCAGCCTACACCCCGCGCCGGCGCATGCCATGCCGGAGTTCAGCGGACCAGGGCGCGCACCTCGCCGAGCGGCCCGAAATCGGCTCTCGCCTCGCAGTGCGGGGCGGGAAGCACCCACGACGCAGCCGGCCTGGAACATGCTGTCGGCAGGAGCGGGGACGCCGTCAGCCACAGGTCCCGAAGAGGCCGCACAGGAAACCCCAGCGCGAGCGGGGCTCGGGCGGGGCCCACTCGATCCGGACGATGCGCTTGCCCCACGAGCGCGCCGCTCGGCGGTCGCCGCCCATGAAGATGTCGATCCGCCGCTCCCAACGGGGCGGCATCTTGTCGAGGACCCGAAACTCGCCGCCGAGGCCCTCGATGCGGACCCGCGCGTTGCGCACCAACCCGTGCGCGAGGAGATCCGGCGACACCGCGATCGCGCGCACCCCCGGGTGCAGGCGATCGCCCCAGGCCCCGATCTCGGGGTCGCCGTCGGTCTGCTCGGGGACGCCGTTGTAGGCCGTAGCGGTGACGACGAGCTCCTGACCGGACGGACCGAGCGTCGCGCACGCGGAGGTGAGGAGCAGCACGCAGAGCAGCAACGGCGCGGCCGCGAGCGCGCGGTGCGGTGCGATCATCCTCCCGACCCCCACCTGCAATCTATCCGAGGACGCATCGGACGGAACCCCCCGGCCCTGAATCCTTCCGGGGGGGCGACTCGCGGGACCGCAGCGGCGGATACAATGCTGCGCGTGCATGCCCCCGGGCCCGACGGCATCGATCTCGCCGACCTCGACCACTTCCAGCGGGGCATTCCGCACGAGAGCTTCGCCCGGCTGCGCAGGGACGCGCCCGTGGTCCGCAATCCCGGGGGCGACGACGGCTTCTGGTCGCTGCTGCTCCACGCGGACGTCTCCGCCGTGAACCGCGACAGCCGGCGCTTCTCCTCGGAGCGGCGCGGCATCATGATGTTCGACCAGACCTCGCTCGAGGGTCCCGAGCAGCCGCGGATGATGATCGAGATCGATCCTCCGCGCCACACGCGCTATCGGCGCCTCGTGAACCGCGGCTTCACGCCGCGCATGGTGGCGACGCTCGAGCCGCGGATGCGCGAGATCGCGCGGGGCGCGGTCGAAACGGTGCTCCGCGACGGAAGCTTCGACTTCGCGACGCGGCTCGCGAACCGCCTCCCCGTGCAGGTGATCTGCGAGCTCACCGGCGTTCCAGCGTCCGATCAGGGCACCATCGAGGAGCTCAGCGACCGCATCCAGGCCGGGGCGGCCCAGGGCGCCACCGGCGCGGGCATCGCGACGGCCGAGATCGCCGAGCTCTGCGCGTACGCGAACCGGCTCGCCGACGCCAAGCGCCGGGAGCTCGCGGACGGCCGCCCGCCCGACGACATCGTGACGACGCTGCTCTCGGCCGACGTCGACGGCCAGGCGCTCTCGCCGTCGGAGTTCGGGCTCTTCTTCCTGCTCCTCGCCGTCGCCGGGAACGAGACCACGCGCACGGCGCTCTCCGGCGGAGCACTCGCCTTCGCGGAGCACCCGGAGCAGTGGGCGCGCCTGCGCGCCCATCCGGAGCTGCTTCCGAGCGCGATCGAGGAGATCCTGCGCTGGACGTCTCCGATCCTCTACATGGGACGGACGGCGACCGAGGACGTCGAGATCCGCGGCGAGAAGATCCGGGCCGGCGAGCGCGTGGTGCTGTGGTACGCGTCGGCGAACTTCGACGAGGCCGTCTTCGCCGACCCGCTCCGCTTCGACGTGGCCCGCACCCCGAACGAGCACGTCGCCTTCGGCGCCGGAGGCCCCCACTTCTGCCTCGGCGCGAACCTCGCGCGCCTCGAGCTGCGCGTGATGCTGGGAGAGCTCCTCCCGCGCGTGGCCGAGCTGCGTCTCGCGGGCCCCGTCGTCCACGCGGGCTCGAACTTCTCGAACGGGATCCTGTCGCTTCCGCTCGAGATCCGGCCGGCGTGAGCGGCGGGGAGGGGGAACGATGCAGCGCGGGTTGCGTGCACGGCTCGGAATCGCGATCGCTGCGGTGGCGCTGACCGCGCTCGGGCCGGTCGCTGCGACCGGCGACCCCGAGCCGAAGCCCGGGAACTGGGGTCGCTGGGGCAAGGACGACGAGCGCGGGGCCGCGAACCTGATCACGCCCGAGCGCGTCGTCGCGGCCGCGCGCCTCGTCCAGAAGGGCAAGGTGATCAGCCTCGCGATTCCACTCGACGCGGCCGGGCCGGTCTTCCCGGGGCGCGTGCCCCCGCTGCGGCTGATGGCGGTGAGCGGCGCGGACTACGCCGCGGGTGAGAAGCCCGCCTTCGGAGCGCCCTTTCACATCGCGGACGACTACCTCTTCATGCCGATCCAGGGCTCCACGCAGTGGGACGCCCTCTCCCACGCCTGGGAGGGCGACACGCTCTACAACGGCGTGCCGCAGACGGCGGTGCGCGGCTCGGGTGCGACGCGCCTCGGCATCCAGAACGTGAAGGACAGCCTCGTCGGCCGCGGCGTGCTGATCGACGTCCTCGGCTACAAGGGCGGAAGCCTGGCGCCCGGCACGGCCATCACGCGCGCCGACCTCGACGGCGCGCTCGCGCGCCAGGGAACGAAGGTCGGCCCCGGCGACATCGTGCTGGTGCGCACGGGCGTGGTCCCGGCCTTCTATGCGATCGCGGATCCCGTGCACCGGCTCGGCGTCTACATCGGCGAGATCTTCTGGCTCGAGGACCTCGCGGCCGACTGCGCCGCCGACGGCCGCTACGAGTTCTTCCTCGCCGCGCAGCCGCTGAATCTCACGCGCGCGGTCGCCTCTCCGATCAACCCGGTGGCGGTGAAGTAGCCGGGCGCGTTCGCCAGCGCTCCCCTCGCCGTGCAGGTCAGGCCCGAGGGGCCGGACGGATCACGAGCACGTCCCCCGAGCGATAGCGCGCCAGCGGCTCCCGGCCGGCGCGGAGGCCGAGCTCGAAGCGGAGCTTCCCGGGCGCCTCGCCGCGACAGCGTACGATCTTCGCATGCTCGCCGCGCTGGTGATGCCAGACGCACAGCGTCGTGCGGTTCGAGAGATCGTTCGAGCCGCCGCGCGAGCGGTACTCGAGATGATGGTCGTGCAGGTTCCCGTACGAGGTGCAGCCCGGGAACGTGCAGCGCCAGTCGTCGCGGTCGAAGACGCGGTGCTCCCGCTGAAGACTGGCGTTCGCGATCCCCCAGGTCTCGAACGCGTGCTCGAGGATCGCGTCGAACGCCTCGCTCTCGCTGGCCGTGCGATCGTTCCTCTGCTCGATGCGCCGCTGCACCGTGGCGAGCGCTCCGCGGAACAGGCGCGCCACGTCGCGCGGAGCCGTGAAGAAGAAGGCCATGGTCTTCGGGAAGAGCGTGGGGTGCGCACCCGTTTGGGAATCCCCGGCCCCCGCGTCGGCGCTACCCGAGCGCTCGTCCGCCGCCCCGTCGTCCGCCGCTGCGTCGCCGCCGTTGTCCCAGTTCCCCGTCGGAGGGTCGAGCGGGGGCGGCTCGAGATTTCCCAGCGCCAGCGCCCGCGCGAGCTCGTCGTCGAGGCGCCGGACGCTGACCCGCTCGGCGTGGGCCACCCAGACCGCGTGCCAGGGCGCGGAGTCTTCGCGCCTGAGCAGGGGGATCAGTTGCTGCGCCTGCGCCCAGGAGAGGCGACCGGCGCGGTAGGCCTCGCGCAGCGGCGGGCCGATCTGGCAGGCCCGCTCGAGGCGCACGAGCGCATCGGCCTTGCTCGGTGACATTCCGAGCCACTCGCGTACGAACTCGCCGAGGCTCGAGCAGCCGTAGGCCCGGTAGAGCCGCCCCCGAGCCACCGCGAGCAGCCACGGCCCCATCTGTGCAGTGAGCCGCTGTTCGGCCTCGAGCGCGCGGCGCAGCCGGGCATCGAGTTCGAAGGCGTCGGCGTCGTCGAGCCCCTCGAGGAGCGAGGCGAGCCACGAATCCCCGCTCGCGCACGCGTCGGAGGGTGCGACCTCGCTCACCGCAGTCCGCGCCGCTCTCCACGCAGTACCTCCGATCCTGGGCCCCGCGCACCCGTTTGGTGATTCCTGCGGCGAGCGCACGCCGAGGGCGGCGGCGGCCGGGGGTCCCTCCGCCTCCCGGGCCGGGCCCGCCCGCTCGGCTGCCTGCTCGTCCTCGATCCGCGCGAGCGCCGCCGCATCGAACGGAAGCGCCGAAAGCGCCTCCGCGGCGAGCCGCTCTGCCACCGCCCAGCCCGCCACCGGGTGGCCTTCCAGGCGTGAGGCCAGGAAGCGCGCCCGGTGCCACTTCGCGCGCACCGCGGGGGTGCAATGCACGAAGACCGTCTCCCTTTCCTCGCCCTCGCTCTCGCCGTCCTCGTCTGTCTCGGGTAGCAGCAGATCGCGCGCCCGCGCGTCCAGCGCGCGCACCTCGCGCGAGAGCTCGCGCGCGGGGATTGCGGCGGCATGCGCGATCCATGGCTCTGCGTCCTCCGCAGTTGCGACGCGCGCGATCAGGCGCGCCTTGGTCCACGAGATCCGGCCCGAGACGAACGCGCGCTCAACTGCCTCGAGCCTGCCGAACGCCCGGTCCATCTGGGCGAGCTCCTGGAGCTGGCGGCCCGAGATCCCGAGGCGCTCGACGGCGTAGTCGCGCCGGCGCGCCCAGCCGATCCGCTCCCAGCCGCGGAGCACGTCCATCCGACCCGCGAGCCGCGCGAGCGTACGGCGCAGCGGCGCACCCGAGCGTGCGAGCGCCACGAGCCGCGTCTCCGGGTCGGGCGGATCGAGATCGATGCGAGCCGGCGCGCCGGCTACGACCCTCGCCGCGAGGCGGCGGAGCCCGTGAGCGGGCGCAGGGAGTCCGGGCCTGGACGCGAGAGCGAGAGGCGCAGCCAAAGCCATCGGCGCCACCCATCGGGACCGCGACTGGGGCACGCGAGGGGGTAGACGAAATAAAAGCGAAAGTCAAGCGGTCCCCGGACTATCTACTCGACGCACAGCTCCACTCGGCACCAGTTTGACGGAAGTAGCTACCGGAAGCTACCTTTGCCCGATGCGAGCCGTCGGCCTCAAGGTCCTCAAGAACAAGCTCAGCGAATACATCCGCCTCGCTGCCCGGGGGGAGACCGTGCTCGTGACGGACCGCGACCGCGTGGTCGCCGAGATCATCCCCCCGTCGAGCGGCCGCGCGGAGCGGCTGGCGGACGCGCAGCTCGCGGCCCTGCTGCGCGAGGGTCTGCTCCGGCCGCCGCTCGTGCCGCGCGGCACGGTTCCGCCGCGAAAGCCGGTGTGTCCCACCGAGGATCTCCTCGTCGAGCTCACCCGGGACCGCGACGCTCGGTGATCTACCTCGACTCGTCGGTCGCACTGGCGCATCTCCTCGGCGACACGCGGGTCCCGCCGGCCTCGCTCTGGCAGGAGTCGCTCGTCGCGAGCCGCCTCCTCGAGTACGAGATGTGGACACGCGTGAACGCCCGTGGTCTCGCGAGAAGCCACGGCGAGGAGGTCCGGGGCCTGCTCGCCGCGGTCGCCCTGCTCGAGCTGAGCCCGCTCGTTCTGGCACGAGCCGTAGAGGCGTTCCCCGTACCCGTGCGCACCCTCGACGCCCCCCACCTGTCCTCGATGCTCTTCCTCCGGGATCGCGGCGAGCCGATCACGCTCGCGAGCTACGACGCCCGCCTCTCGCACGCCGCGCACTCGCTTGGTGTGGCCTTGCTCGAATGAGCGCCGTGGAGACTCGCATCTCGCGCCCGGAGAGCCGGGGTGCCATCACCGTCCGCACCGGCTGACTGCCCCGCGCCAAAGGGGCCACGAGGAGCGACGCCCTCCGGGCAGGCTCCGTCGGCGAGGAGGGGGCCCGGCGTGTCGCCCATCCGACCCGGGCGGCCGGCGGCTGGAGAGCCTCGCACACCCGGGGCGGCGGGTCAGCTCCAATGTTAGGCCGCTCCCTTCCGGCGAGAGTGCGTCGCGACGCTGGCCATATAGGCACGCAGCACCGCGTTGATCCGGGACTGGTATCGCGGCCCCTGGGCCTTGAACCACCGGAGAACATCCTCGTCCACCCGGAGGGAGATGGGCTTCTTGGGCACCGGGTGGACGATCCTGGCCTCGCTCCAGAAATCCGGCGGTAGATCGGCCAGCTCGGGGGGGGACGAGCGCTGGATCGCTCGCTCGGTCGTGCGCCGGAGTCGGTCCAGATCGGCCCGACCGCGAGTCGCTCGCTCACTCTTGCTCGAGGGCTTGGAAGTACGCCTGGCGCTCACGTCTATTGCTCAACCGAGCCGAGATGATGCGACGAACAACCACGCCGGCCTCGGCCCGGTCGGAGTAGACCACGGTAAGAGCGAGCCCTTGGGCCAACCCGACGGCCATGACCCGCCGCTCGCCGTAGTCCCGGCGCGTGTCTTCGCGCTCCAGCGTGGGCCCTCGAAGATGAGCGTGGCGAAGTCGAAGTCGAAGCCACGCTCTCGGAGATTGCGAGCACTTTTTCGGCGGTCCCAGCCGAAGCGCACCGATCAAGGATACGGATGTATATACAGCGCTGCAAGCGAGAGGCCC
>Ga0214473_10009977_pt1 | contig 11199 bp, 9 predicted proteins | sample RVTome_7_FD_203509 | JGI IMG/M metagenome (GOLD analysis project Ga0214473, IMG submission 203509) | Soil microbial communities from uranium-contaminated site in the Upper Colorado River Basin, Wyoming, United States - RVT98D197 | ecosystem: Environmental > Terrestrial > Soil > Contaminated >...
CCGGATGCTGTCCGCTGCCGAGGGGAACGAAGGGCTCCGCATCGCCGGGGGACACCAGGAACCGGTCGACTTGCTCATCACGGACGTAATCATGCCCGGGATGGGAGGGCGCGAACTCGCAAACCGGCTGGAGGCCTCGATCCCCGGGATGAAAGTGTTATTCATGTCCGGATATACGGAGAACACCATCAGTCACCACGGGGTACTGGAGGAAGGTCTGGCGTTCCTCCAGAAACCCTTCACGTCCGAGACGCTATTGAGAAAAGTGCGGGAAACCCTCGACAGGATCTAATCCTTATTTGTCATCAGAGGGTGACAAATAGAGCGCGGATGGAAAACGAAGTGGCGTGACCGGATCAGCTCCGGGCCTATGCCGGGGCCGGGGTCAGAACTTCGCTTCGACGATCCGCCTCTGGAGGCCGAACTCCAGCGCCTCCTCGATTTCGCCTTCCCTCATCGCGATGTCGACGCGGTGGGAGAACCGCCGGTGCATCCGGTCCAGGACGACGCACTCGCCGTACTCGTCGATCTTGAGGACGGTCCCCAGGGGGACGAAGTTGGCGGCGCACACCTTCACGTCCCCCTCGACTAAATCGCAGATGTTTTGCCCGCTCGCTCCGATGCAAGGATCGATGTTCGTTTGCGCCCTCACGCCCACGTTGTAAGCCGTAACCTCCCGGAGGATCCCGGCGATTTTCTTCTCCACAAGCGCGACCTTTTGGCCGACCGTCGCTGCACCCGGGACGATCCCTGAAGCTTTCGGCGCCGGGGAGACGGAGTCGTTTCCTATCCACAAGTACACAAAAGCGATCCCGATGGCGAGCAGGAGAGATTTTTTCATCGAAACCCCACCTTCCGTCTCAGAATATGTTGTAGATTCAGGTCCTTTCCGGATAGAAATCGGATTCAGAAATTAGATTCGGATCCCCCCTCCGAGATTCGGGGGCCCCGATATAAAAAAGGCCGTACGCCGCCCAGTCAGATATCCGGGAATAGCCAGGGGGTCTTCGCTTTCCATTCACGCTCGTAACGGTCGATGTCCGGTTCGTGCTCGAGGGTCAGGGCGATCTCGTCTTGCCCCTTGAGGAGGCACTCCTTGGGGAACGACTCGATTTCAAACGGGTATGATTCGCCGGCCGGGCCGGTGATCGTCTGCGCCGGGAGGTCCACCGAGATCGCGCCGCCCGGAGACTCGAGCAGCCGGTCGAGCAGCCGGCGGACCTCTGCGGCCGGGAGGCGGACGGGCAGCAGCCCGTTCTTGAGTCCGTTGTTGTAGAAGATGTCGCTGAACGAGGGGGCGATGACGACGCGGATCCCGTAGTCCATCAGGGCCCACACGGCGTGCTCCCGCGAGGAGCCGCAGCCGAAATTGTCCCCCGTCACCAGGATCATCCCGCCCCGGTACGCGGGTATGTTGAGCGGAAAGTCCGGTGCCTCCCTCCCCCCTTCGTCGTATCTCCAGGCATGAAACAGGTGGACCCCGAGCCCGGTGCGATGGATCGTCTTGAGGAACCGGGCGGGAAGGACGGCGTCCGTGTCCACGTTGGCCCGGTCCAGGGGGATCCCCACGCCCTCCAGGGTGACGAATTTCTCGATCATCCTGCGAGTACCTCCCTTACGTCGGCGATCCTCCCGGCGACTGCGGCGGCGGCGGCCATCATCGGGCTCATGAGATGGGTCCGTCCCCCAGGCCCCTGCCTCCCCTCGTAGTTCCGGTTCGAGGTGGAGGCGCACCGCTCGCCGGGCTTCAGGCGGTCCGGGTTCATACCGAGGCACATGGAACAACCGGGGAGCCTCCACTGGAAGCCTGCCTCGAGGAAGATCCGATCGATCCCCTCCTTCTCCGCCTGCCGCTTGACCAGCCCGGAGCCCGGAACCACCATGGCCGTCACGCCGTCCGCCACTTTCCGCCCCCTCGCCACCCTCGCCGCAAGCCGCAAGTCCTCGATCCGCGCGTTCGTGCAGGACCCGATGAAGACCTTGTCGACCCGGATCTCCATCATCGGGGTCCCCGGGAGAAGGTCCATGTACCGTAGCGCCCGCTCCATCCTCGCGCGGACGCCGGAATCCGCCTGGTCGGCAGGATCCGGAACGGTTCCTGTCACGGGCAGGGCGTCCTCCGGGCTCGTTCCCCAGGTCACCTGCGGGACGATCCGGGAGGCGTCGATCGATTCCTCGCGTTCGAAGGGAGCATCGGGGTCGGAGGTCATCGATCTCCAGTGGGCCGATGCGGGCTCCCAGAGCTCCCCGCCGGGGGTTGCAGCCCGGCCCTTGAGATAGGAAATCGTCGTCTCGTCGGCCGCCGCCAACCCGAAGCGGGAGCCCGCCTCGATCGTCATGTTGCAGACCGTCATCCGTTCTTCCATCGACATCCGCCGGATAGCCTCGCCGGCGTATTCGATCGCGTACCCCGTACCCCCCGCCGTCCCTAATTTCGCGATAACCGACAGGATCACGTCCTTCGCGGAAACTCCGAGCCCCATTTCCCCCGCGACGGTGATCCGCATCTCCCGGGGCCTCTTCTGCCACAGCGTCTGGGTGGCAAGGGCGTGTTCCACCTCCGAGGTCCCGATCCCGAAAGCGACCGCTCCGAAGGCGCCGAGCGTAGACGTGTGGGAATCACCGCACACCGCCGTGATCCCGGGCTGGATCATACCGGTTTCCGGGCCGGTGACGTGGACGATCCCCTGGCGGACGTCGTCGATGTCGAAGAGGGTGATCCCCGCCGCCTTGGCGTTCTTCCGGAGCGTCTCGATCTGCTTCCGGCTGTCCGGATCCTCGATGCGTTCGAGGCGATCCGGCGAGGTGGGAACGTTGTGATCCGGCACCGCCAGCAGGGACAAGGGGCGTCGGACCCTCCTGCCCGCGAGGCGCAGCGCCTCGAAGGCCTGGGGACTCGTCACTTCGTGGACCAGGTGCCGGTCGACGTAGAGAAGACAGGTTCCGTCCGTCCGCTCCGTCACGATGTGTCGATCCCAGATCTTCCGGAACAGCGTCGGCATGGGTTTGCCTCCACCTATCATCGATGCCGCGGTCCGGGAACGGGTTTCTCTCCGGGAAGGAATCCCGCACGCGCTTCGGGGCATCTATTTTACTGGACCGGCCCTCCAATGCCACTGCCGAACGGAACGCGCCAGACTTGCCGAAACCAAAGACCCGGGGACGCCCATGGCGAAGGACACCATGAAACATCGCAGCAGCCTGCTCACCGGCACTCCGGGAGGAGCGGATTGGCCCAGGAGGGCGGCCGCCCGGGCCATGCTCCGCGCCGTCGATTTCGCGGAGGAGGATTTCGGAAAGCCGATCATCACGCTGGCCTGCCCCTTCACGAACGCGACGCCCTGCAACGACCATATCCGGAGGCTGGGCGACATCCTGTTCCGGGAGATCGTCGCGGCGGGCGGGAAGCCGTTCCTTTTCGGAACGCCCGTCATCAGTGACGGGGAGACGATGGGGATGGAAGGGATGAAATACTCCCTCCAGTCTCGGGATCTCATCGCGGACTGCATCGAGACCATGCATGAGGGGTACGCGGCGGACGGGATCGTCACGCTTTCCGGCTGCGACAAGAGCATCCCGGGCGCCCTCATGCCCATCTTGCGGAACAACGGCATCGGGTTGACCCTGTACGGGGGGACGATCCAGCCGGGCCGTTACAAGGGAGAGGACCTCACGATCGTGAGCGCCTTCGAGGCGATCGGCGCCCACGCGGCGGGAAGGATGACGGACGAGGATCTCCACCAGGTGGAATGTCACTCCTGCCCCGGGGCGGGCTCGTGCGGGGGGATGTACACGGCGAACACCATGGCCTCGGTGATCGAGGCGATGGGCTTGAGCATCCCGGGTTCCGCCTCCCACGCCGCGGTGGACCGGCGGAACCGTATCTCGAAGGAAAAGCGGAAGGACTGCATCGAATCCGTCAAGTCGCTGCTCGTGCTGCTTCGCCGCGGGATCCGGGTCCGCGACATCGCGACCCGGGAGGCCTTTGAGAACGGCATCGCCGTGATGATGGTCCTCGGCGGTTCTACGAACGGGGTCCTGCACATCCTCGCGCTGGCCCACGAGGCGGGAGTTCCGCTGGAGCTGGACGATTTCCAGAGAATCGGGCAAACCGTTCCTTTGTTGGGGAACTTCAAGCCCTTTGGAAAATACGTCATGACGGACCTGGACCGGATCGGCGGCGTTCCGATGGCGATGAAAACCCTGCTCGACGCCGGGCTTCTCCATGGGGATTGTCTGACCGTCACGGGGAAAACGGTGGCGGAGAACCTGGCCGAGGCAAAGCCCCGCCCGAACGGCCAGGACATCTTCGCTGCGCCCGACCTTCCATATGCTCCGCCCGGACGGCACATCTCGGTTCTTCGCGGGAATCTCGCCCCTGAAGGGGCGGTCCTGAAGCTCAGCGGCAAGGATCTGGACCACCATACCGGGCCGGCGCGCGTCTTCGACCGCGAAGAGGACGCGCTGGGCGCGATCCTTTCCGGAAACATCCGGAAGGGCGACGTGATCGTGATCCGGTACGAAGGCCCGAAAGGCGGGCCGGGGATGCGGGAGATGCTCTCCCCCTCGGCCGCGCTGATGGGTGCGGGGCTGGGAAAGGAGGTCGCGCTGGTCACCGACGGACGGTTTTCGGGCGGCACGCACGGGGTCATGGTCGGCCACGTCGCCCCCGAGGCGCAGGCAGGAGGGGCGATCGCCATCGTCCGGGAAGGGGATAGGATCACCATCAACCCCAGGGAAAGGTCGATTTCCCTCGACGCGGGCGAGGAGGAAATTGCAGGCCGCCTTTCGCGGTGGAAGGCCCCGGAGCCGAAGTACCCGCGCGGGGTTCTGGGGAAATACGCCAGGCTCGTCGGCAGCGCGTCGAAGGGCGCGGTGACCAGCTAGGGACGGGAACCGGGAGAATGCCCATGGCCAGACGGAAGAAAACCATCACCGGCGCGGAACTGATGTGTCGATCCCTGGTGAAAGAGGGGGTGACCTACCTGTTCGGCTACACCGGGGGCGCCATCATGCCGGTGTACGACGCGTTTCCAAAGTTTCCCCGGCTGAAGCACGTCATGGTCCGCCACGAGCAGGCGGCGGCGTTCGCCGCCCAGGGGATGGCGCGGGCTACGGGGAAGGCCGGGGTGTGCATCGCCACCTCCGGGCCGGGGGCCACCAACCTGATGACCGGGATCGCGGACGCCCACATGGACTCCATCCCGCTCGTCGCCATCACGGGGCAGGTGGCAACGGCGGTGATCGGGACCGACGCGTTCCAGGAAAGCGACATCATCGGCATGCTGGTCCCGGTAACGAAACAATCGTACCTCCTGGACGACCCGTACGAAATCCCCCGGATCGTGAAAGAAGCGTTCTATCTCGCCAACACGGGCCGCAAGGGGCCGGTCCACATCGACTTCCCCAAGGACATCGCGAACGCCGTCATCCCCGACAACGGCTTCGACACGACGATCCGTTATCCCGTCCCGGCCCCGCCGGGGATCGACAGGGAACAGCTGGCCCATGCGCGAAAACTGATGGCCGGGGCGAAACGGCCGATCGTCTTCGTGGGCCACGGCGTCATCCAGTCGGGGGCGCAGGGGGAGGTCCGGCGGTTCATCGATCGGTCGCGGATGCCGTATTCGTTTACGCTGCACGGGATCAGCGCCCTCCCCGCCGATCATCCCCAGTGCCTGGGGATGATGGGAATGCACGGGACCGTGGAGGCCAATCGCGCGATCGAGCATGCCGACCTGATCATCGCGCTGGGGATGCGGTTCGACGACCGCGTGACGGGGAAGCTCGATGAATACGCAAAAAATGCGGACGTGATCCACGTGGAGCAGGACCCTTCCGAGATCAACAAGAACGTCCGGGCGACGGTCGCCGTTTACAGCGATCTCAAGCCGGCGGTCGCGGAAATGGCGAAGGTCGTGGAACCGAAGCCTTACAAGGATTGGTATGCCTTTGCGGCCGAGAACCGGAGAGAGTGGGAACGCGTGGATCCCGTGAACCGAGGGAACGGCCGGGGGAACAGCCGGAGCCTGCTGATGGGGAGCGTGATCCGGAAACTGTCGGACCTGACGGACGGAAGGGACAACGTGGTCGCCGACGTGGGGCAGCACCAGATGTTCGCGGCGCGGTACTACCGGTTCCATCGGTTCAACACCTGGTTCAATTCCGGGGGGCTGGGGTCGATGGGCTTCTCGGTCCCGGCGGCGATGGGAGTGAAGTTCGCGCGTCCCGCGGAGCGCGTGTGGGTGATCGTCGGGGACGGCTCCTTCCAGATGAACATCCAGGAGCTGGGCACCATCATGGAACAGCGCATCGATCTCAAAATCGTCCTCCTGAACAACAATTTCCTTGGGATGGTGCGCCAGTGGCAGGATCTCTTCCACGGCAGACGGTTCGTCGGAACTCCGGTGAAGAACCCCGACTTCATCGCCCTCGCCGGGGCGTACGGGATCGCCGGGGAAAGGGTGACGGAGGGGAAAGCGCTCGTCCCGGCCTTGAGGCGCGCGATAAGGCACAAGGGGGCCTACCTCCTCGAGGTCGTGACGGACATCGAGGAAATGGTCCTGCCCATGATTCCGTCAGGCGCCCGTTTCTCCGACATGAGGGTTACCCGATGAGGCGGAGGAAGCTGCACACCATACTGGCGTTCGCCCACAACCAGCCGGGCGTCCTGTACAAGCTGCTCTCCCTCATCCGGAAGAAGCGGTACAACGTCGAGACGATCACCGTCGGCCATACGCACGTCGCGGGGATCAGCCGTATGACGATCTCTTTCTCCCACGAGGAAGGGAATAAATTCGAGCAGGTCGTGAAGCAGATCGAAAAGATCACGGAGATCCCGAAGACCGAGGACGTGACCGACGCGGACGTGATCAACCGGGAGCTGGTGCTCCTGAAAATCCGGGCGGCGCCGCAGGACCGCGGGCGCGTCACGGCAACCGCGCAAATCTTCGACGGGAAAGTCCTCCACGTTGCCCCCGCGCACATGATCGTGGAGATCACGGAGAAGCAGGAGAACATCGAAAGCACCATCCAGAGGTTCGAGGATTTCGGGATTCTCGGGATCGCCCGGACGGGGGCCACGGTTATGCACCGGGAAGACGAGGAGATGGGACTGGACCGGATTGTCTTGCCCGGTGGGCCCCTGAACCGGCGAACTGCATAAGCTCGGGAACTGATAGAATCCTCTCGGGAGAGCCCGCGGAAGACGATGCGGGCGTGGAGAGAGGAGTGGCCGGTCCGGTCCGAATCCTGGTCAGCGCCTGCCTGCTGGGCGAGAAGGTCCGGTACGACGGCGGGCACAAGCGGGACGCGTTTCTCGTCGAGACCCTCGGCAAGCAGGTCCAGTGGATTCCCGTGTGCCCCGAGGTCGGAAGCGGTCTTCCCGTGCCGCGGGAGCCGATGCGCCTTGCGGGAGACTCTGCGTCTCCCCGGCTGGTAGCGGTGAAGAGCGGCATCGACCACACGGAGCGGGTGAAGCGGTGGGCCCAGGCCAGAGTCCGCGAGCTTGAGCCCATGGACCTGTGCGGCTACGTCTGCAAGAGGAATTCGCCCAGTTGTTCGGGGATGGGACGCATCCCGGTGTTCGGAGATGCCTCCGCCAACGCGATGTCCGGGACCGGACTGTTTACGAAGGTGTTCATGGAGCATTTCCCGCTTCTTCCCGTGGAGGAGGAGGGGCGCCTCCGGGATCCCGTCCTGAGTGAGGGGTTCCTGGAGAAGGTTTTCACCCTCGGGAAAGGTCGATCCCGCTGATCGATCCTAGTAGGGCCGGTTGTCGAAGATGCGCCGGGTTTTCCTCTCCGAGCGCGGCAAGGTGCCGTAAGGGACGATTTCCACCGAGCAGGACACCATGAGGTTGTGCTTGATCTCGCCGGCGACGGCGCGCGCGAGGGGGGCGTCCATGGTGTCGCCGAGGTGGGCGGCACGCTCCGCCTTGACGGTCATGTAGTCCTTCCCGTCCTCCCGCCTTTCGAAGATGACCTGGTATTCGCTGCCGGCGCCGTCGCTCTTCGACAGCACTTCGTCCACCTGGCCGGGATAGATGTTGACCCCCCGGAAGACGACCATGTCGTCGGAACGCCCCAGGATCCTGTCGTGGCGGGGAAGGATGCAGCCGCAGGGGCAGATCCCGTCGATGAACCGCGTCAGGTCGCGCGAGCGGTACCGGAGGAGCGGGGCCGCCTCCTTTCCGAGCGTTGTGAAAACCATCTCGCCGATCTCTCCGGGCGCGACGGGCTGCAGGGTATCGGGATGGAGGAGCTCCAGGATGTAGTAGTCCGCCCAGTAATGGATCCCCGCTTCCCGGTGGCAGGAAATCCCCGTGCCGGGTCCGTACAGTTCGGTGAGTCCCGGGATGTCGTAGACCTCCTTCACGCCCAGAAGATCCTTGAGGGTGGCGATCATTGCGTCGCTGATCCGCTCCGCGCCCAGGATCACCTTCTTGAGGTGGAGCCGGCCGCGGATTCCGCGGGCATGGACTTCCTCGGCCAGGAGAAGTCCCATGGAGGCGGTGCAGCAGAGAACCGTCGTCTGCAGATCCAGGAGGAATGTGCACTGCAGGTCCAGGTTTCCCGGGCCGGAAGGGATGGTCATCGCTCCGAACTTCTCGGCTCCCAGCTGGAAGCCCGCCCCGGCCGTCCACAGCCCGTACCCCACGCAGATCTGCACCCGGTCCTCCCGGGTGAGCCCCGCCATCTCGTAACAGCGGGCGAACATGTGGAGCCAGTCGTCGATGTCCTTCTGCGTGTAGCAGAGGATCTTCCGCTTCCCCGTTGTTCCGGAAGAGGAGTGGATCCGCACGATCTCCCTGGGCTCGACGGAGAGCAGGGGAAGGGGATACCCGTCGCGCAGGTCCTCGCCGGTGGTGAAGGGGATTCTGGAAAGGTCCTGGAGCGACCGGATCTCTCCAGGGGTAACGCCCGCTTCCTGGAATTTTCGCCGGTAAAAGGGGGAATTCTTCCAGGCGTGGGAAACCGTCCACTGCAGCCCGTTGAGCTGGAGCGCGGGCAGTTCCCCGGGCGCTGCGTATTTCGGCGGGAATCGTCGGAGCATAGGGAAGTAACTTATCGCTTTCCTTGCTTCATTCCAAGAGCAAGCGCGGAAAGCGATGCCGCGAGAAGGGTTTCCTTCGCTTCCAGCCGCCGGCGCAGCGCAGCCTCGACCTCTTCGGGGGAGCAGAAGAGCAGGCCTCCCCCCTCGCGCGCTCCCGGCAGGGAAAGGGCGTAGCCCAGCAGGATGAGGTTGACCGACCGGGGGTTGCCGCTCTCTTGCGCCAGGCCGTCGGCGTCGACGGCGTGAACGCCCGCGCTCCCGCCTCCTTGGCTCCCCGGCGGCGCGTTGACGATCGCCCAGCCGGAGGGTTTCAAAAAGCGCCGGTGGAGGGAGAGGTTTTCCGCCGAAAGTACGATGAGCCCGTCGGCCTGCAACGCACGCACCAGCGGGCTCGAGAAGTCCCCCACTTTCAGGTGGGAGACGACGACGCCCCCCCGCTGGGCCATCCCGTGGGTCTCGGAGGTGAGGACGCTCGCCCCTTTCCGTAGGGCGGCCTCCGCGAGCAGCCGCGTGACGAAGAGAACCCCCTGCCCGCCCAACCCGCTGACGACGATCTGCTGGCGGCCGCGCGAAGCAAAGGATCCCTCCCCGTTCACGGGGACTTTCCCTCCGGCGGCGCTTCCCGGATGGCGTCGAGGGGGCAGACGTGGAGGCAGACGCCGCACCCGGTGCACAGGATGCCGTCGATGGAGACGCGCTTTCCCTCCTCGTCGTAGAGAAGCGCCGGGCATTCGAACTGGGTCGTGCAATACCCGCAGCCGTCGCAGGCGTCGGTGATGGTTACCTTCCCGGGGCGCGGAAGGCGTTCCGCCTGGCTCCGGTCCATGACGCAGGGCTCCCGCGCGACGACCACCGCGGGCCCCTTTTCGTGGCTGTACGCAATGGCCTCCTTGAGGAGACCGATGAATTCCGGAAGGCGACTTGGAACCCCCACCTTGCAGAACCCGACGCCGCAGGCGCGGACGAGCGCCTCCATGTCCACGGTGCCCGTCGGTTCGCCCGACGCGCCCTTCCCCGTTGCCGGCGTGGGCTGGAACCCGGTCATCGCCGTCGTGGAATTGTCCAGGATCACGAGGACGAAGCGTGCCCCCTGGACCACGGCGTCGATGAGCGGCGGGATGCCGGCGTGGTAGAAGGTGGAGTCCCCGATGGTGGCCACGATGTCGACCGACTTCCCGGCGAGACGGTAGGCCTGGTAAAAGCCTGCGGCCTGGCTCACCGCGGCACCCATGCACAAAACCGTGTCGACTCCGCCGAGATTCAGGCCCAGCGTGTAGCAACCGATGTCGCTCGGGTAGATCCCTTTCGGGGCCGCCATCTTGATGGCGAAGAAACTCGACCGGTGGGGGCAGCCGGCGCAAAGGGTCGGGCGCCGCCCCCCCGGCTCCGGGGCTTGCGCGGCCGCGGTTCCCATGTCGAGCCCGGCGAACTTCGCGAGGACTCCCTCCACGATTTCCGGCAGAAGCTCTCCCGCCTCCGGGACCGCGCCGGAGAGCTTCCCCCGCACGCGGCGGCGGTCGAGGAGCTGCATCTCGATGACGCCGGTCGTCTCCTCGAGTACGAGGACCTCCTCGTAGGTGTTCAGGAGGTGGAAGACGAAATCCGAATGAAGCGGGTAGGGCTGCACGACATGGTAAAGGGGGATGCGGTCCCACAGGCCGGACTCCAAGAGGATCTCCCGGGCGTGGGCCGCCGCGACGCCGGAAGCCACCACCGCCCTCGGGCCAGCGGCGTCCGGGTTCGCGCGGAACGGCGCGGTCCGCGGCCAGCCGGCGATGGCGGCGAGCTTTTCGTTGAGCCTCCGGTGCAGCTCGTAGCGGAACGCGGGGGTCGCGGCCCAGCGGGCGGTGGATTTCCGGAAGTCGGCCTCCCGGGGAAACGGAAGGATCTCCCCGCGGGAGACGTCCTGGCAGGCGTGGCAGACCCTCGTGGTCGGGCGCAGCATCACGGGGATCTCGAAGATCTCGGAGATCTCGTACCCCGCCGCGATCAACCCCCGCGCGTGCGCGGGCGAGGAAGGGTCGAGGACGGGGATCTTGGCCATCATGGCCAGAAGCCGGCTGTCCTGCTCGGTCTGCGAGGAGTGGGGCCCCGGGTCGTCCGCGCTGATGATGAGAAACCCCCCCTTGACCCCCGTGTATGCCG
>Ga0214473_10009978_pt1 | contig 11199 bp, 7 predicted proteins | sample RVTome_7_FD_203509 | JGI IMG/M metagenome (GOLD analysis project Ga0214473, IMG submission 203509) | Soil microbial communities from uranium-contaminated site in the Upper Colorado River Basin, Wyoming, United States - RVT98D197 | ecosystem: Environmental > Terrestrial > Soil > Contaminated >...
CCACGCCCCCCACGGCGCAGAATACGCCGATGGCGCCGTCCAGGACGCGCAGCGAGCGTTCCACCTCGGCGGTGAAATCCACGTGGCCCGGGGTGTCGATGATATTCACCCGGTTGTCGCGCCAAAACGAGGTGGTGGCGGCGCTGGTGATGGTGATGCCCCGCTCCTGCTCCTGCTCCATCCAGTCCATGGTGGCGGTGCCGTCATGCACCTCTCCCATCTTGTGGGTGATGCCCGTGTAGTAGAGGATGCGCTCGGTCGTGGTGGTCTTGCCGGCATCGATGTGGGCCATGATGCCGATGTTGCGCGTCCTCTCGAGTGGATGGGAGCGGGGCATAAAAATTCCGTCGGTGCCGGCGGCGGGGCAATCCCCTTACCAGCGATAGTGGGCGAAAGCTTTGTTGGCCTCCGCCATCTTGTGGGTGTCCTCCTTCTTCTTGATGGCTCCACCGCGGCCGTTGGAGGCATCGAGCACCTCTTCCGCCAGCTTGTCCTGCATGGTTCGCCCGGGTCGACCGGCCGCGTACGACAGGATCCACCTCAGGGCCAGCGAGGTGCGCCGGTTGGTGTTGACCTCGGTGGGCACCTGGTAGGTGGAGCCGCCGACCCGGCGCGACTTGACCTCCAGGAACGGCCGCACGTTCTCCACCGCCTTCTTGAACACCTTCACCGGATCGTCGTTGGCCTTCTGCTTCACGATGTCCATGGCGCGGTAAAAGATGTTCTCGGCCACGGTCTTCTTGCCCCGTTGCATGATGGTATTGATGCACTTCTGCACCAGCGCCGATTGAAAGACGGGATCCGACGCTACCTCACGCTTCGGTACCATTCCTTTGCGCGGCATGGCGCAGTCACCTCAGGGGCGGGCGGCATGGCCACCCGCCGGGAAAACACAGTTTCAGCGGCCGGCGGCCGAATGCACCGCCATGGCCGCGCTCAGGCCTTAGGGCGCTTGGCTCCGTACTTGGAGCGTCCCTGCCGGCGCCCCTCCACTCCCACGGAATCGAGCGTCCCCCGGACCACGTGGTAGCGGATGCCCGGCAGGTCCTTCACGCGCCCGCCGCGGATGAGCACAATCGAGTGTTCCTGCAGATTGTGTCCAACGCCCGGGATGTAGGTGGTGACCTCGATCCCGTTGGTCAGGCGGACACGTGCGACCTTGCGAAGCGCCGAGTTGGGTTTCTTGGGGGTCGTGGTGTACACACGGATGCACACGCCGCGCTTCTGCGGGCAGCTCTGCAGCGCCGGGCTCGCGGTGCGCGAGCGCTGACGCCGGCGGGGCTGGCGAATAAGCTGGTGGAGCGTGGGCATGCGCGACTACCTCTGAACAACCTCATCCGGTGCCGTTCCGGCCGCAAACCCCGACCCTTCAAGGGCTTAGGCAAAACGGAACGGTGGCGGCGAAAAAACCGATTGATTCTAGCAAAGCCCCCTCGCTTCTGTCAACCTGCGGGGGTGGTAGCGTTTAGCGCAGATCGGCGCGGGCTGTAGCCGCTTTCTCCTCCTGGGGTGGAAGCACCTCGGCCTCTCCGCCGAGGATCTCCTCCACCTCTTCCGTACGCTGGGTCTCGTCGGGCGCGATCTGGATCAGCCGGTAGGTGGCCATGCCGGTGCCGGCAGGGATCAAGCGGCCCATGATCACGTTCTCTTTCAGGCCGCGCAGAAAGTCGACCCGGCCGTTGATGCTGGCCTCGGTGAGCACCCGCGTGGTCTCCTGGAAGGAGGCCGCCGAGATGAAGGAGTCGGTCGCCAGCGACGCCTTGGTGATGCCGAGCAGCAGTGGCCGGCCGGTGGCGGGGGTTCCGCCGTCGGCCAGGTAGCGCTGGTTCTCGGTCTGGAAGCGGAACCGGTCGACCTGCTCGTCGATGATGAACTCGCTGTCCCCGACCTCCTCCACCTTCACCCAGCGCATCATCTGCCGCACGATGACTTCGATGTGCTTGTCGTTGATGTTCACGCCCTGCAGGCGGTAAACCTCCTGGATTTCGTTGACCAGGTAGTCCTGGAGGGCCTTTTCTCCCATGACGCTGAGGATGTCGTGCGGGTTGATCGGGCCGTCGATGAGCGGCTCACCGGCGCGCACCCGCTCGCCCTCCTGCACGTTGATGTGCACGCCGCGCGGGATGCTGTACTCGCGCTGCTCGCCGCTCTCGTTGACGACGTAGATCTTGCGCAGCCCCTTGACGATGTCGCCGTAGCGCACCATTCCGTCGATCTCGGTGATGATGGCCGGCTCCTTCGGCCGCCGGGCCTCGAACAGCTCGACGACGCGGGGCAGGCCGCCGGTGATGTCCTTGGTCTTGGTGGTCTCGCGGGGGATCTTGGCCAGGATGTCGCCGGCATAGACCTCGGCCTGGTCGGTGACCATGAGCAGCGCCCCCGACGGCAGCAGGTACTTCTTGAGCGCCTTGCCGTCCTCGTCCCGCACCACCACCTGCGGCTGCTTGCGCTCGTCGGGCGACTCCAGGATGACTTTGCGCGCGAAGCCGGTCACCTCGTCGACCTCCTCGCGCACCGTGATGCCGTCCACCACGTCACGGAAGTCCACCTTGCCGCTCGATTCGGTGAGGATGGCGAACGTGTACGGATCCCACTCCACCAGCAGCACCCCGGGCTGCACATCCTGCCCGTCCGCGACCTTGAGGATGGCGCCGTACACCACCGCGTGGCGCTCCCTCTCGCGGCCCTTCGGATCGGCGACGACCAGCGAACCGCTGCGGTTCATGACCACGTAGTCGCCGGCCTTGTTGCGCACCGTGACCAGGTTCAGGAATTTCACGGCGCCGGCGTTCTTCGACTCGACGGTCGACTGCTCCGACACGCGCGACGCCGTACCGCCGATGTGGAAGGTGCGCATGGTGAGCTGCGTGCCCGGCTCTCCGATCGACTGCGCGGCGATGACTCCGACCGCCTGTCCCTGCTCGACCATCTTGCCGGTGGCCAGGTCGCGGCCGTAGCAGCGCGCGCACACGCCCCGGATCGTGTCGCAGGTCAGCACCGAGCGGATCTTGACGCGCTCGACACCGGCCGCCTGGATGTTGTTGGCCACGTCCTCGGTAATCTCCTGATTGGCCTCCGCGAGCTTGTCCTCGGTGAGCGGGTCGAACACGTCCTCCAGCAGCACGCGACCGACGATCCGGTCGCGCAGGGGCTCGATGACCTCGCCGCCCTCGATGATGGCGCCGACGTAGATGCCGTCGAGCGTGCGGCAGTCATCCTCGCTGATGATGACGTCCTGGGCCACGTCCACCAGGCGCCGCGTCAGGTAGCCGCTGTCGGCGGTCTTGAGGGCGGTGTCGGCCAGCCCCTTGCGCGCGCCGTGCGTGGAGATGAAGTACTGCAGCACCGTGAGCCCCTCGCGGAAGTTCGAGGTGATCGGAGTCTCGATGATTTCCCCGGACGGCTTGGCCATGAGGCCGCGCATCCCGGCCAGCTGGCGCATCTGCTGCTTGCTGCCGCGCGCGCCCGAGTCCGCCATCATGAAGATGGGGTTGAACTCGGCGCTGGTCTGCTCGATGCGCTGCATCTCCTTGAACATCTCGTCGGAGACCCGGTCGGTGACCTCCGACCAGATGCCGATGACCTTGTTGTAGCGCTCGCCGTTGGTGATGGCGCCGTCCAGATACTGCTGCTCGACGGCGATCTGCTCCTTGCGCGCCTGGTCGACCAGCTTGTTCTTGCTGGCCGGGATCACCATGTCATCGATGCCGATCGACACGCCGGCGCGCGTGGCGTACAGGAAGCCCACGTCCTTGAGCGCGTCCACCAGCTCGACGGTCTTCTCGTTGCCGTAGTTCAGGTAGCAGTAGTTGACGAGCTGCATGAGGCCCTTCTTCTTCAGAAGACCGTTGATGAAGGGCATGCCCTCCGGCAGGCGCTCGTTGAAGATGACGCGCCCGACGGTGGTGTGGACGATCTGGTTGTCGAAATGCTGGCTCTCGGTGTGCAGGATGTCCTGATCATCGTAGACCGTCGTCAGATCGATGAGGTCGCCGGTGAAGCGCACCCGCACCGCCGACAGGGTCTCGACCTGGCCGGCCTCCAGCGCCAGCACCACCTCGTCGGCGGATGCGAAGGCCCGCCCCTCGCCGCGCGCCCCGGGCTTCTCCTTGGTCAGGTAATAGGCGCCCAGCACGATGTCCTGGCTCGGCACCACCACCGGCTGGCCGTTGGCGGGCGACAGAAGGTTCTGGGTCGACAGCATGAGCACCTGCGCCTCGACCTGGGCCTTGGCCGACAGCGGGATGTGCACCGCCATCTGGTCGCCGTCGAAGTCGGCGTTGAACGCGGTGCACACAAGCGGATGGATCTTGATCGCCTTGCCCTCCACCAGGGTCGGCTCGAAAGCCTGGATGCCGAGGCGGTGCAGGGTGGGGGCGCGGTTCAGGAGCACCGGGTGCTCCTTGATGACCTCCTCGAGGAAGTCCCAGACCTCCGGCCTCTGCAGCTCCACCATTTCCTTGGCCGCCTTGATGGTGGAAACCAGGCCCTTCTCCTCGAGCTTGTGGTAGATGAACGGCTTGAACAGCTCGAGGGCCATCTTCTTCGGCAGACCGCACTGGTTCAGCCGCAGCTCCGGACCCACCACGATCACCGAGCGCCCCGAGTAGTCGACGCGCTTGCCGAGCAGGTTCTGCCGGAAGCGGCCCTGTTTGCCCTTGAGGGTGTCGGAGAGCGACTTGAGCGGCCGGTTGTTGGTGCCGCGCAGCACGCGCCCCCGGCGTCCGTTGTCGAACAGGGCGTCCACGGCTTCCTGCAGCATGCGCTTCTCGTTGCGCACGATCACTTCCGGCGCCCGCAGCTCCATGAGCTTCTTGAGGCGGTTGTTGCGGTTGATGACGCGGCGGTACAGATCGTTGAGGTCTGAGGTCGCGAAGCGGCCGCCGTCCAGGGGCACCAGCGGCCGCAGCTCGGGCGGGATGACCGGCACGACGTCAAGAATCATCCACTCGGGACGGTTCCCCGAGCGGCGGAAGGCGTTGACCACGCGCAGGCGCTTGGCGATCTTGATGCGCTTCTGGATCGAGGTCTCGACCCGCATCTGTTTGCGCAGCTCGTCGGAGAGGGCCTCGATATCCATTCTCCGCAGCAGCTCCTTGATGGCTTCCGCACCCATCTTGGCGGTGAACTTGTCGCCATGCTCCTCGCGCAGGGCGCGGTACTTGTCCTCGCCCAGGAGCTCCTTCTCCTCGAGCGGTGTGTCGCCCGCGTCGATCACCACGTAGGCTTCGAAGTACAGGATGCGCTCCAGGTCCCGCAGCGAGATGTCGAGCAGGTGGCCGATGCGGCTCGGCAGGCCCTTGAAGAACCACACGTGCGACACCGGCGAAGCCAGCTCGATGTGCCCCATGCGCTCGCGGCGCACCTTCGACTGTGTGACCTCGACCCCGCACTTGTCGCAGATCACCCCGCGATGCTTCATGCGCTTGAACTTGCCGCACAGACACTCCCAGTCGGTGACCGGGCCGAAGATCTTGGCGCAGAACAGGCCGTCGCGCTCCGGCTTGAAGGTCCGGTAGTTGATGGTCTCCGGCTTGGTCACCTCGCCGTACGACCAGGCGTGAATTTTCTCGGGCGACGCCAGCTTGATCCGGATCGCGTTGAAGTCGTTGATGGTCCTGGGCTTGTCCATGAATGGAGAGCTCTTGTTCAAGGCTTCCTCCTGGGCATTTGCGTCACTTGCGACTCCTGAGGCTGTGCCATCCCGTCAGACACCAGATGCCACTCCCTGATCAGGGCGCGGTTCATGGGTTGGGATTGGCGGCGATCAGCTCGACATCGAGGCACAAACTCTGCAGCTCCCGCACCAGAACGTTGAACGACTCGGGCAGACCCGGCTCCACCGTGGTCTCCCCCTTCACCAGCGATTCGTAGATCTTCGTCCGGCCGTACACGTCGTCCGACTTGGCGGTCAGCAGCTCCTGGAGAGTGTGGGCCGCGCCGTACGCCTCCAGGGCCCAGACCTCCATTTCGCCGAACCTCTGGCCGCCGAACTGCGCCTTGCCGCCCAGCGGCTGCTGGGTGATGAGCGAGTAGGGTCCGATGGAGCGCGCATGGATCTTGTCGTCCACGAGATGCGACAGCTTCATCATGTAAATGTAGCCCACGGTGACCTTCTGCTCGAATGGCACGCCGGTGCGCCCGTCGAAGAGCGGGCTCTTGCCCGACTCGGGCAGCTCGGCGCGGCGCAGCATCTCCTTGATGTCGTTCTCCCGGGCGCCGTCGAACACCGGGGTGGCGAAGTGCAGGTTGAGCGCCTTGGCCGCCCACCCGAGGTGGGTCTCGAGGATCTGTCCGACGTTCATGCGTGACGGCACCCCCAGCGGGTTGAGTACGATCTCCACCGGCGTGCCGTCGGGCAGGTACGGCATGTCCTCTTCGGGCAGAATGCGGGCGATGACCCCCTTGTTGCCGTGGCGGCCGGCCATCTTGTCGCCCACGGACAGCTTGCGCTTCATGGCCACGAACACCTTGACCATCTTGATGACGCCGGGGGCGAGCTCGTCACCCTTCTTGAGCTGGGCGATCTTCTCGTGGTGCAGCTTCTTGAGGATCTCGATCTTGCGCTCGGTGCGCTCCTCGATCTTGTTGACCTCCTGGATCGCCTTGCTGCGGGCGGCCCCCTTGACCTCGACCCGCACCAGGTCCTCGATAGCCAGCTTCCCCAGGACCTCGCGGGTCAGCTCGGTGCCGTTGGCCAGCAGCTCGCGGTTGCGGCGGCGCTCCTTGAGCGGCGCCGACAGCACCTCCCCTTCCAGCAGGTCGGTGATCTTCTTGCGGTTCTCCTCCCGCAGGATGCGGATCTCGTCGCGCAGGTCCTTGTCCATGCGCCGGATCTGCTCCTCCTCGATCGCCAGCGCCCGGCCGTCCTTCTCGACGCCCTTGCGGCAGAAGATCTTCACGTCCACCACCGTGCCCTCGATGCCGGGCGGGGTGGTCAGCGAGGCGTCGCGCACGTCGCCCGACTTCTCGCCGAAGATGGCCTTCAGGAGCTTCTCCTCGGGGGTCAGCTGGGTCTCGCCCTTGGGCGTCACCTTGCCGACCAGGATGTCGCCGGGCCGGGCGTAGGCGCCGATGCGCACGATGCCGCTCTCGTCGAGGTCCTTGAGGAAATCCTCGCTGACGTTCGGGATGTCGCGCGTGATCTCCTCGGCGCCGAGCTTGGTGTCGCGGGCCTCGATCTCGAACTCCTCGATGTGGATCGAGGTGTAATAGTCCTCGCGCACCAGCTTCTCGCTCACCAGGATGGCGTCCTCGAAGTTGTACCCGCGCCACGGCATGAAGGCCACCAGCACGTTGCGGCCCAGAGCGAGCTCGCCGCGGTCGGTGCACGGCCCGTCGGCGAGCACGTCGCCGCGCCGCAGCACCTGGCCGGCGCGCACCACCGGGCGCTGGTTGATGCAGGTGTTCTGGTTGGAGCGCTTGAACTTGGTCAGCGAATAGATGTCGGCGCCGAAGTCCTCGGAGGGGGCTTCGCCCTCCGCGGCCTCCTTGCCGACGCGGACGATGATGCGCTGCGAATCGAGGCTGTCCACGATGCCGTCGCGCTGGCAGACCACCACCGCCCCGGAATCGCGGGCGGTCACGGCCTCCATGCCGGTGCCGACCAGGGGCGCTTCCGCCCGCAGCAGCGGCACCGCCTGGCGCTGCATGTTCGAACCCATCAGGGCGCGGTTGGCGTCGTCGTTCTCGAGGAACGGGATCAGGGAGGCCGCCACGCTCACCAGCTGCTTGGGCGACACGTCGATGTACTGGATCTCCGAGCGCGGGATCAGCCTGGCCTCGCCCGCCGAGCGCGCGTTCACCCGGTCGGTCAGCAGGCGGCCTTCATCGTCCAGCTCGGCGTTGGCCTGGGCGATGTTGGCCTTATCCTCCTCCCAGGCGGAAAGGTAGAAGGGGCTGGGCTCGTAGTGGATCGGGCGCGCCTTGCGCTTCTTGACCTTGCGCGTCTCCTCCTCGACCGCCGCCTGCTCCAGCACCTGGCCGAGCTCGAGCGACGAATCCCCCGGGTGCAGAACCCTGACGAAGTCCACCACCCGTCCGTCGACCACTTTGCGGTAGGGGGACTCGATGAACCCGTACTCGTTGATGCGGGCGTAGCAGGACAGCGAGGAGATCAGGCCGATGTTCGGCCCCTCGGGGGTCTCGATCGGGCAGATGCGCCCGTAGTGCGTGGGATGGACGTCGCGCACTTCGAAGCCCGCCCGCTCGCGCGACAGCCCGCCGGCGCCGAGGGCCGACAGCCGCCGCTTGTGGGTGACCTCGCTCAGGGGATTGGTCTGGTCCATGAACTGCGAGAGCTGCGAGGAGCCGAAGAACTCCTGGACCGCCGCCATCACGGGCTTGGCGTTGATGAGCTCGTGCGGCATGGCCGTGGTCATCTCCTGGTAGACGCTCATCTTCTCCTTGATGGCGCGCTCCATGCGGATGAGGCCGATACGGAACTGGTTCTCGAGAAGCTCCCCGACCGAGCGCACACGCCGGTTGCCCAGGTGATCGATGTCGTCCAGGTTGCCGATGTTCTTGCGCAGGCGCAGCAGATACTTGAGGATGAGGACGAAGTCCTCGACGGTCAGAACCCGGCTGTCGAGCGGCACGTTGACGCCGAGCTTGGTGTTGAACTTCAGGCGGCCGACGCGCGAGAAATCGTAGCGCCGCGGATCGAAGAACATGCCGTTGAAGAGGGTGCGGCTGGATTCCACGGTCGGGGGATCGCCCGGCCGCAGGCGCCGGTAGATTTCCACCAGCGCCTCCTCGGGGGTGCGGATGGTGTCCTTGCGCACCGTCTCGCTGAGGATTTCGCCGATCTCGTCCTCGACCGGGAAGCACACCTCGAGGCGCACGATGCCCCGCGCGACCAGGTTGTCGAGTACCGCCTCGGTGATCGGCTCGTTGGCCTCCAGCACCACCTCCCCGGTGTTGAGATCGACCACGTCGCTGATGGCGGCCGCACCCTGCAGCTCCTCCGTGTCGACCTGGATCTCCTCGATGCCCGCCTTCTCCAAGAGCGGAATCATGGAGCGCCGGATGCGCTTGCCCTTCTTGGCGATCACCTCTTCGGTCTTCGGGTGCACCACGTCGCTCTTGGGGCGGTGGCCCGACAAACCCTCGGAGACCTTCCAGAACAGTTTCTTGCCGTCGATGCGCACCTGCTCCTTGCCGTAGAAGGCCCGCAGGATCTCCTCGCTGGTGCGCATGCCGAGGGCGCGCAGGAATATGCTGCCGAGGAACTTGCGCTTGCGGTCGATGCGTACGTACAGCAGGTTCTTGGCGTCGAACTCGAACTCCACCCACGACCCCCGGTAGGGGATGACCTTGGCCATGTAGAGCGAGCGGTCCTCGGTGGCCTGGAAGAACACGCCGGGGGAGCGGTGCAGCTGCGATACGATGACCCGCTCCGTGCCGTTGATGATGAAGGTGCCGTTCTCGGTCAGCAGCGGGATGTCGCCGAAATAGACTTCCTGCTCCTTCATGTCGCGAATCGATTTCTGTCCGGACACGGAGTCCTTCTCGTACACCGCCAGACGGATCTTGACCTTGAGCGGGACCGCGAAATTCATTTCGCGTTCCTGGCACTCCCCCACTTCGTACTTGTGCTTGAGCCCGACGCTGTCCCCGCAGTTGTCGCAAAAGCGAACCTGGCTCGGGTTGCCGGCGCCGCAATGCGGGCAGCTCACGGTCGTGACCTTGGGGGTCTGCACGATCCAGCGCCGGCCGCAGGTGCCGCACGTGGTGCGCAGGTGCTCGATGCCCTCGAGCTGGCCGCACTTGCACTCCCAGTTGCCGATGGAGTACTGCACGAACTCCAGCGAGCAGGTCTCCTTGAAGTCGGTAATGGGGAACACCGACTTGAAGACGGCCTGCAGGCCGACGTCCTCCCGGTCGGCCGGGGCCTGGTACATCTGCAGAAAGCGCTCGTAGGAGCGCTTCTGGACCTCGATCAGATTGGGGATCGGGACCGCGGTCCTGATCTTGGAGAAATCGACCCGCTGGATGCCGCTGCCGCTGGGCGAGGACGTGTTCACTGGCATGGACCTCCCGCCGGGAGAAGGCGTGCGGGGGGTTCGACACCCGCCGCCTGCCCCGGAAAATTACTTGATCTCGACGCTGGCGCCGGCCTCGGCGAATTTCTTCTTGATGGTGTCGGCCTCGTCCTTCGAGACACCCTCCTTGATCGTCTTGGGGGCGCCGTCCACGAGATCCTTGGCCTCCTTGAGGCCGAGGTTGGTGACCTCGCGCACGACCTTGATGACGTTGATCTTTTTGTCGCCGACTTCCTTGAGAACGACCGTGAACTCGGTCTTCTCTTCGGCGGCCTCGGCGGGGCCCGCCGCGGCGGCGCCACCCCCGGCGGCCGGCGCGGCCGCGAATGCGGCGGCGCTGACGCCATAGTGATCCTCGAGCTTCTTCACCAGCTCGCTGAGCTCCAGGACGGTCATCCCGTCGATCTGCTTGATGAATTCCTCGGCACCCACCTTGCTCATGTTCGCTCCTTTATCCACTGGTCCTCACTCCATTCCGGCAGGCTCGGCCATCAAAATGGCTCTCCCGCGATATGACCCGACGCTTCTGTGCCGCATTTTATTCCTGCTTCTGCCACCGCCACCTGCCGGGCCGGCCTGTTGCGGACACCGGTCAGGCGGCCCCCTTGCCGGTCTGCACCTGCTGCAGGACCGCCACCAGGTTGCGCAGCGGCCCGGAGAGCACGGTGACCAGGCGCCGCTGCGGCGAGTTCAGCATCCCCAGCAGCCTGGCCAGGAGCACCTCGCGCGACGGCAGGCTGGCCAGGGTCTGCAGGCCCGCCGCGTCCACGAGGCGCGCCTCAGCGATACCGGCCCGGAACACCAGCTGCGGGTTCTCCTTGGCGAACTCGATCAGCACCTTGGCCAGCGGCGCCGGCTCCCCGGCGTTGTAGGTCAGGGCGAGGGGCCCCTTGAAGTGCGTTTCCAGCGCCGCCAGCGGCGTGTCCTGGGTGGCGCGCGCCGCCAGGCGGTTCTTGACCACGCGCATGTGCGAGGCGGTGGCCCGCACCCGTCTCCGCAGCTCGGTAACCTGGGCCACGTTGAGCCCGTGGTAGCCCACCAGGAAAGCGTTACGCGCCTGCTGGAACTCGGCTCGCATCGTATCGACCAGCTTGTGCTTGTTTTCGCGAAGCATCGATTACTACTCCTCAGATCGTCCGAACTCATCAGGCATCAG
>Ga0214473_10009979_pt1 | contig 11198 bp, 11 predicted proteins | sample RVTome_7_FD_203509 | JGI IMG/M metagenome (GOLD analysis project Ga0214473, IMG submission 203509) | Soil microbial communities from uranium-contaminated site in the Upper Colorado River Basin, Wyoming, United States - RVT98D197 | ecosystem: Environmental > Terrestrial > Soil > Contaminated >...
ATGGTCGGCGACCTCGACCCGCATTCCTCGTTCCTGAACGAAGGCGAGTTCGAGGATCTCAAGATCGCGACCGAGGGCAATTACTCGGGCATCGGCATCGAGGTGACCATGGAGTCCGGCGCGATCGTCGTGATCGCGCCGATCGACGACTCGCCGGCCGCGCACGCGGGCATCCGCGCAGGCGATCGCATCATCGCGGTGGATGGGCGGGCCGTCGAGGACGCCGTGCTGGAGGAGGCGGTTGCGCGCATCCGCGGCGAGTCCGGCACCATCGTGAACCTGACCATCGGGCGGCCGACCATGGCGTTGCCGCTCGAATTCGCGATCGAGCGCGCAATCGTCGCCGTGCACTCCGTGCGATACGAGGTGCTGGAGCCGGGGTACGGCTACCTGCGCGTCTCGCAATTCAGCGAAACCACCGGGCGGGACATCAACCAGGCGCTGCGCGCGCTGGAGAAGCGGGCGGGCGGCGGCCTGCGCGGCCTGGTGCTCGACCTGCGAAACAATCCCGGCGGCGTGCTGGATGCGGCGGTCGAGGTATCCGATGCCTTCCTGGAAAGCGGTGTCATCGTTTCGGCGGAAGGCCGCGCGCCGGAGGCCAGCTTCCGCATGGAAGCCGGCGCCGGCGACCTGACGCACGGCGCGCCGATCGCCGTGCTGGTCAACGAAGGTTCCGCGTCGGCGGCGGAGATCGTGGCTGGCGCATTGCACGACAACCGGCGCGCGACATTGCTCGGCCGCAAGACTTTCGGCAAGGGTTCCGTGCAGACCGTGCTGCCGCTGACCGACGGGCAAGCGCTAAAGCTCACGACCTCCCGCTACTTCACCCCGAGTGGCGTTTCAATCCACGGCCGCGGCATCCAGCCGGACTTCCCGCTTCCCGATGCAGAAGTGTCGACGGACAGGAGCGCGCCGTTGCCTGAACGGGATGCCGACGTGCGCGCGGCCATCGCCTGGCTCAAGGACGGGAAACCGGCGCTGGTCGCGGCCGATGCGGCGCCGGTGCGTCGGTAACCGGCCGTGAAGCGCGTGCTGGTGCCGTTGGCGGAGGGTTTCGAGGAACTGGAGGCGGTCACGATCATCGACCTGTTGCGCCGTGCCGGTGTCGAGGTCATCGTTGCGGCGCTCGCCGGCAACCCGGTGAAAGGCGCGCACGGTATCGCGATCACGGCCGATGTGCCGCTCGATGCGGTGGCCGCGCAGGATTTCGACCTGATTGCCCTGCCCGGTGGAATGCCGGGCGCAGAGCACCTCAAGCAGGATCCGCGCATCCGCCGGATCGTCGGCCGGCTGCACCAGGGCGGCAGCCGCGTGGCCGCGATCTGCGCTGCGCCGATGGTGCTTGCCGCGGCAGGCGTGCTCAGTGGCCGCCGCGCGACCAGCTACCCCGGGTTCCTGGAGAACGCGGGCGGCGCAACCGTGGTCGGAGATGCCGTGGTCGTCGACGATCGCGTCATCACCGCGCGCGGACCCGGCACGGCACTCGATTTCGCGCTGGAACTCGTGGCGCAACTCCTGGGGCCGGCGGCACGACAGCGCGTCGAGTTGCCGCTGCAGCGCAGCCAGCCGGGGCATTGATGGGCGCGACGCCGGAAGAACCCGCCACGACCCCGCAGCAACCCTTGACGCAGGCCGCGGAAGTCCGTCCGGAGGGACGCCCGGGATTGCGCAAGAGCCTGATGCGCGTGGACTGGCTGGTGCTGCTGGCAGTCGGTCTGTACACGATGGTCCCGCATGTGCAGCCGGCCTCACCGCGCTGGCTGTACGCAGCGATCGCGCTATACGCGATGTTCGTCCTGGCGCTGCGCTGGCAGGGCTTCCCGGTGCGCGGCATGGGCGAGCGCATCGCGCTCTCGGCCGCCGCGATGGTCGCGTTCATCACCATTGCAGCCATCCTCACGGGCGGTGCGCGCAGCGCGGTGATCAATCTTTACCTGCTGCCGCTGGTGCTCGCGGCAATGACCATGGGCGCGCGCAGTGCCGCCATCGTGTTCGCCGGCGTCGTGCTGGCCTACCTGTCGGTGATCATCGGCGAGGGGCCGATGCCGAAGGCACCGGAGTTGCTGGTGCGGCTGTTCAGTGAGCTGGGCCCCTACGCGGTCGTCGCCTACCTGATCCAGGTGCTGGCAGGTTCGGTGGTGACTGCGCGCCGCCAGATCGAGGAGATGGCGGAGCGCGACGCGCTGACGGGCATGTTGAACCTGCGCGCATTCCGCGCGCTCCTGCATCGCGAGCACGAATTGCGCTCCCGCGGCGCGCGCGGCGGCTATGGGCTCCTGGTCGTGGACATGAATCAGCTCAAGCAGCTCAACGACGCGCATGGGCACCAGGCCGGCAACCGTGCAATCACGACGGTCGCGGCGGCAATCCAGCGCGCGATTCGCACGACCGACATCGCGGCCCGCTACGGCGGCGACGAATTCGTGCTGTTCCTGCCGGAGGCAACGCCGGAGGTCGCCGAGACCGTTGCGCAGCGCGTGCGGAACAATGTCTACAAGAGCCTGTTCCCGGTCGGCGAGCGCCTGCAGCGCATGACGGTCAGCGTCGGCGCGGCGAGTTACCCGCGCGACGGCAAGCGTCACGAGGATATCCTCGACGCAGCAGACGAGCGCATGCAGCGCGACAAGGAACTGCGGCGGCAAAGCGCAGCCGACCCCGAGGCAGGGTGAGCTGACGATGCGGTCTCCGAACAAAGGCTACATGCAGGGATTCGAGACGCCGGCGAGCGCCGCGGCGCTGTGGCACGCGCTCGTGAATCCCGCGGCACTCGCACTTTGGTATGGCGACCAGGCCGTGGTCGAGCCGCGGATCGGTGGCCGGCATTTCGCGGTGTCGCGGCTGTTCGGCCGGCGCGAGGCGTACATCGAGTGCTTCGAGCCTGGCGCCCGGCTGCAACTGCTGTTCGAGCACAATCCCGAGTGGCCGCCGCTCACCGAGGGCGCGCTGGTCGAGGACCTGATGATCGATGAACGGAACGGCCAGAGGATATTGCGCGTGATGGGCTCCGGCATCCCGGCGGATGCGGAATGGGCGCCGGTCCTCAAGCAACTGAAGTCGGGCTGGGCGCTGGCGCTCGGGCTGCTGCAGACGCGATTGCGCGACGGCGAAATCAAGGCCCCCGCCGCATGAAGCGGCTGCTCGCACTGGCTGCGGCATTTGCCGCGGTTGCCGCCGCCAACGCGGCGACACTCGTGCTCTCGGGCGGCACGGTCATTGACGGCTACGGCAACCCGCCGATCGCCGACGGCGTCGTCGTCATCGAAGGTGAGCGGATCACGCAGGTGGGTGGCCGCGGCCAGGTGGCGGTGCCCGACGGCGCGGAAGTCATCTCGACCGAAGGCATGACCGTGCTGCCGGGCCTCTGGGACATGCAGGTCAACCTGATGCGCCTGGGTCACGGCGATACGGCGCGCTGGAATGAAACCTATGGACCGCTCGCGGAGCGGGTGGTCATGCCGATCGCCGCGCGCCAACTGCTGCAGGCCGGCGTGACGAGTGCCCGCGACACCGCGGCGCCCCTCGATGCGGCCATCAACGTGCGCGCGCGTGTTGCGGATCACCTGATCAACGGCCCGACTCTCTATGTCTCGGGACCCGTGCTGCGCAAGCTGGTGCCGCCCGGCACGGAGGCGTGGCAGTGGACCGTCACCGGCGCCGAGGATGCGAGGGCGAAGGTCGCGCAACTCGCGGAAGCGGACGTCGACTACCTGCTGCTGGCGGAGGTGGACCTGTGGACCGCGGAGGAGCTGACCGCGGCCGTCAATGAAGCCCGCGCCCGCGGTCTCCCGGTGCACACCTATGCGGAACGTCCTGCGGATGTCGAACGTGGCGTCGTGCTGCAATTCGATGGCTTCCTCGGCACCGGCATGGGCGTCGCGGCCTTTCCGGACGACGTCATCCTGGCGTTGCACCAGCGACTGCTCGAGGCGGGCGCCCGCCCGCTCGCCTGGAGCCCGGCAATCTCAGCGCTGCTCAACTTCGAGTCATTGCGCGTGAACCGGGAACCGCTCGACGACCCGGCGACCACCGAGGCCCTGCCACCGCTGGTCGCGACCGACATCCTGGGCTCGCTCGTGAATCTCGATCGCGTGACCTGGTTTGAGATGCCGGCCACAAGCTCGCGCAGCATGTGCGCCAAGCTCCGGCAGCTGGATGATGCCAAGCTGCTCCTGCTGCTCGGCTCCGACGCGGGCGCACCGGGCCATCTTCATTCCCGCGCGACCTGGCAGGAAATCGACTTCTGGGTGCGTCAGTGCGGCATGCCGGTCGAGCGGGCTATCCAGGCCGCGACCCATGATGCGGCCGTGGCCATGGGCGTCGGCCACGAATCCGGCACGCTCGCGCCCGGCAAGTTCGCGGACGTCATAGCGGTGCGCGGCGACGTGTTGCGCAACCCGGGCCTGCTGGAATTCGTGGACATTGTCATCCGGCGTGGCCGTCGCGTACGCTGACGCCGCATGACTTCCTTCATCCTGCGCGCGCTGATCGCAGCCCTCGGCCTGTGGCTCGCGACCGAGTGGGTGAACGGCATTTCCGTCAACACACCGACCACGCTGTTGCTGGCCGCCTTCCTGCTCGGGATCGTGAATGGCATCGTGCGGCCGCTGGCGATCCTGCTGACACTTCCGTTGACGCTGGTTACGCTCGGCTTCTTCCTGCTGGTCGTGAACGCCGGCATGCTGGGCCTGGTCGCGGCCTTCCTGCCGGGGATGAAGATCGACGGCTTCTGGCCCGCGTTCTCGGCCGCGATCCTCGTCAGCGTCGTGAGCTGGATCGGGAATGCGATGTTCAAGCCCGGGGCGCGCGAGCGGCGGGACTAGCGCGCCAGGCGGCAGCGCATCTCAGCCAGAGCGAAGGATGGACCCGTGGGTGAGGTAGTGGTTGATCCGCTGCTCCCAATCCCGCATGAACTGCCGATAGTGCTCGTCCGTGAATGACGCGACCAGGTCGTCACCGGCGGGCCCGAGGCTCGTGTGCGAATAACTGATGGTCGCCTCCGATCCAACCGCGACCGGCCGCAGCTGAATCCTGAGCTTGCACGCGGTGACCGCCGGCGTGATCTTGATCATTTCCACGAAGCCGCTGGCTGGCTCATGGCGCGTGATGTACCAGATCGCGGGACCGGAGCCCGCCGCGGTGAGAAAAACGCAATCGGGTTCCGCAACGCCGGACTCGCTGAACACCGCCGGCGGATCCCAGCCCTCGAGCCATTCCGCTTCGCGGACCGGGCACAGCAACGGGAACACCCGGGGTGGTGGCGCCACCAGCTGTTGTGTGTAAACCCGCGTGACGCGGTTGGGTTTCATGACTCTCATGAATGTTGCGCCTCCCTTTCTGCTAGTTTTAACCCCTGAAGCCATCCGGCGCAAAACAAGAACGACCGCAGCATGAGCATCCAATTCCGCCTCACGGTGATGAACTTCATGCAGTTCTTCGTGTGGGGTTCGTGGCTCATTTCGCTTGGCGCCTACATGATCGTGACGCTCGGTTTTACCGGCGGCCAGGTCGGCAGCATCTACGCGACGATGGGGGTCGCCTCGCTCTTCATGCCGGGACTGATGGGCATCGTGGCGGATCGCTGGATGAACGCCGAGCGCGTGTTCGGGCTCTGCCACCTGGTCGGCGCGGGGCTGCTGCTGTGGGCCTCGACGGTCGAGGATTTCGACACGCTGTACCTGATCATGCTGCTGAACGCGATGGTCTACATGCCGACCATCGCGCTCAACAACACCGTGTCCTACAAGGTGCTGGAACAGAAGGGATTCAACGTCATCCAGAGCTTCCCGCCGATCCGCGTGTGGGGGACCGTCGGATTCATCGCGGCGATGTGGATGGTGGATTTCGCGGGCTGGACCAAGAGCGCGCTGCAGCTTTACGTGAGCGCAGGTGCCGCGCTGTTCCTGGGGTTCTACGCCTTCACGATGCCGAAGTGCCCGCCAGCGAAGCCGGAAGGCAAGAGGAGCCTGGTCTCGGCGCTGGGGCTCGACGCTTTCGTGCTGTTCAGGCGCAGGCAGATGCTGGTGTTCTTCCTTTTCGCAATGATGCTGGGCGCGGCGCTGCAGATCACGAATGCCTTCGGCGGCGCGTTCCTGGACGACTTCAAGACCGCCTATCCCGGCACCTTCGGCGTCGAGCACCCGAACCTGCTGCTGTCGATTTCGCAGATTTCCGAGACACTCTTCATCCTGACCATCCCGTTCTTCCTGCTGCGCTTCGGCATCAAGAAGGTGATGCTGATCAGCATCTTCGCCTGGGTGTTCCGCTTCGGCCTGTTCGCGATCGGCGATCCGGGCGCGGGCCTGTGGATGCTGGTGCTGTCCATGATCATCTACGGCATGGCCTTCGACTTCTTCAACATTTCCGGGTCGCTGTTCGTGGATCGCGAATCGGAGGCCAACATCCGCGCGAGCGCGCAGGGGCTCTTCATGATCATGACGAACGGCCTCGGCGCCTTCGTCGGCGGCATGGCGAGCGGCTGGGTCGTTGACTACTTCACGGTGGACGGCGTGAAAAACTGGCAGAGCATCTGGATGACGTTCGCCGGCTACGCGCTGATTCTGGGGATCGTGTTCCCGCTCGTGTTCAAGTATCGGCATGCAGCGGAGCAGCGATGAGCCGATCGCTGCATCGCATCGCTGGATGGCGCTGTCAGAAAGTCCGAACGCGGTATTTCACGCCCGCATAGCCGGACTCGTCAAAGGCCCTGTAGGTCTTGCATCCGAGCGCCCACTCCTTCCTCTCTCCCTCCACCGGCAGTGCATCACACTGGCGGACAATGGCAACGAGAAAATCGTAATACCGCCCGTGCTGGGTCCTGATTTCAACCACGTCGCCGACATTGATGATTTCCGGGCGTCCAGACACGACGAACGGATCATGCGACCAGGCGGCGGGTAGCACGACGAACTCGGCAGCGCTCGACAATGGCACCGGCGAGAGCAGCTTGAACGGCGGCGCCTTACGAATTCCGACCCTTACGATATAGCGCTGTGAGTACTCGGATATCTCTTGCGGCGTGAGATGCTCTTCGTACTTCGACATCCTTGCAAGAGTCCGCGCCGGATCGAACTTCCAGAGTCCGTTCACCACGCCGCGCAGCGTCTCTTCCTCGCCGCTTGGGTGCGGATTCACACGCAAGCCCGTGACGCCAGGATTCGCCGGGAATGTTGCGCAACCGCACAGCGCCAGATTCGCGAACAGAAGTGACCACTTGGAGCGCATCGCCATTACACGGTCCACCTAGCGCCGAACGCCGCATCGCATAATTAGGCAACGGCATGACATGCATGCCCCCTTCTTACCCATCGAGCCGAAGCTGGGCCCCACACTTCGGACATACCGACGGATTCAAGTCGACGCCGAATTTTATGGAAAAGGAGCCGCCACCGCCCATTCTAGTCATTGGAATGGAAGCACAGTGCGGACAACGGTAATGCGTGGTCACGCCCCGTATTACTACTGTGAATGCGGCGAAGACTACTACCAAGCAGACCAACTGGAATGTGAACTGAGCCTGTGTGATTTCGAGAGTGGTTCCTTGCGGACCAATCGCAAAAGCACCGCCGCCAATCGCTGCAATAAGCAGCCACCAGCGCACCGCCTTCCAAGTGTGAACTCGGCGACGCTGGAACTCGGCACTCACGTCACTACCAGCCATTAGCTGCCGTTGTCTAACGCATAATTGAATGTCATGAATGACTGCTAGTTTTACGTCATTTCGGCCTGTTAATCACCCAGCCAACACGCAAGTCCTTGTCTAGCCGCAGGGCCGACATGATCCAACCGGATCTCATGGGTCAACCTTGATGGTCGGGTCCCACAGCAGCTGCGCACGCGCCAAACGACTATCGCGGCGTTTCCGCGTGCAGCTTGCGCGGCATGGGCCCCAGATACCCAGTCACCAGCGCAATCCCCAGCAGGATCACGAGCATCCCTGTGATCTGCATCCAGCCCAACGCTTCGCCCAGCAGGAGCCAGCCGAGAATCGCCGCGATGGCCGGATTCACGTAGCCGTAGGAGCCGGTCACCACCGGCGTCGTGTGCATGGTCAGCCAGGCGTAGGCGGAGTAAGCGACACAGGAACTCATCAGCGTCAGCCACGCGAAGGCGGCGAGGCCGCGCGGAGTCCATTGCACCGCGAACGATTCGCCCGCCACAGAGGCGGCCGCGAGCAGGCCAAGTCCACCCACGAGCATCTGCAGCGCCGCAAACATCATGGGCGGATTGGCGGCGCCGGCATTGCGGTAGTAAATGGTGCCGAGCGACCAGCCAAGGCAACCGAGCAGGATCAGCAGCTGCCATCCGAGCCCGGCCAGATGAAAACCACCCTTCGGCGCGAGCACCAGGATCACGCCGGCCAGGCCCACGAGAAGGCCCAGCCGCGCGGCACCGGAGAGATGGCTGCGGCGCCGGCCGAAGGTGCCGAGCCAGGCGATCCACAGCGACGGCGTCGCATTCAGCAATGCCGCCGTGTTGGACTGCACATGCTGCATCGCGATCACATGACAGGAATTGCTGAACAGCACCGACAGGAAACCCATGGCGAGCACATGCCAGAGCTCGATGCGGGTGAAGACCGGCCGCCCGCCGCGCCACCAGGCGAAGACGAGCAGCAGCAGGCCCGCGCTTGAAAAGCGCAGGCCCGCGGCGACGAGCGGCGGCTCGTCCGTGACCATGACCTTAGTCGCGAGATAGCTCGAGCCCCAGACGAGGTAGACGATCGCGAGCGCGATCGCGAGCTTGATCCGCGGTGACTGGGTGTCGCTCATTCACCGCCGCGCGGGCGGGTTAGGTGCGCGCTCCGCGCGTCGCCACCCGGTGCAGCCACCAGCCCATTACGACGAGTGCCGCGATGCCGGCCCACTGGCCGGGACGCATCGAGGCTGCGATCGCGAGCGCATCCGCATCCTTGGTCAGCACGATCGGGATCGCGAGCAGAACGCCAATGATCGCCTCGCCCGCGATCAGGCCGGCGGAGAACAGCAGGCCGTTCTGCTTCAGGAGCTCCGGGTCGGCGTTTGGACTGCGCCGCCGGTGCCAGCGCGTGGCGAGCTCTGCCAGCAAGCCGCCCACAAAGATCGGCGTCGAGAGTTCGAGCGGCAGGTAGATGCCGACGGCCACTGCCAGGACAGGCGCGCGCCAGGTCGCGCCCTTGCGGCGCAGGTATTCATCCAGCGTGATCACGATTGCGCCGACCACCGCGCCGGTCGCGACCATGTTCCAGGGCAGGCCGCTGCCGAAGATGCCGCTTGCGACGGACGCCATCAGCGTCGCCTGCGGCGCCGCGAGCGCATTGACGCCCACGCGTGCCGGTGTGCCGATGCCATAGGCCTCGAGCAGCAGGTTCAGCACCGGAGCCATCACGGCTGCGCTCGCAAGCGCGCCGATGCCGAGCATCACCTGCTGACGCCAGGGGGTGGCGCCGATCAGCTGGCCGGCCTTGAGATCCTGCAGATTGTCGCCGGCGATCGCGGCGGCGTTGCAGATCACCGCACCGATCATGATCGCGGCGACGGGCCCCACCGTCGAGCCATGACCCATGACACCGAGCAGGATCAGCGAGGCGAACAGGATGGTCGAGATCGTGATGCCGGAAACCGGGTTGTTGGAAGAGCCGACGAGGCCCGCCATGTAGCCGCTGACCGACGAGAACACGAAACCGGCGACGACCATGATGACGGCCATCGTCAGCGCGATGCCAAGGCTGCCGACGACGACGTAATACAGCGCAAACAGGGGCAGCACGAACAGCACGATTCCGCCCATGATCATGCCCATCGGCAGGTCGCGCTCGGTGTCCGGAATGGCCGCGCCGCCGGTGCTGCGCAGCTTCAGGCCAGTCTTGACCCCGGACAGCAGGGATTTGCGCAGCGACCACAGCGACCACAGGCCCCCGATCAGCATCGCGCCGACGCCGATGAAGCGGATCTGCCGGCTCCAGATCAGGGTGGCCGCATCCGCGGCCGAAAGCCCGACGAGTTCGGCGGCAAGCGCCGGGTCGTGGCCGGACATGAAGGTGTTGTAGTAGGGAATGAAGATCCACCAGGACAACGCGCCGCCGGAGAGCATCAGCAGGCCGATGTTGAATCCGACGATGTACCCCACGCCAAGCAGCGCCGGCGACAGGCTCATCCCGAAGAATCCGATGGTCCGCTCGCCGAAGTAGCGCGCGACGATGAAGGATTCGGGCGACAATTTCAGGCCCGACAGCGCGAGCTTGAAGAGCGCAGCCGCTCCCGCCGCGAATGACAGCGATTTCAGGCCGCGACCCGGGTCCACGCTGACCTTCAGCACTTCGGCGGTCGCCACGCCCTCGGGAAACTGCAGTTTCTGGTCGAGGATCAGCGTGCGGCGCAGCGGCACCGAGAACAGCACGCCGAGCAGGCCGCCGAGGCCCGCAATCGCGAACACCCACCAATAATGAAAGTTGGTCCAGTGGCCCATGATCACGAGTGCCGGGATCGTGAAGATCGTGCCGGCCGCGATCGAGGAGCCGGCGGAGGCGCCGGTGGCGACGATGTTGTTCTCGAGGATGCTGGAGCGGCCGAGCATGCGCAGCACGCCCATCGAAACGACCGCTGCCGGGATGGCAGTCGCCACCGTCAGCCCGGCGAACAGGCCGAGGTAAGCGTTTGCCGCGGCGAGCAGCACCGTCAGGATGAGTGACAGCGCGACCGCGCGGACCGTCAGCTGCCTTGCGGCATCTGGTGTGCTCAATTTGGAATCCTTCTGCTTACCAGCCGCACAGGCGACCGCGATTCTGGTCTTCGAGCCAGGCCATCAGCGGCTGAAAATAGTCGATGATCGCGGTCGCGTCCATATGTCGGGTGCCGGATAGCCTCTCGAGCGCGTCCTGCCAGGGTTGGCTTGCGCCCAGCCCGAGCATCTCGCGCAAGCGGCGGCCTGCCTCGGCGTTGCCATAGATCGAGCACTCATGCAGGGGACCCTTGTGACCCGCGGCGTCGCACAACGCTTTGTGGAACTGGAACTGCAGCACGATGGCCAGAAAATAGCGCGAGAAGGGCGTGTTGGCGGGGATATGGTACTTGGTGCCCGGGTCGAAGTCCGCTTCGTTCCGTGCAACGGGCGCCTCGACGCCCTGATATTTGCGGCGCAGTTCCCACCAGGCTTCGTTGTACTTCGCAGGCGGAATCGCGCCCGAAAAAACGTCCCAGCGCCACTGGTCGACCAGCTTGCCG
>Ga0214473_10009980_pt1 | contig 11197 bp, 10 predicted proteins | sample RVTome_7_FD_203509 | JGI IMG/M metagenome (GOLD analysis project Ga0214473, IMG submission 203509) | Soil microbial communities from uranium-contaminated site in the Upper Colorado River Basin, Wyoming, United States - RVT98D197 | ecosystem: Environmental > Terrestrial > Soil > Contaminated >...
CAGCCCGCAGGAAAGCTGCCGGCCATCCTGCAGAACCACACCCCCCACCCGGCCCTCCTCAAAAGACTTGCCGGTTATCTCCCGCACCGTCTGGCCCATAATCAGCTCGATTCCGGCTTCCCTCAGAACCCCCTCTACCAGGCGGGAGGCCGGCTCATCCAGGACGGCACCGAGGACCCGGTCAAGAAGCTCCACCATGACAACGCCCAGACCCCGCTTCACCAGGGCCGAGGCCAGGCTCATGCCGATAAGCCCGCCCCCGATGACCACCACCCGGGGCTTCCCCTCAAGGAATCTCTCCATCCTTCGGGCATCTTCCAGGGTAGTGAAGGTGAAGACCCCCTCCTTGTCCCTGCCTGCTATGTTGGGCACTATTGGGGTCCCGCCGGTGGCCAGGAGGAGCCTCTCCCAGGGGAGACTCTCGCCTCCCTCCAGCACCACCCTCGCCCCTGGGAAATCTATCCCCACCACCTTCTGGCCCAGCAGGGCTTCGATGGCATTCTGCTGGTAAAAATCCCGGGGCCGGTACAGCATCTCCTCCAGGGTGCGCTCCCCTGCCAGGAATTCGGAGATGAGGGGGCGGGAGTAGACGGGGAAGGGCTCATCGGAGATGATGCAGATGGACCCCTCGCTGTCCACCTCCCGGATAGCCTCAGCGGCGCCAATTCCCCCGGCAGAGTTGCCGACGATGACATACTTAGGCACCAACTCCCTCCTCGGCGAAGATAAGGGCCTCGTTGGGGCAGTTAGCCACACAGGCGGGGACGGGGAGGTGGGAGCAGAGGTCGCATTTGGCAATGACACCCCGCTGGGGGTCGGGGGTAATAGCCCCATGGGGGCAGAAAAGCACACAGGTCCAGCAACCAACGCATTTCTCCCTGTTAAGCACCACCGCCCCCGTCTCGGGGTCCTTCCTCAGGGCCCCGGTAAGACAGGCAAAGACACAGGAGGGCTCATCGCAATGGCGGCAGAGGACCGGTACGGAAACGGCACCCCTTTCCTGGACCCTGACCCTCGCCAGAAGACGGGGCCTCTCCTTCTTGTAGGCCTTGATAATGTCCCGGGAAATGCTGTGCTCAACCGTGCAGTAAACCTCACACCGCCGGCAGGTCACACATACCTCTTCACGAATATGTACCCTTTTCATTCCCTTCTCCTCGGAGACGTCGGCAACCGTTTGCCTATCATAGAGTTTTTCCTGCCTGTTGTCAAGGGGTTTGGGGTGGGGCTATAATTGAGGTGCCGAGGGCCCGTAGCTCAGGGGCAGAGCGGTCGGCTCATAACCGATTGGTCCCAGGTTCGAATCCTGGCGGGCCCAGAAAGTGGTATGCAGCCCCAGTTGGCGGCGATACCGAGGTTGGCTCCCCGGCCACCCATCCTTTTTTGCCATTCCCCTATAGCTGACTTGCCAGGGGAGGGGCGGAAACGTATAATTAGGACATCTCGTATCAGGGGGGACAGATGCAAGGGAGCGCGCAGGAAAAGATCATGGAGGGGGCCAGGGCTGCCTGCCGTCGGGTGATGGACAGTGTTAACCGGGTGGTCATCGGCAAGGAAGTCCAGGTAGAGTTGGCGCTGAGCGCCCTATTGAGCCAGGGGCACATGCTGGTGGAAGACGTGCCCGGCGTGGGCAAGACCACCCTGACCAAGGCCCTGGCCAAATCGGTGGGCTGCTCCTTCAGGCGGATTCAGTGCACGCCGGACCTGCTCCCCAGCGACATCATAGGGGCTTCCATCTACAACCAGAGGACAGAGGAATTTGAATTCCGCCCCGGCCCCATTATGGCCCAGATAGTCCTGGTGGATGAGATCAATCGGGCCAGCCCTCGCACCCAGGCCGCCTTTCTGGAATGTATGGAGGAGAGGCAGATAACGGTGGAGCGGGTTACCTATACCATGCCTCGACCTTTCTGGGTTATGGCTACCCAGAGTCCCATTGAGTATCAGGGTACTTTCTCCTTGCCCGAGACCCAGGTTGACCGCTTCTTCATCCGCCTCCACATGGGCTACCCCGCCTTTGAGGATGAGGTCAACATCCTGGAACAGCAACGGGAAGTCCACCCCATTGAAGAAGTGACCCAAGCGATAGGCGCGGAGGAGCTGCTGGAGGTCCAGAACATAGTAAAGCAGGTCTATGTGGATGTATTGGTGAGGGAATACATGGTCCGCCTGGTAGAAGCTACCAGGCGGCACCCCGCTATCCAGCTAGGTGCCTCCCCCCGGGGCTCCCTGGCCCTATTCCGCGGAGCTCAGGCTTTAGCCCTGCTTCGGGGGCGGGACTATATCCTGCCAGATGATGTCAAGGCGCTGACGGAGGTTGCCCTGGCCCACCGGCTGAACCTGACCCCTTCAGCCAAGATGAAGGGGATCACCTCTGAGAAGATAATCGATGAGATAGTGAGCAACGTGGCGGTCCCTGGTTTCCAGGGGCCACGGAAGGCAGCGATTGAAAGGCAATGAGGAGCCTTTGGGTCCTGGTCATTCTGGCCATTGTCCTGGTCCTGGGGTGGAACAGCGGTTTTTCCCTCCTGTTCAGGGTGAGCCTCCTGCTGGCCATCGGCCTGGTGCTCAGTCGGCTCTGGGTATGGTGGAATTTGCGGGGGGTCAAGGGCAATATAGAGACCTCCACCACCCGAGTTCAGGCGGGCCAGAGGCTGGAAGTCAGAATTGAGCTAGAAAACCCCAGCCTTCTATTCAGGCCCTGGCTCCTGCTAAAGATAAAGTCCGACCTGCCCCAGGTCCCACCCACGAAGATGTTAGCCCTGTCCTATCGCTCAGCCCGGACCTTCAACTTTTCCGTCCCCTGTCCCCGGCGGGGATGGTTCCATTTGGGGCCGGCGGTGCTGGCCAGTCAGGACCCCTTCGGGCTGTTCCATCGGGAAATCACCCTGGGCACCCAGCAAGACCTTCTGGTCTATCCCAAGACAGTGGGCCTGGCCCCCTCCCTTCTGGAGGCCCCAACCCCGGGTCTGGAAAGCCTCAGCCTGGGACGGGCTGGGGAGACCCCACTCGTCCGGGGGGTGCGCGAATATCTCCCCGGGGACAGCTTTGGCCGGATCCACTGGCCCTCCTCAGCCCGCATGGGAAAACTGATGAGCAAGGAGCTGGAAGGGGAGGCCTCCCATGATGTTTGGCTCTTGCTGGATATGGAAGGCCGGGGCCAAGCCGGAGAAAGCGATGAAAACACGGTGGAATACGGGGTTACCGTGGCCGCTTCCCTGTGCAAGGCCTATATGGAAGCTGGCCGCTCAATCGCCCTGGCAACCTGGGACCACTACCTGCAGGTTGTCCCGCCCGACACGGGGACCCCTCAGCTCTGGCGCATTCTGGAGGTCCTGTCCACACTGGCAGGCCGGGGAAACGCGCCTTTGTCCAGGTTGATGGCTCAAACAGAACAGCACTGGCTGGGGAGCACCCTGGCCATCATCACCCCCTCGCCGGAGGAAACCTGGTCTTCTGCCCTGCACAAGGCCATCCGATGGGACAACCGGGTTATACTATTCCTGCTGGATGCCAGCACCTTTGATAAGAAAAAGCCTCCTCTGGGACCCTCCCCGGCCCACGACCAGATTACCAGGTATCGCGTAAGGAGAGGTGAGCTGTGGCAGCTCGGGTTAGCGGCTGGCTGAACGGGGCGCTGCTCTCGGGCCAGGGTTGGCTCAGCCTTCTCCTCCTCTGGCTCAGCCTAATCCTTTTTTCAGTGACCCTGCCCTGGCAGAACGCCCAGTGGGAGTTTCCCCTCCCCCCGTTCTTCTGGATATCTATATCGGGGCTGCTCGTAGGGCTATTCCTCAGCCAGATAGAGGGCCGGGCACTGTGGCGGCATGGCCTCGGGGCGCTGGCCGGCGCCGGGATATCGATAGGAGTGGTTGCTGCCACCCTTACTGAGGGGGGATGGCTGGAAAGGGTGGGGCAGTTGGTAGCCCGGACCCGATTGTGGTTCGTGGCCGCCCAGGAGGGCTGGAGCAATAATGACCTGATAGTCCTGGCCCTGTTGCTGGCTGCAGTGAGCTGGCTCCTGGGCTATCTGGGTCCCTGGTGCGTCCTGGTGTGGAGAAAGGCCTTCGTGTTGGTACTGGCGGGAGGGGTGCTCATCCTGGAGGGGCTGTATTATGTTCCTCAGCCGGCCTCCGTTTTTGTCATCTACCTGTGGTCCTCCCTGATGCTGGTGATGCACCTGAGCCTCACCCCCAGGGACAACCCCTCCGGCCTAAGACCGGCGCACCATCTCGGCCTTCTAGCCATGGCAGGGCTTCTAGTCCTGGTAATCTGGCTTGTTCCTCTCCCCCAGGGATTACTAAAGGGTGGAGACCTATGGGAAAGGGTGCCACCCTGGCGGGAGATTGTCAACCGCTCAGAGAAGCTGTTCCCTGTGCTCGTCACCTCCAGGGGCCAAGAACAGGCCCCGAACTCCGACACGCTGACTTACGGAAACGCTCTCACCTTCGGCGGTCCCATCCAGCGGACCGGGGATATACTCTTTGAGGTGGAGGGGCCTCCCGTGACGGCGGGCTCAGGGCGCTGGCGTGCGATTGCTTACGACCTCTATACTTCTCAGGGATGGCGAAATGAGGAACAGGTACTTGCCCCCGCCACCAGCCTGGAAACCGGGCAGAAGACGGGCTTTCAATCCAGGCAGGAGGTAACCCAAACGATAAAATTGCTGGTCCGCAGCGACCTGCTTTTTGCTGCTGGCCAGCCCCTAGAAGCCAGCCTGCCAGCCAAGCAGGAGAGGCCGGCACCGCTGACCTATACTATCCCCCTCCCAGGGGAACCGCAAAAGGAGCAGGGGCTGCCGGAGGATGTGAAGGCGGCAGCCGGACAACTGCGCCTGGCAGCCTCGAGCGGTGAGCTTTCCGTTTCCCGAATATCTCGTTACCTGCCCTCCGGTTTCAAGACAGTGGGCCTGGAGCTGGAGGGCTCCAACATCGCCGCCGTGAAGATACAGAGGGAGTCCGCACCGGTTGACGACATAAGCGCGCTACGCATCCCCTACATCCTCCGGCCCCCTACCGGGTATACTGTTACCTCCTCGGTGTCCCTGGCCACTTCCAGCGAGCTGATGGCAAGCAAAGCCCCCCTTCCTGACTGGGTGCAGGAGCGCTATCTGACTCTGCCCCCAACTTTGCCGGCGAGGGTCCGCCAGCTGGCCGCCTCGGTAGCCTGGACCTGGGGGGACCTGGGGACGAAGACCGCCTACGAGAAGGCGCTGGCTATCCAGGAGTATCTGCGCCGGCTTACCTACCGCCAGGACATAAAGGCCCCTCCGCCGGGTGCGGATGGGGTAGACTACTTCCTCTTCATTTCAAAGACGGGCTACAGCCAGTATTTTGCCTCGGCCATGGTGGTGATGCTTCGCTCGTTAGGTGTCCCCGCCCGCTTGGCCGTGGGCTTCGTCAGCGATGAGTATGACCTGGAGAAGAACGTCTATGAGGTAAGGGACTCCCACGCCCACGCCTGGGTAGAGGTGTTCTTCCCCGAGTATGGCTGGGTTGAGTTTGAGCCAACGCCCGGCTGGCACCTGCCGGCAGTGAGCTCCCCGCCGCTGGCTGGTGGGGAGCTGGTTAATGCTGGCTGGGGGTTCGCCTTCGGCCCGGGCGCCGTGTTTGGGGAGGAGCCTGAGTTTGATACAGAAGGTTTGCCCCGGATTATCCGACCGATGGATGGCACCTATCCCCTCCCCACAACGCCAGGGTCATCACCTGCTACTCCCAGCCCCACTGGGCCAGCCGCGGCGGGGCCGGGTGGCGCTGCCCAGACCCCTTCGCCAGCCCCGGGGGTTGCCATCCCCGGCTCCTCCCCCGCGGGGCCAGTGGCACCTTCTACCTCCACCGCTCTCCTCCCAACAGCACTGATGGGGGCCCTTTCCCTTCTCCTGGCTGTCCTCCTGTACCTGTGGTGGCAAAGCTGGTCGGCGAGGGGGGATGAAGGAGAGCTCTATAGCAGGCTGTGCCGTCTGGCCACCTGGGGCCGCCTGCGCCCCCAGCCCTGGCTGACCCCACTGGAATACGGCAATCGTCTCTCTGCCGCCTTGCCTTCCCAGGGCAATGCCATACACCTTATTGTAGACACCTACGGGCAGTGGCTATACGGGAAAAGAGGGGGCAGCGAGGAAGCCCGCCAACAACTTCGGGGTGCCTGGCTATCCCTGCGGGGAGAGCTACTCAAGCGAATTTTCCGCCCCTGGTAGGCCCTTTTCCCCCCCGGTACTAGCCCAAAAGTCAGGGCTCACTTTTTCCCTCGGCTATCGTTTAATTGGGTAGAGATGAAAAGCCTCTTCACCCGTGTCGGTCCCTTTCTCACCCATTATCTCGTGGCCGGAGAAGGCCCGCCGGTGGTCCTGCTCCACGGCGCGGGCGGTGACTCCCGGCAGTGGCTCCCCAACCTGGAAGCTCTGGCCCGTCAACATCTGGTCTATGCCCCCGACATTCCCGGGTTCGGTTCCAGCCGACCCCTCCTGGATAGCTACAGTCTCCCTTCTCTGGCTTCCTTTGTGAGTGGCTTCCTGGAGGCCCTGGAGCTGGGTAAAGTGGCCCTGGTAGGGCACTCCCTGGGTGGTGGAACGGCCCTGAGCCTGGCCCTGGAATCCCCCCAACGGGTGGAAAAGCTGGTGCTGGTGAATAGCCTGGGGCTGGGGGAGGATATAGCCCTCTGGGTCAGGCTTCTCTGTGCGCCCACCATTCCCCGGGCCATGTCCCGACTGGCCCGGGCCCTCATACGGGGAGGGCTATCCCTCCTGTCCATCCCCCTTCATGATGCCCCGCATAACCTGGGCAGGCATATCGCTGGCCTGAGAGGGCAGAGGACGGTGTGGAGGCACCGTTTAAGGGAGCTCAGGGTGCCCACCCTCGTTGTCTGGGGGAAACGGGACCTCTATCTCCCCGTGGCCCATGCCTATGCCGCCTCGCAGCTAATCCCCAACTGCCGGCTATACATCTGGGACAACTGCGGCCACTCCCCCTACCGGGACGGGCGGTTCAACCCCATCCTGCTGGACTTTCTTCGGGATAAGCCCCTTCCTTGACAGGCCCCCAGACCCCTTGTTAACATACGATTGAGGCCGTGCTAGACGGGGAACTAGCGGTGCCCTGAACCCGCAATCCGCTATAGCGGGGTGGAATCCCCCCCAGAGGGCCTGCACCCTTTGGAGGGCATCCCGCCCGGGGTGTTGAAGGTTGGGTCCTGCGCAACGGAGGGCTATTGAACCCCGTCAGGTCCGGAAGGAAGCAGCGGCAAATAGTTTACTCCGGGTGCCGCGGGGGTGCCTGGCTGGAGCCCAGAGCAGGAGGGGCTCCCCTGGGGTGGGGAACGAAGGGGGGTGCACGGCCTCATGTGAGGGCCGATAGAGAAAAAGGACAAGGGCGGGATGGTGCTAAAATTGAAGGTTTAGACCGGGCGACGGCCAGAAGGCTCCTTGCCCGGTTTGGCTTTCGCCCCCGCAAGAAACTGGGCCAGCACTTCCTGGTAGACGAGGGAGTGCTGGGGAAGATACTCCAGGCAGCCCAACTGGACCCCCAGGACACGGTCATTGAGGTGGGACCGGGCCTGGGGGTCCTCACCCGGGCCCTGGCCGAAAGGGCAGGGCGGGTCATCGCGGTAGAGCTGGACCGGGGTATGGCAGAGAAGCTGCGCCAGTCCATGCCCCAGGCGGAGGTGGTAGAAGGGGACATTCTTTCTCTCTCCCCCCTCCAGCTGCTCGGACACCCTACCCCCTACAAGGTGGTAGCCAACATCCCCTACTACATCACCTCCCCCATCCTCCGCCACTTCCTGGAGGCCGAACTCAAGCCCCGGCTGATGGTGGTGATGGTGCAGCTGGAGGTTGGCAATGCCATCGTGGCCGGGCCAGGTGAAATGAGCCTGCTGTCGGTAAGCGTGCAGTTCTACTGCCAGCCCAAGCTGCTGGCCAGGGTCTCCCCCTTCAGCTTCTACCCCCCTCCCCAGGTCGAATCGGCCCTGCTTAGCCTGGAGGTCTACGACCATCCCCCGGTGGCGGTGAGAGAACCAGAGGGGTTTTTCAACCTGGTGGGGGCGGGCTTCACCGCCCCCCGAAAGCAGCTCCACAACTCCCTGGCCCAGGGGCTGGGAATCACCCCTGAAGAAGCCACCCCCCTCCTGGAGAAGGCAGGGATAGACCCTAAACGGCGGGCCCAGACCCTGAGCCTGGAAGAGTGGGCCCATCTTTACCAGAGATTTTTGGATGCTCAGATTAAAGGCCCCGGCCAAGGTTAATCTCACCCTGGAGGTGCTGGGGAGAAGGCCTGATGGTTACCACGAGATTAGGAGTATAATTCAGGCTATTGGGCTCTATGATGTCCTCACCCTGGAACCAGCACCAGGGCTGGAAGTAGAGCCGGAGATGATAGCAGGCGAGGAGAATATAGTCATAAGAGCGGCCCGGCTATTGAAGGAGGCCACAGGCACACCCCTGGGGGCCCGGTTGCGTCTCAAAAAGAGCACACCCGCCCGCATGGGCCTGGGGGGCCACAGCAGTGATGCCGCGGCCACTCTAATGGGCCTGAACCAGCTCTGGGGACTGGGCCTCTCTCGGGAAGGGCTTCTCCCCCTGGCCCAGCTCCTCGGCTCCGACGTGCCCTTTTTTCTTTACAGGGGGACAGGCCTGGTGGAGGGGAGGGGGGAAAGTGTGACCCCCCTCCCCTCCCCTACCCTCAAGAGGGTGGTTCTCCTTTGCCCTTCCCTCCCCACTCCCCCTGAGAAGACCCGCCGCCTCTACCAGGCCCTCACACCTGACGCCTTTACCCAGGGCCAGTACACCTTCAGGGCCAGGCAGGCCCTCCTGGAAGGGGATAAGCTGGAGCCCTTCAACGCCTTTGAGATGGTGTCCTTTTCCTTTTTTCCGGGCCTGGAGGACTATCGGCAGAGGTTCCTGGCCTCAGGGGCGGCCAGGGTGCATCTGGCGGGGTCCGGCCCCGCCCTTTTCACCCTCACACATGACAGGGCCCTGGCCAGGAGAATATACGATTCCCTGAGAGGTGAGGGCTTGGAGGCATATCTGGTCTCTGCTCTGCGGGGGGGAATTGGCCAATAGATTTGAGCGCTTCACCTCCTCCCTCCCTGTGACTCTGCCAAAGGGGCGTGCCCTGGTCATCCGGGCCATCTTGCTCCTTGCCGCCTACGGTATCTTCGCTGGCCTTCTGTGGGCCCTCTTCCGCTATTTTTCGGACTATCTCCAGGAGCCAACGAAGGGCTTTGCGCTCTATGCCTATGGTGGCGTTTTTCTTCTCAGCATGCTCACCAGTGCCGCGGTCATCATCCCCGCCTTTTCTGTCCTGCCCCTGGCCGTAGCCGTAGCAGCCACGTTTGACCCTGTCTGGGTGGGGCTCGCCATGGCCCTGGGCGGCACCATTGGGGAAACCACCGCCTGGACGGTGGGCTACCTGGGCGGGGGGCCGGTGGCCAGGGCCCAGCCCCCGGGGTATGTCAGGGCAGAGAGATGGATGCGCCGCTACGGGGTCTGGGCGGTGCTGCTGGTGTCCGCGTTCCCCCTCATGATCTACGACCTGATAGGGATAGCGGCGGGGGTACTGCGCCTGCCCCTGTGGAAATTCTGGCTCTTCACCTTTACCGGGAGGTTCCCCCGTGCCCTGGCGGAGGTATACGGCTTAGGCAAGATAATCCAGTGGATATCCAGCCTTTTTAACTAGGAGGTCCCATTGGAACTCATCGGCTGGCTAGGCTTGGGACTATTCCAGCTCTTTTACATCCCGCAGATTGTCCGCACGGTGCGCACGAGAGACGTGAAGGGGCTTTCCCTTTTCTCCTGGGCAGTGCTGTGTCTGGGCCTGCTTGCCTCCCTGGCCTACAGTGTGTGGAGGAGCGACCCTGTATTCATCGCCGGGAACGCCATGGGCCTCATCCAGAGCAGTTTTCAGCTGGGCCTCATCTGGCGCTACCGGAGCTGAGCCAGCGCAGCACCAGCTCCTCCTCCCCCGCCCGGTCCCCCACCACCCCGTCCAGCCTGGCCTCCAGGAGCCGCCGCAGGTACTCCCCCACACTCGGCCCAGCCTCCACACCCATCCCCAAGAGGTCATCACCCCCCAGGGAGCACTTGACATAACGCCACTCCTCCCAGAAGAGGCGGGCCCTTCTTCTTATCCTGGCCTCTGGCGAGGCCAGGGCCAGGGCCTGGACGGCAGAGCCGGAGTATCTTGCCAAGAGGCGACAGACCTGGTGGGTGGCCAGGCGGGGCGGGGCCAGGGCCTTTTCCTGTGCTTTGAGGGCCTGGATATCCTCTATGGCCCTGGCCTGGGCCCTGGGGAAATGGAGGCGGGAGAGAAAGGCCCTGGCCTCCTCGGGGGCCATACGGTAGGCTAAGAGGGCCAGATAGACCTCGGGTGACGCCCATACCTGCCTCCGGGCCAGGGAGAACTTCCTCCCCAGCCAGCCGTCCCCCGCGAGGCCCGGGGAGATTTCCCCCAGGATGCCCAGCCTTCCCGCCAGGGCCAGGGCCCTCTCCGGCATATCCTCCCCCAGGATGAGGACCAGCTCCCGCCTCAACCGCTCCCCGCTGATAGTTTCCAGATAGCCCTTGTCCCGGAGGATGAACTTTCGGGTCCTGGCCTCCATGCGGAAGTCAAAGCGGGCGGCGTATTTAATAGCCCGGAGGATGCGGGTGGCATCGTCCTGGAAACTCCTCTCATGGAGGACGCGGATGAGGCCCTTTTCCAAGTCGTGCCTCCCCCCAAAGGGGTCCACCAACCCCCCCAGGCTGGGAGGGGAGAGGTCCACCGCCAGGGCATTGATGGCGAAGTCCCGGCGGAAGAGGTCGTCCTGGAGGGTCCCCGGCCCCACCCGGGGGAGGGCCCCGGGTTGAGGGTAGCTCTCCTTCCGCGCCGAGGCCAGGTCCAGGCTCCACCCCTCCCCCAGCAGTTTGGCGGTGCCAAAGGTGGGAAAACGGCGGAGCCGGCCCTGCCAACCCAGGTCGGGGAGGAGGGCCAGGGCATCCCCCTCCACCACCAGGTCCAGGTCCAGGCTAGGCCTCCCCAGCAGGAGGTCCCGGACCGCACCCCCCACCAGGTAGAGCCTAAGGCCCTTACTCCAGGCCCTCTCTCCTGCCCCCCTCACCAGCCCCCAGAGTGCAAGGGGCCAGGCCTTTTCCAGCGCTTCGGCCAGGTTCATCCCCGGGATTATATCACCTTGACAAGGCCAGTAGACCCACCTATGCTTTCACGATGGC
>Ga0214473_10009981_pt1 | contig 11197 bp, 8 predicted proteins | sample RVTome_7_FD_203509 | JGI IMG/M metagenome (GOLD analysis project Ga0214473, IMG submission 203509) | Soil microbial communities from uranium-contaminated site in the Upper Colorado River Basin, Wyoming, United States - RVT98D197 | ecosystem: Environmental > Terrestrial > Soil > Contaminated >...
TTATTGGGCTCATGCAGTACTTATAGCATGTTTTATCGCTTCGCGATCCTGTTTTCATCCGCCCAGCAGAGCTGGGCGGTATTCAACAGGTATTTTTCTATAAAGAAAGAAGGGACGCTATATTACCAAACAATCAGTATTCAGGCTTTTGGAGCTTAATTAGTCAAGAATTTGGTGCACGACATATCGTGTGTGAATTCAAGAATGGTTCATCTGATATAGGCAAACATTCCTTAAATCAATTAAGAATTTATTTATCGAAACCAACAATAGGGAGATTTGGGTTATTATTTATCCGAAATAAAGCAACAAACTCTCTAATTCAAGCACAAAAGGACGCTTACGAACAAAACAGAATTTTGGTTTTGATTATTGATGATGAAAAATTGAAAAGAATGCTTATTGCCAGGGCTTACTTAGGTTTTGCGGAAGATATTCTTGAGGATGAAAAGGTTAATTTTGAAGTTACATATTGAAGGCCCGAGTTGAGCTGAACAGCTCTCACGGATAACGAATCGTTCCCTCGCGCGCTGATTCGCGCTCTGGAACAATCCGTTCGAGCTGAAATTCCCCCCGGCCTCCAGCCGGGGGAATTCAGCTCAACTCGGCCCGGCGCCTGACGGTGGAAATCAATAATAGAATAAACCCAACGGCAATGGGCGCCGAACCAGGCGCTCGAGCGAGTGGTCACTCGGCTGCATGCTTAAAGGCTGCATCTTCGCGCCCGTCGCTCAGCGCCGCGCGTTCGACGACTAAATAGGCAATGCATATCGGAGCATCGCTGTGCATGAATGAAGGATCATAAGTTATGAACGACCCACGAGGATCAATCTGGCGGATCTGGGACCTGCACGTCCATACGCCCTATTCCGTTCTGAACAACGGCTTCCCGGCTGACTTCGACGAATATGCCACCAAGCTCCTCCAGCGCACCGTCGCAATGCAGGTTGCCGCCGTTGGAATCACAGACTACTTCTCCGCTGAGGGTTACAAGAAACTCAGGGAGATCCTCGATGACGACGCCCGCATCACGGCGCTGTGCGGTGCGGAAGTGGCCGAAGCCGTCCGTCGGGTCCTTTTCATCCCGAACATCGAATTGCGCACCAGCATAATCGTACGCAGTCCCGACGGCAATGACCGGCGCGTCAATTTCCACGTCCTGTTTTCGGACGAGATTACGCCCGATCAGATCGAAGAGGATTTCCTCCGGGAGGTGAAGTTCACTGCTGAAGGCACTCCAAGTGGCACTGACGAGGAGTGGCCGCTCACTCTCCGCAATCTGGAGATCTTGGGCCAACGACTCAAAGCGCAGCACGAACCTTTCGCGGGGATGTCGGACCTTGAAGTCGGCATGATGAACGCTGTCGTCGATCATGGCTCAGTGAGCGAAATACTGGAGCGAAAACGCTCAATCTTCGGCAACCGTTACCTCCTTGCGGTCCCAGCCGACGAGGATTTGTCGGAGTGTAGCTGGAATGGCCAAGGGCATCTGGCGCGAAAGGTAATGATCCAGAAATCACACATGCTGTTCTCCGCCAATCCTGGCACTCGTGCTTTCGCATTGGGGCTGCGGCATCCCTCCGTTGAGGACTTCATTGGTGAATTCAAAAGCCTCAAGCCTTGTGTCCACGGTTCCGATGCGCACGATGAAGAGCACATGTTCGTTCCTGATGAGCAGCGATACACATGGATCAACGCCGATCCAACTTTCGCGGGTCTCAAGCGCCTCCTGCGCGAGCCTGATTCCAGGGTCTTCATCGGGCCTGAGCCGCCGGCTTTGGACCGCCAACGGACAAATACGACCCGGTATTGCGACCTGCTGACATTCGCAAAGGAACCCGACTCGCCCCTTGATGAGCATTGGTTCTCCGGCGATGTCCCATTGAACACTGGCCTTGTGGCTGTCATCGGCAACAAGGGCAGCGGCAAAAGCGCTCTGGCTGATTCTCTGGGACTGGTCGGCAACTCTCCGCGGGAATCACACTTTTCTTTTTTGCATCCCGACAAGTTCCGTCGCCCGCGTGAGCGCAAGGCCGAGCAGTTCCAGGCATTGCTTCACTGGTTGTCCGGGGATGTGGATACACGGCGTTTGTCAGATAGCGTTGACGCAACATCCGTTGAGACGATCAAGTACATCCCTCAGAACTATCTGGAAGCGATCTGCAACGAAGTTGCAGGCGGTAAGGGCAGCGAGTTTGACAAGGAACTCAAAAGCGTAATTTTTTCTCACGTTCCCGACGAAGAACGTTTGGAGTGTGACTCGTTCGACGAACTCATGGATTTCCGGACCAACGAGACCCGCGAGCACATCGCGCTGCTCAAACGCAGGCTGCGGGGCCTGAATGAGCGTATTGTCGCCCTGAATGCGCGCTTGACTGACGAACACCGCCAAGGCCTTGAGCAGCAGGTCAAGCACAAGCAGGCAGAACTTACGGCCCACGTGAAGACCAAACCGGAAGAGATTCGTCCCCCGGACAAGGATCCCGCGGTCGAAGACCAGAACGCCAAGCTCGCGGCCGATATCGAGCAGATGCGTGCGGAAGTTGAGGAGATCGACGCGACACTTGCGGAGATAGCGACGAAGAACAAGCAGGTTCTGCGACGCAAGGCACTGGCAGAGAAGCTGAAGGCAAAGCTTGACAATCTTCAGCGGACATTTGAGGAGTTCGCGGCAAGCTTTTCCGAATGTGAGGAGCTGGGTATCAACCTGAAGGATGTTGTCACGTTTGAGATTCGCCTCGCCAAAGTCGAGAAAATCATCGCGGATGCCCTGCTGGAGAGCCAAGACCTGTCCGGCAAGCTTCTCGAAGATGAGGACGGAACACCTGCTCATACAAGGAAACAACTCCTGACGAAGGTGGCGGACCTGCGTCGTAACATGAACGCTGCAAATCAACGATATCAGCAATATCTGGAAGACCTGGCGAAATGGGAGGCGCGCCGGAAAGAGATTGAGGGTGCACCCGACGTGCCCGAAAGTCTCGCATACTTCACGGCACAGATTGAGGAATTGCAGAAGCTTCCCGCAGAGCTTGAGGTGATCAAGGGCGAGCGGGAGGCGACAGTCCAAGCGATCTACCAGGAAATCGACAGTCTCGCTCGCATGTATGCGTCCCTCTACAGCCCGATCGAGAAGGCCATTGCAGGCGACCCACTCAGGGACCGGGGGCTTGAGATCGGATTCAAAGTGTCCATCGTGCCTGAGAATTTCGAGACACGCCTGTTCGGCCTTATTCACCAGGGGAGGCGCGGCACGTTTTGCGGTGTGGAAGAGGGGCAGAAGAGGCTACGCAAGATGTTGCGTGAGGCGGACTTCTCTGCGCCGCAGGGGGTTCTATCCTTTGTTAAAGCGATCGACGAAGCCTTGTCCTTTGACCTTCGCGATGACGGGCGGCAGCCTGTGCGCATCGCGGATCTGATCAGAAAGGGAATTGAGCCCGTCGATGTGTATGACTATGTCTTCGGGCTGGAGTACCTCTTTCCTCGCTATGCGCTTACGTGGGCAGAGCGCACGCTTGATCAGCTTTCGCCGGGCGAACGAGGAGCGTTGCTTCTTGTATTCTATCTTTTGGTGGACAAAGACACAATCCCACTGGTCATTGACCAGCCGGAAGAGAATCTGGATAACGAATCGGTTTACCGAATGCTTGTGCCCTGCATAAAGCAGGCAAAAGAAAAGCGGCAAGTGATCATCGTGACGCACAACCCGAACCTAGCGGTTGTCTGTGACGCAGATCAGGTGATTTACTGCGAAATGGACAAGCCGGGCGGAAATCGAATCACCTACACAACTGGAGCGATCGAGAATCCTACTATCAATCGCCATATTGTTGATGTGTTGGAGGGGACGCGCCCAGCTTTCGATGTGAGAGATGCGAAGTACAAGTTGGTTGACTCGTAGGCTTGAGGAATGGCTAGAAGTTGCGATAATAAGATTGATACGTCGAACAGTGCGCTGCACTGGACGACAATTCCGCTACGCTCCATTGCCGCCGGTGAGCTTCGTCGTTCGATCTATGAACCTGTAAAAACGGAGAGACGATAGTGCCCGTGAACCCCCTTATCACCAACTGCTTCATTGACTCATGTGCGTTTGACCCAAAATACAAACCCGAGGATGAGGCTTCCGCTGAGATATTCAGGCTCTATAAAGAAGGGGAGCTTTTGATCCAAATTGCCCATTCAACCCAGAAAGAGATTCAGCATCCCAATACGCCCGCCTGGGTCAAGCGCGAAGCCCTGAACCTGATCTACACATTACCGGTCAGCTTGATCGAGAGCGAGGCCCGAATACTGCGCGGAATTGTAACTATTCTGGCAGGAAACGGCAAGGTCGAGAACATCCAGCAAGACGCGCGCCATGTCTTTGAGGCGCAAAAGTACGGGTCTTACTTCATCACGACTGACTCCCGCATATTGGACCGTGCCAGCAGGTTGCGTTCCTCATGCAATGTGAGCATCGTTAAACCCAGTGAATTCCTGAGTATTGTGAAGCAATATCTGGAAAAGAAAAACCAGAAGCAGGCGGTTGTCTCGTCACCGGAGCCTGTTCCCACTCAAAAACCTAGGGAGGAAAATGGGATGGACTCAGCGCCTTATAAGGGGTATCTCATTCAAGCCGCGCCGTATCGGTTAGCTGATTCGGGCGAGTTCACTATAAACATCAGCATATTGCATGATACCGGCAATGCTGTCAATATTCGCAACTTCAGTGCCAGTAACACGTTTAAAACAGAAGAAGAAGCGATTTATCATTGTATTGAATTTGGACGGCAGATCATTGACGGAAAGTTCGACGATTGTACTGCCAGTGATTTATGACCGAACCATCGGCTGCAGCTAACTCGGCCGCAGACGCGGCCTCGTAGCTGAGCCGTGCCCGGCGCCTGACGGTGGAAATCAATAATAGAATAAACCCAACGGCAATGGGCGCCGAACCAGGCGCTTGAGCGAGCGGTCACTCCGGCTTTCCACCTCCGGTGCCGCCTCCGTGCCCGTCGCTCAGCGCCGCGCGTTAGCACATGAATGAAACAAATAGGAGGAAGTTGGATGGCAAGTAGATTTAATAGCCTTTCAAGAATCCAAACTGAAATCCTAAGGACAATAATTTTAGATCAGCCTACCCGCCCTTGTGGTTTCTTCCTCGGTTATTTATACGACGAGATGGATATTTCCAAATATACAACTGATGAAGTACGTAGAGCATTAGATGATTTAGTGAAGAATGGTTTCATAGATCAGAGAGCAAATGAAGATGAGTATGTTCTCACAAGAGATCAATTCCTGGAAACAAAATCATATTTCAAAAAATCAATTATTTTTAAACAAATTAAAAAGGCGACAAAAGCGTTTATTCTATATGTATGGAAGTATTTTATTGTCGCCTTGATCACCGCTGCGCTGACAGCATATATCACCGCAAAAATAGTGAGCGATAAGGAGGGACATCCTCCGCAACCTATGAAATCAACTAATAAGAAATAATTGCATAGTGCTAACAATTCACTCCAGCGGATGGCCTACAGCCACCGCTGACTTCAATCGTTCCCGAGTCGCTGCGCGCCTCGGGAACGGCCCGAGTTGAGCTGATCTCTCACGAGTTAAGATTGTCCCCTCGCGCGCTGACTCGCGCTCGGGAACAACTCGTTCGAGCAGACAGCCCTTCGGGCCGCAGCTCAACTCGGGCCGTTGGCAAAGGAATGAACTATCCAAGACTCACGGAGGAAATAGATAGCATGGGCGACGATCGAGATCAGACTCCAACTCGTATCAATCCAAAGTTTTTGCGTTTCGTGCAAGTAGCTCTGATAGTTATCACGGCCTTTCTTCTCGTTAGCCATGTTCTGAAGTGGAGCATAATACAGGTTGATTCTGTTACCCTTACCCTTGTCGGTTTACTTCTTGTGATTCCTTTAATAGACCTGGTACGTAAGATAAAAGTCGGTGATTTCGAGGCGGAGATCGGTAAGGCTGAGGTTTCCAAAGCCCGTGCAAAGGCAACATTAGAGCTTCCCCCACCCACGGAAGCGGAAAAGGACCCTTTCGAAAAAGAAGTGCGAGAGTTACTACAGAGTGACCCGCGCTTGGCGATGGCCAAAATACGCATTGAGCTTGAAGAAGCCCTGAAACGGCTGTACTCTGCGGCAGTTGGTTCGGACCGGGACCTACTACCGAGGGGTAGTCTCGGGCGGTTGGTTGATGCCCTTGTTGAAAAGCAAGTCCTTGGTGGATCCATAGCTAGTTCTGTTCGTGACGTGCTTGCCCTCGCGAATAGAGCCGTGCACGGCGAACGCATAGAACCAAACGCAGCAGAAGAACTCGCCATGCTAGGCGTCCGTATTGTACGCGACCTACAGCACACCTACTCGGACTACCTTCTTAAACCCGTTGATAAGAACGTAATTGCCCCGCAGGAAGTCAACCAATACGAGTCTGCGAAGTACAGGGTGACGACAATCGTGCCTTATGTGGAGAATCCACTTCGAAATGTTTACGTATTCGATCATGAGACTTTGGAGTCTTTCTTGGCGGACTATGAAGAATATGCTGAATTCATTGTAGGAGTGGAACAAGTCTAAAGCTTGAGAATTGCCGAACAACTTGATGCAGCCGACTCGTTACACTCACGGCTGATGAGGACGTTCTGAAAAATGGATCAACTATTCGTACGATGCCTTGAACAAATGGACTCCTGGTTTAGAGAGCTCGAAAAGCAGGTTCCACAGCCTATTAAAATACCATTTCTTCATCACTTTGTATTCCGTTACAAAGAAAAGACTCTTGAGCAGGCGCTTATTCAAAAGCTCGCCCGAGTTGTAACGGGGTTACATTCGGCAAGGATCTTGTTGAATAGCGGCTTTTTGCAAGAACAGATTGCGATCCACCGAATGCTTGACGAGTTACAACAAGACATAACTTTCCTGTCCTTCGCTCGATTTGAAGATAAAATTGCAGAGCCGCACCAGCGCTATCTTGATGCGTTTTATGAGGAAGAATTCGATGTCCCAGAAAATCCCACAGCCTCGAGTCAGAGACGCCCTTCAATACCGAGGAAAAAAATTCATTCATACATTGCTATGAAAGATGCTGAAAGTGGAGTTTCAAACCCTAGTCGCGGAGCAGAGCTAATGCGTACACTGAGCAAAGCGTATTCTGGTTTCGTTCATGGGGCATCCCCTCAAATAATGAATATGTATGGAGGGGTTCCGCCGCGATTCCATATATCCGGGATGCTTGGCACTCCTCATGAAATAGAACATAGGAACGATCTCTGGAATTACTTCTATCGTGGCTTGCTTTCATTTAATGAGGTGGCATTGGTGTTTAAAGACCTGAAACTGGCGGGAAGCATTGATAGCTACACGATAGCCTTCGCGAATGCAGTCGGAAAGGACTACACAAGAGATGTGCCATAATGAGTGCCAACAAGTCGGTACGCCGGATCGCCGATAAATCTGGCTCCCGGTTTTCCGCATCGTTAGACAATATAATTTAAGGATGGGAAATAATTATGAGATTGAAGCTATCACTGAATGGGAATAAAAAATATACCGCTGCCATAGAAGGCTATGGATATATCGGTACTCACCTAAACATAAAGCATGAGAGAGAGAAAGAACTTAAATCGAGTGTGTTTATATCTGGACACGATACAAATCATTTGCCAACGGTCGAGCACCATGAATGGCCTCATGAGGCCGTCCGCATTGGAGACAAAGTCGAGATTGAGGTTTTGGATGATGCCGGCGAATCCGATAGCCCTATCAAAAGTTTTTCGTCATCGGAGGACAAGTATACGCTTTTCGAAAATCAGTCCTTGGCCAATGCATTGAAGGAATTGGTCCTTGATTACGAAAAGAAGCTCTTTGCATTACTCCAGAACGTGCAAGATAGCGAGTCTCAAAACGAGATAAAGAAATTTAAGAGAGCAATGGGGATGGTATTAATGGCGAATGCTGAAAACCTCCTATGGCCAATCTACAGAAAACACCATGAGTTAATTCCGGATGAAATGCGAAACGAATCGTTTTGATGTCCGAAACTCAAAGATTGTCTAACGACCCGGAATAGCTCCCTTCGTCTTTTTAAAACTTGGTGGCCGGGCGGCTTACCTCAAGTGTTTTTTCGGCGGGAACAAAAAGAAAGAACCGTTCCCGCCGAACGCGCGGCGCTGGCTTCGCCCATCGCGCCTGGCCCGGCGCCTGACGGTGGAAATCAAAAACAAAATAAACCCAACGGCAATGGGCGTCGAACCAGGCGCTCGAGTGATCGGTCACTCCGGCCTTCCCACCTCCGGTGCCGCCTCCGTGCCCATCGCTCAGCGCCGCGCGTTCGCGACATGAGGTTGCATCATTGAATGTACAGGGAGGAGGAAAACCATACTTTGCTGTACCTGGCGTATTCCCGCCCAGTACCTTAGAGAAGCATGCTGCCGTTGCGCTGATGACGGGGTGTGAAGCCCTCTCGACAATGTACCGAAAGGGGTAGGCGCGCAGCGCAGGCGCTTGCGCCGCGTGAACCGTGAGGCGGACACCCATCCGGAAATCCCATCCGGTTAAGGGCTAAGGGCAGGGCAATAAGGTGAGAATACTCAAAGAGTCGCACGCGCCGTCAGAAGGGCAACAGACCTATCGGGGTTATCAGGTCAAAGACGTGCATCCCAGCGTTTGCACGTGCAGTCAGGGTACGGGTCGCTTACGTACCCGTACGGAATCGCAGAACTGCCGGCGTTCAGGCGAGCGCTCTCGGCACGGGCATACCGTGCCATGAGAGCGTAAGAGGTGAACAGCCGGGCCGCCCCATCAGGGCTGCCTTTGAAATGCTTGAGCCGTATGATGGGAAACTATCACGTACGGTTCTTAGGGGGGAAGAGGGGCGCAAGCCCCTTACCCTACCCGGTTGTGAATAAATGATACCCGAAGAGCGAAAATCGAAATCAGAAGAGATCCTCCGATCCATCGGGCTCGAAGTGTTGCCTTCCCTGCCTCTGATTGAATCGGAGGAAGAAACGAGGCTCCGCTCTCCCTTCTAACACCACGGATAGCCCGACAATTGTTCCTTGCAATTTGAAAGACACTCTTTCAAATTACAAGCATGATTAATCGGACCTTAGAGCAAATCACCGAGGTTTCTCTCAAACGATACACTGTGGTTGGCATCTTAGGACCCTGCCAGGTATACCCGGGTGACGAAACCTATCCATTAGGCAAGAACGTATTCGCCCTTTCAATAAAAGGGTTAGGGCGAGTGATCTTTTAATCGGCGACCCGAATTTCGAATTTGACCCCTTCGACGACGCTACAAAACAAACGACCGGCCCGAAGGGACCAGATCTTCCGGGCGAAGTCTCGGGAGTATTCCTGCCGGGTCGATCCTTTTTTCATCATTACCGAGAGATTACTTTGGGGGGCTGTTTTCGTCTTGACTAACCTGACCGGACGAATTAAAGTTAGGTGAAATGCTGATGTTGGCGGCACAAGGAGAGACCCATGAGAAAAGATTACTATCTTTATCTTGGGCAGGATAAGAAAGAGTCATTTACGCTTCCGGCGGGATGGACGGCGCTCCATTTTGTGGAGGCTGAGGAATCAGCGGAGACGCCTTCGATTGGGCAGATGACGCGTGAGGCGCTCCTGAAACCAACCGGAACTCCGCCTTTTCAGGAGATGCTTTCCGGGGTAAAAAGTATCGCTATCATTGTGGACGATGCGACCCGTCCTACGCCAGTGGCGGAAATACTCGGATCTCTCCTTTCTCTTCTAACGGAAAGTGGATTCCCGCCCGAAAGCATCACCCTCGTTGTGGCCATTGGAACTCATGAAACCATGAAGAAGGAGGCCCTTGAGGCGAGATTGGGCAGCGCTGTGGTCTCACGCTATAAGGTCGTCCAGCACAACGCCAAACAGAGCGACCTTGTGCCCATTCCAATACCCGGCCATGGCGGCGTGGTAAAGATCAATCCGGTGGTGGCCCGGGCAGGACTCAAGGTAGCTATCAGCTCAGTTCTGCCCCACCCCATGGCAGGCTACGGCGGCGGCCCCAAAATCCTGATGCCCGGCATCTGCGACTTTGAATTCATCCGCGACCACCACATGACCCATGTGAAACATCCTCGATCCGTGGCAGGAGTTACCAAGGGAAATCCCTTCCACGAAGGGTGTCTCCATGTCGCCCGGGCCGTGGGACTCGATCTTTCGATCGACTGCGTTTATAACCAGAAGGGACAGGTCAGTCGCATCATTGCCGGCAGTTTGGAGAAAGCCTTTGCAGAAGCAGTGGAGACATGCGTTCAGAAGCTGGGGCACAGATTTACAGAGAAGGTTGACGTGACGATTACCTCGACCTACCCTCATACCCACGGTCATCAGATCATGAAGGGATTGAGCGCTCCCGACGTGATCACAAAAGACACAGGGGCCATCCTGCTCGTCGCGCCCACGGTTGCGCCCATCCCCCCGGACTTCCTCAACTCCATCCATGTGATTAACGAGAAATCCCATAACAACCCTGTTGCTTATATTAAGGATGCTCTGTCGAAGGGGATGGCCTTCTTGCCTGACAAGGCGATAGACTATAACATGGCCATGACGAGCGTGTTCATGAGGCCAAAGATAAGGACGATCCTGGTGTCTCCAACCATTTCCAGAGGTGAGGCGGAAACCCTCGGGTTTGAGTATTCACCTTCCATTGAAGAAGGGCTGAAGCTGCTTGAGAAATCCTATCCCAGCGCCAAGGTAGCCATATTTCCGTCGGGCGGTCTCATCGTTCCCGTAACGTCCTGGGAGCGGTAGAAACAGGTTCGTTGAGTTTATTGGGTTTATTGAGTTATTGGGTTGAAACACAAGAAACACAAAAACCCCATAACCCAGAATAGGTTCGTTGAGTTATTGGGTTTAAACACAAAAAACCCAACAAACCCGATGAACCCAACAACCCAGGTTCTTACTTGATCAAACCCTCTTTTCTGGCAATCTCCTCCGCCATTTTGTATTCACTGGTCCAATCCTAATGCTCCTCCCACCGATACCCCATCCCCCTCCTGACCTCCCCCTTGAAGGGGGAGGAATTAAGCGATGCGCGTGACGGTTTCCCTCCCCTTCAGCACGCGAGGCAAGCGCCCGCGCTGCGCGGGGGAGGGAGACCGCTAGAGCTTGGGGTTGTAATTTATGGCTTTGGCAGCTCGCGTAATCATCACGCC
>Ga0214473_10009982_pt1 | contig 11197 bp, 10 predicted proteins | sample RVTome_7_FD_203509 | JGI IMG/M metagenome (GOLD analysis project Ga0214473, IMG submission 203509) | Soil microbial communities from uranium-contaminated site in the Upper Colorado River Basin, Wyoming, United States - RVT98D197 | ecosystem: Environmental > Terrestrial > Soil > Contaminated >...
ACCTCTGGCGCATTGCTCTGTCCATGCGGGACGCCGCAATCATCGCCGGCGTGCACATCGTCACGGGCGACACCAAGGTCGTGGAGCGAGGCAAGGCTGATCGCGTTTTCATCAACACCAGCGGCGTCGGGTTCGTCAGGGAGGGGATCGATATCGATTCCACCCGCATCGAACCAGGCGATGCGGTGCTGGTCAGCGGCCACATCGCGACCCACGGCATTGCCATCATGTCCCTGCGCGCGGGCCTCGAGTTCGAGACCACGCTGCAGTCGGATGCGGCGCCGCTGCACGGCCTGACTGCGGCGCTGCTCGACACGCTCGGGCAGGACGTGCACGTGTTGCGCGACCCGACGCGCGGTGGCGTGGCCAGTGCCCTCAACGAGATCGCGCAATCGGCGGGTCAGGGCATGGTCATTGATGAGACGGCCATTCCCGTGCTCGAGGAAGTGCGGGGCGCCTGCGAGATGCTCGGCTTCGATCCGCTCTACGTGGCCAACGAAGGGAAGTTCATTGCGATCGTGGCTGGCGAACGCGCGGGCCAGGCGCTCGCCATTCTCCGGGAACACGAGTTGGGCCGGGATGCCGCCATCATTGGCAGAGTGGTGGCCGAGCACCCTGGCCGGGTGCTGGCGCGGAGCCGGATCGGCGGATTGCGCGTGGTCCAGCTGCTCTCCGGCGAGCAGCTGCCGCGCATCTGCTGAGCCGCGGTTGACAGGCGGCGGCACATCTCCCATATACACGGCCCCGCAACCCGACCGGAGCCGAATGAAGACTGCCGTACTGCTGCTCAATTTCGGTGAGCCCGAGCACGCCACGCCCGACGAAGTGGTGCCGTTCCTCGAGCGTATCTTCAACCTCAACGCTTCCCTCGAGGGCGGTGCTGCCGCGCCCGAGGCAGCTGCCCGCAGCCGCGCGCTGGCCGCCGCCCGTGCACCATCGCTGATCGCCGAGTACCGGAGTATCGGTGGGTCGCCGCTCCACGCCCAGGCCCGCGCCCACGTCCGCGCCCTCAACGACCGCCTCGAGCAGCACGGTCACGATGTGGTGGTGCTGCAGGGCATGCAGTTCACCCGCCCGCTCATCCCGGAAGCCGTGGACCACGCGTTGGCCGCCGGCGCGCGGCGGCTCGTGGCCCTTCCGGTATACCCGCTGTGCGGTCCCACCACCACGGTGGCCGCGCTGGCGGAGGTGGCAGCAGCCGCGCTGCAGCGCGACCCCGCCCTGGAGCTGCTCGAGATCACCGGCTGGCACCGGCACCCGCGCTACCTGCAGCTGCGCGCCGCTGCCATCCGCGCTACGGCCAGTGCCGCGGGAATCGATCTGCACCACCCCCGCACCCGCCTGCTCTTTTCCGCCCACGGGACGCCACTCCGATACATCCGGGAGGGCAGCCGCTACGACGAGTACGTCCGCGACTTATGCCACTCCATGGCGCGGCGGCTCGAGGTCAGCGAGTACCGGATCGGCTACCAGAACCACAGCAACCGGCCGGGCGTCGAATGGACGCAGCCCGATATCGAACGGGTCATCGACGAGATCGAGGGGGACACCGTGGTGGTGGACCCGGTCAGCTTCATACACGAGCAGTCGGAGACTCTGGCCGAACTCGACCACGAGCTGCGCGCCCGGGCCGTCGCCCGCGGCCTCGACTTCCACCGCGTCATGATTCCCCACGCCGACCCGGCCTTCATCGATGTCCTGATGGACTTGGTCACGCCGCTCATTGCAGGAAAGGAACCGCCCGCCGGCCTCCACCCCTGCCGCTGCCGCCCAACGCCGGCCACGTTCTGCCTGAACGCCGAACTGCTGGGCACGCCCCAGGAGTGACCCACCCAGTTTGCCCGGTTCTTGCCCCAGCGCTAGCTTCGATGCGTGTTGGGGAGTAGCCCACCGGCGGCCGCTGCGGCGCCGGTGCGGCCGGTCGTCAGGACGGTGCTGTAGCGGCACCCGGCCGGCTGCAGCGATCGGGGCGAGACCACCGCGACGTGGACGTCACGGGGGCTCGCCCTTCTGCATCCTGACCCCCGCAGCGTCCGCCCTTGGTCCCGAACGCCCGGTGGCGGATGACGATCGGCATTTCCGGCTGGCTGCTCTTCAACCTGTTCGTGCTCCTCATGCTGGCGCTCGACCTCGGTGTCTTCCACCGACGGGCACACACCGTGGCACCCCGCGAGGCAGTCGCCTGGAGCATTGTCTGGGTCACCCTCGCCCTCGCCTTCAACTACTGGATCTACCTCCGCGGCGGGCGCGAAATCGCCCTCGAGTTCCTCACCGGATACCTGCTCGAGAAGTCCCTCTCCGTGGACAACATCTTCGTCATCGTCATGATCTTCGCCTTCTTCCGCGTCCCGGCCGAACTGCAGCACCGCGTGCTCTTCTGGGGCGTCATGGGGGCACTTATCCTGCGCGGTACCTTCATCGGCCTGGGCGCCTACGTGCTCAACCGCTGGCACTGGGTCTTCTACGTGTTCGGCGCCCTGCTCGTTATTACCGGCATCAAGATGGCCTTCCAGAGCGACCAGGACACCAACCTCGCCGACAATCCCGTCATCCGCTTCGTCCGCCGGCTCCTGCCCATCACCGCTGGCTACCGCGGCGGGCGGTTCCTCGTCCGCGAAAGCGGACGCTGGCTCGGCACCCCACTCCTGCTCGTCCTGCTGCTCGTCGAGGTCTCCGACCTGCTCTTCGCCATCGATTCCATTCCCGCCATCTTCGCCATCACCGACCACACCTTCATCGTCTATACCTCGAATGTCTTCGCCATCCTCGGCCTGCGCAGCATGTTCTTCCTGCTCGCCGCCGTTGTCGACCGCTTCGTTTACCTCAAGTACGGACTGGCCCTGGTGCTCGCCTTCATCGGCGTTAAGATGCTCATCGTGGACTTCTACGAGATCCCGACCGTCATCTCCCTCCTGGTCATCACCTTCCTCATCGCCGGTGCCATCACCGGATCCCTCATCTTCTCCGCCCCGGCCGAGCGCCGGACACCCCCTGTGGCACCGCCAGCCGACCCGCCAACCCCCACGGGCTCCCTCCCGGTCCGGCGCGGCGGTGATTCCGCGCCTTTGCGCAGCCGCCCGGAGGCGGCGCGCCCGGACCAGCCAGCGCCGGTGGGGCAAGTCCCTACAGCGCCAATAGACACCCCCCAATCCGAATAGGCGATTTTCCGACAGACTTGAGACCGGGTCTCAAGTAAGCTGCGCCCATGCATGGACCCCATGGGCATTCCGGAGCCGGACACCCGGGGATGGGACGGCTGGACTACGAGCAGGCGCCGTTCCTGGTGATCTGGGAGACGACGCAGGCGTGTGACCTGGCGTGCAGGCACTGTCGGGCGGAGGCGCAGCCGAATCGTCATCCCGACGAACTGAGCACGGCGGAGGCGAAGCAGCTGCTGCGGGACGTGCGTCGCTTTGGCCCGATCATCTTCGTGTTCAGCGGTGGGGACGCGATGAAGCGCCCGGACATCGTCGAGCTGGTGGCGTACGGTCGCGAGCTGGGGCTGCGGATGGCCATAACTCCGGCGACTACTCCGCTGACATCGCGGGATAAGCTGGAGGAGCTGAAGGCGGCGGGGCTGGCGCGGCTGGCGGTGAGTCTGGACGGATCGCATCCGGGGATCCACGACGAGTTTCGTCGGGTGGCGGGCTCGTTCGAGCACGGGATCCGGATTCTGCGGACGTCGCAGGAGCTGGGTCTGTCGACGCAGGTGAACACCGTGGTGGCGCGGCACAACCTGGATGATTTCGACAATCTGTGCGCGTTGATGCGCGAGCTGGGGATCGTGTTCTGGGAGGTGTTCTTCCTGGTGCCGATGGGTCGGGCGAAGCCTGAGGATGTGGCGAGTGCGGAGGAGTTCGAGCGGGTATTCCACCGCCTGTACGACCTGTCGAAGACGGCGCCGTTCGACATCAAGGCCACGGCCGCACCGCAATACTCGCGCGTGGTGCTGCAGCGGAAGGTGGCGGAACGGCGGAACGGTGGTCGGGCCGAGTCGAGCGACGTGCTGACCGATGGTGCGGAGATCTCGTTGGTGGATGGCATTGGCCGCGCTCGCGGCGTGAATGATGGCGATGGTTTCATGTTCGTGAGCCACACCGGCGAGATCTTTCCGTCCGGCTTCCTGCCGGTGAGCGCGGGCAACATCCGCAGCTCCGACCTGGTCGATGTCTATCGTCATTCCTCACTGTTCCGGACGCTGCGCGACCGCACGCAGCTCAAGGGGAAGTGCGGGGTGTGCGAGTACCTCCCGGTGTGCGGCGGCAGTCGCGCCCGGGCATACGCCACCACGGGCGATTACCTGGAGGCGGAGCCGTTCTGCGTGCACGTGCCGGTGAAGTACGAGCGGCTGGTGGCGAGTGGCGAAGCGGAGCCGGTCGCCGAGTACATGCAGCGCCGGATGGCGCGCGTCACCCGTTCGCTGCCCGTGCACGATGCCCTCTCCGATCGGGCGGCCACGAGATGACGCAGGCAACCCTTGCCTCACCTTCGGCCGCCACCGGCGGGGGCCCTGGCGCCTGCCACGGGAGCCACGGTGCTGCGGCGCCGGGCGGGATCTTCCGGGTCGCCCTGATCGGCGCGCCGAACGTGGGCAAGAGCGCGCTCTTCAACCGGCTGACCAACAGCTACGTCACAGTCTCCAACTATCCCGGCACTTCGGTGGAGGTGTCGCGCGGCAAGGCGAGGCTGGAGGGCATCGCTGCCGAGGTACTGGACACCCCGGGCCTTTACTCGCTGCTGCCGACCACAGAAGAAGAGCGGGTGGCGCAGCGCATCGTGCTGGGCGGCGAGCCGGATGTGCTGGTGCACGTGGTGGATGCCAAGAACCTCGGCCGCATGCTCCCGCTCACGCTGCAGCTCACGGAGCTGGGCCGGCCGCTGGTGCTCGCGCTCAACATGATGGACGAGGCGGAACGGTTGGCGGTCCGGGTCGACCACGTTCTGCTGCAGCAGCGCCTGGGTTTCGCGGTGGTGCCGATCGTGGCCGTCACCGGGCGGGGCGTGGACGCTCTGACGGCCGCCATCGTGCATGCCCGCCACGCCCCGCCCGCCCGCATGCCGGTCTACGATAATGGCGTTGGTGAAGCGATCACCCGTACGCGGAATGCGCTCGCCGGCGTGTACCCCGTGGATCCCGAGGCCATCGTCGCTCTCGCCATCCAGGGCGATGCGGAAGCGCTGGCGCTGCTGGCGAAGGGTGAGCGCGACCCTGCGAAGGTGGAGACGCTGCTGCAGGCGGCCGGCGGCCAGCTGAACGGGCCGGCCGTTTACCGGGTCGCCTACGAGCGGCGGCAAGCGGCGGACGAGCTGCTGACCGGCGCGTTTGCGACGCCGGGCGCGGAGCGCTCGCGCTGGGGCGACCGGCTGGGCCATTTCCTGACGCGTCCGGCCACCGGCATTCCCGTGCTGGTGCTCGTGCTCTACCTGGGGCTGTACCAGTTCGTGGGGCGGTTCGGCGCCGGTACGCTGGTAGATCTGATAGAAACGCGGCTCTTCGAGGCGCACCTCAACCCGTGGCTCGAGCGGTTGTTCGCAGTGCTGCCGTGGGTATGGTTGCAGCATCTGTTCGTTGGCGAGTATGGGGTGCTGACGCTGGGGTTCCGTTACGCCGTGGCCATCATCCTGCCCGTGGTTGGTTCCTTCTTCCTGTTCTTCAGCGTGCTGGAAGACACCGGCTACTTCCCGCGCCTCGCGCTGTTGGTGGACCGGGGCTTCAAGCGCATCGGCCTGAGCGGCCGCGCGGTCATTCCCATGGTGCTCGGCTTCGCCTGCGACACCATGGCGACCATGGTGTCGCGCACGCTCGAGACCAGGCGTGAACGCGTGCTCGCGACCCTGCTGCTCGCGCTCGCCATCCCGTGCTCCGCACAGCTGGGTGTGATGCTTGCCCTGCTGTCTGGATCGCCGCTCGCGCTGGGGGTCTGGGTGACTACCCTGCTCGCCACCTTCGTGCTGATCGGTGCGCTGGCGGCCCGGCTGCTGCCCGGTGTACCGCCCAGCTTCCACATGGAGCTGCCGCCCCTGCGCCTGCCGCGTGCGGGCAACGTGCTGATGAAGACTTACACGCGCATGCACTGGTACTTCGTGGAAGTCCTCCCGCTCTTCCTGTTCGCCAGCGTGCTGCTCTGGATCGGCGATCTCACGGGTGGCCTGCAGGCGACGATCCGTGCGCTGACACCGGTGGTCGGCTGGCTGGGATTGCCGGCTGATACTGCGGCGGTCTTCCTGCTCGGCTTCTTCCGCCGGGACTATGGTGCGGCCGGGCTCTTCGACATGAGCCGTCAAGGGCTGCTCGACACCGTGCAGATCGCCACTGCGGCGGTCACGCTCACGCTGTTCGTTCCGTGCATCGCGCAGTTCCTGATGATGATCAAGGAGCGAGGCTGGAAGACCGCGCTCGGCATCTTCGCGTTCGTCACGCCCTTCGCCTTCGGGGCAGGGTGGCTGGTGAACGCCATCATGAGGGCGTTGCTGGCATGAGCGCCATCACCTGCGCCTATTGCGGCCGGACCTTCGCCGAGGACCAGGGGCAGCCGGCCTGCGCCAGCTGCCCCCTCAAGGGCGGCTGCCGCTTCCTCCGCTGCCCACACTGCGGTTATGAGAACCCCTGCGCGCCCTCATGGGTGGAGCGGCTGAAGGCGTGGGTCGCCTCGGATGCGGGGCGGGCGGACGATCGGGCCGAAGCAGGGACCAACAGGGATGCGCGGGAGGCGCTGAACGATCGATGAGTCTCGGTCGCCGGATCGCCGATAGCCTGGGCTGGACCTTCCAGCCCGACTGGAAGGACAGCTGTGCCGCGGGGGCGCCCGTGCCGGACGAGGGGTGCGCCGGTCGCGAGTGCGACTCCGTCAGCCTGGGAGAGTTACTGCCGGGCGAGCGGGGCACTGTGTCATGCCTCCAGCAGCCCTCCGCACAGGCCGTCTGGAGGCTGGCCGCCATGGGAGTGCTGCCGGGCGCCGAGCTTCGAGTGGTACAGCGCTACCCCGCCTGCATCTTCCGGATCGGCCACTCCGAGTTCGCCATCGACGAGCGCATGGCCACCCACGTGCGCGTCCACCGGTTGGCGTAGGCGACGTCCTCACCCGAGCTTCCGGCGAGCTGCACCTGGTCCCCGTGCCCGGAGGATACGCCTGGATTGCGCACAGGCGCTTCTGCGCAGGCCGGCGTCCCGGCGCGTGCTGCATCATTCTCACGCGGGGCTCGCGGAGGAGCAGGGGGCGGGGGGGTTGCAGCAGATCGATGGGGCAGCACCGGCAGCATCATGATCCGGCCATGCGGATACCAACCGCGAATAGCCAAGAACTGTGGCTGCTAGTCCTCTGGAACATAAGTTCGATTACGTATTGGATCTAAGCTGCGCGGGCCCATTGTCGTGCGTCCGAGCGAGCCAGGAGCCGGGTGAGATCGCGCCGGGTGAAGCGCCACTCGAAGGGTTTCGCGATCGCCTGATAGTGCTTCTGGAAGCCAATGATGCGCGCGGCGGCCGCCTCCCGGGTAGAGAAGTCGTCGGGCGTGAGCGCCTTGCGCTGGAGAATGGAGAAATAGATCTCGATCTGATTGAGCCAGCTGGCATGGATCGGTAGATGGACCAGGATCAGATTGGGCCACTGCGCCTGGAGACGCTTGGCGGCGCGGCGGCCCCGATGGATGGTACCGTTGTCCACGATCCAGAAGACCCGGCGGGCAGTGCGGTAGGGGGCTGTTCCATGACCCGGCTCACCAGGGTATCGAATGCGTCGATGGAGATCCGATCGACGACAGCGCCGAACAGGCGAGCGCGATGGACGTCCCAGGCCGCGATGTAGGCACAGGTGCCATGGCGCTTGTACTCGGACTCGACGCGGATGGCGCGCCCAGGGCCGGGAGGTGTCACGGGGTGATGGCGACTCCGGATCTGGATCTGGGTTTTCTCATCGGCCGAGATCACGAAATCGCGTGGGCCCAGAGGTGTCCCCTGCCAGCGGCGGTGGTAGAGGTCGAGCACCTGGCCCGCCTTCACCGCAAAGTCCGGATCCTTCGGAAAGATCCAGCTCCGCTGCGCCCATGGGCGAATCGCATCCTCACGCAACCATCGCCAGATCGTGATGCCTGCGATCTCCGCCACGATCCCCAGCGCCAGGGCATGGCACCTCAGCTCCGCGCAGCTGAAGCGCGACAGAGGCAGGCCAAGCTTCGCTGGCAGCTCACAGGCCATGGCTTTCACCTGGGCGACGATGCGAGGGGGAAAAAACAGAGGGCCGACCTCTGCGGGGACGCTCCTCCAACCCCGCCAGTCGTTCTCGGAAGAACCGCTGCCGCCACTTGCTCACCACCGGGCGCGGCATATCGAGTCGCTCTCCGATCTCCTTGTTTTCCAGCCCATCGGCTGCGAGGAGGATGATCTTGGCGCGGACCACGTCTCTATACGATAACGTATATTGCCGGCTGCGCGACTCCAGGATCCGGCGCTCTTCCCGAGACAGCGCGATGACGAACGGACTCTCTCTTGACATAGGCTCCTCCCGGTTCAGGGGAATATGCCATGCCTCGGTTCCATTGTCCAGAATATTACGTCATCGTATTTATGTTAGCGTGGACTGGTTTATCGATTTCAGTGAAAACGCTCCAGAAGCACGGGTTCGAGCGGATCGTAAACAGACGGGACGAGCATTCCCCGCGTGCCCCGCTTCCCCGCGTACCCCGCGTGAACATGATGCGTGCGCCGCAGTGGCGCCGGTCACAACCGAAGACGTGACCTAGCCGGCTGACGCCAGCTTCGCCGCCAGCCGCTTCGCCTGCAGCAGGCGCCCCGGGATCCCGGGCCGCGATTCCCAGTTGGCGCAGATGTGCAGCCCCGGCGGCAGCTCGAGCCCGGAGAGCGCTGCCCAGGAGCGGTCCCAGGCGGGCATTCGCTCCCGCTCCACCGACAGAGTACGCGCTTCGTAGCCGGTGGCCAGCTGAAACTCCGCCACCGCCAGCTCACCGAGACTGGCATCCGACCGAGCCACTACCTCCGCCCGCCGGGCTCCGCCGAGGTAGGCGGTGTAGACGCCGGTGCGGCCGAACAGGCTGTCGTTCCAGGTCACACCCCGGGTGGCGAGCGGTTCCGCGAACGAGACCTGGTAGCCCAGTCCGCGAAGCCGCGTCTCGGCCAGCAGGTGCACCACGGCCAGCGGATTGTAGTTCAGGCGTCGCAGCCGCTCAGCAGCCGCCGGAGCCAGGCCGGCCAGCTGCGCCGCGGTGTCGGGTGCGGGCGCCGTCAACACCACCTGCTTCGCCGCGATCGCCTCGCCATCGGTGATGACCGTGAAGCCATGGCCGGCGCGTCGCACCTCGCGCACCGCCGAGCCGTAGCGGATTCGCTCGCAGTGCCGGCTCGCCAGTGCGGCCGGCAACAGCTGCATGCCTTCCCGGAAGGAGCAGGCGTCCGGCGGGTCGATCCTGCCGCCTCGCCTGAGCAGCGGGAGCAGCAGGCTGCGGGAGAGGCCGAACTCGCGCAGCACGTGCCGCAGCGAGAGCCCCACCACCATGTCTTCCGGATCGGATGCGTAGAGCCCGCCGTAGAGCGGACCCACCAGGTTCTCGTAGGCTTCACGGCCGATCTTCCTGGTGAACAGGCCGGCCACGCTCTCGTCATCGCGGGGCGGGGCCGTGAGGGGTTCAAGCGCCAAACGCAACTTGGCGCGCCAGCCAATGATGTCCGATCGAAGGAAGGCAAGGGCGGAGAAGGGCACCAGGCGGAGCCGCCCGCTACGGTAGACGAAGAGCGGCAGTCCTGGTGGCGAGCTGATGAGCTCGCCGCCCAGCCCCAGCTCCGTGACAAGCTTGCGAAAACCCTCTGTCAGCCGGGCGCGTTGCGGGCCCCACTCTAGCAGATGGCCCTCGACCCGCCCGCTGCGGATCACCCCGCCAGGCCGTGCGCTCGCCTCGAGCAGCAGGAATTCCGCGCTGTGCGCCGCCAGGTGGTGGCCGAGCGCGAGCCCGCTGATCCCACCCCCCACAATGACGATCATGCGGTGGCCGGCTTACGGCTGCAGCTCGCGGTCGGGCACCGGTACCGCGGCCAGCATCTCCTGCTCCACGGTCTCGGCCGCGCGCATGCGCGACAGGTCCAGCTCGAAGTCAGGCCGGCCGCGCGGCCGCAGCTTTTCCAGCAGCTCCGCCAGCTCGCGCGGTGAAAGACCGAGCTGCTTCAGATCGGCCTCTTCCAGCCGACGCTCGCCGCGCGTGCGCAGACCGGAGCCGTCCGGCTCGACCAGTGATTGCAGTGCCCGCAGCTCACCGTATGAGAGGCTGGCTCCTGTCACCTGGTAATCCAGCCACGCCTCGTATGACAGCGGCGCCACCCGCTTCACGATGCCGGCAATCACTTCCGCGTACGCGCGGATCTCGTACTGCGCGTGCGGGTCTATTCGCAAGGAGAGGAAGTGTAGCAGATTGTGCAGGTCGATCTTCCAGTACCACTGCGTGTAGGTGGAGAGCGGCAGGTCGATGCGCGCCAGCTCGCGCGCCACGTCCTGGCTGACCAGCCAGCTGTAGGTCGCCGAGGTCCGCGCCCGCAGATCCTGCCACCGCTCCACCGCTTCGCCGTACAGCGCCTCGCTGGCAGCCGTGTCCCGCCGGCCCTGGTTGTTGACCGGGCTTTGCAGCGCGAAATCGAGCGGCTGTGGGCGATAGAACAGCAGGGGTATGAGCGAATAGCGGCCGCTGTACTCGTTCACGTTCGCGGTGCGGTGACGGATCCACTGCCGGGCCACGAAGATGGGCATCGCGCAGTGCAGCTTCAGCTCGACCATCTCGCTCGGCGTGGTGTGACGGTGCCGGCGCAGGTAGCGGATGAGGCCGCGGGTCTGACTGGTATGGCGGGTACCGTAACCGTAACTCACACGCGCTGCCTGCTCGATGCTCTCGTCCGAGCCCATGTAGTCCACGAGCGAAACGAAGCCGTGGTCGAGCACCGGGAAGTACCCGCCGAGAATCTCCTCGGCGGCAGCTTGCGTGGGCCGCTTCGTTTCCATTGCGTCATCCGGGTCGTCAGGGGCGATTGGCGGCAATAGAGGGCGGGGGGGTGGCGGAGGCAAGCACGATCCGGACCCGGCCCAGCGCCAGCACTGCGGCGATGATCAGGGCGGCGCCGGCGAGCGCGAGCGGGTCAGGGAGTTCACGGAAAAAGACTGCGCCCCAGACGACCGCGAACACGATCTGCACCAGCCCGGCG
>Ga0214473_10009983_pt1 | contig 11196 bp, 18 predicted proteins | sample RVTome_7_FD_203509 | JGI IMG/M metagenome (GOLD analysis project Ga0214473, IMG submission 203509) | Soil microbial communities from uranium-contaminated site in the Upper Colorado River Basin, Wyoming, United States - RVT98D197 | ecosystem: Environmental > Terrestrial > Soil > Contaminated >...
GCTCAACGGAGAGTCCAGGATGTTCTCAAGGGGTTGGAGCCTCTCGTTGTGAACAAACACGCCTCCACTGGTAGGGTCTACAAAATCTTGCCCGCACAAGAGGCGGTTGCGAGGATGAAAATCAAAGAACTCCAAGAGCTTCTAGGAGAGGTAGTCCAATGAAATTCCGGGTCAATAGTGTCACCATCGAGACAACCAAGATCAATCTGGTAGGATCCTACGGCAACGGAAAGTCAGAGATTTTTCCGCTGTGGGTTCATGGTATTCCGAAGGAGTACCACAAGCTCGTTATCGAGAAGCTGGAGGGAGGTACGTACGACATTCCGACGTGGGAAACATTTCGGTTCCCGCTCGACACTGCGGCGCCGACGACCTACCACATCCTGGATTTCACTCCAGGGGAAGCACTGTTCATTCTCTCCATCAACAGGCATCAAGAAGAGGATGACGAGGAGAGCGGGAATCAACGGAGCCTGGCGTTCCCCCAGGTGATGCAGTGGCTTCGGCTCTTGGAGCAAGCGGATTTCGGCCTGTGTCCCGAGGGCGTTGTCATCATTCCAGAGAACAAGTCATCCAACAACGCCCAACACAGATGCACTGGCGGCGCTCTTTTCGGCAAGCCCTTCCCAATGACCTTGAGCACTGGGTGGACGAAGGCAGTTCTGCCTACTCTCGATCAGGGCCGGCCTCGTTCTTTGGGAGACCTTGGAACCATCGCCGGAGGGTATGCCTGGCGTTCCGACATGGGGCCTCAGAAGACGGCCATTGCTGTTGCCAAGCTGATCCATGATGAGCGGTTTCTGGACCGCCAGATCACGCCGGAGGCACTGAACGACATCTTCAAGCTCTTCGGTCCGAGTTTCCGAGTGGTCCGAGCCTTTGCAAAAGATGCCGCGTGGCTCCGGAGTGCTGGAACCATGGCTCCGTGGGTGGTTGCTCACAGAGTCTCCCCGGAGATGGTGAAAGCCGCTTTGCGAGCCATCACTACGGCTTCAGTTACAGGTCCAGGTGGAGATCGGCACCCCCTGAGAGTGATCTTCAAGTACGTGAATCACCAGAACTCCGGTGCCGGCGTGAACTCGGACAAGAAGAAGAAGCCATCCTCCTCCGGAAACAAGGCGAAAGGCTTGGGTGGTTCCCCAGCCGGAAACCAGATCATCTTCCGCAAGATCCTGTACGGCCTCTTGAAGTTCGAGACAGGCCAAGAGTGCGGGCCGTTGCAGGCCAAGGACTACATCGTCCCAACCTATCACGGTGAGCGGTCGAACATTCTGAACCCTCTCTACACCCACGAGCAGCAGTCGAGCTTGGATCTTCCCGCAGCTCCCCTCACGTTGAGTGAAGAGTAGACACCCAATGCCCAAGCCCACCACCTACAATGCCTTCGTCGCAAAGGCCAAGCAGTTGACCAATGCCGGAGAAAAGGCTCAAGTCGAGAAGATGGTCTATCTTCTCGACATCTACCATGACCCGTCGTTGTGGAGGGGTACCTGGAAGAGAAGCTTCAAGAAAATCCTCAGAGACGAGCGGTTGTGTACTTGGACGCTGTTCAAAAACTTCGAGCAAGCGTCATTGTGCCTCAGCTCGACTGCGTTGAGGCACTTCGGTGTGATGGCTTCGGCCAGGATCGGTAGCCTGACAGGAACGACCCGACGTCAAGTCCTAGATCAGGTTCAGAAGTGGTGGGAAGACCACAAGGTGCCCCCGGAGTACCAGCTCGTGACCGAGTTCGTAAAGAGTCGGCTTCCACCGAAGCCCAAGGCAGTCTCTAGGAAGAGGCTGATCGCCCACATCAAGAAGATCGAGCAGATCCTTCGCGACAATGATATCACGCCTCCGCCCTTTCCGAGAGCCTAGCCAAGTTCTTCCGCCGCTTCTCAAAATCCTGTCTGACATTGGTGTATAGACTACGAGGAGCTGAACATGACAAAGAAGATCAAGAAGGGGACCGAGAAAGTCCTGGTCAACGGAGAGGCGGCGATGACCGTCAGGTACCACAACGGGCAGCATCGTGCTGTTGCTGCCGTCAACGGACAGTTTCGTACCGTTGCCGCCGCCCGCTTCCCAATCAACCCCTCCACTGAAAAGGGGAATGGGATACGGCAGGACTGATTCTACAATACAATAGACCGGTTGAACCGGTTGAACTAAGTTGATCTCTCCGTCCCTCGGTCGTACTCCTCACGAGACCATGATCGACGCTCGCAAGCTACCAGCCCTCCGGCTCGAACGAGAGCGGCTCCGTGGTGCCTACAAGGCCCAGAAAGAGCTTCTCCGGTCGCTGCCGGCCGGTCGGGCTAGGGGCCTCGCTGGTCACAAGCTCTCCATGCTCGGCAAGGAGGGTCGGCTCGTGACTCAAGAGATCAAGCTGATCGAGTCGTCTGCCCTGGAACGAGGAGTGCTGATCTAATGGACCGAGGAATCGAAATCGCCCGAGTCTGGAGCTTCTCCGATGATTTCTCCGATGAGCCGTACGTGGTCAAGCACGGAACCCGCAATGGCTGGTACTGCAACTGCCCGCAGTGCATGATCCGTCACAAGACCTGCAAGCACATCCTTGCGACCCGGGAGTTCAAGAAGCAGCCCCCGGACATCCAGAAGAGGATCAAGCTCACGGCCGAGGGTATGCGACTCCTCAAGGTCACCGAGGCCGAGCTGGTCCAGCTCAACCTCCCACTTGGCGAATGACCCGCTCCACTGGCAAGAGCATCTGCCTGCTCGACAAGAAAGGCGAGCCTCTGCCGCCTTGCAAGGAACACCTCGGCCGACCCCTCCTGTTCGTCCGCTACGACCTCCTGGGCTTCTTTGGCGTGGGATGGGCCAACGACGAGGCTGAGGCCGACAAGCTCGCCAGAGAGGCCCTACAGGCCAAGCTAGAGGGTCGGGCCATAGAGCTTCGTGAACAGGCGGCCCAGCTCGAAGCCGCTAGCCGGTGTAAAGAGGAAGGCATGACTGACCTAGAATTTGTCCACGTTTCGAAGCTGCCGGAACGCCCAACAAACACCTCTTGGGGGCCATGGAGTCTGAAGGCTGACCATCTTGTGCTTCTCGAAGGCCAGCGGGAAGTTTACGCTATTCCACTAGACCGACTAGGCGAACCCGACTGGATAGTTCACGTGGTCCAGAAGGACTGGGACGTGAAGGTAGTAGGGCACTTTGCTCGGGCTTTGGTTGAGCTTCGGCACCGGGGATAAGATGGCTACAGGTGACATTCTTGAAGATGTCTCTGGTGACCGTTACTGGGAACTTCCTGACGGAAGATTCCTGCGGCTGGGTAACCGAAGACTCTGGGAAATTCCAGCAGTGTTGCTAGGGCAACCAGTGGGGGCTCATTCCGTGGGTTTTCTCTCCCTGGAATATGATGACCCTCCTTGGCCCAAGAAGGACTCGATCTGGTTGACTCCGGAGCGGGAGGCTGTGACGATCCTAGGGGTCAAGCAGGAGACCAGAACGGTCTATTATCAGCTCGGGGAAAGTATCGAGCATCTCGAACTCTTCAAGTTCCGGGCTACCTTCTTTGAGGAACCCTCACAGACTATTCTTCAGAAGATCCGTTTCCTCTTGAACAAGTCCAGGGATTCGGGATGTTCACAGGCAGAAGCCGAGGCGGCGGCTCAGAAGGCCCAGCAGCTTTTGACACAGTATCGCTTGCAGGAAGCAGACCTTCCTAATCCTGGACAAGCAGTTGAGGAGGTCAACCAAGACGAGACCCCATTCCATGTGGCCGCCCATCGTGCGGTCTGGACTTCAACGCTTGCCAGTAATCTTTGTGATCTCAACGGTTGTAGGTACTACTATCACACTTTACCTGGCGATTGGGTGAAAGAGATACCCCAAAAAATTCAATACTTCCTAGTTGGCACAGCGTCCGACAGAGCTATTGTCCAGGAGTTATTCAAGCATTTTATACTTCTGATTGAGCAGGCTAGAAAATCGGCAAGCCAGGGGTATGGTAGGACATGGGCAAACAACTTCCGTCTGGGGATGGTTACAGCTCTCTCCAAGAGGATGGAAGCGGGTCATCATGTTGCTATGACGGCTGCAACCTCGACAGCGATAGTCCGACTGGACGAGCGGCAGATCAAAGTTAAGAGCTGGGAGGAAGAGAACCTGGAATTCGGCAAGCCGGTGCAGCTCAATAAGAACTATTGCAAAGACAGGACTGCGTGGCAGCAGGGATACTCGATAGGTTCAAGTGTTCCTCTTCCTTGGCAGCAGGCAGAGTAGGTTATCCTTGGTGCCGATCAGCATCGAGTCTACCATTGGATCGAAGTACGGTCCCGCCATGGAGATAGTCTCCCAGTGGGCGGCCGATACCTATTTCGAGAAGCTGGTGAACCACCAACTCAAGGTTAACGACGATCTCACAAGGGAAGAAGCCGAGAGGATCGAGCGGAAGAACCTGGGCTACTTCGCTGGGTACTACTCACATGAGGTTCGGGCTCGGGTCGAGAGATTGTTCCGATGTGCTCATCCCTTCTTCGGGGCCATCGCAGAGAATGGGCCTCCATCGCCGGAGAAAGCTTTCAAGCTCGGAATGGAAATGTACGAACGTCACCAAGCCCAAAAGATAGCCCAGCTCAAGAAACTCCCGGCCAAGAATCGCCCGACTCTTTGGGAGCGTCTGGAGGAAGAAGAGTGATCTCCACGGGCGATCCGGGCCTAGATGAGTGCCTCGATGGGGGCTACCAGCAAGGAGCCCTTCACGTAGTCATCGGAGCCACTGGCTCTGGGAAGTCGTCTTGGTTACGGACTGCTATCCGCAGTGCCTTGAACGCAGGGAAGACGGTTCACGCTGTTGATCTGGAAGGGTCTATCGGCAAATACTTCCAAGGAGAACCTCATTTCTCAATAACGACCCGTCTCCAGGAGCCGTTGCCGGAACAGAGTCAAATTGATCTTTTGGTCTACGACGATGCTCGACTGGATATTAAGTCGTATCAAGGTGCCTTAACAGAATGGTTGTTGGGTCACTTCATCCCAAGGCTTCGGCTACTTGAGCACCCAGCGAAGTTAGTGTCATGGCAGTCACGCACGCTCATACCCAAAGCGCTCAACTTCTCGGCAGATGTCGTGTTGCATCTCCACCGAGACGAGAACAGCCGAGATCTTCGAGCCATCCTCCGGAAGAACAGGTTCGGCTTGACGGGACGGGAGTTTGGCTACTCTTTGCCAGATGTCCGTCCCATCATTCGACGAACATTTTGGGAAAGACTCCAAGACGGTGTAGAATTCTCAGGGTGAACACCCATGTCAACTCGACCGAGACTCACGTGAGCGTGACCTTATTCACGGAGGAGCCTCAAGTATTCAGCCATTCCTTCTCAGGGTTCGACTGGTCGTATGGTTCCCAGGGGATTGCCGAGGCTTCCATTATTGGAGTCGGCGAGTGGTACCTGAATCGGATCAAGGTGAACATTCGTGGTCAAGGTTACGGAAGTGATCTCCTTCGAGTCCTGCTCGAAACCTTGGCTATCCGAAAGGACTTTGCTCAGCTCGTCGTTGAGCCAGGTGGCTACGGTAGTGATCCGAAACGACTCGTCAAATTCTACGAGCGGCAAGGATTCGTGCGGAACGATGAGCGTGAGTGCTGGATTTGGTCCAACTATCTCAACACTCTTCATCGTTGAGACGATCATACCAGGTGGGGATCCGAGCCAATGCAGAAGACGCTCTGGCAAGTTTCTTCTGGTGCTTCCGTTGAAGCTTCAGGGCTTCCCAGTCATCGACGTCTGTATCGACTGATCGGGACATCTTCGCTGAAGCGGGCACGGGGTCCTCATGGCCAGCGATGTAATCCACAGGATCATCAGAATCAATTGGTGTAACCGGTGGATTGAAACCATGAGGCTTCCGGGTCACTCGTGTCACGAGACCAGGGGATCTTGCGGCCTCAACTTCTGAAGCACGAACAGCCTCGACCCACTGACGAAAATAAGCTACGTCTTGCCATCCTTGCATACGGTCACACCGCTGAACGGCATAGAGCCTCGGCATTCCAACAGAGTACACCAGATGATTCGTTTTTACGACCCCAGAGATCCTTACGGCTTCTTCTCCAATTTTTCTCGTCACCCAGTCACTATCTACAATCGACTTTGGCGGTCGAGTGAAGCACCCTTCCAGGCTATGAAGTTCCATCCGCATCGTTCAGATTTGGTGAAAGCCGTCTGGGAAGCCCCAACTCCTGGGAAGGCAGCCGAGCTGGGGCGAAACCGATCCTACCCTCTGAACCCACTGTGGGAGCAGCACGACCCCAAAATGATGCTCAACGTGGGTCAACCCGAGCGGCTCATCCTCTTACCGGATGATGCTGTTCGCAGACCCGGAGTCTTACCAGAGCGGTGTATTCACCGTTGGAAGGATCTCTACATGTACGAGGTCGTGTACGCGAAGTTCACGCAAAATGCCGTGCTCCAGAAGGAGCTGCTCGTTACAGGAGATCAAGCACTTGTCGAAGATGCTTTGCACGACCCCTACTGGGGTTGGGGTTCTTCCCACGTCGGAGAAAACAAGCTCGGTCGCATCCTCATGACCGTCCGGGATGCGATTCGAAACGGGTACGGGCGGCCCCTCGTCCTCGATACTTGAGCTATGGCAAAGGTTCACCGGTTCAAATCGGCGAATTCCTCGATGTGTGGGTTGGACTCCACCTCGGTGAAGGTCGAATTCACGAACCAGGGCCAGGATGTGACCTGCGAGCGGTGCAAGAAGTTCTTGCCCGAGGTGCGACGGACTGCCTGGGATCTCATCAGTGGCGAGGAGCCTCCCCAGGTCCAGCCGATAGAGGTGAGAAAGCCGAAGAAGCCGAGGGCAAAGCCTAAAGTCAACCGAACGAACAGCCAGGCTGCGAATTCCGGGATAGCCCATGGCCTGTTCGACTACGAACGTGGTGTAGAGGATCCCCCACCAGAAGGCGCCAAGGTCGGGTGTACACCAACTTCGGGATAACCCAAACTCCGATTGTTCAGCGGTCCAAAACGGTCCGCTGGTGGTGGGTCTTCTGGGTCAGCTTGTTACTGAGCCTCATTCTGATTGTGGTAAGTTTCGTGAGCATGGTGGTTAGATAAATGACTCCACAAATAGACGACATCGAAGACGACTGGGAGATCCTTCGGCGTGAACCCGAAACTTCGGCTTTTCCAACGACTCTCAACATCGCCGAAGCCATCGAACGTATCTGCAAGGCGGTTGTGGACTTCGCCATTCTCCTAAATGCCAACCCATGGGCAGCAAAAAAGTCTATCGAGGACAACAACAAGTTCCCAGTCTTCACGATCATCCCCTACTACGACCTCACCAACAAGAAACGACTCTGGAAGGTCTCCATCGCTTATGAGGTCATCGACCTCAAGTATACCTCCGATGCTCAGGACTGCTGTGAGAAAGCCGTGGAGCAACTCTTCAACAACGTCTCCAAGTCGATTAGCATCAAAGCTGTGGAATACAGCAAAGATGCTGACGCCTCCGAGAAGGAAGCCTACGCAGCTAAGGACGTAGCACGAAAGCTTCGACGGCTCAGCTCAGGCATGGGAACGTACTCCCTTGTCCAGCCCAACCTCAATCTGAAAGTGAGCACAGAATGAAGTGGTTCGGAGAAAGCTGGGGCGCTCCAGTCTGTGAGCCAGAAGACCATGCGGCAACTCCGGTAGGCAAGCTCTGTGGCGGCTGCCGAGAGCCCATCCGAGAAATCGATCATGGAGTCATCATGCCCTTCCTCGGTTCTGAAACCGACGACAAGGAAATGGCCATGCACCTTTCTTGCCTCATGCGAAATCTCGGATTCGGATGATCAAGGATGAGGTTTACGAAACACTGTTCTCGGAACTCAAGAGAGGACTGGCAGAGATCACGTCCGACCTGGCTCTGCTCCGAGCACGCTTAGACTCGAACAACATCGGGACTGAAAAGTTCGTCGAGTTATGTAATACCTTGCGAGAGCAAGAATACCAGAAGCTCCAGATGCTAGAACGGTTGCATCATCACCCTGAAAGCACACGATGGGACAAGATTCGGGAGGGATAGACGTCTTCCTCTGTGGAGGTAGTCTTTGCAAAGATGGGGAACCTCACGTGTGGGACGGCCCTGAAGTCTCCGGGGGTACCGCGAATGGGGGAGGATGGTCATCCGGAACGTGTTCAAAGTGCGGGATGACCCACATGGACTGGTGCCTTTGGAATCTGGATGAGGACTGGCTGAAGCCAACAAAATGGGATCATCTTCAAGAAGATTCTCTCGGCAAAGAAGAAGATCCGGTGTAATAGGTAGGAGTTGCCCTTTCAACTCCGAGACTACCAGAAGCAGCTTGGTGCTTGCCTCAAAAGAGAGACTGTCGAACGACGGCCTGGGGATCGTCTGCTTGTTCAGATTGCGACAGGCGGTGGAAAGACCTGCGTCCTGAACGAATTCCTCCGGTTCATCGTCGCCCGTGGGGATCGGGCTCTCATTGTCACGAAGGACTGGATGTTGCTTTCTCAAGCGGCAGAAGACTTTACTGGCCGTTGTGGTGGTGATGGGATCATCGGTTATCTCGGAGCTGGACCAGAAGCCAAGAAACTCTTCGAAGGCACTCCGATGACTGTGAACCAGCCGGTGGTCTACTCGACCATCCACAGTTGGTACAGTCGGGCCGATCGGGACTTCAAGAACCAACACTTCGACTACATCTTGGTGGACGAGCTTCACTGGGGTGAGGCCGGGACGCTATATCAGAAGCTCATCGAGCGGTATGAAGAGACCTCCACGTTCATCGGCTTCACGGCTACCCCGAGGAAATGGACGAAGTTTCGCCTGGTGGATCGGGCTTACGACTTTGCCGAGCTACTGAGCCGTCAAGTTCTTGCCCGACCCGTTGTCGTGGATTCTCGTTCGACTGAAGTGGTCTGGAGCCCAGTGTTGTCCAGCGAGCACGGTGATATCACGCAGTCGAGCCTGAACGAGCTGGCTGCTAGCGATGTAAGGAACGGCGTCATCGTCAAGACCTACATGGAAGACAGAGAGAAGTGGGGCAAGACCCTGGTCTTCGCTTGCAACATCGACCATGCCGAAGTCTTGGCTGGGATGTTTGAAAATCGGCGAGTTCGGGTCGGGGTCATCCACCACAAGATTTCCTCTGAGGAAAAACAGCGGATCCGAGAAGCCTTCAAAGGCAATGACCTCGATGTGCTCGTGAACGTGACGATGTTCACACACGGCGTGGACATTCCGGAGATTCGGTCGATCTTCCTGGCCCGTCCGACCACGAGTGACATCTTGTTTAGCCAAATGATTGGTCGAGGATCTCGTCGATGTGAGGAGATCAACAAGGATTCGTTCTACGTCGTGGACTTCGTGGATGTGGTCCAGAAGCACGGTATCCCGATCATCCGTCCGGATGGGTTCTTTGGTTCGGTGGCTCTGACCAAGAGAAGTCGCAATCCTGCTATCGAGCGGCATTATTACAAGCCCTGTCCTCTCACGACCTTCCCAGCTCTTCAAGGCTATGAAGAATTGGAGGGATTGGACATTCAACCCGAGCAGACCTTTGGAATCGAATTCGAGGTCGCACCCAAAGATGGGACTGACCACGTCGGGCAAAGCGAGTTCATGAGGGTCGGCAACGCTATCGTACAAGCCCTTCAAGGCGTGGCCCCAATCGCTCTGTCGCACAACCACGACTATACGACCTGGCATCTCAAGACCGACAGCTCGTGTGGACTGGAGATCACCACCCGAATCTTGCAAGGCCCAGAAGGTTACATGGAGGTCTACGATGTAATGAAAATCCTTCATCCGTTGCTAGACCAGCTTGGCTACACGGTTAGCAAGAAAACTGGAACACACCTTCATCTTGGCGTGAGTGGGGTTCACTTCAGCAAGCTCAAGCGGTTCATGAGCTTCGTGGCCTACTATGAGCCAGCTCTCTACTCGCTCATCGCCCCTTCTCGTGTGCTGAACAAGTACACAACTTCGGTTCGGATGCGCTACAAGAAGCTCCGGCTCAAGCCGGTGTCCGAATGGAAGCGAACTGTTCAGCACTACGACGGGGTGAAGCTCTGGACTGGACGAGGCACCTTTGAAGTCCGAATGCACAATGGGACCATGGAGGCTGTCAAGACCCTCACCTGGCTCTCGCTCTGGATGCGGCTGTTCGCCAAGTCCCTGAAATCCTCGGCCTACGTCGGGGATGCCTCTAAACGCCTCGCCCGCTCGCCTTTAAGCCCAGGGCCTCGTGGGGACATCCTGCACCTTGCCGACTTCGTAGGGGCCTCCCAGAAGCTCAAGGAACGCCTTGTCCAGCGTCGTCGTCAGGTGGTCATGGCCTCGTGGACCAAGCACCTCAAGTGGGGTAAGCTCGCCCGACAGCTTTTCCGGCGGTGGTATCCTGGAGTTCTGCCTCCCGAGCTGGTTGTTGTCCAGACCGTTTCCCCGTCCCCACCCAAGATGGCAGTCATTGGAGCATGAAGGACTTCTGGGCCTGGGCGAGTGCCCACTACTTCCTGGCTTTCATTCTAGCCTGGGTCGCCATGGTCATCGTGGGTCAAGTCCTCACCGCCTTCTTTCGTATCTTTCACAGGCCCAAACTCAGCGCCGATCAGCTTCGAACACTCCGAAATGATCTGCTAACTGCGTTGAGAGAAGTCCCTGACCTTCGCCTTGACCTTACTGGGAGCACAAGACTTGCACGAACCGTAGATGAATTGAATCGTGAACACCTTCCATCCCCAGGACCTCCTCCACGTCCTTCACGATCCCGTCCTTGGTATGACCGGCTCCGATGAGTTCGTGTGCCCAATCTGTCAGCGATCAGGAACACGGAAGACCAAGCATCATCTGATCCCGAGGTCGAAGGGTGGCAAAGACACGCTGTGGATCTGCTCCGACTGCCACAAAGCGATTCACGCTTGCTTCTCACACAAGGAGCTAGCCAAGGAGTATCACACCATCGAGAAGCTTCTGACCCGAGAGAGCTTCCAGAAGATGGCTGCCTTCATTGCCAAGCAGCACCCCGGCCGGAAGATCCAGGTTGACCGGCCGAAGGACCAGAGATACCGCAAGAAGTACCAGTAGCTATGCCGGCCTGGACGTACAATTGCCCTCGGGATCTCGATGGGATAGTCAATACCCGTGGGCTCATGGCTCAAGCTCGGCAAGATCCTCACGTGGTCTCTGCAACTCTCACCTATGAAGCATCCACCGAGAGATGGACCTTCAGAG
>Ga0214473_10009984_pt1 | contig 11196 bp, 10 predicted proteins | sample RVTome_7_FD_203509 | JGI IMG/M metagenome (GOLD analysis project Ga0214473, IMG submission 203509) | Soil microbial communities from uranium-contaminated site in the Upper Colorado River Basin, Wyoming, United States - RVT98D197 | ecosystem: Environmental > Terrestrial > Soil > Contaminated >...
GTATCCGCGGAGCCCGCACCGGGCCTCGTGGCGCAACGCGGTGTCGGGCCTGGCTCTGCTCGGGCGCATCGTCTGGCGCATCGGCGTGCGCGGAGACTATCGCCGGACCTTCTGGCGGGTGGCCGGCCCCGCGCTCCGGCGGGCTCAGGTCGAGGAGATGATCCAGGCCGCGGTGGTGAGCCATCATCTGATCGAGTTCACGCGCCAGTGCCTGCGGGGCCTCCAGGAGGCGTCCTTCTACGCGCCGAGCCACCCGGCCGCGCCGCCCCAGCCCGTCGAGCCGCTCCACCTGCCCCGCCCCGGGCTCCGGCGCGAGAGCGCCTCCCGCTAGGATCGAGAACAGGAGACCCCCATGTCGAATGCCCCGAGCCGGCCGTCGGTAGTCAAGCAGGACCTGGCCAACGTCATCCACCCGATCGTGCCGCACAAGCAGCTCGAGGAGCAGCAGCTCGTCATCGTCTCCGCCAAGGACTCGACCGTGGTGGACGCCGACGGCCGCGAGTACCTCGACGGCATGGCCGGGCTCTGGTGCGTGAACATCGGCTACGGGCGCACCGAGCTGGCCGACGTGGCCGCCGAGCAGATGCGCCAGCTCTCCTACTACCCGCACACCGCCATGAACCTGCCCGCGGCCGCCCTGGCCGAGAAGGTCAACGGGCTGCTGGGCGGGGACAACCACGTGTACTTCGTCAGCTCGGGCTCGGAGGCCAACGAGGCCGGTTTCAAGTTCGCGCGGCAATACGCGCGCCACGAGTTCCCGCAGCAGAACCGCTACAAGGCGATCAGCCGGTACTACGGCTATCACGGCACCACGCTCGCCACCCTCGCCGCCGGCGGTATGGGCGACCGCAAGATGAAGTTCGAGCCGCTCTCCGGCAACGACTTCGTGCACGTGGCCCCGCCCTACTGTTACCGCTGCCCCTTCGGGCTCGAGCCCACGAGCTGCGAGCTGGCCTGCGTGAAGAACATGGAGACGACCATCCAGGGCGAGGGGCCGGAGACGGTGGCCGAGGTGATCATCGAGCCGGTCATGAGCGCGGTGGGGGTGGCGGTACCACCCGACGGCTACCTGCCCGCGGTGGCCGACCTCTGCAAGAAGTACGGGATCCTCCTGCACGTGGACGAGGTGATCAACGGCTTCGGCCGCACCGGTCGCCTCTTCGCCCACGAGCACGCGGGGGTGAAGCCCGACATCGTCACGGTGGCCAAGGGCATCTCGAGCGCCTACCTGCCGATGGCCGCCACCGTGGTGCGCAACACCGTCTTCCAGTCCTTCCTCGGAGACCCGTCGGAGAACCGCCAGGTGATGCAGGTCAACACCTACGGCGGCCATCCGGTGGCGGCCGCGGTGGCGCTCCGGAACATCGAGATCATGCTGGAAGAGAAGCTGGCCCAGCGGTCCGCCGAGAACGGGGCCTATCTCCTCGACGGGCTCAAGACGCTCATGCGCCACAAGTGGGTGGGCGACGTGCGCGGCCAGGGCCTCTACGCCGGGGTCGAGCTGGTCACCGATCGCGCGTCCAAGGCGGTCATGCCGGCCCCGCAGATCAAGCGGCTGGTCGAGCGCTGCCAGGAGCGCGGGGTCATCGTGGGGCGCTCAGGTGGCGGCCGGCACCTCGGCAACACGCTCGTGCTGGCGCCGCCGCTGGTCCTGACCCGCGCCGAGATCGATCGCATCGTGTCGGTCCTGGATCAAACCATTCCCGAGATCTGCCCGGAGGCGGCCGCCTAGGTCCGGGCTAGTAGACGATCACGCTCCGCTTGACCTCGCCCTGCAGCATGAGGTCGAAGCCTTCGTTCAGCTCGGTGAGCGGCAGGCGCCGGCTGATCAGCTCGTCGAGCTTGTACTTGCCGGACATGTACAGGTCGATCAGCATCGGCACGTCGGTGCGCTGATGCCCGCCCCCGAAGGACGAGCCGGTGAGCACCCGCTGCTGCAGGAAGAGGCCGGGGTCGAGCGAGACCCGGGTGCCCGCCGGGGAGACGCCCACGATCACGCAGGTGCCGCCCCGGTGCGTCGCGAGCACGGCCTGCTCGATGGTCTTCTGCGTGCCGACCACCTCGAAGGCGAAGTCGACGCCGCCGGTGCCGGAGAGCCTCTGGACCGCGGCGACCGGATCCTCTTTGCTGGCGTCCACGGTGTGGGTCGCGCCGAACTCCTCGGCCCAGGCGAGCTTCTGCCGCATCACGTCCACCGCGATGATCTTGCCCGCGCCCACCATGCGTGCGGCCTGGATCGTGTTGAGCCCCACGCCGCCCGCGCCCCACACCGCCACGCTCGCCCCCGGCGGCACCTTGGCGCGATTGAACACGGGACCGGCGCCCGCGAGCACCCCGCAGCTCACCAGGCACACCACGTCGAGCGGCGCGTCCGCGCGGATCGGGATCACGCTCTGCTCCAGCAGCACCGAGTGGGTCGCGTAGCCCGAGACCTGGAGGAAATGGTGCAGCGGCCGGCCGTTCCGCCGGAAGCGCGTGGTGCCGTCCAGCATGAACCAGCGTGGCTTGTCGCGTAGCGCGCACATGGTGGGCTGCCCGCCGATGCAATAGGAGCACCGCCCGCAAGACGGGATATAGCTCGAGCAGACATGATCGCCCGGCTTCACGGTCTCCACGCCCGGCCCGATCTTCTCCACCACCCCCGCCGCCTCGTGGCCCAGCACCACCGGCAGCGGATGGGGATAGTCGCCGGTAATCACGTGCAGGTCGCTGTGGCAGACCCCGTTGGCCGCCCAGCGCACGAGGACCTCGTGCGGTCCCGGCTCCAGCACCTCGACGTCCTCGATCACCACCGGCTTCTTCACTTCGTAGAGCACCGCCGCCGTCGCCTGCATGGCCATCCTCCTTCTCCCCCTCTCCCCTCGGGGGAGAGGGCAGGGTGAGGGGCCGATTGTGAAAGAGATGGGGGCCGATGGCAAGGGCCCGCTGGTGTCACGCGGGCGGATACCGTATGATCCTCGCGGCATGAACTTCGACTTCTCGGCCGATCAGAAATCGCTGCGCGAGCAGGCGCGGAAGTTCCTCGCCGAGCACGCCTCCTCCACGCGCGTCCGTCGCATCCTCGAGGGTGCCGCGCCCTATGACGCGGAGCTGTGGCGGGGCATGGGCGAGATGGGCTGGATGGGCACCGCGATTCCCGAGACCCACGGCGGGGCCGGCTTCGGCTATCTCGAGCTCTGCGTCATCGCCGAGGAGCTGGGCCGGAGCCTCGCCCCCACCCCCTTCGCCTCCACGATCTACCTCGCCGCGGAAGCGCTGCAGCTCGCGGGCAGCGACGCTCAGAAGAAGCGCTGGCTGCCGCGCCTCGCGCAGGGCGAGGCGATCGGCTGCCTCGCGCTATCGGAGGGGCCACAGGTAGCGACGCCCGCCAATCTCGCGACGCGCGCCGACCGCGGGCGCGTGAGCGGCGCCAAGATCCCGGTGGCGGACGGCGACGTGGCGGATTTCGCGGTGGTGCTGGCCGGCGAGGGCGCGGGCGGGCGCGCCAGCCTCTTCCTCGTCGACCTGAAAGCCCCGGGCGTGACGCGTACCGCCGTCGCCACCGTGGATCCCACGCGCTCGCACGCCCGGCTCGCGCTCGAGGGCGCGGCCGCGGAGCCGCTGGGCCCGGCCGGCCAGGGCTGGCCCGTGGTGGAACGGCTGCTGGACCGCGCGGCGGTGCTCGTGGCCTTCGAGCAGTTGGGCGGCGCGCAGGCCGCGCTCGACATGGCGCGCGCGTACGCGCTCGGCCGCTTCGCCTTCGGGCGGCAGATCGCCTCGTTCCAGGCGATCAAGCACAAGCTGGCCGACATGTACGTGGCCATCGAGCTGGCGCGCTCGAACGCCTACTACGGCGCGTGGGCGCTCTCGAAGGACGCGCCCGAGCTGCCGGTCGCCGCGGCCGCCGCGCGGGTGGCCGCCAGCGAGGCCTACTACCAGGCGGCCAAGGAGAACATCCAGGTGCACGGCGGCATGGGCTTCACCTGGGAGTTCGACTGCCATCTCCACTACCGGCGCGCCAAGCTCACCGGCCTCATGCTGGGCAGCGCGCGGCGCTGGAAGGATCTGCTGGTGACGCGGCTCGAAGCCGGCGCCGCCTAGGAGCACATCGTGGACTTCGAGGACACCCGGGAAGAGGCGGCGTTTCGCGCGGAGGTGCGCCAGTGGCTCGGGGCGCACGCGGAGCCGAAGAGCGGCGCGTTCGAGACGTGGCAGAGCCGCTATCCGGGCCGCGAGGGCTATGACGGCCTCGAGCGCGCGCAGGCCTTCCAGCGCAAGAAGGCGGAGGCCGGGTTCGCCGCGCTGCACTGGCCCGCCGAGTGGGGCGGCCGCGCCCTGCCCCCGATCTATCAGGTGATCTACGCCCAGGAAGAGTCCCGCTACCTGGTCCCGCGCGGCTACTTCGAGATCGGCCTCGGCATGTGCATGCCGACGCTCTTCGCCTACGGGACCGAGGAGCAGAAACGGCGGTACGCGCCGGCGGCCCTGCGCGGGGACGAGGTCTGGTGCCAGCTCTTCTCCGAGCCGGGCGCGGGCTCGGACTTGGCCGGCCTCCGCACCCGCGCCCAGCGCGACGGCGACGATTGGGTGATCAACGGCCAGAAGATCTGGACGTCGGGCGCGCACTGGGCCAACTGGGCCATCCTGGTCGCGCGCAGCGACCCCAAGACGGCCAAGCACAAGGGCCTCACGTTCTTCTTCCTCTCCATGAAGTCGCCCGGCCTCGAGACCCGGCGCATCAAGCAGATCTCGGGCGCCTCCCACTTCAACGAGGTCTACTTCACCGACGTGCGCATCCCGGACCGCCAGCGGCTCGGCGCTCAGGGGGCGGGCTGGGGCGTGGCCATCACCACGCTCATGAACGAGCGGCTCACCTCCGGCGACCTGCGTGGCCCCGACTTCGAGGAGATCTTCGGCCTCGCCCGCGCCACCGCGCTGGAGAATGGCCCCGCCATCGCGAATGCGGCGGTGCGCGAGCGGCTGGCTGATCTCTACGTGAAGACCCAGGGCGTGCGGCTCACCCGCTTCCGCACCATGACCGCGCTCTCCCGCGGGGAAACCCCGGGCCCCGAGAACTCGATCGGCAAGCTCGTCAACGCGCCCAAGGCCCAGGAGATCGCCTCCTTCGCCATGGACCTGCTCGACATGGGCGGTGTGGTCATGGACAAGGACGTGGCCCCGCTGCGGGCCGCCTTCCAGGAGTCGCTCCTGAGCTCGCCGGGCGGGCGCATCGCCGCGGGCACCGACGAGATCCTGCGCAACATCATCGCGGAGCGCGTGCTCGGCCTGCCGCAGGACGTGCGCGTGGACCGCGACCTGCCCTTCGACCAGCTCCCCACCGGCACCCGCTGAGCTGCGGCGCCAGGGCCTGACGGTCGAACGGCCGGAAGAAGCCCTCGGCCGTGAAGGTGTCGTCCACCATCTCCTCGATGCGCACGATGCTCACGTCTCCGACGGTCGGTCGCTCCAGCATCACTCGATGATCTGAGCCGCCCGCACGAGCACCGACTGCGGAATCGTCAGATCCGCCCGGTCGGGCCCGTAGCTCAGGAGACCCCCCGCTTCCGCGTGCTCGCTCGGCCCAAGCATCGTCGGCAGTTTGTGCCTGATCGCGAGTTCCGCAAGGCGCCTCGCCCCACCTATGAATAGAGGGGTTGAAAGGACCAGAACCCCACCGGTACGCTCTTGGACGATGGCCGAAAAGGCGCTGTCAAATTCCCCCGCCGTGCGCACGGCCAGCGTTTGAAGCCGGAGCCCCCGTGCCCGGCCCATGGCCTCAACCGCGTTCAACCCCGGTCCATGCGAAGGCGTGGCCGGGTCCCACAGGACGGCAACCCGCGAGAGCCCAGGAACAGCGTCCCTGAATACTTCCAGGCTCTTGGCGGTTGTCTCGGTCATCACGATGGTGAGCCCGGTCATGTTCCCGCCCGGCCGCGCAAGGCTGGCCACGTGGCCGCTGCCGATCGGGTCCGCGTGGCTCGCGAATACGATGGGAATCGTCGAGGTGGCGCGCTTGGCCGCTCCGGCGTAGATGGACGTCGGGGCGACGATGACATCGACCTTGAGCCGGACGAGTTCCGCCGCGAATTCGGGGAGCCGATCGAACCGCCCCTCGGTCCAACGGTACTCGACGACGATGTTCTGGCCCTCGACCCAGCCCAGTTCGCGCAACCCGCGGCGGAACCCTTCGAGAGCATGCGGCCACGGCCGGAGTGTCCCACAGGAACCCGACGCGGCAGACCTTCCCGGGCTGCTGCGCCTCGACGGCGAGCGGCGCGGCGAGGAGGCCGCCGGCCACGGTCGCGAAGAACGTTCTGCGTGAGATCACTGGATCACCTCGTCGGCCCGCACCAGCAGGGACTGCGGGATCGTGAGCCCCATGGCCTTCCCCGCTTTCAGATTGATCACCATGTCGAACTTCGTCGGCTGCTCCACGCGGAGATCGCCGGGCTTGGCGCCCTTGAGGATCCGGTCCACGTACACCGCGGCGCGCCGGTACATCTCGGGAATGCTGCCGCCATAGAACATGAGGCCCCCGGCGTCCACGAACTCCCGGCTCGGATACATCGAGAGCAGGCGGTGCTTCGCGGCGAACTCGACGAAGCGGGTGCGATAGGAGACGATCAGCGGGTCGGCCGTCGTCATGAGCGCATCGGGCCGCTTCCCGGCGATCGCCCCGAAGGCGGGCTCGAGATCCTGCGGACCGCGAAACTTGTGCGGCTCGAGCTTGACGCCCAGGTCCCTTGCCCACCGTTGGGTCTCCTGAAGAGCCAGGACGCTCCCCGGATTGTCCGGGTTGTAGACCAGCGCGACCCGAGAGAGCCGGGGATCGGCCTCCCGGAGCAGCTCCAGCCGCTTCCCGTATTCCGGGCCGATGAACGCGACCCCCGTGATGTTGCCTCCGGGCCGCGGGTAGCTCGCGACGAGACCCGACTGATCGGGGAAGGCGACGTTCGCGAAGACGATGGGTGTCGTGGACGTCGCCTGCTTGGCCGCGCCGGAGGCTTGCGAGCCCGCACTGCAGAGGACGTCCACGGGGAGACGAACCAGCTCAGCCGCGAGCTGGGGAAGGCGCTCGCTGCGCCCGTCGGCCCAGCGAGCCTCGATCGTGATGTTCCGGCCCTCGACGTAACCGAGCTCGCGCAGTCCGGTCCGGAGGGCCTCCAGGTTCGGGAGGCCCTCCGCGGCCGAGGCGGGCGATAGCCATCCGATCCGGTACATTCCCCCCGCCTTCTGCGCGTCCGCCGAGCGCGATGCCACGAGAGCGCCGACGGCGAGGACGGTGATGAATGCCCGCCGCTCCATCACTGGATTAGCTCGTCCGCCCGCAGCAGGACCGTCTGGGGAACCGTCAGACCGAGCGCCCTCGCGGTCCTGAGGTTGATGACCAGCTCGAACTTCGAGGGCTGCTCCATGGGGAGATCGGCGGGCCTGACCCCTTTGAGAATCTTGTCCACGAAGTAGGCGGCCCGGCGGTGCATCCCGGGATAGCTCGGCCCAAAGGACATCAGCCCCCCCGCCTCCACCAGCTCCGTGTACGCATACACCGTCGGCAGATGGTTCCGGGCCGCGAAGTCCACGATGCGTGCCCGGTGATGCAGGAAGAGACGGTCAGCCAGCATGACGAGCGCACCCGGCCGCTGGCTGCTGATGGCCTGGAAGGCGCGATCGAACTCCGATTCCGCGCGCACCGCGACAAACTCCACCTTCAGGTGCAAGAGCTTGGCCGCCGCTCGCGCCTGCTTCTCCGAGCCCACGTGGAAGGCATTGGCGGGATTCAAGAGGAAGGCCACGTGCGAGAGCTTCGGAACCACCTCCGTGAGCAGCTCCAGGCGCTTCCCCTCCAGGTCCGGCGCGATCGAGATCAGTCCCGTGAGGTTTCCACCCGGCCGAGCGAGGCTGGCGACCAGACCCGTGCCGACGGGATCGCCGACCGCCACCATCACGAGGGGGATCGCCGTCGTCGCCCGCCTGACCGCGAGAGCGGCGGGCGTGCCGGCCGTGACGATGACCTCCACCTTGAGGGCGACCAGCTCGGCGATGAGCGCGGGAAAGCGCTCATACTCGCCTCCCGCCCAGCGATACTCGATGATGAGATCGCGGCCCTCGACGTAGCCGAGCTCGCGAAACCCGTCGCGGAAGGGCCCGACGAGATTGGCTTCCAGAGCCTCCGTGGAGTTCCCAAGGAACCCGATCCGATGTAGCGTCCCGGACTGCTGCGCCGCGGCGGCGAGCGGCGCGTGGAGGAGGCCTCCGGTCAGGGTCGCAACGAATGTTCGGCGCGAGATCATCACCGGCCGGCGCGGCTCAGCCCGCATGGGGAGGCTCCGCGACCACGTCCTCGTACCGGTGCCGCTTCGTGATCAGCTTCGAATGGTGGAAGACGTCGAGCGCGGCCTCGAAAGCGGGCCGGGTGATCTCCACGTGCGGGGTCCAGCAGCCGAGCTTCTGGTAGTAGCCGATGGTGGAGGTGAGCACGGCCCGGTCGATCTCGGGGAAGAACGAGGCCTCGGCCTCCGCGACTTTGACGGCGGGCGTCGCCAGGAGCCAGGCCCGCGCCTTCCGGTAGGCGCGCATGAAGCGCCGGGCCATGTCGGTCTGAAGCCACGCCCGCGTGGCGGCCAGGCTCGAGAACGCCACCGGGCCGATGGCCTGGCCCACCGAGGCCACTACGTGGCCGACTCGATCGTGCTCGAGCTGCTGGGGGGCCGGCCCCTGCTGGTGGATATAGTCGCCTTCTCCCTTGCGGAACGCGGCGTCCATCTGGTCGCTCGGCATGTTCACGGCCTGGATGCCGGCGAAGTCCAGCCCGCGCTTGTGACAGGCGTACTTGAACATCGCGAGCGGCTGGCCGCCGTGGTCCACGAGCACGCGCTTGCCCTTGAGCCTGTCCCACGTGAAGCCGGGATCGGGCGCGCGCCCGGTGAGAAAGAACCCGTCCATCTCGTTGATCTGGGCGAAGTGCACCGCGGGCGGCGTCTGGCCCTTCTCGAGGGGCCCGAACCCTTGCGAGGGCGCCGACTGGCAGACGTGCACCGTCCCGGCCACGACCCCCTCGATCGCAGACTTGCCCGCGGGGGCGATCGAATGCCGGGGCTCGAGTCCCTCCCCTTTCAGGAAGCCGCCCGCGATCGTCGCGATCAGCGGGGAGTAGAAGGCCGAGAAGCGCGTGAACTGGATGCTGATCTCGTCACTCATGACTTGCCTCGCAGGGTTATACTCTCGGGTGCCATGTCCACCACCGAGCGACCGACCGACGCCGAGCTCAAGAGCCGACTGACCCGGGAACAATACAACGTCACCCAGTGCAGCGCCACCGAGCCGCCGTTCCGGAACGAATTCTGGGACCACCACGACTCCGGCATCTACGTGGACGTGGTCTCGGGGGAGCCGCTCTTCTCCTCGACCGACAAGTTCGACTCGGGCACCGGCTGGCCGAGCTTCGTCCAGCCTATCGAGCCGGACAACGTCGCGGAGCACGCCGACACCTCGTACGGCATGCGCCGGGTCGAGGTGCGGTCCGCCGGGGGCGACTCGCACCTGGGCCATCTTTTCCCCGACGGCCCGGGTCCCACCGGGCTCCGCTACTGCATCAACTCGGCCTCGCTCCGGTTCATCCCCGTCGCCAAGCTCGAAGCGGAAGGGTACGGCAAGTACCGCGCCCTCTTCGGCAAGGAGCCCAAATGACCAGCCACGCGAGCCCGGGCCATGAGATCGACGTCCAGGACGTCGAGTACCTCCGTCACGGCGATCGGCCGCTGCTGGCGCGCGTGTTCACCCCGCGGGCCGACGGGCCCTTCCCCCTGATCGTCGAGCTGCACGGCGGTGCGTGGTGCCGGGGCGACCGCATGAGCGACACACTCATGAACGAGGCGCTGGCCCGGAGCGGCGTGGTGGTGGCCGCGCTCGACTTCCGCATGCCGCCCGAGGCCTCCTATCCGGGGTCGCTGGTCGACATCAGCTACGCGATCCGCTGGTTCAAGAGCCGGGCCGCCCAGTTCCGCAGCCGGCCCGATCTGGTCGGCGTGATGGGGGCCTCGAGCGGCGCGCACCAGGCCATGCTGCTCGCCATGAAGCCGCGGGATCCGAAGTACGCGGCCCTGCCCCTGCCCACGGGCTCGTCCGCGATCGACGGTAGCGTGCGCTGCGCGGTGCTCTGCTGGCCGGTCATCGACCCGCTCGGGCGCTACCGCTACGCCAAGAAGCTCAAGGCGGGCGGGCAGCCCTACCCGGAGGTGGTCGACCGCGTGCTGCCCTCCCATGACGAGTACTGGCGCACCGAGGACGCCATGGCCGAGGGCAACCCGACGCTCGCGCTGGAGCGCGGCGAGCCGGTCGAGACGCCGCCCGTCGTCTACATTCAGGGCACGCGGGACATGGCGCACCCGCGCCCCGATCTCGATCGCTTCGTGGCGCAGTACCGCAAGGCGGGCGGGCAGGTTGACCTCGAGCTGCTCGAGGGCGAGGCCGAAGGCTACATCAACAAGAAGCCGGCGTCACCCGCGGTCGGCCGGACGATCTCGCGCATTATCGAGTTCGTGCACAAGCAGCTCGGTTAGTCCGTCCTCTTCAAGGACTCGCGCGCCCGAACTTTCCGCTTGACAGTCTTCTGGCGGGGACACGCTTCGTGCCGAGTTCGATCACGGAAGGCGGGTCCAGCGCTTCGCATCGAGCCGGCGCTGCACGATCGCGCGGCGGGGCAGGACGAATCGTGGCGTGTCGTACGCTCGCACAACCTGGACGCCTCCAGGCGGGATCGAGACCGGGGTGTAGAGTCGCCCTAGCAGAAAGGGGGGACTCGCCATGCCACTGCACTGCCGGCCGCTTCCCGCCACGCTGGAGCCTGCCGCCGAGCTCGATCGTCTGGGTGACGAGATCGCCGAGCTCTCGGCCCACCTCGAGGCGGCCACGGCCCGCCTGCTCGACCTCATCCGGGCGTTCGACGCCCGCGGGGGCTGGAACACCGGCTTCCGCTCCTGCGCGGCCTGGCTCAGCTGGCGCGTGGGGCTCGATCTGGGGGCGGCGCGGGAGCGGGTCCGGGTCGCGCGCGCCCTCGGGACGCTGCCGGCCCTGGCCGAGGCCATGGCGCAGGGAGAGCTGTCCTACGCCAAGGTTCGCGCTCTAACCCGCGTGGCGACCCCGGCGACGGAAGCGCGGCTGCTCGCGGTGGGGCGCGCGGGCACCGCGGCCCACATCGAGCGCATCGTGCGGGGCTGG
>Ga0214473_10009985_pt1 | contig 11196 bp, 11 predicted proteins | sample RVTome_7_FD_203509 | JGI IMG/M metagenome (GOLD analysis project Ga0214473, IMG submission 203509) | Soil microbial communities from uranium-contaminated site in the Upper Colorado River Basin, Wyoming, United States - RVT98D197 | ecosystem: Environmental > Terrestrial > Soil > Contaminated >...
TGCTTGAAAAAAATCGCTTCCGGTGGGATATTAGTCCTGGAACACGAGTCCGGCTGGAATTATGACGGGCAGGACCTGAAGATTTTGAAAAGGCTTGATTTTGGCGACTCGTCGGTATCTTTTTTCGGATTACCGGCGCCCGTCGGTTGAACGGGGTTTTCCCTGAAAAGAGAGTGTGTTTGATGAAGAAAATCGCGCTTTATCCCGGAACATTCGACCCTGTGACGCTGGGGCATGTTGATATTGTTATAAGGGCGGTCGGCCTGTTCGATAACCTGACCGTAGCCGTTTCCGATAATCCCGACAAGAACGCCCTGTTCACGGTCGAGCAAAGAGTGGAAATGCTTCGAGCCGCCCTAAAAGAAGTGGATAGAATCTCCGTCACCTCTTTCGAGGGCTTGACGGCCAAATTCGCCAAATCGATCGGAGCCACCGCGATTATCCGGGGCTTAAGGGCGGTCTCCGATTTTGAATTCGAGTTTCAAATGGCCCTTATGAACCGCAAAATCGAACCGGACGTCGAAACTGTTTTTCTCATGCCCAAAGATAAATACAGTTTTATATCTTCGTCGCTGGTGAAAGATATCGCCAAAAGGGGTGGTGACATATCCCATTTTGTCCCGCCTCTTGTCAGCGATGCCATATCGAAACGATATTCCGGCTGATTTTTCGCAATCGCCGGAGAATGAGCTTAACGGAGTTGCCTGATGAACGATGAGCTGAGCGAAATACTGCGCAACAGAAAGAACAATCTGGAGAAATTACGGGAGCTTCGAGTGAATCCCTTTCCCGTCAGATACGATAGAACTCACCTGGCCTCGGAAATTATGGCCGATTTCGATTCCCTGGCCGAGGCGGAGATCCGGGTCGCCGGCAGGCTGATGAGTCGTCGCGGACACGGAAAAACCGTATTCGCCCACATTCAGGATAGGTCGGGCCGCATACAGATCTACGTTCGGCTGGACGATCTGGGCCCCGAGGCGTTCGAACGATTTTCCCTTTTTGACATCGGGGATATTATCGGGGTGCAGGGGACGGTATTCAAGACTAAAACCGGGGAGATAACGATTCGAGTCTCGTCATTCGATATGCTCTCCAAATCGTTCATGCCGTTGCCCGAGAAATGGCACGGCCTCCAGGATAAGGAAATTCGATACCGCCGGCGTTATCTTGATCTGATTGTAAACAGCGACGTCGCCGAGACTTTCAAAAAACGATCGCAAATCATACGGAGCATCCGCGAATTTCTCGACCAACGGGATTTCCTCGAGGTCGAAACGCCGGCTCTGCAGGTTTTATACGGGGGCGCCAATGCCCGCCCTTTTAAAACCCATCTCAACGCTCTGGGCATGGATATGTATCTTCGTATAGCCGACGAGTTATACCTGAAACGCCTGATTATCGGAGGCCTGGAAAAGGTTTACGAGATCTGCAAAGATTTCCGCAACGAGGGGATGGACAAAAATCATAATCCCGAATTTACCATGCTCGAATTCTATTGGGCTTATGCCGACTATAAAGACCTTATGGGCCTGGTCGAGGAAATGATATGCAAAGTGGCGCGGGACGTATTGGAAGCAAATCAGCTTGCTTTCGGCGAAAAGGAGATTCATTTGAAATCCCCTTTCGGCCGCGTATCGTTTTTCGAGGCCGCGGAAAAACAGCTGGGATGCGACATAATTGATCTGTCAGAGAATGAGCTGAAGGCACTATCCCGGGAAAAAGGCCATAATATAGAGGAGTTCAAGGGACGGGGCGCTGTTCTGGATGAGATAGCCAGGGAATTTATAGAGCCGACTCTGGTCGAGCCTACGTTCTTAACCGATTATCCCCTGGAGCTTTCTCCGCTAGCCAAGAAACATCGAAATGACCCCCGCCTTACGGAGCGATTCGAGCTTTTTATAGGCGGAGTGGAATTCGGCAACGGTTTTTCCGAATTGAACGATCCGGAAGATCAGCGCGAACGGTTTGTCGGTCAGGCCGCCATGCGAAAAGCCGGCGACGAAGAGGCGCATCCTGTAGACGAGGATTTTCTGCTGGCCCTGGAACACGGAATGCCGCCTACGGCCGGCTACGGCCTGGGAATCGACAGATTGGTTATGTTATTGACGGGAAGCTCGTCGATCAGGGATGTTATATTCTTCCCGATCATGAGGCCCGAGCAGTCTGAATCCGATAAGACCCGGGCTGATGAAAGCTGATTGATGTCAATTGAGTTTTTTATCGCCAAACGTTATTTCACCTCGCGTCACAGGCAGGGATTCCTTTCGCTTCTGGGGTTCATTTCCATATCGGTCGTGGTGCTGTCTACCGCGTCTCTCTTGATTGTCCTTTCCGTGATGAACGGTTTCGAGTATGAGGTTCGGAGCCGTATCATAGGCACGATGGCGCATATAATGGTATCCTCGCGAGTTTCAGACGTCATGGATAATTACGAACAATTGCGGGAAAAAATCGATGAAATAGAGGACGTGATAGCCACCAGCGCCGTTATCGTGGAGAAGTCCGCCATTTCCTCAAAATACGAGACCGACGGCGTGGTGGTCAGGGGAATCGATCCGGAGGCCGAAAGCGCCGTCACCGATATCGCCGATTATCTTGTTACGAAGGATTTGAGTTTCGCCACCCCCGACGATAAATATACGGGCGTATGGCTGGGAATCAACCTGGCCAGCCGCTTGAACGTGACTATCAACGACAAGGTCAGGCTTTATTCATTAAGGGATATCGAGGACGACCTATCCGGTTTCTCGCCCAAGATCAAAAACTGCATGGTGGTCGGGATTGTCGAGAGCGGCATGTCCACTTATGACGATAATTTCGTGTACATGTCCTTTGCCGACGCGCAGGATCTGTTCGATCTCGGGGACGCCGCCACCTCTATCGAGGTGAAAACGCGCGATTTTTACGGGGCCTACAATACCGCCGCTGAAATAAGCGATTCGCTGGGATACCGATATGACGCCATCGACTGGAAGGATTTTAATAGAAACCTGTTCTCCTGGATGACCCTGGAGAAGTGGATGATGTTTCTGGTGCTGATGTTATTTGTACTTGTGGCCGCAAGCAATATTGTCGCTCTTTTGATAATGATGGTTCTTGCCAAGCGGATCGATATCGGCATGCTTCTGGCGTTCGGAATGCCCAAATCGAGACTGAAAAGGATATTCGCGTTTCAGGGAATGATTATCGGGTTGACCGGAGGAGCGATCGGCACCGCGCTGGGGCTTTTGCTTTTGTTCATACAAAAAAAATATTCCGTTATCTCGCTGCCCAGCGATATCTATTTCATCTCGGCCCTGCCCGTGGATATCAGATCGCTCGACGTAATCCTGATTCTGGTTCTGGCCGGCCTGATTGGCCTGTTGTTTTCGGTTTACCCGGCCGTGCGGGCCTCGCGGCTCGATCCGGTTTCAATAATACGTTATGAATGAGAATGACAGACAATAAGGATTTTAGGCCGGCGCTGCTTACCGCCAAAAATATCAGCAAGCGGTTTCCCTGGGGGGAGGAATATCTCGATGTCCTGACGGGAGCCGGTCTCGAATTGCGCTCCGGCGAACTGGCGACCCTTTCGGGGCCTTCAGGCTCGGGCAAGAGCACTCTGCTTTATATTCTCGGAGGCCTGGAGCGTCCCGACGACGGCGAGGTCATATTCCAGAACGAATCCGTCTGGCGGCTGGAACAATCGAGGTTGGAGCGGTTCAGAAATAAGAAAATCGGATTTGTATTTCAAATGCACTACCTGATGCCCGATTTTACGGCCATTGAAAACGCAATCATCCCCGCCCTGATCGCCGGTGTTCCGCGCGGCGAGGCCATACAGAAGGCCGAAGCGCTCTTCTCGGAATTGGCCATTTATAATAGGAGGGATCATTACCCCAACCAATTGTCGGGGGGGGAGCAGCAGCGAACTGCTATTTCTCGGGCTTTGATTAATTCGCCTGAACTGGTACTGGCCGATGAACCCACAGGCAATCTCGATAAAGAAAACGCCAACTCTCTCTTAAAGTTAGTGAATAAACTTGTCGAAACCACAGGTGTAAGCTTTTTGATTGCCAGTCACGACTCGAAAGTCGCCGAACTGGGTTCGAGGGCGTTTCGATTAGCCGCCGGGAAAATAGAAAGTTGACTGCTTGAAAAGACTTGCGATCCGTTGAAACGTTGCGGTATAATGGATTAGACGGGAACAGACAAGGCGTTGGATCGGTTTAAGATTATCGGAAGGAGCATTGATGCTTTGTCAGGATTGCAATAAGCTGGAGTCTACTGTTCACCTGACTCAAATCGTTAATAATAAGAAAGTTGTCCTGAATTTATGCAAAAACTGCGCCGAGGAACGCGGATTTCACTCTCCTTTCGAGAATCTACCGTTTCCCCTGGCCGAGTTTGTTTCCGGTATGGTCGGTTCATCTAAAAAAACAGCCGTCAAAGGCGAAAAAAAGAAGTCCAAAGGGGTGGCCTGCTCATCCTGCGGAATGACCTTCGACGATTTCGCCAAGGCAGGACGTCTCGGCTGCGCTAATTGTTACGCCACATTCAGGGTCGATCTGACCGATCTTTTGAGAAAAATTCACGGATCGTGCGATCATCGAGGCAAGGTTCCCGCAGGCACGTCCGACGCTCTGAAGCCCCTCCGCGAAGAACGTCAATTGAGAGAGGATCTCAAGCGGGCAATCGAGCAGGAGGATTTTGAAAAAGCGGCGAATCTACGCGATAAAATCAGGGAAATGAGCGAATAGTCGCGGGTGATGTTATGGAAGATTCTATTCTGGATAAATTATCCGATAAACCGGCCCCCTGGCTGAACGGGGAAGGACCGGAGTCATTCGCGGTGCTCTCCTCGAGGATACGTTTGGCCAGAAACCTGCATGAATTGCCGTTCCCTCCCAACGCCGACGCCGACGCGCGGGAAAAGCTTTTGGATTTTATATCCGCCGCTTTCTCCAAAGTCAGAGAACTTAAGGAAGGAAGGTTTTTCAGGTCGGACGATATCAGCGCGCTCAACAGAAGACTTCTCATGGAACGTCATCTGATATCGCCGGAATTCATGAGAGAAGGAGCGGGACGCGGATTATTCATGGATAACCATGAGAAGATCTCTATAATGCTTAACGAGGAAGACCATATTCGTCTCCAGGTGATATCCTCCGGCATGTCTCTTAACGAGTGCTGGGAAGAAGCGGATAAAGTCGACAGCGCCCTGGCCGGTTTTCTGGAGTATGGTTTCGACGATACATTCGGCTACCTGACCTCCTGTCCGACAAATGTCGGGACCGGGCTGCGCGCGTCGATATTAATACATCTTCCCGGACTTGTATTAACCCGGGAGATAGACAGTGTGATCGGGCGGATTTCCAAGGTTGGCCTGATGGTGCGCGGCTTCTATGGAGAAGGAACCGACGTTCTGGGCAATCTTTTCCAGATCTCCAATCAGACCACGCTCGGTCGAACCGAGGGGGAAATTATCGACTCCCTGGTAAGGGTATCGTCGCAGATTATAGAATATGAGAAAGGCGCCCAGGAAACCCTTATGAGAGACGCTCCGGAGCAGATCGAAGATAAAGTATGGCGCTCTTACGGCATATTAATGAACGCCCGAGTCCTGACGTCCAACGAGGTGATGAATCTGCTATCGGCTCTGCGTATGGGGCTTTCGCTGGAATTGATAGATAAGATCAGTTATAAAGAAATCAACGAATTGATGATAATGACTCAGCCGGCGCATCTGCAGAAATTCGTCGGTCGGGAGATGGATAACACCGAGCGCGACATGATTCGCGCCGATCTTGTGAGGGACAGGCTTGGTAAAGCAGTTTAACGCTATTGTTATTCCAAAGAGGGGTAGCCGATGAACGAGATGTTCACCGAAAGAGCCCGGAAAGCTATCGAATATGCTCGCGACGAGGCCGCCAGGCTCAAGCATGACTACATCGGCACCGAGCATTTACTGCTCGGGCTTATTCGTCTGGGGGAAGGTCTCTCGACTGAGATTCTCAATAATATCGGCATAGATCTTAATGAATTGAAGGCGTCGGTCGAGGAAATGGTGCAGCCGTCCGGCGGAACCATGCAGATGGGCCAGCTTCCGCTGACCGCGCGGGCCAAGAAAACCCTGGAGGTTTCGGGTAACGAAGCCAGGGCTCTGAAATCGAAAGATATCGATACCCAGCATATTCTCCTGGCCTTATTGAAAGACGAGGAAGGAGTGGCCGCCCAGGTTCTGGCCCTGTATGATGTCGATTATAAAGAAGTCTACGAGGAGCTTCGTAATATTCAGACCGGAAAACCGTCTTCTTTCGGCCGCAAACGGAAAAAATCGAAAACTCCCGCCCTTGATCATTTCGGACGGGATCTCACCGAGCTGGCCAGACGGAGTATGCTCGACCCGATTATCGGGCGGGACGACGAAATAGAACGGGTTACCCAGATTCTCTCCCGGAGAAAAAAGAACAACCCCGTGCTGATCGGCGAGCCCGGCGTGGGCAAGACCGCGATCGCCGAAGGGCTGGCTCAACGCATAGTCCTCGGCAAGGTCCCTCAAATTCTCGAGGATAAAAGGATCGTGACTCTCGATATGGCTTCGCTGGTGGCCGGAACCAAATACCGCGGACAATTCGAGGAGCGTCTGAAAGCGGTTATGAACGAGATCCTCAGTTCCAGGGACGTCATCATATTCATCGACGAACTGCATACGATAGTGGGAGCGGGTGGAGCCGAGGGGTCGCTTGACGCCTCCAATATCTTCAAACCGGCCCTGTCCAGGGGCGAGCTGCAATGTATCGGCGCCACCACCCTCAACGAGTATCGGAAATATATCGAGAAGGACGGCGCTCTCGACCGGCGTTTTCAGACGGTGATGATCGATCCTCCGACCGTGGAAGATACTATCGAGATTCTCAAGGGGCTCAGGCAGAAATACGAGGAACATCATAAGGTCACAATCACCGACGAGGCCATCCAGGCGGCGGTCAGTCTTTCGGAACGTTATATCTCCGGCAAGTTCCAACCGGACAAGGCCATCGATGTTATCGACGAGGCCGGATCGAGGGCCCACCTGATGGCATTTACCAAACCCGAAACGTTCGGCGATCTCGAGGACGAAATCACCGAACTGATCAAACAAAAAGAGCGATCGGTTAAGGGGCAGGAATTCGAGTTGGCGGCTCAACTTCGGGATAAAATCAAGTTCAAAAAAGAAGAACTCGAGAAACAAAAACAGGAATGGGAAGAAAAACGCAGCAAAGAAAAAGTGGAATTGAAAGAAGAACATATATCCGTCGTCATCTCCAAAATGACCGGTATCCCGCTTTTCAAACTTGAAGAAAAGGAATCGAAAAAGCTCCTGAGGATGGAGGAGGAGCTTTCCGGACGATTGGTGGGTCAGGACGAGGCTCTGCACGCAATTGCCAAAGCTATCCGTCGCACAAGAGCGGGACTCAAAGACCCTCACAGGCCGATTGGATCGTTTATATTCCTCGGCCCGACCGGCGTCGGGAAGACCGAACTGGCCAAGGCCCTGGCGGAGTTTCTATTCGAGAACGACGAATCGTTGGTGCGTATCGACATGTCGGAGTACATGGAGAAATTCGCGGTGTCTCGCTTGATAGGCGCGCCTCCGGGATATGTAGGTTACGAGGAGGGCGGACAACTCACCGAAAAAGTTCGACGAAAGCCCTATGCTGTCGTGCTGCTGGATGAGATAGAAAAGGCTCATCCCGAGGTATTCAATATTCTTCTGCAGCTTCTCGACGAGGGACAGTTGACCGATTCTTTCGGACGCAAGGTCGATTTCAGGAATACTGTGATCATTATGACCTCCAATATGGGCACTCGTCAGGCCGCCGCCGGCAAATCCCTGGGATTCCAGAAAGATGACGCCAAAACCGATTACGCCAAGATGAAAGATCGTATTCTCGAGGAGATGAAGCGGACTTTCAATCCCGAGTTGATCAACAGGATCGATGAAACGGTCATATTCCATTCGCTTACCAAAGAGCATATTCTGCTAATTATCGATATTCTCACGACCGGTTTGAAAAAAAGACTTAATGATAAAGATATCGATATAATCCTCACGCCCGAAGCGCGGGAATTTATCTCCGATAAAGGCTGGGATCCCAATTTCGGCGCCAGGCCGCTCAAGAGAGCCCTGCAAAAGTACCTCGAAGACCCTCTGGCCGAAGAGATTCTCAAAGGCGAGTACGTCGCCAATTGCGAAGTCACCGTCTTGAGAGACCCGGACAGCGACAGGCTGAAATTCGAAATTAAGAAAAAAGAACGGGTCGAAAACGCCGAAATGAAGAATTCCGGGACTTCGAATTGATATGATTTAGCCACCCTGCCGGCATCGGGAAAACTCGATGCCGGTTTTTTTATCCATGGGAATCGCCGGCTTAGCCCGTCAATACTGGATCTTTTTGGCCGATTATTTTGAAAGAATTCTTGACATGGCCGAAAGAATCAGTAAATTGCAGGCTTTAAGAAAGGGGAATACAGTGGCGCACAAAAAAGGGCAAGGATCGATAAAGAACGGTCGTGATTCGCACGGTCAACGGCTTGGTGTGAAAGCTTTTGGCGGTCAACGCGTCTCCGCCGGCTCGATAATAGTTCGCCAGAGAGGCACGAAGATTCTCCCCGGCGACAATATCGGTCACGCCAAAGACAATACCCTTTTCGCTCTGATCGACGGTGTGGTTGCGTTCAGGCGGAAAGGCCGCGATAAAAAAATAGTCTCGATCGTATCGTAGAATACTGTCGTTTTTTCTGACGGTAATATTCTGCGGGCGGATGTGAATTATATCACATGATCTTTAAAAGCTGATTGAAATGACCAAAGCTCCCAGGAAAATCGGAATAATAATTAGCGGCGGTAATTCCTGGGAGATTGTTTTTTGCGTCCTGCAGATTGAACGTTATAAGTTCATGAGGCTGCCGATCAAATTCGATTTCGGCGGGGTCTCGACCGACGCTGTCTCGATAGAGCAAGATCTGTCCCGTCAATCTCACGTAGGTATCGAGGAAGTCAAAGCCACGGGAATCGAGGGGTTGATCGTTCCCGGAGGGCGGCGTCTTCTCAATTGCCTGTGTAATTTTGAAAAGGTCGGGGACTCCATGAAAATCGATGACAGTTTCAAAAACCTGGTCAAAGGAATATATCGTCTGGAGAAACCGATCGGGGCGTTCGGCGAATCGGCTCTATTGGTGACAAAATCGCTTCAAGGGATCACCAGGTCGGGGCTGGTCGTCACAGTGGGCAACGATCCCATGCTCCAGGCGGGCATAGAAAAATGCGGCGCCCAGGCGGTAGTTACGCGTCCCGGCGAAGTGGTTTTGGATGAAACGAATAAGATAGTGACATCCGGAGGAGAGCTCGGCACCAAAAGGGTCGGCGAAGTTTACGCATCCTGCGAAAATCTTCTTTCGGGGATGAGAGGATTAATAGAGGACAAGGACTGATTATGAGGAATATCGATGCGGGCGAGATAGCCCGCGCCGTGAAGGATCTATCCATGAACGCTAATTATCATCTTGGCGAGGATGTCGTGGCGGCCTTGAAAAAGAGCGCGGAAAACGAGGAATCTCCTCTGGGAAAGGAGATTCTGATTCAGATCCTGGAAAATGCGAAAATCGCGGATTCCCAGAATATGCCGTTGTGTCAGGATACCGGCCTGGCCGCGATATTTGTGGAACTCGGACAGGACGTGCACGTGCAAGGCGGGGGGTTGGAGGAGGCCGTTCAGGAAGGTATCAGGCAGGGCTACGCCGAAGGTTATCTTAGAAAATCGATGGTGGAGGATCCCCTGCGGCGCAAAAATACGGGCGATAACACTCCGGGCGTGATTTCCGTACGCGTTGTACCCGGCGATAAGCTCAAGATTACACTTCTACCTAAAGGCGGCGGCTCGGAAAATATGAGCGCCATCCGGATGTTGAAACCATCTGACGGCGAAAAGGGTGTTAAGGATTTTATCCTCGAAACGGTGCGAAATGCCGGCGGCAATCCCTGCCCGCCTATAATTGTCGGCGTCGGGATAGGCGGCTCTTTCGATAAATGCGCTTTCCTTGCCAAGAAAGCGTTGTTGAGGAGGGTAGGCAGCGCTCATTCTGATTCTTATTACGCTGAAATGGAACGTGAATTGCTGAAACGGGTCAATGATACCGGTATCGGACCCCAGGGTCTGGGCGGCAGGACCACGGCGCTGGCCGTGCATATAGAAACTCATCCCTGCCACATAGCCAGTTTGCCGGTCGCTGTGAATACGCAATGCCATTCGGCCCGTCACAAAGAGATAGTTTTATAAGGAGATAGAGCCATGGAATCGATAAGATTGACGCCCCCCTTGACTGATAAGGATATCGAAAAGCTCTATTCCGGCCAGAAAGCTATCATCTCTGGCTATATCTACACCGCTCGCGACGCGGCTCATAAAAAGATGGTGGAAATACTCGAAAATGGAAAGACGCTTCCGTTCGATCCGGCCGGGCAGATCATATATTTTGTCGGGCCGACTCCGGCCAAGCCGGGTCAGGTTATCGGCTCGGCCGGGCCGACTACGTCGGGCAGAATGAATAAATATTCGCCCGTCATGCTCGACGCGGGTCTGAAAGGAATGATAGGGAAAGGGGAGATGGGGCCGGAGGTTGCCGCGGCGCTCAAACGGAATAAAGGCGTTTATTTTGTGGCCACCGGCGGCGCGGCCGCTCTTATTGCCAAGAAAATCACCGGATCCGAAATTGTCGCCTATGAAGAACTGGGCCCGGAGGCGGTTCGCAGACTTAAGGTCGAGGAATTCCCGGTTATTATCGCCCAGGATTGCCACGGCGGCAACCTGTTCAAAGAAGGGATCGAGAAATACCGCAGATAAAATTGCCCGAACCGCCGGGCGCTTTCGAGCAGGCGGGTTTTGTCTGATTTTCTTTTAAGAGGGAGATTCGTTTCGATGAAGATAATCTATTCACGACCGGCGAATTATGGCAAAATATTCTTTCGGGGTAATGCCGCGATTCCCGGCTATTATTATTCAGGAGGCGTTGGATGAGCGGGACCATAACGTCGCGCAGTCCCCTGTTCTGGCTTTTGCAGAGGGTAACCGGCGCTTTTTTGGCGGTTTTCCTTTTCACTCACGTTAAGGTGCTTCATTGGGATTTTGATTTTACGACCCAGGGCTTGATCGATTTTTCGTTCGTTATCGG
>Ga0214473_10009986_pt1 | contig 11196 bp, 9 predicted proteins | sample RVTome_7_FD_203509 | JGI IMG/M metagenome (GOLD analysis project Ga0214473, IMG submission 203509) | Soil microbial communities from uranium-contaminated site in the Upper Colorado River Basin, Wyoming, United States - RVT98D197 | ecosystem: Environmental > Terrestrial > Soil > Contaminated >...
TTTGGCACAAGACCTGAAGCCATCAAACTAATCCCTGTCATAGAAGAATTAAAGAAACATCCTGACAGGATAGAGACAAAGATATGCGTAACCTCCCAGCATAGGCAGATGCTTGATCAGGTGCTTGATCTCTTTGGCATAAAACCTGACTTTAATCTTGCTATTATGCAGGAAAATCAGAACCTGCAGGCTGTAACTGCATTGATTATTCAGAGATTAAAGCAGGTGATTGATGAGCTGAAGCCGGATTGGCTGCTTGTTCAGGGCGATACAACGACAACCTTTGTATCTTCGCTCGCAGGATTTTATTCAGGGATAAAAGTGGCGCATGTGGAAGCAGGGCTTCGCACATGGAATAAAAAAGAACCTTTCCCCGAAGAAATAAACAGGGTACTGACCAGTCGCATTGCAGATGTTCATTTTGCTCCTACGGCAGCCGCAAAAGACAACCTTGTCAGTGAAGGGATAAAACCCGATTCAATCTGGGTTACCGGCAACACTGTTGTTGATGCGCTGCAGATGATTTTAAATAGGATAAACGAGAAGGCAGTAAGCAGTGTTTTTGAATTTATCAATAATGATAAAAAGGTCATATTAGTTACCGGACACAGAAGGGAAAGCTTTGGGAAAAAATTACAGAATATCTGCGCGGCGTTAAAGGAAATTGCGCGGAACCACAGTGATGTTGAGATCGTATATCCTGTTCATCTGAACCCTAATGTGTGGAAACCCGTGCACGAAGTATTGGGTAATATCCGCAATATCCATTTAATTGAGCCGCTGGATTATCTTACGTTTGTATATTTGATGAACAGGTCATCTTTGATCATTACTGATTCAGGAGGGATTCAGGAGGAGGCGCCGTCGCTTGGGAAATATGTGCTCGTTACAAGGGACTGCACTGAAAGACCGGAAGGAGTAGAAGCCGGAGTGGCAAAACTTGTCGGAAACAGTAAGGAGAAAATCTGTTTGGAATGCGAAAATGCCCTTATTGGAAATGCAGTAACACTTCATGAAGTCAAAAAAAGAAACCCATATGGCGATGGAATGGCGAGTAAAAGGATTGCAGAAATTTTCCTGAAAGGAACATGTAATGAATTCATAAGGGAATGAAATATTATGGAAATAAGCGTTGTCATTTGCACATATAACAGAAGTAAACGGTTAAGAAACACATTGAACAGTTTGTTCGAGCAAAAAGTGGATAATGAAACACAGTGGGAAATTGTAGTTATTGACAACAATTCGTCTGATGACACTTATGATGTAGTAAGAAACCTGAATTCTAAAATTCCGATAACATATGCAAGAGAGGAAGAACAGGGACTTTCACACGCAAGAAACAGGGGCATAAAGGAAGCAAAGGGCAAGTACATCGCATTTATTGATGATGACGCTCTGGCTGGCAGCAACTGGATAAGGGCATTGCATGAAACATTTAAAAACTTTGATTGCGATGCCGTAGGCGGCAGGACATATCTGAAACCCATGAAAAAATTGCCGGGCTGGCTGACAAAGGATTTGTGGGGTTTTCTTGCATGCCTTGATTACGGCGATCAGCCTTTTCAAATTGACAGAAGACAGTTTATATATGGGACAAATATGGCTTTTCCGAGAGAAATATTTAACAAGCTAGGATATTTTAATACAGAACTCGGACGCACCGGTTATGTGCCAACAGGCGGAGAGGAAAGCGAACTGCTCGGGAGAATATTTAGTTATAGCGGAAAGGCTTATTATCAGCCGAAGGCAGAGGTTTATCACATCATTGATGAATACAAGTTAAGAAAACAATATTTCAGGCGTCTCCATTATTACGAAGGCCGCAGCAGCGGCAAGGCCTATGACATGGGAATCAAGAGAAATCTTTGCGGGATACCGCTTTTTGTGTTTCCTCAGTTAATGAGGAGCATTTTAAGATACCTGACTAAACCCACGCTCAGGATGCAGATGAATGTATGCTGGTTTCTGGGGTTTTTGAAAGGAAGGAGGACGGATTATAAAAGCAAATACGATGCGTGTTGAAGTAATAATTTGCACATACAACAGGGTAGGGAGCTTACAAGGGACTATTCAAAGCATACTGGATACAGAAACGCCGGAGAATGTGAGCGTTGAGTTGTTTATAATTAATAATAATTCTTCCGATGCCACCGAGCAGTTAATAAAAGAATTTACTGAAAAGGCATCAGGAGCCAAGATAAAATACTTATTTGAAGGCAAACAGGGAAAATCTTACGCGCTAAACACTGCGCTTAAACACATAACAGGAGACATCATTGCATTTACAGATGATGACATCATAGTGGATAAGAATTGTATAAAAGAGATGGTCAAGGCTATAGCGAAATATCCTCAATATAACTGTTTTGGCGGAAGGGTGCTTGCAAAATACAATGGTGAGCTGCCTGAATGGCTTGATATTGAAGGCTCCATGAAATTCTTACGGAGTGTATTTAGCAATAAGGACGAAGGTGATGAGGAACGGGAATATGGCAATAGCACTATCTCAGGGCTGCCGGGAGGATGTCATATGTTCTTCAGGCGGGAGGTGATAGAAAAAAATGGGTTGTTCCGAACTGATCTTGGGCCATTAGGCAGTGAGTTGGGATTTTCCGAGGATGTTGAATATTGTCAAAGACTGCTAAATAGCGGAAATAAGTTTATGTACATACCTGCTGCGATTATGTATCATCCTGCTCATCAAGAGCGGTTAAATAAGGGGTATCTTCTCAAAAGGCAATATAAATGCGGCAGGGCAGAGGTGAGAAAAGCAGGTGGATATGAAAATGCAAAAAAGGCTTTTGGCGTGCCGAGATATTTATTCGGGAAGATTCTGCAACATGCTGTTGGATGGGGCTTTTCTTTGCAAGTCAAAACAAAATTCTATCACAAGCTGAAGCTGTATTATACTTTTGGCGAGGCAATAGAGCATATATGTTTGGACTTTAATAATTCTAAAAAATCTTTTGATTAAAACTTTATGTCCAAGCCCCTCGTAAGCATAATAATCCCCGCTTATAATTCAGAGAAATATATCTCTGAGACGCTAAACAGTATTTTAAGCCAGACGTACAGGAACATGGAAATTATAGTCGTTGACGACGGTTCAAGCGACAGGACGGCAGAGATTATTAAAAGTTATCAAACAAAAAGGAATGATAAACCGGATTTGATATATATCCACCAACTCAATGCCGGTCCCTCAAATGCAAGAAATACCGGCATCAGGGCTGCTAAAGGGAAATACATTGCCTTTCTTGATTCCGATGACTTGTGGACTGACGGCAAGCTTGAGAAGCAGGTAAGTTACATGGAAGCCAATAGCGATGTGGCCCTTGTATTCGGCGACATGAGTTTATTCAGCTCAGAAGGAACACTAACAGAATCCGCATTCAGGAAATACGGCTTTCCTCAGTGCGATCAGAGAGGGAGAGTGACAAACGCATTTAAAGAATTGCTTGAGAGAAACTATATTTCAACAGGAACCGTCCTTTTAAAAAAAGAGTGTTTCGGAAGCGCCGGCTATTTTGATGAACTTTTAAAGTATGCTGAAGATTATGACTTGTGGCTAAGGATCAGTTTAATGTTTAAGATTGGCTGTATCCCTGAAATATTCAGGTTAAAGAGAATGCATGACTCCAATCTTGCAAAAGAGGAGGAAAGTTTTTATAAATCAAACATATATATTCTCCATAAGATTAAGAAAAACTATTCCCCTGCAATAGCTCACAGGAAAATTAATATTAATAATTATATATTCAAGGCAATCAAAAAGTTGAGTTATTTTTATTATATAAAAAAACAATATATAAAGGCATTAAGGGCTCTTATCTTAAGCTATACTTTAATCATTTAGGAGAGCTTAAAAAATATAATAGATGAAGCGGTTTAATATTTTATTGATCATTCTTGATGCTGTCCGGGCTGATCATCTCTCCTGTTATGGATATCCCAGAGAAACAACACCTTTCATAGATAAGATAGCCTCGGAAGGAACTCTGTATAAAAATGCTGTTTCAGCGTCATGCTGGACTCTGGAAAGCCTGGCTTCAATATTCAGCGGATTGCTTCCCAACAGGCACGGCGCACATTGGGCAAGTCAGAAGATTAAGGCTGATGTTAGCCTGGCCGCTGAGTATTTCAAGGGCGCTGGTTATAAAACATTCTGTCTCTCAAATAATGACTGTTTTTTAAATGAAGACACCGGCTTAACAAAAGGTTTTGATTATTTTCACAATATAAAGTATCTTTTTTATCCTGCTGATAATCTCAGCCGCTTCAAACTGCTGGCAAATGATCTTTATCAGAAAATATTCTACACGCGGTATAAGTTTGATTTAAATATATCTGAGACTAACATCATAAGAAAGATCTATAAAAAGTATTTTTTAGGTAAATTTCATATGGGAGCTGCTGAAACAAATTATCGCCTAAAAAAGCTCATTAGTAATTGTTTAAAAAGTGATGCTCCTTTTTTTGGAACAGCCCTTTATGTTGACGCCCATTTACCTTACCGTCCACCGGAAAAATTTATTGAAAAGTTTGCCGAACATTATTCATGCAAAAATAGACTCAGCAATATTAATTTTGACGCAAAAAAATATCTTGCCGGACGAATTCAAATGACTGATGAAGATTTTTTTATTCTAAATTGTCTTTATGACGCGGAAATATCATATATAGACAGTAAGATTGGAGAGGTTTACAACTATCTGAAAAAAAAGGGGATTCTTGACTCCACCCTGCTGATTATCACGTCGGACCATGGTGAAAATCTTGGCGATCATTCACTTATGGATCACAGGTATTGCTTATATGACACATTGTTAAAGGTACCTTTGATAGTAAGGTTTCCTGATGTTTTTAGATCAGGTCAAGTAATAGATGACGTTGTTCAGACAATTGATATTTTTCCGACGTTGACAAGCATATTTGGAAATGACGAAAAAGGCTTTGACGGCATTCCTTTGTTTGATAGGCCTTCCTTAAAAGAGAATTATGCGTATTCTGAATATCTTCATCCCCAGCCGGTGGATGAAAAAGATGAGGATTATTCAATATTGAAAAAATTCATGGTATCTATTAAAGCAATCAGGGATTTAACCCATAAATATATCCTTTATTCTGATAACAGAGAACTTTTATTTAATGTGAAAGATGATGCCGCTGAAGAGCATAATATTGTCGACAGCGATAGAAAAATGGCTGATTATATGAGAGATAAATTAATAAAGAAGACAAGGGAATTTGAAGAGGCGCCCGGCGCTCTTCACCTCCAGGATAATCATAAGGCCCGGCTAAAAGACCTGGGTTATATGTGAAAGATATTTCGAACGGGGACAATTGATTAAGATTCCATAGATATTATGAAATTTATAGCCTTTTTGAAAAAAGATGAACAAAAAACGATAGATATACATGAGTATAAACGTATTGCAGACGATCATCATTACTGTCTGTTCTCCGATTCTGAGGTCATTAGTAGTAATTTTTCTTACTACACAAAAAATAATATACATATTGCTTTATTAGGCAATATTAAAACGAGAGGCCTGAAGTCAAAAGATATTCTCAGTCTCTTCATAGAAAAGTATCTTTCTGACGGGATAGTTTTTTTTAATACGCTTCACGGGTCTTTCATTATTATTTTATGGGATGGGCAAAAAAAAGTTCTTCACGTAAGAAGGGACGCTTATGGAACAAAATTATTGTATTACCATTTTTCCAATAATAGCGGACTTGCATTTTCCAATAATTTAGACACACTTTTGAGGTTCACAGGCCCTCAGGGCATTTCAAAAAATGCATTGCATGAATATCTTAGGTTTCTGGATATTTCTCCCCCATTTACGATTTATGAAAATGTATATTTTCTGGAGCCGGATAAAATATTGATTGCAGATCAATACAATATTGCACTCAAGGACATTCCATCTGCACCGGGTATAAATAATAAAAAAATTACGCTAAAAGACGCTGTCTCAGAATTCAGGAACCTGCTCAACACGAGTATTGCGGACAGAATCGGGCAAATTGATAAAGCAGGCATTTTTCTCAGCGGCGGTATAGATTCAGCCCTGTTATCTGCCCTGGCGTCAAAACAGGTAAGGAATTTAAAAGCGTATACCGTTGGATTTGATGATCCTCGGTTTGATGAATCAGACATAGCGCGCAGTATTGCCGAATATCTTAAAATTGAACATCAAATCTTAAAATTTAATATAAAAGAAGATTATAAAGCGTTTGAAGATTTTGTGTCTGTTGTTCCTTCTCCGTTTGCGGATCCAGCAGTGATTCCGACATTTCAATGCATTAAGCATGTATCAGACGATGTTGAGCTGTTAATAGATGGAACGGGCGCTGATACTTTAATTGGTTTAATGCCTGCAAGGCATATAAGATTCATACTCGATTTTTCCCGTCATATCCCTCATCGATTGAGATTGTTTTTATCAAGCCTTTTGCAATTAAACAATAAATGCGCTTCCTATGTTGATCTTTTTGGGTTTCAGGATGTCGAAGAATTACTGATACGGTGGAAGGGATGGAGTAAAAAAGAAATTGCATCGCTTTGCAATGAAAACTGTGATTTGTCACATACGGGATTTTATAAGACTTTTTCAGAAAACTCAGGGAAGAATGCCTATGATCTTTATAGTTTATTAACGGGAAGTTTGCCGGATGACAGAGTGCATCAGTTGTCAGACATATTCGGAAGAGAAATTTTATTCCCTTTTTTTGATTACGGCGTACAGAAATTTGTGAGAAGCCTTCCTTTTGAACTTAAATATGATGACGGTGTTCATAAGATATTATATAAAAAACTTTTGGAAGAGTTTATTCCGAGAAGCATCTGGGATAAACCAAAACACGGCTTTGATTATCCTTTTGAAAACCTGCTCAGATACGATGATTCCAGGCTTCTGAAAAAATACCTTAATAAGGAAATGATTCACAAACAGATGTTCTTTGATCCATTGGTAGTAGAAAAATACCTGCAGAAATTTTTAAATGGTGATGACACTGTAAAGTTTAAAATATGGGCATTAGTTGTTTTTCAGGCATGGTATGCTAATTATCATTGCAAACTATTCACAAGGCCTCACTCATTATCCGGATCTTTACGTGAATTGGCATGAGCCAATGACTCACATCTGAAGAGATGCTAACGAATAAATTGATAAAAAGTCTGGGATGTATTCATTGCAGGGGAGATCTGTATCTAAATGGTTCTGTATTATTATGCGAAAAATGCATGGCGACTTACGAGGTTAAAAATGGTATCCCAATCTTTATGAAAGATAATAAGAATGATACAGAGTCATTATTTAAACAAGAGAGATTCAGCAGATGGACAAGCGGCGGGAGCGTTGTGACCTGTGAAAATTATGCTAAAAACTATAAATATAAGGAATTCGAAGAACCTATTCTGAATATTTGTACAGGCAAAGTATTAGAAATAGGATGTGGGAGCGGCAGAATTCTTGATAAGTTGAAAAGTTCTCATAAAATTGATTGGCTTTGCGGGATAGATCCCTCTACTGCGATGTTAAGTAAAAGCCACGAAAAAAACTATGATGTTGCACAGGGCATCGCTGAGAAATTGCCCTTTAAGGATAATTATTTCGATACGGTCATTAGTGTGCTTTATACCATGGAATATACGGAGAGAAAATTGACATATGAAGAGATTTACAGGGTTCTGAAGCCCGGGGGAGGGTTTGCCTTTGATCTTCTGAATTATTTTCAGGTAGTCGCCCAGGAACTCTGGTACACTATTCGAAAACAAAAAATTGTTAATTGGACAAAGGATATAAAAAAGAAGTCCAAGGAGCAGTATTGGCACTTAAATATAAAGAATATTAATTCTGAATTGAAATTGCTTAAGTCGGCCGGATTTGAAAATACAAACGTCATGACAACGAAATTCATTCCATTCTTCAGGAAATCGCATAATATTTCCGGATATTGGAATGGCAGGATAGCGGCTTTAATCGGACACAATATCATAATTATATGCAAGAAGACCTCTTAACCCTGTATAAGCATATGGTTTCCAAATAGAAATAAAATGGAAAATTATTTAGAACAAGCAGGATGGCGGCATTTCAGATGAAGGGAATAAAAAATATTCTTGGAAAAGCTGTGTCTGCAGTGTCAAGTTACGGCTGCCTTATTGTTGTAGAGAGGCCTCTGCCTTACGAACCAAGTAGTCGAATACGGTCGTCACTTAATCATGCTTCGCAGAAATATTCATTTCGTCAGTTAAATATATCCGAGAAGGCTTCATTTGAAAAATATCTGAAATTTGATAGTCGGGGAATAACGAAAGGTGATGTTCTATGGGCGCTTCGGCACAATGAGATCTGTTTTTTTGCGGAAAAGGACAATGGAATTGTCAGCAGTTTATGCATTGCACTAAATTCTTTTCCTTTTCCCAAACTTTCGCCAATGAAGGCTTTGTTTCACGGAAAGGCATATATAAAAGATATTTTCGTAGCGCCTTCTTTCAGAGGCTCCGGGGTGGCGGTATTGATGTTAAGCGAGGGACTTAAGATTATTTCTGAGATGGGATTTGAAAAGACCGCGACTATCATCAATCAAAACAATAAGACATCTTTAGGTTTTTTCGCAAAAATGGGATTTACTCCCTCTCATAAGCTTTACTATGTAAGAATAGGACCATTTCGAAAGCACTTTCTCCGGTCTTTTTAATTAAAGTCTGTTTACATGCGAAATAACAGAACAAATCCCCTTAGCGTGTGTATGTTTTTATATTACTTTCATCCGCAATACAGCGGTTCAGCATTGCAGGCGATAAGTTTGGCGAGAAAATTGAGGGATAAAGGGATAAAGGTTATTTTTTTAACGGTAAATCATGACGGATTAGATGAAACTGATGAATTAGATGACTTCAAGGTTTATCGGATTCCGGATGGGAAAGGAAAGTTTGGCGAAATAAGTTTATGGAAAAATATGTGGGTCTTCTTAAAACATCATAAAGATGAATTTAGAATAATACATTCCCACGGCGCGTATCTGAGAAATAGTTTTGTTGGCCCGCTTTCAAAAATATATGGGAAAAAGAGCGTTGTAAAATTAACCCTCGCCAATAATGATCTTTACGGTTTTGGCAGAGGGAGGAATGGCCGGCTGCATAGAATGTTCATGTCTATGGTAGACAGATATGTTTCTATCAGCAGGGAAATTTCTGAAGAGCTAAGGGGGCATGGGCTGTTGGATAAAAAAATAAGGGGAATATCAAATGGCGTTGATACTGAAAAGTTTTGTCCGATTTCGCATGAGGAAAAAATATTGTTGAGAAAGAGTTTTGGCCTGCCGGAAGACAAGCTTATGATGCTATACACGGGCGTTGTTGATGAAAGAAAAAACGTGAAATGGCTTGCAGACACATGGAGCAGTTTTTGTAATGATTATTCCGGATACCTCGTTATTGTGGGACCGAAAAGCCGGGAGGATAGGGATGGGAGACTTTATAACAGCATTAAGGCATGCCGTGACAGATCAAACAACAAACTATTCTTGTTTCACTATACTGACAGAATAGAAAAATTTTATCAGATGGCGGATATATTCATTCTTCCCTCCACTAATGAAGGCATGCCGAATGTAGTCCTTGAGGCCATGGCTTCCGGCCTTTCATGTCTTATTAACAGAGTAAGCGGAGTGCAGGATATTATAAATGATAAAAATGGCATGATTTTTGATTTTCAGAGGCCGGAGACATTTTCTGAGGGATTATTTACTCTTAGAAACGATTTGTTAAGGACAGAAATCGGCGCCGCAGCTCGTGAAACAGTAGTCAGGGATTTTTCCATAGAAAGCGTCGCAGAAAAATATATTTCTATGTACGAAGAAATGCTTAACGCTTAATTTTAAAAATTTTAAATCTATGCGGGATATATTTCTTTTAACAGTCTTTCTGGGACTCCTTCCGTTTTGTTTTCTGAGGCCGTGGATAGGAGTTCTGGTTTTCTCATGGATCAGTTATATGAATCCTCATAAATATTCATGGGCAATAGAATATTACCCTTTCGCCAGAATTGTTGCCCTGATAACCATAGCGGGGCTGCTTTTTACAAAAGATAAAATGACTTTACCTAAAACACGAGAGACTATTCTGATAGTTCTACTCGGCTTATACTTTACCTTTACATCCTTTTTCGCATTTAATCATTATTCCGTCTGGCTCCAATGGGAGAAAGTAATAAAGATACTGATAATGACTCTTGTGACGATGATGCTCATTAATAACCGCGTCAAACTCAGGTATCTTGTAATGGTTATAGCCCTTTCAGTCGGTTTTCTCGGGGCCAAAGGAGGCATTTTCAGTCTTGCAACAGGAGGAGAATTCAGAGTCCGCGGGCCCAATGAGTCTTTTTTCGGGGAAAATAATGACATGGCTCTTGCGCTTAACATGACGCTTCCAATGCTTGCGTACCTTGCAAGAGATGAGGTAAATAAGAGATTAAAGCTGGTGTTATGGGTTACTTTTATTTTATGCATAATTTCGGTGATATTTACATATTCACGAGGAGGTTTTCTTACTCTTGTTGGGGTTTTGCTTTTTCTGCTTTTGAAATCAAGATACAAGTCTCTTTCAATAATTCTGATTTCAGCGGCTCTGATTGTCGGTGCATTATATATTCCCGTAAAGTGGTTTGATAGGGTCGAGACCATAAAGTCATATGAGGAAGACCCATCTGCGCAGGGAAGGATTAATTCATGGAAAACAGCTATAAATATAGCTAAAGACAGACCTTTCATCGGCGGCGGATTCGAGACATTTATCGATCCTGTTTTTAATCGGTATGCTCCAAATCAGGGTAATGTCCGTGATGTGCACAGCATTTACTTTGAAGTTCTCGGAGAGCATGGGTTTGTCGCCTTCGGGTTATTTATCTTGCTGATTTTATTTACATTATTGACGACGCAACGTCTTAAAAGGATTGCCAGAACCCGTGATAGTCTTACGTGGGTTGAAAATTATTCGAATATGTTTCAGGTTAGCCTGCTCGCCTATATGATAGGAGGAATATTCCTCGGCCGGGCATATTTTGACCTCTTTTATCACATAGTGGCAATGGCTGTTATTATGAGAGTAATTGTCGAGAAAGAAATAAAAGAAGGAAATCAGCTGAAGACATGAAAAATATCAATTTTAAATTTAAA
>Ga0214473_10009987_pt1 | contig 11194 bp, 10 predicted proteins | sample RVTome_7_FD_203509 | JGI IMG/M metagenome (GOLD analysis project Ga0214473, IMG submission 203509) | Soil microbial communities from uranium-contaminated site in the Upper Colorado River Basin, Wyoming, United States - RVT98D197 | ecosystem: Environmental > Terrestrial > Soil > Contaminated >...
GAGACTCGAATCTGCCGGACTAAAATGGATCATGTGCCAAACATCTCTTGAAAAAAAGGATCGGCGCCTCGGCAACGCTGGTTTGGAAGCGCGCCGCAGCTTCGTTTCTTCACGTGCCCGGGATCCTTCGTGCGACGAGAAACATTCTTAAATTGGAACGCGGAGAGTGGAAGGACTAGCTAGCTAGACCCCTGTGAGCGTCAGCTTAGGCGATTGCCGCGGCGACCGACGGAGTCAGCGGATCTCCACCGTTTCCGCCGTTCCCGCCAAAATCTCTTACGATCGCGTCGATCTCCGAGCCATCCAGGACTTCCTTTTCGAGCAACGTCTCCGCGACTTTGTGCAGCAGCCCGATATTGGCCTTCAGAAGATCCTTGGCTCGGTGATAGCTTTCTTGGATGATCCGTCTGACCTCGGCGTCGATTTCGATGGCCGTATTTTCGGAATAGTCTACTTTCTGCGTGAAATCCCTACCAAGAAAGATCTCTTCTTCTTTCTTGCCGAAAGTCATCGGCCCAAGTTTTTCGCTCATGCCCCATTCGCACACCATGCGGCGCGCCAGATCCGTCGCTTTCTCGATATCGTTCCCGGCGCCGGTCGTCATATGCTCCAGTACCAGCTCTTCTGCGACGCGGCCGCCGAACAGGATCACCAAATTATTGAGAAGATACCCCTTCGGATAAGTGTGCTTCTCATCCATCGGCAACTGCTGCGTCAGGCCCAAGGCCATGCCGCGCGGGATGATTGTCACTTTATGGATTGGATCGGCTCCCGGCAACAGCTTGGCAACCAGCGCGTGCCCCGCCTCGTGGTACGCGGTGTTGCGCTTTTCTTCATCGCTGATGATCATGCTGCGGCGCTCGGCGCCCATCATGACCTTGTCCTTGGCGAGTTCGAAATCCTGCATCTCGACTTTATCTTTATTGTTGCGCGCCGCCAAAAGCGCCGCTTCGTTCACGAGGTTTTCCAGGTCGGCACCGGCAAATCCTGGCGTCGCACGCGCTAGCACGGCGACGTCCACACCCTGGGCCAACGGTACCTTGCGGGTGTGCACTTGCAAGATGCCTTCGCGCCCTTTGATATCAGGCCGCGGCACCACAACACGCCGGTCAAAGCGGCCAGGTCGAAGCAAGGCCGGATCCAAAACATCGGGCCGGTTGGTCGCCGCGATTAAAATGACTCCTTCGTTAGCCTCGAAGCCATCCATCTCGACCAGGAGCTGGTTGAGCGTTTGCTCCCGCTCGTCGTGGCCGCCGCCGAGGCCCGCGCCGCGGTGGCGGCCCACGGCGTCGATTTCATCGATGAAGATGATGCACGGCGCGTTTTTCTTGCCCTGCACGAAAAGGTCGCGCACCCGCGAAGCGCCGACGCCGACGAACATCTCGACGAAATCGGAACCGCTGATGCTGAAGAACGGCACCCCGGCCTCGCCCGCGACGGCCCGGGCTAGCAGCGTCTTGCCCGTCCCCGGCGGCCCGACGAGCAGGCAGCCTTTGGGAATTCTACCACCGAGTTTCGTGAACTTTTTTGGATCTTTCAGAAAGGCGATGATCTCCTGGAGATCATCCTTGGCTTCATCCACACCGGCGACATCGCTAAAGGTAACTCGATGTTGATTCTCGGTGAGCAGCTTCGCGCGGCTCTTGCCGAAGGACATCGCCTTGCCGCCGCCCACTTGCATCTGGCGCATGAAGAAAATCCACACGCCGATGAGCAGCAGCATCGGAAACCAGTTGAGCAGCAGCACCATGTACCAAGGGGAGTCATCTTCGGGCTTCGCCGCGATCTTGACGCGCTTCTCGCGCAGCGACTTCACCAGCTCGGGATCGTTCGGCGCGAAGGTTCGAAAACGCTCGCCATTCTTATACTTACCCTGGATGTTGTGGCCTTGGATGACGACTTCCTGCACGTCGCCGCGGTCCACCGAGCTCATGAACTCGCTGAAAACGATTTCCGGATCACGGCCGTGTTGCTTGCTAAAAATGCTGAATATAACGAGGAAAACCAGCGCCAGAACAAGCCAGAGCGCGATATGTTTTGATGACTGACTCAACTAGACCCTCCCGATTCTGCGAACTTAAAAAGTTTAACACACGTAAACACATCGATCAACATCATAGTTTACCCTAATAATCCCCAGGAATCACTCGAAGTCGCAAGATTTCCTCCGTTTCCGGGCCGATCCTGGCCGCCTCGCTTCTTCCGTGACCGGGAATCCAAAGGATCTCGTCGCCGGCTAACAGCAACGGCAACGCGGCGCGCACCGATAAGGGGATTTTTTTCTCGACGAAAAAGTCTTTTACCTTCTTATGCCCCGCCATACCCAACGGTTGGAACCGGTCGCCGCGGCGAAAATTGCGCATGGTTAACGTCCGAGGCAACAGCGCGGTATCAAACACCGCCTCCGACAAGCTGTCGGGCAAATTGCCAAGTGGCGCCGGGATCCGTTCGCTGCACACCGTCAAACCGGATTCGGGGATGCTCAGCGGAATTCCGATCCGCAATTCATAGCTGTAACAAAGCGCCCGTTTCCATTTTCGATTGCGTTTCACGAGCCGCAGCACTTGGTATTCTTTTACCAATTCCAAGCCACCGGGAACGGCGACGCGGCCGTGGGGCGGTGCGCCCACGATAAGCTCTCGCATTGCCGCGATATGATCGAAATCGACTCCGAGCAGATGGCCACGAGCCTCCTCGATCCAAAGGCGGAGAATCCGCCTTTGCAGCGCTGGCGGCTGTTTGAGAAACCATTCCCGGTCCAAACCGTCGGCACGGCGAATCCGGTCAAGCTTTCGCCTCGCGAACCCCTCCAAGACCCATTCATCATCGCGCAAAAGCTCCGCCTGGTGAGCTACGCGCGTGGAAAATCCCGGCCCGCTCCGCGCCTCTAACTTGGGAATCAGCTCCAACCGAATCCAGTTGCGCAGCAGCCGGTCGTCTTGGTTGGTTCGATCTACGCGATACGCGAGCCCTTTTGCATTCAAGAAATCGATAATCTCCACCTTGGAAACAGCGAGCAACGGACGCGCGACCACGATACTCTCATCGGCCATGCATCCCTCCGGTTGGAAGTGATGAATCGGGTCCATCCCTCCCAACCCCTTCATGCCGCTGCCGCGCATAAGCCACATCAACACCGTCTCCGCCTGATCGTCCAGGGTGTGCGCCGTCGCGACTTTGCCGAGGTTGCGTTCGCGGACGACCGCCGCGAAGAACCGATAACGTTCCTTGCGCGCCAGCGCCTCCAGGTTGCCTCTCCCCGCTTCCGACTTCATCCGAGGAAGATCGATTTTCTTGAGATGGAACGGGACCGCCAATTGCTCCGCCAGCTCAGCCACAAACCACGCGTCTTCCTCCGCCTCCGCGCCACGGATTCCATGTTGTAGATGCGCAACTTCCAAGTGCAAGCTAAACTCGTTCCGCAGTTCGTGCAGAACGTGGAGCAAGGCGACCGAATCCGGCCCGCCGGAGACGGCGACCAGCACGCGGTCGCCGGGAGAAAGCAGCTTGTGTTTTTCAATCGTTCTTTTGACCTGTTCGTGAAGCGACATTGTCGGAAAACCCAAGGGAAAGTGTGCTTGGTTTGCACCGGCAAATCAAGCCAGATGGGAGATTTCGAATGGCAGAAAAAGAAGTCAGAAGCAGAAGAAGCGGAAATTTGCAATCCTGCGCAGGCCGATTGGCATCACTTCCCATCTCCCACCAAGATAAACGGCGCCCGGAAGTAGGGGTGGGAAGTCGAGACAGAGCTGGAAGCCTGGGGCTCGGAGCTAGGAGCAGGGAGCTGGGCGCTTGGAGTTACGCCCAACTTCCCGACCCCGCCCACGCCTCGTCTGGCCGCGGATCAACTGTAACTGCGCCTGCCTCAACGGCTCCACCTTGGTCATCGTTTTCAGGTTGTTGTAGAAGCTCGACATCAGGTGGGCGGCTCCGCTGTCGAGGTATTCCATTGGTGATGATCCCTCAAGCTGCCTTCAGAACCGTCGCCTTGATGATGCGCGAGCGCACCGGCGCAAGCTTTTCAATACGGACAAAAACAACCGGTTGATCCGCACCCCGCGTGCGCTTGGCAAGCTGGCGACTCCACGCGTTAAACGCAACATTCCCCTCAATCAGCAGAGCGACTTTCGCTCCAGACGGGACATGCTTCTGCGCCCAGGCCGGGTGCTCGGCCACATAGCGGTCAAACTCAGCTCCCAAGTCAGCGTTGAGCTTCCTGAAATCTTTGGACATACTCACCCTCCTAGGAATTTCTCCCTGTAAGACTCCCAGTTCTCGCGCAGATCATCAAGCGCATAGGTAAGAGCCTCCTCAAAAGTCATCTTCAAATCGCTTTTCACAGCCCTCCCACGTGCCCTGTACAGATCGCGATGGGCGAACCGATGGGAGGTGTCGTAGCGGACCACGGGACGCCATTTTCCTTCTGCCAGAACTTCGAGCTGCACGATGAATCGGCTAACTCGCCCCCGGGCGACGTGATACCGCGCACGCATTAGCGTGTCGAGGTCCAATTGGCGTTCATATTCGATGTCTCTCAATTTGGCCCTTTGCTTTTTACCCAAACGCGACCGTAATACATGCCGCACTCATCGCGGCACAAACACAGGAAAGCCGGAAGTTATTCTATCGTCACTTTCCGTCCCCCACCAGTATAAACGGTGCCCAGAAGTACGGGTGAGAGGTGGAGACAGAGCCCGCCCCTCCGGCGTTTCGCCCAGCTTCCCGAGGCCCCCGCTGCGCTGCGATTGGCTTTCTTCCCGTTCCCATTTAATGTGTCCTTTCGCACAGAGAGACAGAACTATGCAGTCTACAGCTGCAAAATTGGAACAGCGCGTCACCGATCTGGAACGGGAATTAAGGAAGATGAGGTCTGAGCTAAAAGCGGTCCGAAAGACGTCCCAACTGCCGTGGTGGAAACGGCTAGCCGGAAGATTGAAGAACGATCCGCTCTTTGATGAAATCATAGAGGCGGGTAACGCGTATCGCCGTTCCCTGACTCCTCGTGCCCGGTAATGGTTATTTTGGATACCGATCATCTGACGGACAGGCGCATGCGTAGCGACTAAGTCGGCGTATTCTTCAACTACATGAAGACGCTCGACGAGGTCCGAAAACAGTTGTCTGTGGTGAGTTTGAATTCAGTCGTCACGCCTTCAAGCGCGTTGTGGAACGAAGCATCACTGACCAAGACATCAGAGAAGCTGGTGCGCAAGCCGGCGTGATCGAAGATTATCCCGACGACAAATATTCTCACAGTTGTTTGCTATTGGCATTCACGCAAATCAGACGCCCTTTGCATATCCAAGTCTCACTCGCGGAAACGGATCTCGTCAAAATAATCACGATCTACGAGCCTGACTCAAATGAATGGGTCAATTACTCGACACGGAGGTGACAATGTTTACCTGTCCCGTATGCCATTCCCAAGAAAGCCGGGAGGAACTCGTTGAAGAGATCTTCCAGATCGACGGGAAATATGTCCTGGTCGATCGTATTCCAGCCACCGTATGCGCGCGGTGCGGCGAAGAGACTTTCAGCCGTGAGACTACGGAAAAGGTTCGACTGCTCGTGCACGGGGACGCCAAACCGACAAAATCCCTTGCGTTGCAGGTCTTCGATTTCGCGTAGGCAAAGACCGGGGTCACGTATTCTTGAGAGACACCCCACAAATTTCACTTAGGCGAGCAGCTGCTCAATTGGCCCGCCGATGTGATGCCACTATTTCCCATCCCCCACCAAAATAAACGGCGCCCAGAAGTAGGGGTGTGAGGTCGAGACGGAGTTCGGAGCATGGGGCCCCGAGCTGGGCGCAGGGAGCACGGAGCTTGGATTTGCGCCCAACTTGCCGATTCCTCCGACTCCCCGCCTTGCGAAGAGATCGCTGCGGCCTTCGGCTCGGATCAGTGCCAGTTGCGCCTGCCTGAGCGCCTCTACTTTCGTCATCGTCTAAGGCTTCCCAAAGAATCTTGTCATTACCGCTGCGACATCTCCTCGCGAATAAGCGAATTGCCAAACCTACGCCGCCACTTCCCACCCCAACAACTCTACCTGTTCCAGCACCGTCGCTGTCGCCTTCTCCTGCTTGTCGGGCGGGTAGCCGTACTTGCGCAGGATTCGCTTGATGATCACGCGGAGCTGGGCGCGCACGTTCTCGCGCAGCGTCCAGTCGATGGTAACGTTCTTGCGGACTGCATCGGTTACCTCGCGCGCGATCGTCCGTAATGTTTCGTCGCCGAGAACTTGGACGGCGCTATCGTTGGTTTCAAGCGCGTCGTAGAAGGCCAGCTCTTCTTCGTTTAGCTTGAGCGCTTCGCCGCGCTCGTTGGCCCGGCGCATGTCCTTGGCGAGTGCGATCATCTCTTCGATGACTTGCGCGGCTTCGATAGCCCGGTTCTGGTACTTTCGGATCGCCTGCTCCAGCATCTCCGCGAAGGACTTCGCCTGCACGATGTTCTTTCGCCGTCGTGTCTGAATCTCCCCCGAGAGCAGCTTGCGCAGCAGCTCCACGGCTAGATTTCGATGGGGCATCGCGCGCACCTCGGCGAGAAACTCGTCGGACAAGATCGAGATGTCCGGCTTTTTCAGTCCCGCCGCCGCGAAGATGTCCACCACACCTTCCGGCGCGACCGCTCGGGAGACGATTTGCCGAACGGCGAAATCCAGATCCTCCTGTGTTTTCCGTTCACCAGGCGCATGTTTTGTCAGGACAGCGCGCACCGCTTGGAAGAACGCGACATCGTCGAGGATGCGCAACGCTTCCTTGTGCGGCACGGCGAGCGCAAACGCGCGTGACAGGTCTCTCACCGCGTCCAACAGCCGTTGTTTCCCGTTTTCTAGCGCAGGCCTCAAGATATGTTCCTGGGCGGCGGGCAGAATCGCCAGACGCTCTTCGGCCTTTGGCGATTTCCATTTGGACCAGTCGAAGCCATGAAACAGTCCGCAACAGATTTCGTACTTCTCCAGCATCGCCGCCACGGCCTCTTCTTGATCGATGGCGGTTTCGCCGGTTCCACCGCTCTCCGTGTAGGTCGCGAGCGCCTGCTTCAGCTCATGCACGAGGCCGAGATAGTCCACCACCAGTCCGCCGGGTTTCTCGCGAAACACGCGATTGACCCGCGCGATCGCTTGCATCAGCCCGTGCCCGCGCATGGGTTTGTCCACGTACATGGTATGCAATGAAGGTGCGTCGAAGCCGGTGAGCCACATGTCGCGGACGAGAACGACCTTGAACGGATCGGCAGGATCGCGAAAGTGTTTGGCCAGCTCCTCCCGTCTCGGCTTGTTGCGGATGTGCATCTGCCAGTCCGGCGCGTCCGACGCCGAGCCGGTCATCACCACTTTGATCAAACCCTTCTCGTCCCCCTCCTCATGCCAATTAGGCCTGAGCTTTACGATCTCCCGGTAAAGCTCGACGCAGATGCGCCGGCTCATGCAGACGATCATCGCTTTGCCTTCGTCCTGCGTCTGGCGCAGCATGGCGTCCGCGCGCTTCTCGAAGTGATCGACGATGTCCTGCGCGATGAGCTTCAAGCGCTTCTCCGCTCCGACGACGGCTTCAAGCTGCGCCCACTTCGATTTGAGTTTCTCTTTCCGCTCCACCTCCTCGCCTTCAGTCGCCTCCTCGAAGTCCGGGTCGATCTTCGGCCGCTCCGCTTCGTTGAGATCGAGCTTCGCCAAACGGCTCTCGTAATAAATCGGCACGGTCGCCTTATCCTCGACGGCGCGCTGAATGTCGTAAATGCTGATGTAGTCGCCGAAGACGGCGCGGGTGTTTTTGTCGGTGAGCTCGATGGGCGTTCCGGTGAAGCCGATAAAAGAGGCGTTCGGCAACGCGTCGCGCATGTGGCGGGCGAAGCCGTCGATGAAGTCGTATTGGCTGCGATGGGCTTCGTCGGCGATGACGACGACGTTGCGCCGGTCGGACAACAGCGGATGCTGGTCGCCCTTTTCCTCCGGCAGAAACTTCTGAATCGTCGTGAAGATCACGCCGCCCGCGTCTACTTTAAGTTTCGCGCGCAGGTCTGCGCGATTCTCCGCCTGAACCGGCGGTTGCCTGAGCAATTCCTTGCAGCGTGAGAAGGTGCCGAAGAGCTGGTCGTCAAGGTCGTTTCGGTCCGTGAGAACCACCAGCGTCGGATTTGCCATTTGCGGTTCGAGGATCACCCGCCCGGCGTAGAAGGCCATGGTCAAGCTCTTGCCCGATCCTTGTGTGTGCCACACGACGCCGACTCGTCGGTCGCCCGGCCTGCCGCCCGGTTGTTTCGATGACCTGTAGCCATCCGCCGGATCATGCCATTCTTCATTGTCGGCTCGCATGCGTGCCGCGCGCAGCGTCTCCTGGACTGCAACGTTGACGGCGTGAAACTGATGGTAGCCGGCGATCTTCTTCGCCACCGCGCCGCCGCCGAAATCTTCAAACACGACGAAGTAGCGAAGGAGGTCGAGAAGCCGTCGCTTATCGAACACACCCTGAAACATGACTTGCAGTTCTGGAAGGTGAGCCTCGGCGAGAGTTTCGCCGGTGATCGTACGCCAGGGCTTGAACCACTCCCGCCCAGCGCCAAGCGAGCCGACGCGCGCTTGGACTCCATCTGAAATCAGCAGCGTCTCGTTGTAGGCAAACAGCGACTGAATCTCGGCCTGGTAGGTCTGCAATTGTTGATAGGCGTCCCATATCGTCGCGTCTTCATCGGCGGCGTTCTTAAGCTCGACGACCGCCAGCGGAAGCCCGTTTACGAAGATTACAACGTCCGGCCGCCGGTTATGCTTGTTCTCGACAACGGTGAACTGATTAACGGCGAGCCAGTCGTTGTTGTACGCGTCGGCGAAATCAAGCAGCCGCGCCTGCGCGCCGCGGATGGCTCCGTCTGCCCGATATTCCACGTTGACACCGTCCACGAGCAGACGATGAAATGCACGATTTCTGGTATCAAGCGTTGCCCCATCGAGCCGAATCAGTTTTCGGAACGCGTCCTCAATCGCTTCGACCGGCAAATTCGGATTCAGCCGCACCAATGCCTGGCGCAGTCGGTCGGCCAGCACCACCTCGGAATAGTTTTCCCTCTCCCACTGGGAGGAGGTCAGCGTGAGGGTATCGCCACCAGGCGTTATGTCAGGCCCATGCTTAACCGAGTAGCCGAGGCTCTCCACCCACGCGAGCGCGGCATCCTCGACGACGGATTCGGTGAAGCTAGCCACGCCTTTTCCTCGCCTCGAGGCGGGCACGGTAGAGCCTCTCGGTGAAGCCCCCCTCTTCGACAAATTGCTGCTCAAGCTGACGCAGTTGCTGGTCGAGAAGATAGTTGGTTTGGTTGATCAAGCAGATGAGCGTGTTCGCGGCGACCTCCGGCGGGGAGTTTTCGATATAGGGTTTATAGGTCTCATACGACCTATTGGTCCTATACACCAACTTCCTCACCGCCTGAGCAGTCGGATGCTCGTTGTCCCAGAGAGCCAAGCCGTGCTGCCGCAAAAAGTCCTCGAAGTCGAGAAGCAGCTCTTCGAGACTCGCCCGAGCCACGTTGACCAGTTTGAGTTCGGTTTTCTTGGAAGTACCTGAGGCCATGCTGCCCTCGGCGATGTTCTGCTTGCCGCTCCGCGCGGCCTGGACCATCTGATCATGAGTGCGGGAACGGCGGTCCACAAAGCGGTCGCAGAACCTGACGGTCGCGTCGTAAACGATCTCGGCGTTTTGATACGACTTGAGTTCCCGGTAGCCGCCGTGCGGCGCGATCAAGCCGGGGCTTGGCTTGTCTGGTTGGTCCGCCATCTCTCCACGTCCTTCTTCTTACTCATGAGTGCCGACTTCGCGTCATGAAGCCATTCGGAATACCTCCATCCTATCAGGGTCTTGTCGATCGACGATGAATTTCGCGAGAGTAGGTTTATTCCCGCAATTCAAGAGAAATTCGGGAAGGGAGTGGCGCAGCGCGATAGCCACAACCAGCTCAGACGGAGGGATTGCGGGGCGAATGGTTCGTAGCCAGGAGCCGAAGGAAGCCCACACAAGCTTGGACATGGTGGCGGCCAGATACTGAAGCAGTCCCTGCGAGACGACGCCCGCGTGAATGAACAGGTGGTAGGCACCGATCTTGCGCTTGACGGCATCGCGATATTCGGCTGATTCCCGATGCAGGTATTGGTTGCCGTTGCGCCGCCGCAGCCGTTTCATCTTGCGCATCTAGAAATGATAGGTGAAGGTGCCGACCACCCGAACCGCTTGCTTGAAGCTGTGTTCGATTTTGAAGCGCAGACCGTAAAGGCGAATGATGTCGATGGCGCTCAGTGAAGTATCGGTCGACATCAGCAGGCAGCGCCCTCGGGTGGGATGAATGACCGCCACGAAGCGCACCAATCGTCCAACGGGTCGCCACAGCAGATCACAGACCCGATAGTGGAGAGTGACATTTTCCTCGCCGTAGACAGGACTGAGAGCCTGTTGCATCGTCTGCCCATCGCTGAACAGTGACCTGAGCTTCACTTTGTTGCCGTAGATCCGTGGCCGGCCTCGTTTCGTCGCGCCAGGGTGATCGTACACGGTGTAGGCCACCGCATTGGATTTCACCCGTGTCACCAGATGCTGATCGTGCTCGAGCAGGCCGTTGATGATTTTGTGACTAGCATAGTACGCATCGGCGACAAAGTAGAACGGCTGGTGGATATCAACAAGGGTGAGCAGGGCGAGCATTTTATCGAGCAAGGTGCGTTTGTCGCGATTGGACCACCCCAGGCCTTCGTGAATGCGGATGGCGAGCGGTACGGCAAACACGCTTTTGGCGGCATGGACCAACAGGGAGACCGCCTGCAGGGAGTGTCCCATGATGTATTCGGGTTTGGTGTTGGACTCTGACTCCTGATGTAGCAGTTTGACGGCGGGCATCTTCTTGCCGCGCTTGGGCACCTTAATGCCATCACCGACCAACACCAGCCGGTCATTGACCCGCAACGGATCGGCGAACAGTCGCAGCACCACCTGCGCCCACAGCGCGGACATCGCATCAAGGTTGACGCCGGGGCTGTGGAAGTGATCGAGCAGCTTGTCATAGAACCGCGCATGTAATCCCAACGCGCGCACGATGCTGGAGACACCGAGCAAGTCCGTGCGCACGGTCAAGCCTGCCACGCAGGTGGCAAACCACAGAAAGATGCGCAGGCGCGAACAGGCCGGACGCAGCAGCCAGATCGCATTGCACCA
>Ga0214473_10009988_pt1 | contig 11190 bp, 10 predicted proteins | sample RVTome_7_FD_203509 | JGI IMG/M metagenome (GOLD analysis project Ga0214473, IMG submission 203509) | Soil microbial communities from uranium-contaminated site in the Upper Colorado River Basin, Wyoming, United States - RVT98D197 | ecosystem: Environmental > Terrestrial > Soil > Contaminated >...
AGGGTTTAATAATAAAATAAAAGTGTTAAAAAGAAAGGCATACGGTTATAGAGATACTGAATTTTTCAAATTGAAAATTTATGCATTGCATAAAGCCAGGTACGAATTATTATGATGAACCTAATATTTTAAATCAAATTTCAAATTAAAGGAAAGATTTACATTAAGAATAGAAGATTTTAAAGAAGGCACAATTTATGTATAACATCTTTATTCTATTTCCATTAAATATTAAAGAATCACTCCGCTAAAAATTAGGACGAGTTTGTGTATAGGATGATTATTTTCTCTCTATTTTTTTCCTTTCAGGTAATAATTTTACATGCTCAGACTCAGTCAATTTCACCCAAATTTGTAGCACGCCCTTATGCATTTGATAAAACGATCCCTCTCCGAAACATGAATATTAATGTTCCCCCAGAAGCTGCGATCGTTGGGGAAGACAAAGTAATTCCTAATAAAGATGGAATAAGAAAAGTAATTGAAAGCAAAAAAACACCTGTTGAATTTGGACGCGACAATACCGTGCAGGATTTTAATGGTACGAGTTTAATTGTGCCAGCCACAATTTCAAATTTTGATGGTGTGGAGAACAGAAACGGTGTGCTTCCTCCCGATACCCAGGGAGATGTGGGACCAAATCACTATGTGCAAATGGTCAATCTTTCTTTTCAAATCTGGGATAAAAAGGGCAATTCGCTTTTAGGACCTGTTAATAACAATGTGCTCTGGAATGGATTCGGTGACCCATGGGATGGAAGCAATGATGGAGATCCAATAGTGCTCTATGACGAATTATCCGATCGATGGCTATTTTCACAATTTGCTTTACCAAATTATCCTAATGGACCTTTTTATATTTTAATTGCAATTACCGAAACAGGCGATCCTACAGGTTCATGGTATCGGTATGGTTATTCTTTTAATGATATGCCGGACTATCCAAAATTTGCTGTTTGGCCTGATGGTTATTATTTAACTATCAACCAGTTTACATCCGGCAGTTTAAATTGGGCAGGCTCAGGTGTTATGGTTTTTGAAAGAGATTTAATGTTAATTGGAAATCCTAATGCCTCGTTGATCTTTTGGGATTTTTCTGCATCTGACGATCCATGGAGTCTCCTTCCATCGGATTTTGATGGGCTTCCGCCCCCTGCCGGAACGCCAAATTATCTTGCATATTTTAATGATGATTCCTGGGGTTATACCACCGATCATTTGCGAATACTTGAATGTAATGTCAACTGGTCAAATCCGTTAAGTTCAACAATTACGGGACCAACTATACTGAATACCTCCCCTTTCAAATCAAGCTTTACAGGAAGTATTACAAATTCTAGAAATAACATATCGCAGCCAGGTACCACAAGACGTCTTGACGCTTTATCATCCAGATTACTATTCCGGCTTCAATATAGAAATTTTGGAACTTATCAAACACTGGTTTCAAATCATACAGTAAATGTAGCTAGTTCAGGCAATCTTGCAGGCGTGAGGTGGTATGAGCTGAGAAATACCGGAAGCGGCTGGTCTATATTTCAGCAAGGAACTTATGCTCCCGATACTGACAACAGATGGATGGGAAGTATTGCAATGGATGGTTTCGGGAATATTGCTTTGGGTTATTCTGTTTCAAGCTCTTCTGTTTATCCTTCCATAAGATATACAGGAAGAATGAAAGGCGATCCTCTCGGTCAAATGACGATTGCGGAACAAACTATAATCAGCGGTACGGGTTCCCAGACACACAGCGCAAGCCGCTGGGGAGATTACAGTATGATGTCTATAGACCCGATTGATGATGCTACTTTCTGGTATACATCGGAATACATACAAACAACCGGTTCAGCCCCATGGAAAACAAGAGTAGCTTCGTTTACTTTGGGATTTGATCTTGATCTAAAAGTTTTTTTGCAAGGTCCCTACTCCGGCAACGGTCAAATGACAACTAACCTTAATTCACTCCTGCCAAATGAACAGCCGTATAATTCCTTGCCCTATAATCATACCGGCGTTGAAAAAGTAACAAATAACTTTTTCATTAATAATCCGGATATGGTTGATTGGGTATTGGTTGAGTTAAGAACTGGAATTACATCATCATCAACGATTGCAAAAAGAGCAGCTTTACTTAATAAATATGGTAACGTGGTTGGATTAGATGGTGTAAGCCCTCTTAGATTTGGGTTACCACCGGGAAATTATTATATAGTTATACGGCACCGAAATCATCTTGATGTTATGAGTTCAAACCCTGTAACAATGCCAAATAATCAAACAAACCGGTAATATTCAATAGTGAAAATCCATCAATCCAGTATTGGGAATCTGATATCCGAAATTTAACTACCGGCATCCGGTGTTAAATTATCCCGAAGATTTTTCAAGAACGACAGCTGTTCCATAGCACAGCACTTCCGTTACGCCGCTCATCAGTTCCGTTGTATCATATCTTACACCCACTAATCCATTTGCGCCTATTTGATTTGCGTGCTCAACCATGCGAATCCCAGTTTCATCGGTTCGCAAAACGGTTTATTGGGATGAGGCAATCTTTGATTAATCATTCGAACTAAATCTGAGTTTGTTTCGTCCGTTAGCCAACTGATCGGCGATGACTTTTCAAACTTGCGCAATAGCCCCTGAAGGACGTGATTAAAATATTTAATACGCCGCTGGCGGATTTGCGCAAGCCGGCTACAAAATGGTTTTTTCATATCTGTCAAAAATAAATCTCAGTTTTTGTATTATTATTTTATACATCATGGTGCAATTATAAAAAATAAGCTGAGAAGGTTTTGTTTCACTATGATATATGTGGTTACTAAGGTTTTAAAAATAGAAATATGTTCTTGTGAATTGAATATCTAAGGGAGCTAACCTTAGTAACAAACTAAGATAAATCTCATTAACCTTCTCAGCTTATTAAGATATAAAAAGACAGATACAGTTGGTTACTGGAAGTTGTCATTCAAACCAACGAAATATTTTAAATTAAGTAATAGAGAAAAGAAAATGTTTTAATGGCAGATAGAAACTTGAAATTGATGAGAACTATCCAACACGAACTGATTTCCAAATATTTTATGAATATTAATTTTATTTTGGACAGCGATGAGTTTTTTATATTAATCGTGTTTTGTTTTAGAAATTTTATAACATAATTTTTAGCCATAGAAATCTAAACAAAATAAATGCTTCCAAATTTAAATAACCTGCCGGTGTATGACACGACCGGTGTAAATGAACGCATTGAACGATTTTGTTCACGCAGCATTAAAAAGGCTTCTAAAGCTGCAGGACTCAAGCTTGCCATAAGCATGGTTGATTTAACTACTCTTGAAGGTAAAGATACTCCGGGCAAAGTCAAGCAGCTTTGTTACAAAGCAATGCATCCTCATGATTCGATAAAAGATGTTCCAACGGTTGCGGCGGTTTGTGTTTATCCGGCTTATGTCGGCACAGCAAAAAAAGCGCTTCAGGGCAGCGATATCAAAGTAGCTTCTGTAGCCACGGCATTCCCAAGCGGTCAATCGAATTTAGAAGTTAAATTGAACGATGTAAAGTTTGCCGTTGACCAGGGTGCTGATGAAATTGATATGGTGATTTCGCGTGGACAATTCCTTGCAGGCAATTATCAATATGTGTTTGATGAAATTGCATCGGTTAAAGAAGCTTGCGGCGAAGCTCATCTGAAAGTAATATTAGAAACAGGTGAATTAGATACGCTTGATAATGTTAGGAAAGCCAGTGAAATTGCAATGCACGCGGGAGCAAACTTTATAAAAACCTCAACGGGTAAAATTCAGCCTGCAGCTACAATGCAAGTAACTTATGTTATGCTCGATGCAATTAAAGATTTTTATTTAAAGACAGGAAAAATGATCGGGATGAAACCTGCCGGCGGCATTTCAACTGCTAAAATTGCTCTGCAGTATTTGGTGATGCTAAATGAAGTTCTTGGTGAAAAATGGATGAATAAAAATTATTTTCGGTTTGGAGCAAGCAGCTTGGTCAATGATCTGCTGATGCAATTAGTTAAAACCGAAACGGGTATGTATCAATCTCCAAATTATTTTTCAAAAGATTAATTATGAGAAATCACGACACGAATACAACGTTTAAAGCTTCATGGAAATATTCTGAAGCACCTGAAAGCACCGATCATATTCAAATCAAAAAACAATATGATCTTTACATTGATGGTAATTTTGTTAAGCCTGTTAAAGGGAAATATGTTGATACCATCAACCCCTCAAATGATAAAAAAATTGCCGGTGTGGCGGAAGCTTCCGCTGAAGATGCTGATCTTGCTGTTAAAGCGGCTCGAAGAGCATTTAAAAGCTGGTCAAATCTTTCGGGAAGAGAACGGGGAAAGTATGTATTCAGAATTGCCCGGTTAATTCAGGAACGCGCGCGTGAATTTGCGGTGATTGAAAGCTTAGACGGAGGTAAGCCAATTAGAGAATCAAGAGATATTGATATTCCGTTGGCGGCAAATCACTTTTTTTATTATGCGGGCTGGGCTGATAAACTTGCGTATGCTTTTCCAAATAGACATCCCAAACCTATCGGAGTTGCCGGACAAATAATTCCCTGGAATTTTCCATTGTTAATGGCGGCATGGAAAATTGCCCCGGCTTTAGCAACGGGCAACACTGTCGTATTAAAACCTGCCGAAACAACTCCGCTTACGGCTTTAAAGTTAGCTGAAGTTATTCAGCAATGCGGTTTGCCTAAGGGAGTGGTGAATATAATTACGGGGGCGGGAGAAACAGGTGCAAGCATTGTCAATCATCCCGATGTTGATAAAATTGCTTTTACCGGTTCAACAGAAGTTGGAAAATATATTCAAAAGGCAACAGCAGGTACTCACAAAAAATTAACATTAGAGCTTGGCGGAAAAGGGGCTAACATTATTTTCGAGGATGCCGCGATTGATCAAGCTGTTGAGGGAATTATTAATGCTATATTTTTTAATCAGGGTCATGTGTGCTGTGCCGGGTCAAGATTATTTGTGCAAGAGTCGGCTGCAGATTTGGTGATCCGAAAATTGAAAGACAGAATAGATACTTTAATAATCGGTGATCCATTAGATAAAAACACAGATATTGGTGCAATAAATTCTAAAAAGCAGCTGGAGACAATTCAAAATTATATTGCAATCGGATTAAAGGAAGGCGCTGAAATTTATCAGCCGAAATGTACTTTGCCCAAAACGGGTAATTGGTGCGCACCTACATTGTTTTTAAATGTATCTCAATCACATCGAATTGTTCAGGAAGAAATATTCGGACCGGTTTTAGTAATTCAAACTTTCAGAACCATTGACGAGGTGATTGAAAAAGCGAATAATACACCGTATGGTTTATCTGCTGGAGTTTGGACTCAAAAAGGGTCGAAGATATTTCACCTGACCCAACATCTTAATGCCGGTGTGGTTTGGGCAAATACATTTAATAAATTTGATCCAACCTCGCCGTTTGGTGGGTATAAAGAAAGCGGCTATGGCAGAGAGGGCGGCTTACACGGTTTAAAACCTTACGTAAAATTTGATTAAATTTTTTCATTAAAAGCTATGAACAGATTAGATATACATAAAACGTACAAATTATATATTGGCGGTAAATTTCCTCGAACAGAATCGGGAAGATATTATCCAATAATTAATGGCAAAGGAAATTTGATTGCGAATATGTGTTTAGCTTCGCGCAAGGATTTTAGAAATGCGGTTGTGGCTGCTCGAAAAGCACAAAGCTCCTGGGCAAAGACATCGGCTTTAAATAAAGGACAGGTTCTATATCGCATTGCTGAAATGCTTGAAGGCAGAAAAGAACAATTTATTGCCGAGTTAATTACTCAAGGTGAATCAGTAAAAAATGCAAAAGCCGAAGTAAGCACATCTGTTGATAGATTAGTTTATTATGCGGGATGGAGCGATAAATACCAGCAGATATTTAGTTCCGTTAATCCTGTCTCAAGCTCTCATTTTAATTTTTCAAATCTTGAACCCGTTGGTGTAGTTTCAATTATAGCTCCGGAGAAGCAGGGCTTATTAGGTTTGGTTTCGGTAATGGCGCCCGCAATTGTCGGCGGCAACACTGTTATTATTTTAGCTTCCGAAACAGAGCCTTTAACCTCAATTTCATTTGCTGAAGTATTACATTCATCGGATGTTCCCGGCGGCGCAGTAAATATTTTAACGGGTAAGAGAGAGGAATTAATTAGCCACTTGGCATCTCATATGGAAGTGAATGCTATTCTGTATTGCGGTAAAGAAGAAAAATATATTGAAACAATTTCTAAATTAGCGAGCAGTAATCTTAAGAGAACAATTTTTTATAAAAAAGATGATTGGACAAATCCCGAATGTGAATCGCCATACTTCATTGAAAAAATGCAGGAAGTAAAAACCACGTGGCATCCAATATTGGTTTAGAATTGGTGAATGACTACTTTTTGTTCAATAAATATTTAAATTTTATTACCTCTGCTTCCATCGGCAAAATCCTATTAAAAGGTTAACTGCATTACAGTAATATATTTCCCTTGAAACCACCCAACTTAATTTTAATAAGAATATGAATCCTATCTGGGAAAACACTTTTAAAACCACGGCTTTTGATGTTGATGCAAACAATAGATTACGGGTCAACAGAATATTTGATTACTTTCAGGACGCTGCTTCGTATGACGCTGAGCGTAGGGGTTTTGGCTACAATGAATTTAATCTCAAAGGTTTATTGTGGGTTTTATCATGGGTAAAATTTGAGTTTTTAAGCTATCCTAAATTTATGGATGAAATTAAAATTCAAACATGGGGTAAAAAGCAGCATAAGCTTTACTCAATGCGAGATGTGCTTATGTTCAACAGCAAAGATGAAATTATTATCAAAGGAACGTCTGCTTGGCTTTTGCTCGATTCCAAATCTCTCAGACCCAAATTTTTGACCCATCTTTATCCCGAACTTGAAATGCTTGATACAAAAGATGCCCTGACTGATTTACCGCAGAAAATAAATTCTGTAAAGGACACAGAGTTGATTTTTTCAAAAAAGATTTACTACTCGGACATTGATTTAAACCGGCACACTAACAATGCAAAATACATTAAGATGGTGTTCGATTGCTTTGATCAGAATTTTCATAATGAGCATTGGGTTAAATCACTAATGGTTTCGTTCAATGCTGAAACAAAGTCTGGAGATGAAATAGAATTGTTTAAAGGAAATTTGCAGACGAATGCTGTTTCGCACTATGTTGAAGCGAAAAACAAAAATACCGGCAGCCCGGTTTTTCAGGCGATAATTGAGTGGGGTTAGTGACTTGAGCAAGACGTCCGGTTTTACTTTGGGACTCATTTAATTCCGTCCAATTTTGATCTGTAGTTAATGTAACCAGTATTGGTTCATTCTCGCGTAAAAACAAATTCATTTAAAAACTATCAACCCACGGTTAAAATCTACTCTCTTAAGGAATCTTCCGCAAATTCCTATTGTTATTTTTTATAAAAAAATTCCAGATAAATTATGATTATTTTTGCATTGAATTTTTTAAGGATATGAATGATCGAACCAAAAGAGTTTTACAGAAAGCTTGATTCGCTGTTAAATAAAATCGGAGAGGAAAAATCCGGCAAGGATTTTCTTTTTATAATCGGTAAGGAAATAGAAAAAACGTTCGGTAAAGAACTGCGGCTTGGAAACGGACGCATCTATGAGCAGAATGGTGATGAGTTTATATTAATTTATGCCTCTTCAAAACCAGGCATTGTAACTACTGCCAAGAATATTCCGACAAAATCCGAGGCAATCCAATCTATATTGAACTCTCAGACATACATTTTTGATAATCCGGGATTCAGTATTGGTGATCTGCGGTCCGAAGATGAATATGCAATACCTGTTGCAATAACAGTTACCAGCCCAAACAGCCGATGGATATTTGTGTTTGAACTAAAAAGCGGCTGGATACGTGAAGAGATTGAGTTCTGTCTTAATGCGGTGCGTTCTTCGCTTAACTACCGTTTATTTTCGGAATCTGTTAAAAGCGATCTTGAGCAGGCGGTGCAGATTCAGAAAAGTCTTTTACCCTTAAAGGCACCCAATATTTCGGGCTATGATATTGCAGGATATTCACAGCCGGCAGAGCTTGTGGGCGGAGATCTATTTGATTTTTTCCAACCCGGCGGAGAAGAGTTTGGATTCTGCATAGGTGATGCAAGCGGGCATGGAATTCCTGCAGCACTCATGGCTCGTGATGTAATTACCGGGTTACGTATGGGAATTGAAAAGCACATGAAGATGGTTCACACACTAAAAAAGCTAAACTCAGTAATATACCGCAGCGCATATTCAACTCGTTTTGTTTCTCTTTTTTATGCTGAGATGGAAGAGAAAGGAAATTTGTTTTATGTGAATGCGGGACATCCTGCGCCGCTACTCTTTCATGATAACAAAGTGTCAGAGCTCGAAACATCGGGAATAGTTTTCGGTGCACTTCCCGAAATAGATTTGTCCCGTTCATTTATTAATCTTCCTGTAGGAAGCATTCTTGTTCTCTTCAGTGATGGAATCTGTGAACGGCAAAATATTAGGGGTGAGGAATTTGAGATTGATCGTTTAAAGAAAATCGTAATACAAAATCAAAAGCTTAATTCGGAAGGAATAATCAAAGCAATATTCCATGCGGCAGATGAATTTGGAGCTAAGAAGAAATGGAAGGACGACGCAACGGCTATGGTGATTAAGCGGATTAAGTAAAAGTCTCACACCTTTACTGTTTTCCATTTTCCTTTTTTGAATAAGAAATATCCGACGATTGAGAAAGTTGATTCTGCGATAACAATTGAGTAGTAAACTCCTGTTGATCCGAAATCAAGCAGAATTGCGAGCGAATAGGCAGGGGGAATTTGTAACATCCAGAAAATAAATAAGTTCATTATGGTTGGAGTTCTCGTATCTCCGGCTCCGTTAAATGACTGAACCAGCACCATTCCGAATGCATAAAATAAATATCCCATCGCAAATATTCTTAAACATTCAGCTGCATTGCCAACAACCTCCTTTTCCTCAGAAAAGAATTCGGCTATATTATTTCCGAATGCAAAAAAGATTATCATAACGCTGCCCATGAAGAGCACATTAAAATATCCTGTGCGCCAAACAGATTTTTCTGCACGTTCGGGTTGATTTGCACCTAGATTTTGTCCTACCATTGTTGCGGCAGCATTTGAAAATCCCCATGCGGGCAATAAGGTGAATATGACAATTCTGATAGCAACCGTGTAACCGGCAAGTGCCATGCTTCCGAAGGTAGACATAATCCGCATCAGAAAAATCCAGCTTGCAGAAGAAATGATAAACTGTGCTGTCACTCCCGCAGATAGTTTAATCAGCCGAAAAATTATTTCCGATTTAAACTGCCAGTTTTTCTTATGAATTTTTATTAATCCCTTGCCCTTGTTTAGATGATACAACTGATAAACAATACCCAAAGCTCGTCCGATGACGGTTGCCAATGCGGCTCCTTCAATACCAAGTTCTGGAAATGGACCAATCCCGAAAATGAGCAGTGGATCGAGAATAATATTCAAACTGTTTGCAATTAATAATGTCCGCATTGCAAGTGTTGCATCGCCAGCTCCCCTGAATATACCGTTGATAAGAAAAATGAGAATAACAATTAAGTTACTGCCAAGAGCAAGTTTGGTATAACCGGAACCCTCATCAATTATGCTTTGTGATGCGCCCATTATTTTCAGCAAATCTTCTGAGAAAAATATTCCGGTAAGCATTATTGGAATAGAAATGATTAGCGCAAGATAGATAGATTGCACTGCGGCTATTGAAGCGCCATCATTATCTTGTTCGCCGACTCTTCGCGCAATCATTGCCGTTGTGCCCATCGCTAATCCCCATCCAAGTGAGTAAGTAATTGTAAGCATCGATTCTGTAAGCCCGACAACAGCAATCGCATTAACACCGATCTTGCTGACAAAAAAGATGTCAACAATTGCAAAAAGAGATTCCATCATCATTTCGAGTGTCATAGGTATGGCAAGCAGAAAAATGGCGCGGTCAATATTACCCGAAAGAATGCTTGATTCGTCTCCGGCTAATGCAAGCCGAAAAAGATTCCAGACTGAAGATAATTTTCTAACGAGATAATTCACAAAAAGTGTTGTTGCTGGTCAGATAATTTTTTCTAACACTGCAGCTGTACCATAACATAGTACTTCTGTAACTCCGCTCATAAGTTCGGTGGTATCATAGCGGACACCAATTACTGCATTGGCTCCTATCTGATTCGCATGGTCAACCATCATATCAAAAGCTTCTTCGCGAGATTTTTCACAAAGTTCGGTAAACAAAGATATGTTCCCGCCAAATATTGTCTGAATGGATGCACCAATAGTTCCAAATATTGAACGCGAGCGGACTGTTATTCCGCGGACAACTCCGAGTTGTTTAACAACTTTATATCCTTCGACTGTAAAGGTTGTCGTCGTCATCGGGTGTTTCATCAATTGCTTATAAATTTCTTTTTGCTGTTCGTCTGGTGGCAGGGTTTTAAAACACTCAATACAAACTGTATCGGTTCTAAAATAGTATATGGAAGGAAATTCTTTCCCGCATTTGCCGCATTTCATTTTTGAAGCCTTTCGTTTATTTGACTAAACTATAAATTTGCTGAAATACTCTCCCAGGTAATAGGGCCAGAGCAATATTGCCAGAAAACCTTTCCAAAATGCAAGCTTTAAAAAACCAAGAGTAAACAACCAGCCAATTGCCCAGATTGGTCCCATTATTCCGGCAACTTCAACTTTTTTTTCTGCCATGAAAATCTCCTAAAAGATGTTACCCAAAGATAATCCTATTTACGGATTTTGTCGTTGGCTAAATAAATATGAAATCTATTTTAACTGTTGCTAGTTTAATCTCCTTCTTATAATATTCCACTAAATGCATCTTGAATGGAAAATTTTTATACAATCAGAATTAAATCTACTATGGAAGCGAAAAGATTTTTAAATAATGTAATAAGATTGAAATGCTATTTAATTTCCTGAAACCTCTGAAAAATTAATTGACATTAGTAATAAATTTAAATAAGATTGCTTCAAAAAAATAAGAGGACACAATGAGAAGCAACAAAATAAATAACGTTGATTTATTTACCTCAACAGCA
>Ga0214473_10009989_pt1 | contig 11190 bp, 8 predicted proteins | sample RVTome_7_FD_203509 | JGI IMG/M metagenome (GOLD analysis project Ga0214473, IMG submission 203509) | Soil microbial communities from uranium-contaminated site in the Upper Colorado River Basin, Wyoming, United States - RVT98D197 | ecosystem: Environmental > Terrestrial > Soil > Contaminated >...
TATGGTATCTAAATGTTTGACAAAGAAGGAAAGGGCTCAACGGCACACGAGTGCACCTTTCGAGGTGCACTTTTTTTAGGAGAGGCAGGGGAGTAGACGGTGGTTGCACTTTTTTTAGGAGAGGCAGGGGAGTAGACGGTGGTGCACTTTTTTTGGGCCTGGCTGGGGAGTAGATGGTGAGGGAACAACTCCAACTGCTCTGGAAGCTGCAAACGCTCGAACGACAGTTAGAGGAGGCGCAGAAGGAGAAGGAGACGTACCCCCTGATGCTGGAAAGGTTAGAGGGCATGATCAAGGCGCTGGAGGAGAAAAAGGAGGAAGAAAAGAGGAGGATTGAGGAACTCGAGAGAGAACGGGTAAAACTGGAGGGGGAATTGGAGATGGAGAGTGAAAGGATCAAACGTTCCCACCTCAAACTCCTGGAGATCAAGACCAACAAGGAATACCAAGCCCTCTTGAAGGAAATCGAGATGGGCAAAGAGCATAACAGCCAGCGGGAGGAAGAGATCATCACGATGTTGGATGAGATCGACCGGCTCAAGACCGACCATGCCGGTACGGTAGAAAGGGCGCACAGGGCAAGAAAAGAGATGGAAGAGGAGCAGGCAAGGGTTAGGGAGCAGATGATCATTGTGGAGCAGCACATGACCCAATGGCATCACAACAGAGAAGAGATTGTACGGGAGCTGGACCCTGAGCTGGTGAAACGGTATACTACACTGAAGGAAAGAAGAAACGGGATAGCTGTCGTCCTGGTGAGGAACGAAGGGTGTCAGGGCTGTTACGTCAACATCCCCCCCCAGCTCTATAACGAGGTCCAGAAGAATAAAGAGATCATCGTGTGCCCTAATTGCCAACGCATCCTCTATTGGGAGGAGGGCGCCAGTTAAAAGAGATGGTACTTGCGTCATCATCAAATTCCCCGAGCAGCGGATGGCAGAAGCTTTTTCTCTACGTGGATGGATCCTGTAGCGGAAACCCCGGAGAGGGAGGGGCAGGTGTGGTCATCAAGGATGAGCGGGGAAGGATTGTAGCGCGCATCAAGAAATATTTGGGGTCGGTAACCAACAACAGGGCTGAGTATCAAGCCCTGATCGCCGGACTTCAAGAAGCCCAGAGGATGGGGACGAGGGAGGTGGAGGTTTATCTTGATTCCGAACTGGTTGTAAACCAGATTAACGGTGTCTATCGTGTGCGGGATGCCACTCTCAAGACTTTGGAAGGGGAGGTGAGAAGACGGTTAGGGCACTTCGCCCGCTGGGTAATCAGCTATATACCCAGAGAAAGGAACCGAGAAGCAGATCGTCTGGCCAGGGAAGCGGTGAGAGATAAGATAGACTCGGTGGTCGCTGGTCCGGAAGGATAGGACCAGAGGAAAGTCCGAGCTCCAGAGGGCAGGATGGTCGTTAACGACGACTACCCCTTGCGAGGGGTCAGGAAAGTGCCACAGAAAGCAGACCGTCTTCTTTGATACGCGTAGCGTATCGAAGGGGATAAGGGTGAAACGGTGAGGTAAGAGCTCACCAGTCCCGGCGGTGACGCCGGGAGCTTGGCAAACCCCATCCGGAGCAAGACCAAATAGGAGGGGAACGGGGTGGCCCGCTCCATACCCTCGGGTTGGTCGCTTGAGATAGACGGCAACGTCTATCCTAGATACATGACCACCCCTCCCATCGGGAGGACAGAACTCGGCTTATGGTCTATTTTACATCTCTACCGCACATCCCTGGCCCTCTTCAAGGGGTAACGAGGTAGCAATGATCTCCAAGCTATCAGTGGCGGGAATCGCGATAATCCTCTTGGCCGTTGCCTTTCCCCTGTCGGCGGCACAAGGGGTAGAGGCCCTGATCGAGGGTCTCCAGATAGAGCGGGAAAACGGAACTTTGGGGGTCAGTTTTTCCGTCAAGAATTGCTTTAACACAAAAATGGAGGAGGCCATTAAGGCGGGGGTGCCTACTACCTTTAACTTTTTCGTTACACTCTATAAAACCCGCGCCCTTATCTGGGACAAAAAGATTGCCTCGCGCAAATTTCGACACCGGATTATTTATGATAATCTCAAGCAGGATTTTCGCATCTGGCTCCAGGAGAAGGAGAAGGAGATACGGCTTGCAGACTGGGAAGAGGCCAAACGCGCAATGCAGCTGGTGGAAGGATTTCCCGTGGTCAAAGGACAGAAGTTAGAGAAGGGGGAGTATCAGCTTGCTGTCAAGGCGGAGCTCGACCCGGTGAAGCTCCCCCTCGGGTTGGAAGGCATTCTCTTCTTCGTCTCTTTGTGGAATTTTGAGACCGATTGGTATGATCGTACCATAAAGGTAGAGCCATGAACAAACGTATTGACGCCGAGCGACGAAAGAGAAAGAGGGAGTTATTCTTCATCATAGGGCTTGTCCTACTCGTCTTTGGGGTTACCTATCAGATGCTCCATCTGCCCCAACTGAGCAGCCAGGTCGGAATCGGCAGCAATATCCTCCTTTTCAGCATTATCAACATCAACCTCATCCTGCTCGTGCTCTTGATCTTCCTGGTGATCAGAAACCTGGTCAAGCTCCTCTTTGAGCGCAAGCGCAGGGTCATGGGGACGCGATTACGGACAAAGTTGGTAGCAGCCTTTGTTTCCCTCTCGCTCGTCCCCACGGTGCTCTTATTTATTACCGCGGTCATCTTCATCACCCGAAGTGTAGAAAACTGGTTTAACGTCCAAGTGGAAAGCTCCCTGCAGGGCTCCTTAGAGGTGGCGCAGGCCTACTATCGGGATCTCGCCAAGAACACCATTCACTACAGCCAAGAGGTGGGCAGACTCGCCTCGGCGGAAAAGGGAAACAAGGCCTTAGAAGCGCTCCTGCAGAAAAAAAGGAACGAATACAACCTAGCATGGATTGGCATGATCTCCCCTTCGGGAAAGGTGGTGGTTGAAGCAACTGATCCCGCCCTTACGTACAAGTTGGAGGGACTTCCGCAAGACACGGTTCAGGAGGTTTTAAAAGGGAAGGAGATGTCCAAGATCACCCCCTATATGGGTGGTGGTGAGATCATCTGGGGAGGAAGCCCGCTTTATAAAGAATATAAACTAGCTAAACAAAAGAAGGTGCGGGCTGGTTATTTATCCAACCCCTTTTACGAGGACTACGGGGAATTCAGGGGAAGCCAGCTCTATGATGCACAGGGGATTATAGGGGGGGTGATGGTAGGGTACTATGTCCCCCAGAACTTGGTAGCCAAGATGGAGGATATATCCCAGGCCTTCGTCGATTACCGGCACTCAAAGCTCTTGAAAAAGCCTCTGACCACCAATTATATCATCATCTTCCTGCTGATCACCCTCGTGATCATCTTCTCCGCCACCTGGTTTGGTTTCCGCCTTGCAAAGGAGCTGACCGTACCTATCATGGAACTGGTTGATGGGACCCGGCGGGTGGCCAGCGGCGACCTCGATTTCCACCTCAGGGGGGTGGAGGCCAAGGATGAGATCGGCACCTTAATGAGTGCCTTTAACAGGATGACGCACGACCTCAAGACCAGCAAGGCGCAGATCGAAGAGAGCACCCAGGCACTGCAGCTCACCACCCTGGAAAGGGAGCAACGCCGTAAGTACATGGAGATCGTCTTGGAAAACGTGACGGCAGGGGTTATCTCCTTCGACAAGGAGGGGAGAATCACTACGGTCAACAAGTCCGCGGAGAGGATGCTGGATCTTCAGTCCAAGGACATCCTGGGGGAAAACTATCGCAAGATCCTGCAACCCGAGTATCGAAGGCTCGTCCGGGAGTTGATCAAGGAGATAAACACAACGCGCAGTGAGAGCATCCAGAAGCAGGTGGAGGTTACCCTGCAGGATAAGGTCTTCACCATCCGGGCCAGTGTGAACCTCTTACGGGACGAGCAAGGCGACTACCTGGGGATGGTGGCGGTTTTCGACGACCTCACCCATCTCATCAAGATGCAACGGCTGTCTGCCTGGCGTGAGGTGGCACGGCGGATAGCCCATGAGATAAAGAATCCGCTGACCCCCATTCAACTCTCCGCCCAGAGGATCTACAAGCGATACCGAAATAAAATCGATGGTGATGCCGGGATCTTCGAGGAGTGCACGAATACCATTATCCACCAAGTAACCGAGCTAAAAAACCTGGTCAACGAATTCTCCAACTTCGCCCGGATGCCCGCCGTGAACCCTACGCCCAATGACCTCAACGAGATCATTAGCGCAAGTCTCGTCCTCTTTAAGGAGGCGCACCGCGATATCAGCTTTCATTTCTTCCCCGATCCTGCCCTGCCCGTCTTCAAGGTGGACCGCGACCAGATGAAGCGGGTATTCATCAACATATTGGACAACGCCGTGGCGGCGGTGGACGGCGGCGGGGTGATAGAGATTGAGGTCAAGTACGACGCCTCACTGCAGATGGTCACCCTCGAGGTGCGAGATAATGGCTGCGGGGTCCCTGATGAGGACAAACCCAAGCTCTTTGAACCCTATTTTTCCACCAAAAAGTCGGGTACGGGATTGGGTCTGGCCATCGTCAACGCTATCGTTTCCGATCACAACGGCTATATCAGGGTGCGGGACAACCACCCCAAGGGGACGAAGTTCATCATTGACCTACCTCTGAGACAGTAAGGGTAGACGGGTAGCGTCCTCATTTAAAAATTAGCACAAGATGGAGAACGACTGAGTTCAGCAGCCTGGGGGGAAACGCTAAAGATGGAAAAGGCAAAGTCTGAACAAATTACCTGAAAACCTTGAAAAAACCGCGTCCCCCCAAGTCTGCTGCAACGATTGGTTGGGCATATCTTACGCCAATTTCTTGAGCGAGATGACATAGGTGAATTTTGCGACTGGCTCCTGACCAAATTCTTTTGGCGCCGTTACTACAACGACTACGGTTGTTTCGTGTCTTTCACCCGAAGAAACTGCCTTCTGACATAGCTGCATCAGTTCTACGCCCTGAAGACAGGTGAAGTCAGCATAAGTATTTACTCTCTTGTGGTACTCCACCGAAGCACTCTTGATAATTGGCGGCACGCGGTGCCCTGTTTCAAGCATGAACTTTGCGGGAAAAAAGCCGGCGACGCAATCGGCTCCAATATCCAGAGCACCGAGATACATGGAGTTATACATGTTTTTTGTACGACGAGACAGGGTTACTCGCACGACAACCTTGACGGCAGAAACTTCGATAAGTTTGGGATGGATGCCTCTCATCATAGGGATTTGCAGGAGTCCCACATGAAAAAGAAGTTTGATCCGAAGAGCTTCCGGCAGACGGTTTAGTATGTTTCTCATAACGATCTCTCAAAGGGTGCCCAGCGCCGCTATTCACACGATTGCGGGCCAGCAAGTCTACTTTTGATGCCAAAGTGACACCGCAGGCGCAATCAACTTTCAAAAACGGAAGGGTAGCAATTCGTGTGCAATAGTCTTGTTAGCTTGCGTTTTGGCTTGCCGAGCCACTTTTTTCGAAAAAATTACTCAAAAATCTGCGCACTGAGTCGTGTATCACAATATCTAGCCCACAGTAACATGCTCAATTCTCGTTGTTCCCAACTCATCTCCAAACGCCGTACTCTTTCAATAAAATCCTAGTACGTGATAACCAAAAATTTTGGTAGCTAATTTTGTGCCAAGTTGTTAATTGATGACCACTATATCAAATGTTTGAGGCAAAGCAAAAAACCCGGTAATTAGCCGGGCTTTTTTTGAAAGCAGTGTTGTGTTACTGGGGCATTGGACGAACAATATAGGGCCGCATCATTTCATTGTCTTCATGTTCCAGAATGTGGCAGTGCCATACGTACAGGCCGGGCAGATCAAAGTGGGAAATCAGCCGGGTAATGTGGTCTGGATCAGCGATGACAGTATCTTTCCTGCCAGTCTCGCCTAGGGCGCGAGGAATGGGGTCTCCGGTGGCAAATGTGAGCGGGTCGGGTGGATCACCCTGTTTGCCGCCAGTAAGATATTGTTGTTGCGCTTTCATATAGGCTTCTTTATCAAAGGGAATGCGGTCAAGCACCTTAAATTGAACAAGATGCAAGTGAATAGGGTGGGCATCGGCGGTTAGGTTGATGATACGCCAGATTTCGGTATCGCCAACTATGGGATTTTCGGTGACGGCCTCATCCCAGCTCAGGGGGCCATCCGCGCCGGTGCCTAACTCTGCCTCAACCAGTACATCAGCGGGCATGTACATGGTCTCATTAAGGGTAACATCCCTAGCGGGCAGGCTGGTACTTAAAGGTTCTATCATAGGCAAGGTTTCTGGAATAGTGCCGGCGTTGCCTTGCCCGGTTGGTTCGACCAACCGGAATTGCATAACCTGCCCGGTAGTGTCGGGGTTGGCTATCTCTGCCAGGTCAACAGGTAGACCCCCAAAAGGCGAGTCGGGACCAAAATTGAGTAACGTAATTTCATCACCGGCTTGAAAAGCAGAGAAATCAACCAAAACATCAGCCCGTTCAGCCGGAGCCATCACCAGTTGGTTGTGTACTACCGGTGCACCAGGGAGTAGCCCGCCATCGCTGCCAATCTGATAGAAAGGGAGTTCTGGCATGAATTTTAGCACATAAAAGCGGGAGTTAGAGCCGTTGAGTAACCGTAAACGGTACAGGCGCGGTTCAACTTCCAGATAAGGCCAGGTTTTGCCGTTAACCGCAATGGTATCGCCAAAAAACTCCGGGTTCCAGATGGGTGAAACTGGGGTTTCTGGCCGGTAGGGGCCGGTATATTCATCAAAAAAGGCACGGTTATCCGGGTAGAATAACGAACCGTCCTGGTTAAATGAACGATCCTGAAATACGATGGGGATTTCGTAGTAGCGCTTGTCCGGTGGGTCGCCCAGTTTGGGAGCCGGGCCGGGTAGATTGAGCGCGTCTTCCACCTCATCCCGAATAAGCCAGAAGCCGGCCATGCCGGCGTAAACATTTAGACGGGTGATACCCAACGCATGATCGTGATACCATAGGGTGGTGGCCGGCTGGTCGTTGGTATACTCGAACACGGCTGCACCGCGTGGCGCGGGGTGGACGGAGCGATAATGAAAACCTTGGGTGGCGTAACCGTCGGGGATATTGGCGGCGGCGGGTAAATACCAGGCGTCAGGGTAACCGTCGCTGATGCTGGCTACGTGAGCGCCATGAACGTGGGTTACAATGGGAATAGGTCCCTGGTAAGGTTCTGAACCCAGACCATGTTCGCCGGGTTGGCCGGCGGGGTTGGCCCAGTGTAAGGTTGGGTCAACCGGCAGCAGGTGTGGTAGAAATTGAGGGGAGTCACTATCAGGGTTATCAACAAGTTGATTAACCCATACAACCCTGACTGGCTCATTGGTGCGGGTTTCTATGGTAAAGGCGGGATAGTTAAAGGAGGAGGCTGCGCCTTCTCCTGGGAGTGGGTCGCCATAGCGGCCATAGCCCCAAACCGTTGTTTTAGGAAAACCTGAGGGGAGAATTTGCTGCTCAAATTGCCGCACGGCAATCCAATACTCAACGGCTTCTTGGCCAGCCCCCTCCCAATCTTTTGATCCCATTGATTCCATAACCGGAGGAATGGCTAACGGTTCCACATATTTGGGAATGGAGGTGGCGTCTAACAAGGCTGATGGCGCATTAGCCCCTGTTTCTGCCGACGCGCCGGGGCTACTTGAAGAAACGGTTTCGAGTGGTCGCCCCAGCATAGCCTGCGCCACTTCTGTTTCAACCAAGCATAATTTCCAGCCCAGCTCAATAGTATCAACATTTTCAATGGTAGCATAACTGCTGTCTACTGAAGCTTTCTTGTTGGTGGCTTCAACAATTACCGGGAAGGCCTGCAAGTCGCCGTAAAAATTTTTGGCAATTTTTGAGAGTGAGTCATCAGTTTGAACAACATAATCGACTTCACAATCAACATCCTCTTGCCCAAAAATTCTTATCGGACTTAGGCTCAACAAAAGTATAAGCATTAAAAGTAAAACTATTGACTTTCTCATAAATCCCTTTTTGTAGATAAAATATTTTTAGTTGAGTAAATGCATGGTGAAGAATTGATGGTTTAATTGGTTCAATATACAGTTGCTTTTCTTATATCAATAAACAAGCTAACAATGAGTATATAGTTTCTTTATAACACCCTTGGCCCGCAAAGTTGCAGTATAACACCCCACGGCTGGAATGGCTATAAGTCTTTTAAAAACAACACATTACAGCTGTTGAGCTGCTCGGCGAGGGGTGTTATATAGTTTCTGTATAACACACCTGGTCTTTCTTCACAACTCGTCCACTTAAGACACTACCGGCAATCGGCCCTCCTTGAAACATTCTTCAAAAGCTGTTACATTCTAAGATATGGTGTGGGCAGATGAAGGCGAAAGAGGGGATAAAAGTGGTTGCCCAAAACCGCAAGGCCCGTCATAACTACTTTATCGAAGATAGCTATGAGGCCGGCATGGTGCTGAAGGGTACAGAGGTGAAGGCCTTGCGAGAGGGGAAGGTGAACCTCAAAGACGGCTATGCCCGGATTAAGGAGGGAGAGCTCTTTTTAATGGACGTCCACATCAGCCCCTATGCCTTCGGCAACCGCCTTAACCACGATCCCCTGAGGCCGAGGAAGCTGCTCATGCATGGGGGAGAGATACATCGCCTGAAGGGCAAGGTGAAGGAGAAGGGTTTTTCCCTCATCCCGTTGAGCATCTACTTCTCCCACGGCAGGGCAAAGGTGTCCCTGGCCCTGGCCAAGGGGAAGAAGCTGTATGATAAACGGGAGACCTTAAAACGCAGGGCCATGGAAAAGGAGGTGGAGCGCTCTCGAAGAATGTAGGACAGAAGAGGTGCTCTTATACGATGTGGGGGCGAAATGGGTTCGACGGGAGTAAGAGAGATAAGGGTTGCGTGCCGAGGCCCCAGACCTCGTAAAAAATGGGAACGGCTATAACTGCCAACTATGAGTACGCCTTAGCCGCCTAACGTGCGGTTAACGCCCTCCCGATCTCGCCCGCAGGCTTGGGAAGGGCGTCAGAAATGCGGGATTAGCCCCTTCTGATGCTTATAAGGAGGGGGTGAATTCGCATAAGCTAGCTCCCGGGGATCCCGCCTGGAGGAGCCCCGAAGAGTGAAACTAAAATCCGGGATACGCATGTAGATACCCTTATGGATCTACTTTCGGACGCGGGTTCGATTCCCGCCGCCTCCACCAATTTTTTTAGATTCAATAACAAAGTTTCATTCTCTCCCCTTGCCAGGTGCCCCCTTTTTGAGGCAAGGATAATTAAACGAAAGGTCGTGTCGGAGAAATAACTAAAAAAGGATACGGGTGCGAGAGATCGTCGTTGCCACAGCAAATCCTGGTAAGCTCCGGGAGATAGGGGGCGCTTTGCAAGGGATGGCAATAGAGATCGTATCCCTCATGGACCTTTTGCCCATGCCTCCTGTCGAGGAGGACGGCGAGACCTTTCAAGAGAATGCCCTGAAGAAGGCCAGGGTGGTAGCTCAGCATACCGGCAGGTTGACCATCGCCGATGACTCGGGTCTCGAGGTTGATTGCCTACAAGGGAAACCGGGGGTGCGCTCTGCCCGATTTGCGGGTGAGGGGGCATCGGATGCGGAAAACAATCGCAAGCTTCTGCGGCTCCTGGAGGGTGTTCCCTTAGCGCAGCGGGGAGCCTTCTTTCGCTGCGTGATCGCCATAGTCGATCCCCAGGGGAAAGAGGCATGGGTAGAGGGGGTATGTCGAGGGGTGATCGGCGAGACAGAAAGGGGAAGCCGGGGGTTCGGTTATGACCCCCTCTTTTTACTGCCTGAGCTCGGCAAGACCCTTGCCGAGCTTCCCTTAGAGGTAAAAAATAGGGTCAGCCATCGGGGCCGTGCCCTGGCTGCTCTCAAAGAGGCGCTGGGTGATTTCCTCTGAGCTATCCGAGGACTTGGCAATTTGACAGGGGCAGGGTATAATCCCCTTTCGGGAACGGGGCGTGGCGCAGACTGGTAGCGCACCTGCCTTGGGCGCAGGGGGTCGGAGGTTCAAATCCTCTCGCCCCGACCACATTTTTAAAGTTGAGGCTGATCTCCTTTACAGCAACCGCATTCGGTGATATAGAGCAGAAAGGAATAGGGCGCCTGTAGCTCAGCTGGATAGAGCAACGGACTTCTAATCCGTAGGTCGTAGGTTCGAATCCTACCAGGCGTGCCAGATTTCTCATTGATGGTGAGTGTAGCTCAGCGGTAGAGCACTGGACTGTGGCTCCAGGTGCCGAGGGTTCAAATCCCTTCACTCACCCCACACTATACATGAGGCGCCCGTAGCTCAGATGGATAGAGCGTCGGACTTCGAATCCGCAGGCCGGGCGTTCGAATCGCCCCGGGCGCGCCAGAGATTTACGATATACTATCAATTAGTTACCTGAGGGGTTGCGCGTGGCATACAACCCCTCAGAGCATTATAGATCCCCCTGTAAGACTGCACGCAATCCACGATGTTGAGTTTGATGGCTTCTCCGTTAGGTGTAGCTGGCTGCGCACGGCAAGGAAGGAAACGTGGTATGCCGCGATCATTGAGAACCGACTTTTCGTGCAGGGAGGAGTTGTCATTAAGAATAATAAAGCAAATAAATTAATTATAAATTTCACCCCTACCGGCTTGATTCCTACAAGAGAAATGACGCCGTACGTACCTCTCTCGCCACAGGAGATAGTCAAAGAGGTATTGGAGGCGAGGCAGTATGGTATTTCCATGGTGCATCTGCACGCGAGAGAGAAGGATGGTGAGCCATCCTATAAGAAGGAAATCTACACCGATATTATTAAGGGCATTCGCTTAGTAGATAGAGATTTGATAGTATGTGTCTCAACCAGCGGGCGTTACTGGACGGAGTTTGAAAAGCGGTCGGAGTGTCTTACCCTTAAAAGCGATTCCAAGCCCGACATGGCCAGCTTGACCCTTAGCTCCTTGAATTTTAACAAGCAAGCGAGCATCAATAGCCCGGAGATGATTCAACAGTTGGCCAGGATGATGCTTGATAGGGGCATCAAACCGGAGTTAGAAGCTTTTGATATCGGCATGATAAATTATGCTCGCTATCTGTGCGACAAAAACTTGCTCAAGCCACCCCTCTATTTCAATCTGATTTTGGGCAACATAGCCTGCGCCCAAGCCACGATACTCAATCTGGGCATGATGATCAATGAGTTGCCGGAAGGTTCCATTTGGTCAGCCGGCGGTGTGGG
>Ga0214473_10009990_pt1 | contig 11190 bp, 8 predicted proteins | sample RVTome_7_FD_203509 | JGI IMG/M metagenome (GOLD analysis project Ga0214473, IMG submission 203509) | Soil microbial communities from uranium-contaminated site in the Upper Colorado River Basin, Wyoming, United States - RVT98D197 | ecosystem: Environmental > Terrestrial > Soil > Contaminated >...
AAAGCCCCGAAATCGTGTCAAGGCGACCCGGCTTTCATAGTTTCTTCGGGGCTGGCTGAAACCTGAGCGCTCACGTCCCGGCGGCGAAAATGCTTGCCGCCTAAACGGTCACGGACCCGGCGACCCGTACGCACGGGCGAAACGTGCCTCATAGCCTATGCCCGTGGGAGCATTCCATCGTCGAGACGGCGATGCCCCAGGGGTTTCCGCGGATCGGCGCTTAGTCTCGCTCGGCGTCGCTCTGGAGCGAAAAGGAGACCATCGCCGGCACGAGGCGCTGGAATTCCCACTGTGCGAATGCGGTCTCGAGCAGGGTCTCGATGCTCGCCCGGACGGGGCCGTCGTGACGGACTCTCCCGTTGCAGCGTACGGTGACCGGGCGGTTGAGGTCGAACAGCCCGGCGGGCAGGGACAGCTCCACCGCGGCGCAGCGCCGGGTCTCGATGGTCACGTCCTGCCCGTCGATGCGGCCGTGCAGATACGCCAGCCGGTCTCGCACCACGGAGGCGATGTAGGCGTCGCGGTCGCTGGCCGGGGCGGGGAGGATGGCGAGCTGATCCTCCGTCCACACGTCGCCCTTGTAGGCCGTTTGGGTGAGCCACCGGGAGCGGCCCTGGACGGGATATCGAAACCAGTGCGAAACGGACCAGGGCGGGTCGGGGCGGCGATGGGTCAGCAGCCTGGCCGCCTCGTCGAGGAACGCGGCGGTAGGCCTAGGCGGCACGGCGCCCGCCATGGCCATGCCGGTGATGGGCAGGCCGGCGCTCGCGGCGAAGCCGACGATGCCCCGGTTGTGCGCCGCCACGTCCTCCAGTTCCTTGGACGGCGCAGCCTCCCTCGACTCGAACCAGCCGGCGAGCACGGGAAGGTCGCGGAGGTTCTGCAGCAGCAACGGATAGACCTGCCGGGCATACGGCACGCGCGGCCGCCCTGACACGATGACGGCACCCGCGAAAAGGTCGGCGTGCATGATCGCCGCGGTCCAGGCGGCGTCCCCGCCCGCGCCGTAGCCGAAGAGGAACACCCGGTCGCCGTCGACGTGCACCTGCCGCCGGAGGGCTCGAAGCAACCCCGGCAGGTCGCCGCTCTCTTCCGGCGGCCGGTGGAACGAACCGCCCATCGGCCTTTGCGGGCAGGCGAGCACGAACTCCGCCGCCGGCGGGCCGAGAACGTGCGAAGCCAAGGCGAGCCCGTCCGAGGAAGACGTCGACTCGTCGCCGTAACAGAGCAGCAAGGGGAAGGCCCGGGCCGGAACGTACCCGGACGGGAGGCGATACGCCACGGTGACGTCACCCTGCGGAGCCGGCTGGTAGTGGACCTCCCCTTCCGGCTCAATGGGTTTGGACCAGAGCTGTAGGCCCCGCACGCACTCGGCGACGCGATCCAACGAGCCGCCGGCCGCCTCCTCGATCTCGCGGCGGATCTCGGCGCGGTCCGCCGGCGCCGCGGCGCGGAAGTATGATTCCAGCAGGGCCGTCAGCCGCTCGGGCGTCTCGGATGCGCCACTCGGCGCGGACGGAGGATCGGGACGGACCGTCGTCGTCAGCAGGAGCAACAGGGCACAGGCACGAGCGCCGGGCAGAGTCTCCAGCATGGTCATCGCCTCCGGGCGACGACACGACTACGAGTCGCCGGCCCCGAGCAGAAGGTCAGTGCGGAACGCTTCTCCCTCCTTCGTGTACTCCAGAATGACGATCGCGCCGCAGGAGATCTGGGCGCCCTCCTGGACCCAGCGCGACGTGCCGGTGCCGAGTTCGTCCCCCGTCTCGTTGTCCACGAATAGCCCCCCCGTCGTTCCGAGGGTCAGGCCCTCCACGCAGTCCAGTTCGAGTTGATCGGTCTCGCCCGGAGCGATGATCCCCCGCCCCCCAACGCCGATGTTGCGGACGACGAGGTAGCCGTTCGCGGGGTCGAAAAGATCGTCTGGTACCACCTCAAGCGGCTCGGCGGTCGTGTAGAACTCGACCTCGACCGCCTCGGAGTCGGTCAAGTTCCGAAACACCACCAGCACGCTGTCGCCGCCTGATGAACCCTCTCCGGCGCCTCCGTTATCCGCGGGAGGGTTGAGGGTCGCGGCGAGGTCCACGTTGCATCCCTCGCTGGCTCCAATCGCTATTGTGAAAAGAAACCCCGCCACGATTCGCAAGATGGATCCGCGCGCCTCCATGATCTCGGCTCCATATCACTCAGGAGTGATTTATTGTGTTTATACTGAACAAAAGTCATCCCGCAAGCGCACCGCGCCGATGCCATGATACCGGTTCGACAAGTGTACGCTCAAGTGGACCGGCTACGAAACCCGCTGAGAAGCTCGGAATTCGGTCTGCCGCGGCGTCTTTTCGGTAAATTGACAGCCCCGGCGGCTCACCTATAATCCCGTCCGTTCCTTTGGACATGTGGCGGCTTGGTGCAAGCTGCCGCGGACGGCAGAACGCCGTCGCGGAACCGGCGGAAGTGAGCGCCGCGACGGGCGGCAGGGATCTGGCGGACCCGGCGGACAGGCAGGTGGAGCCATCGTGGGCGTAGTTCGGCCAACTCGTGGAGCGACGTCGCGTGCGTCCTGAGCCGCTCCAGCACGGGCGCCGCCGCGGCCGCGCGACGTTGTCCGAGGTGACGGGGAGTAGCGCCATGCCCTGAGGGTGCGAACTCCAGTTCGTCGCCTTGCGTCCACGTGGGATTGCCCTTGTCGCACCCACGTTTTTTTTTCCCGCCGTCCCGCGACATGGAGACGGTCGACGCCGGGACAAGGGGACGCCCGGCCGCGAAAGCGCGACGGTCAAGCGCGATGTTTCCGGTACGCTGTACGTCTGGGAGGACCGAGTAGCCGCCAATGAACACCGAACTCATCCGATTCATCGATTCGATCAGTCGCGACAAGAGCATCGACAAGGAGAGCGTTTTTGTCGACATCGAGGCGGCGATCACTTCAGCGGTGCGCAAGGCCAACAACGATACCGAAGATGTAACCGTGCGGATCGATCGGATCAGCGGCGAGATCGCCGCAACGGTGGACGGGGGCCCGGTCGACATGAAGACGATCGGTCGCATCGCCGCTCAGACCGGCAAGCAGGTCATGATCCAGAAACTCCGCGAGGACGAGCGCAGTTCCATCTTCGACGAGTATTCCCAGCGCGTCGGCACCATCGTCACCGGAACGGTCACCCGCTACGAGGGCGGCGGCCTCACCGTCAACCTCGGGCGGGCTGAGGGCTTCCTCCCGCGCAGCGAGCAGATTCCCGGCGACCTGCACCACCCCGGCGAGCGCATTCGCGGCATGATCCTCAACGTCCGGGAAGAGCAGAATCAGGTCAAGATCATCCTGACCCAGACGCACCCGGATTACATTCGAAAGCTCTTTGAGCTGGAGGTCCCCGAGATCGGCGAGCGGATCATCCTCATCCGTGCCCTGGCCAGGGAGGCGGGCTACCGCACCAAGGTCGCGGTGTCCTCGATCGACAGCAAGGTGGACGCGGTGGGGGCGTGCGTCGGAGTGCGGGGCAGCCGCATTCGCAACATCGTCGATGAACTGGGCGGTGAGAAGATCGACATCGTCCGGTGGAACGAGTCGTCGCAGGTTCTGATCACCAACGCCCTGAAACCCGCGGAGGTTAAGGAGACGTTTCTTTGCTTCGAGCTCGGGCGGGCGACGGTCATCGTCGACGAGGACCAACTCTCTTTGGCCATCGGAAAACGCGGGCAGAATGTGCGCCTCGCGGCCCAGCTCACCGGGTGGGACATCGATATCCTGACACCGGCCGAGTATAACAAGAACGTCGATGACATGGAGACTGCCCTGAAGGGCCTGCCCGAGGTCGAGGACGTCCTCCTCGATAAGATGCTGGCCATGGGGATCATCTCCCTGGCCGACGTCGCCGAAGTCGGGGCGGAGCCGTTGGTCAAGGACCTCGGGCTGGTGCCGGAGGTCGCGGCCCGGATCGTGGAGACCTCCGCGGTCGAGGCCAAACGGTTGGCCGAGGAAGCCCGGGCTGCCAAGCTCGCTGCTGAAGCAGCGGCCGCGGCGGCCGCAGCAGCGGAACCGAGCGAGCTTCCGGCCCAGGAGGACAGCGACGAAGCGACGGAGCCGGCAGGCGTGGTCGACGCCGCGGACGCGGAGTCTCTGGCCCCGAGCGATGGAGACGTGACCGGACCACCGGCCGCCGCTGAGAATGACCCCAACGTCGAAGCGGGCGCGGTGGAGTCGAGCGATTCGAGGTAGGACAGGGCATCGTGGCCCGTCGCCCGCCCGCGGGCGGAGCGGGTCCCTGTCGCGTGGAGATCGGACTTGACCGAGAAGATGCGCGTTCACATTCTTGCGAAAGAACTGAACGTCCCGAGCAAGACGATCATCGACAAGTGCCGGGCGGAAGGCATCGACTCCGTCAAGAACCACATGTCCACCCTCAGCGCCGGACTGCACGCCACCATCGTCGAGTGGTTCAGCGAAGGCAGTGGCGGCAGTGCCCTGGAGACGGCCCGCAAGGTGGACCTCGAAAAGGTCCGCATCCGATCCAGGCGGACCAAGAAGGCCGCGCCGTCGGCCGCCGCCGATGAAACTCAGCAGACCGCCGAAGCTGGCGAAGAGTCGCCCTCGGACGACGGCGCCGTGGCCGTGGCGGAGGCGCCGCCCGCGCCCGAGCCGGTCGCAGCGGAGGCGCCCGCGCCGGCGGCTCCGACGGAAACGGAGTTCCCGCCGCCGGCCACGATCGAGGCGGTCTCGCCCGGACCTGCCGTCCCGGAGGCGCCCTCGGTGCCCGAGGTGACGGAGAGGCCGGCCGAGCGTCCCGACGCGAGCCAGCTCGCCGCTGAGGCCGCGGATGTGACCGCGGAGCCCACTCCGCCGCCGAATGAGGCTGCTCCCCCCCCGGCGCCGATACAACCCGCCGGACCCCAACACGTACCGGTTCCCGCCAAGCTACAAGGCCCGCGCGTGGTGCGCTACGAGGCTCCGGATTACGACGTGCGGCCGATTCCTGGTGGGGCACGTCCCCGAGCGCGTGAGCCCGGCGCTGTCGACCGACCCATCGTTCCGGACAAGGGCGATCCCGCGGAGGCGGCCAAGGCGGCCGGGCGGGCGGCTCGCCGCCGGGGACGGACCAACCCGCGCCGCGCGGCGGGGAAGGTGGTCGAGGCCGGCGAGCGCATGGCCGAATGGCGCGATCAGGATCTCGTCGAGCGCAAGGAGCGCCTGGCCGGTGCCACCGGCCGGCGCATGGTCCGCCGCCGCGTGGCCCTGGCGACCAACCAGCCCCAGCCCGCCGCGGCCGGGCCGAAGACCGTGGCTACGGTCCATGAACCGATAAGGATGAAGGAGTTCTGTTCCGAAACCGGTCTGAGCTTCGTTCAGCTCTTTCGTGTACTGCGGGACGAGCACGACCTGATCGCCAACATCAACATGGTTTTACCTACAGAAACAGCGGAGTTGCTCGCCCTCAACTTTGGGATCGACTTAATGGCCGTCCCCATCAAGACGCTGCTGGATGCGCTGGACGACGAATTCGCCGGCCGGAAGCGCGAGCACCTCCAGCCGCGCCCCCCGGTGGTGACCATGCTGGGCCATGTCGACCACGGAAAGACCAGTCTTCTCGACGCCATTCGGCGAACCCACGTCGCCCAGGACGAGGACGGCGGCATCACTCAGCACATCCGGTCGTACCATATTCAGACCGCCCGCGGCGCCGTCACCTTTCTGGACACGCCCGGACACGAGGCCTTCACGGCCATGCGGGCCCGCGGGGCCGACATCACCGACGTGGTCGTGCTGGTGGTCGCCGCCGACGACGGCGTCATGCCGCAGACCATCGAGGCGATCAATCATGCCAAGGCGGCCGAAGTGCCGATCGTCGTCGCCCTGAACAAGATCGATCTCGGGGATGACAATAAGGTGAGGATCTTCACCCAGTTGACCGCCCAGGGGTTGACCCCCAGCGGGGAATGGGGCGGCGAGATCGATGTGATTCCGACCTCGGCCACGAAGGGCATCGGCGTCAATCGGTTGGGCGAGCATCTCGCCGATCTGAGCGCGTTGCTGGAGCTGAAGGCCGATCCCACCCTCCCCGCGACGGGCACGGTCGTGGAAGCGGAGACAAAGTCCGGCGTCGGCGCCGTGGTGCAGGTGCTCATTCAGGAGGGCACCCTGCGGGTAGGGGACTTCGTGGTCTGCGGCAATGCCGCCGGCAAGGTCCGGGCGCTGCTGGACGATCGTGGCCACAGGATCGACCAGGCCGGCCCGTCCATTCCCGTGGAGGTCTGGGGGCTGGATGACGTTCCCTCCGCCGGCGACAAACTGTATCAGGTGGAGAGCCTCTCCCGGGCCAAGCAGATTGCGGAGGAAACCAAGAGCCACCGCGTCACCAGCGGCCGGCAGCAGACCCGCAAGGTGCGCTCGCTGCAGGAGATGCTCCAGCAGCGCGACACCGACGAGGTGCCCGAACTCAACGTGGTGATCAAGGCCGACGTCGACGGCAGCGTCGCCGCCCTCTCCCAGTCCCTGGCCCAGTTGCCGACCGATGAGGTCAGGCTGTCCATCCGGCACGCCGGGGTCGGGGCGGTGAATGACAGCGATATTCTCCTGGCGGCCACCTGCGACGGGATCGTGGTGGCCTTTCGCGTCGATGTCGTGGTGGGCGCCCGCCGTCTGGCGGACCAGCATGGCGTCGACGTCCGCCAGTACCGCGTGATCTACGACGCGTGCGACGACATCAAGAAGGCCCTCGAGGGGCTGCTGGCGCCGGAGGAGACCATCGAGTCCCGCTCCAAGGCGGAGGTCCGGGACGTATTCCATCTCAGCAAAAAGGCTGGCGTGGTGGCCGGCTCGCACGTGGTGGACGGGACGGTCAACCGCGGCCACCTGGTCAAGGTGATCCGCGACGGCGTCATTGTTCGGCAGGGGGCGAAGATCGCGTCGCTCCGCCGATTCAAGGACGACGCCCGCGAGGTTCGCGCCGGGCTGGAGTGTGGAATCCGCCTCGAAGGATTCGACGACCTCCACATCGGAGACGTCATCGAGACGTATGAGATCGTCAGGACCCCGCGAACGCTGTGACGGAATGCGCCAGCCACGCCGCCGCCACGGTCGCCGACCTGCGACCGGACCAGGAGAACCGACGAACTCCCGGGGTGGATGGCGGCGTAGAGGATGATGAGACCGCGGCGCTCGGGCCGTCGACCAGGCGCCGTAGGGTCCACATCCCGGTCGGTCGGACGTGGCCTGCGGGGCCCAGCACGGGCCGGTGTCGATGGGTCGGCCGGGCGACCGTGACCTGACCGCGGTGAGGCGACGTTGATGATCGAGTTCAAGGCGGACTGCGGCCACACGGTCCGGGCGAAGGACGAGGACGCCGGCGGCGTGGTCCGTTGCTCGTACTGCGGCCGGGAGGCCACGGTCCCTGACCAGCACGGCGACGGTCTCGACTTCCTCTTCACCGACATCGAGCCCCAGGAGGCGGAGCCGGCCAAGCGCCGCCGCCGTCGCCGGGCCCGACCGAAACGCATCCGCCCGCCGGGTTCCTTCAACCCCTTCAGCGTGGTGCTGCGGCTGTGCTACGCTGCCCTGCTCATCACCATTGTCATCGTGGTCGGCCGCAAGTGGGTGTTGCCGCTGTTCAAGGAGGACGGCCTGGCGAGCCAGATCGTCAAGAAACGACAGGAGGAGGCGCCCAAGCCCGATCCACCGCCGGCCCCGACTTCGACGCGGACGGCCCAACCCGGGCTGATCGACCGTGGGCAACTCGCGGGTCTCTATGTGAGTTCGACCCCTCCGGGGGCGCTGGCCTTCTGCATCGAGACCTCCAAGGCGCCGGCCAGCGGTCGAATCCACCAGATCCGCGGCGTGACCCGCTTTCGGGCCGACGCCGACCACCCGCAACTGTCCGACGGAGAGTATGTCGTCGAGGTGGTCTTTCCGTGGAACGACCGCAGCCTGACCGCCTATGACGGGTACACGACCTTCCGCCGCTCGATCCAGAACGGCTCGTTCGACCAGCGGGTCCGGCTGCTCGAGGAGTACTTCGTGCCGGACGAGGCCTCGGACGTGTTCGTGGACCAGACCGAAGAGCAGCTCTACCTCGTCCGCCAGTACCGCAATGCGGACGTGCGGGACAAGCGCTCCGAGGGCGTGCGGGCTCTGTTCCTGCCCAAGCTCGCCGCCGACGGTACGGGCATCTCGGTGTCGGCCCTGCTGGCCGGGCAGTATATTCCCGCGGTGGAGGCGTACGCTTTCGATGAGGACTACGTCAAGGGCGAATTGGAATACTACGAGGTCCCGGGCGCGGATCAGCGCTTCATTATCGAGTCGCTGCGCCGCATCGGCACGGTGCCCTATGTGACCCGGGACGGCAATACCCGGTTGTTCAAGATCGGCATTCACGACGGGTGGTTCTCCGCGAAGGTCATTCGTGAACTGACCCCATGATTGTCGGAGTGCTGACCCTGGATCTGGCCGTCTTTGAGGCGCAGACGCTCAAGGACAAACGTCGTGTCATCCAGAGCGTCAAACAGAAGCTCCGCAACGCCTTCAATGTTTCCGTCGCGGAGGTTGAGTTCGGCGATCTGCCGAAGCGCTGCCGCCTGGGCGTGGCGGTGGTTTCGAACGAGTCCCGGCCGGTGCATGCCCAGCTCGACAAAGTCGTCGAGTTGGTGCGTCGGTGTGCCGGGCTGACCGTGCTGGATTACGAGCGTCAATTGCTCTAGCCGCCGGAGGGCAGCGGGTGGCGCCGGGGAGCGCGGCCCGCGGCGGTCACCGCGGAGGGGGCGACGGGTTTCGTCGAGGTCTCATGGGACGTCATCGCCGAGAGATGGTCGCCAGCGTCATCCGTGACATCGTCAGCGATGCCATCCAACGGCGGATGCAGGACCCGCGGATCGCCCCGCTGACCACGGTCACGCGCGTGGAGGTCAGCGGGGACCTGCTCGTGTCCAAGGTCTATTTGAGCGTGCCGGGCAGCGCTGCGGCGGAGGGGAAGACGCTTGCCGCCGTCCGTCACGCCGCCGGGTACATTCAACGCTTCGTCGCCCGCGAGCTGCCCCTCCGCCAGTGCCCAGAGCTTCGGTTCGAGATCGATGAGGCCCTCAAAGAGGCCCGGCGGACCCTGGCGCTGCTCGAAGAGAATCGCCGCAGGTATCCGGCGGTGTTCGCGCCGGAGGGCGGGACCTCGGCTGGCGATGACGCCGTTCCGGACCCCGACGACTCGGAGGAGACGGCCGAAGCGGCGGCACCGGAGGAGCCCAGCGAATGAAGGAGGGGACGGCCTATGCCACTCGGCTCAAGAAGGCCTATGCCGAACATCGCCAGTCCGCGCCCAAGCCCGACCTTCCCGCGGCCGATGACCCTCTTCGCCGGTTGGCCATCGCCATCCTCGCCGTGAGCAGCAGCGATGCCGAGGCGGAGCACGCCCTGGATCGAGCCCTCTCCTCGATGGCCGGCTGGAACGAGATTCGCGTCTCCAGCGCCGAGGAGGTCTACGCCGCGATCGGCAACAGGCTGGCCGACGGGCTTCAGCATTGCCGCCGGCTGATCGATGCCCTCAACGATGTGTACGATCGCGAGAATCGCCTCTCCCTCGATCGACTGAAGGGCATCGGGCGCCGAGAGGCGCGTCAGTATTTGGAGGGTCTCAGCGGCGTGGACGAGTATGCCGTGGCCTCCGTGTTGCTCTGGAGCCTCGGCGGGCACGGGATCCCGGTGAACGACGCCCTATGGAAGGCGCTCCGCGATGCCCATCTCGTTCATCCCGGCGCCAGCCGCGGAGAGGTTCAAGCGTTCCTCGAGCGGCACGTCAGCGCCGCGGACGCCAGGGACTTCTGCGTGGTGATGCAGTCGTTCGCTCCGAAGAAGAACTCCGACCGGAAAACCGCGGCGCCGAAGTTGAAGTCGCCCGCCGCGGAGGCGGCTCGACGCAAGAAGACGTAGCCCAGACAAGCGCCGCCCGGCGGGGAGGAGCGCCGGCGTCAGCGGACTAGCGCCGGCTGGACATCGCCCGCGACGGGGGGCTTACGGCCCCGCGGCGCGTCCCGGCTCCATGGCCGGCGCAGTGGACCAAGGCCAAGCTATGCACCTACCAAAGGTCTGCCGGATTATCATGCTCTTCGCCGTTGCCGTCACGTGGGGCGCTATCCGGCCGCTGCGCGGCGACGAGGCCACGGGGCAGTCGCCGCCCGGACCGCCCCCAGCCACCGATGAGGCGCGGGCCGCGCTGCCGCTGGAGTTGATCGAACCGCAGCCTCCGGCCATCGCCCGCCCCGAGTCCCTCGCTCCGCTCTCCGCCCGCGGCGCGAAGCAGACTGCTGCCGCCGAGGCTTTGATGGATGAGCACCGCTTCACCGAGGCCGCCATCGCCCTGGAGCGGGCCCTCCGCTACGACCCCAACCACCCGGACATCCACCGGGCTCTGGCCATGCTGCACTGGCGGGCGGGCAACTCGGAGCGTGCCCGAACCCATGCCTCCCGCGCCCTCGAGGTCAACGCCGACGACGCCTTGGCGCATTACCTCGTGGGGCGCTGTGAAGCGGCGGCGGGCGACGGTCCCGCGGCGATCACCGCGTTTCGGACGGCGCTGCGGTGCAGTGACCTGCGCCAGCGCTCTGACACCGCCGTTCTCTGCCACTACCACCTTGCCGCGACGCTCACCGCCCAGGGCCATCTTCAGGCGGCGCTTCAAGCGTACGACGCGTTCGAGCGGGCCGCCTCCGAACTGCCGGAAGCGAAGGGGGGAGACGAACTGAGCACGCTGCTGCAGACGACCCGCGGATCGGCGGGCGAAGCCAAGTCGACGATCTTCGAGGCCCTCGGCCGGTATTCGGAGGCGGCCGACTGCCTCGCTCCCTCGGCCGACGACGCGGGCAAAGATGCCGCGCTCGCCTCGCGCTACGCCAGGATGCTGGCCATGGCCGGACGGATCGACGAGGCTCTGCGCGCCGCCCGGGCTATTCCCGCACGGGACCAGAGCGTCGTCCGGCTGTTGGCTGACATCCATGAGCGGGCGGGTCATCCGGAGGGGATCATCGACGATCTACGCTTGGAACTGGCCCGTCGAAGCGACGAGGCGTGGTTGGTGCTCAGCCTGGCCGACCACCTTGCCGGCCTCGGGCGGGCGTTGCAGGCTGGCGAGGAGTTGGCCCGGTTTCTGGAACGCAACCCGGAACAGCACGCCGTCAGAACGCGGCTGCTCGAACTGCTCCTCACCGGGGGCCGAT
>Ga0214473_10009991_pt1 | contig 11189 bp, 11 predicted proteins | sample RVTome_7_FD_203509 | JGI IMG/M metagenome (GOLD analysis project Ga0214473, IMG submission 203509) | Soil microbial communities from uranium-contaminated site in the Upper Colorado River Basin, Wyoming, United States - RVT98D197 | ecosystem: Environmental > Terrestrial > Soil > Contaminated >...
GCACTACCGCGAGCCGCGGGGCGTGAGGAGGGCCACCGGGAGGATCATCTCTTCCGGCGTCACGCCTCCGTGGAGGAACGCTCCGCGGTAGCGCGCCTGATATTCCCGGAGCTTGGTGGGATAGACGAAGAACCGGTCGCCGGTCGCCATCAGGAGGCGCACGCCCAGCCGGGCCCGCGGGAGTCCCCAGGCCGGAAAGTCCTGCACGGCGACCGCGGCTGCGGAGTCTTCGGCCCGCAGGTCCTCGCCGATCTTGTAGCGCAGGTTCTGGGTCGCATCCCGCTTGGCGAACACGGTGGCGGGCGTGTGGCAGTGGATGGAGCCGTGGTCGGTGGTGAGCAGCACCCGGACCCCGCGCCGCTCGGCCTCCCGCAGCGCCCGCATGAGGGCCGAGTCCTCGAACCAGGTGCGGGTCAGGCTGCGGAGCGCGGCCGCGTCGCGCGCGACCTCGAAGAGAATGGCGTTCTCGGACCGGCCGTGGGTGAGCTGGTCGATGAAGTTGAAGACCAGCGCGGTCACGCCGGGCTGGGCCAGGAAGCCCGGCAGCTGCCGCATCATCTCGTCCCCTTCGTTCACCGTCGAGAGCTTGGCGTACCGCACCGGGACGGCCGCCCCGTGGAGGTCGGCCAACTGCTCGGTGAGGAGCTCGGCCTCGTGCTGGTTCAGGCTCTCGTCGTCGCGCTCGCCCCACCATTCCGGGTGCTTCTTGGCGATCTCGAGCGGCAGGAGGCCGCTGAAGATGGCGTTCCGCGAATACGGCGTGGCGGTGGGGAGGATGCTGTAGTAGTGCGACACCTCGACGTCGAACCGGTCGGCCACCATGGCCTTCAGGACTTCCCACTGGTCGAGCCGCAGGCAGTCCACCACCACGAACAGCGCGTTGCCGCGCTGGCGCACGATGGGCGAGAGGAACTCGCTCACCACGTCCACGGACAGGGGCGGGCGGTCCCCCTCGGGCGCCGCCAGCCAGCGGGGATACTGGGCCGTGATGAACCGGGCGAAATCCGCGCGGAGACTAGCCTCAAGCGAGCCGAGCGCCTCGCGCAGCCCGGTCTGCTCGCTCTCCCACAGCCGGACCTCCCACTCCGCCACCTCCGCCACGAGATCGATCCACTCGCGCCAGCCCAGCAGGTGGCCGCGCCGCTCCTCCAGCTCGCGGAACCGGCTGACGAAGTCGCGGGCCAAGCGCTGCTGGCGGATCCGGGCCCCTTCGATGAGCCGGGTGACCACGCTCAGGACCTGCCGGGGATTGACCGGCTTGACGAGGTAGTCGTCCATCTCGACGCCGATGGCCTCGCGCATGGTGTCCGCCTCTTCGCTCTTGGTCACCATGACCAGCGGGACGGCGGGGTCGATGTCGCGGATCTCGTCCACCAGCTCGAGACCGCGGCGGCCCGGCATCTGCTCGTCCAGCAGCACCACGCCGTAGCTGTGCCCCCGCAGCAGGGCCAGCGCGTCGTCGCCGTTGGCGGCCCGCTCGACCCCGAACCCGTGCTCCTGGAGGAACAGGGCATGGGCGTCGAGCGATTCGATTTCGTCGTCGACCCACAAGATCGTTCGGGGTCTAGGCATAAGTGGAAAGTAGACGGGTGGGAGGTTAGACGGCTAGACGGCTAGCGGACGGCCAGGCTACAGGAGGTGGAGGTCACCTGGCCTCCCACCCAGTTGCCGCGAGCCGTCCGGGCGCCTTACCGTCCTACCCCTCGATGCCGATCTCGGTGCTCGTGGTGCGCTTTGGATCGCTGGGGGACGTCGTGCTCACGACGCCCCTCCTGCGGGCGGTCCACCGCGCGCACCCGGACGCGCGGATCACCTACGTGACCAAACGGGCGTACGCGCCGCTCCTGGAGTCCCATCCCCATGTGACGACGGTCGTGGCACTGGAGCCGGGCGAGCGGGTGACGTCGCTGGCCCGCCGACTCCAGGGCACCCGATGGGACCACCGGCTCGACCTCCACGGCTCGTTGCGCTCCGTCGCGCTCCGCGCCCTACTCGGGGGCCGCTGGGGCACCTGGGCCAGGCGTCGCGGCCGACGGGCGCTGCTCATCCTGCTGGGCGTAGACACGTTGTCGCCGCCCGTGCCGGTGGCGGAGCGGTACTTCGAGGCGGCCCGGAGGCTGGGGGTGGCTCCCGACGGCGCCCCGGCCGAGATCGGCACCACGCCCGACGACGACGCGCGGGCCGCCGCGCTGGTCGGGGGCCGGCCCTACGTGGCGCTCTGCCCGGGGGCGGCGCATTGGAACAAGCGATGGCCGCCACCGCACTGGCGGGCCCTGGCCCGGACGCTGGCGGCGCGGGGCCACGCGATCGTGGGAATCGGCACGGCAGCGGAGCGGGAGTTCCTGGACGACCCCGACGTGATTTCCGGGTTCGGGGTGGGGCTGGGGCCGGCCGCGGCCCTCCTGCGGGGCGCGCGGGCCGTGGTGGCCAATGATTCGGGCCTCCTGCACCTCGCCACCGCGGTCGGGACCCCGGTGGTGGCGCTGTTCGGGCCCACGTCGCCGGCCTTCGGCTACGCGCCCTATCGGAATCCGGGCGTGGTGCTGGAGCGCGACCTGCCCTGCCGGCCCTGCTCCGCCTTCGGAGGTCCCCACTGCCCGATGCGGCATCACCGGTGCATGATTGATCTCGATCCGGCTGGGGTAGCGGCGGCCCTCGAGAGCCTGACATGACGGAGACCGAACAGCGGCTCGTGGCGGCCCTGGCGGCGGAAGCCCGCGGCCCGCGGCGCAACGGGATCTTCGCCGTCTGGTTGTTCACCCGGGTGGCCGAGGCCATCCTGCCTCCGGACCCGCTGAGCGTCAAAGCGCATCGGGCGCGCGTGGATGCCCTCCAGCGCCGGCTGAGCTTCATCGCGCTGCCGGCGCCGCTCCGGCGCGGGATGGCTGGGGCGTTGCGGGTGGTGCACGACGGCACCGCCCGGGCGGCCGTCCTCGCCCTCCACCAGCTGGTCGCCCCGGCGCAGGAGAGCCTGGGCGCCGGTCCGGCGGAGGCGCTGGCGCAGGCGGTCGCGCGCGCTCGGCGCGCGGCGGACGGAAGGGACGCATGAACGAGCCCCGGCGCATCGAGCGGATCTCGCTCGCCAACCTGATCCGGCAGGTGGACGACCAGGCCCCGGGCGAGATCTCGCCCGACACCGTGCCGACCGGCTTCCCGTCGGTGGACCGCCTCCTGGGCGGCGGGGTCCGGCGGCGGGACCTGGTGGTATTGGGCGGCGACGTCGGCGTCGGGAAATCCGCGCTCGCCCTGGCCATGGCCTTACGGGCCGCGAGCGCGGGACATCAGGTGGCGTACTTCTCCGGGGAAATGGACGAAGACCGGCTGCTCGAGCGGGCCCTGGCCATGGAAGGCCGGGCCCGCATCGACGACCTGCGCGCGGCCAGACTGTCGGAGGAAGCGCGCGCCGCGATCGGGGCGGCCGCCCTCCGGATCCGCGACCTGCCGCTCACGGTCCATCCGCTCACCGCGCGCCAGTTCGACGAGGCCCTGGAGCCGGCCTGGAGCTATCGGCCGGCCCTGGTGATCGTGGACTACCTGCAGCTGACCCCGGCGCCCGCCGCGCGGCTCACCCGGGACGAGGACGCCGCCGAGGCGTTGCGGGCGCTCAAGGGCGCCGCCCTGGCGCGGCAGGTTGTCTGCCTGGCGGTGGCGCAGCTTCCCGGCTTCCGGGCCGACCGCGACGATCCCCGACCCACCCTGGATGACTACGGCGCGCAGGGGGCGGTGAAACAGCACGCCGACGTCATTCTCAGCCTCTATCGGGAGGAGATGTACAACCCGGGCGGTGGGGTGGAGGGGGCGACCGAGCTCATCGTGAGCAAGAACCGGAACGGCCCGACCGGATTCGTGGACCTGTATTTCTATCGGCGGTGGATGCGGTTCGAGGACATGCTGGATCCCGACCGATAAACCGCGTTCTACCGCCCCGCCGAATCCGGCTCCGCCGCCGGCACGGCTCCCACCACAATCACCAGCGTCCCGCCTCTTGGGGCATCCCGACTGATCAGCAGCCAGATGGGCCGCCGGCCCGGGTCCGTGGCGTGGAGCGTGATGGTGCTGTCCGGGGTGCGGACGTCGCTCACGATGGTCCAGCGCCGGGCCAGCAGGGACCGACGGTACCACGCCGCCACGGAATCGGGCGACCGGTTGACGTGCAGGGTGGCGCTCGCGGCCTCGCCTTCGCCGGCGATGTCGCTGATTCCCGCGCCGGGGAACAGGGGTATCCCGGCAAACGCCTGGGCCACGAGCGAATCCGACCGGGAATCGGCGTCGCCGTCGGCGGCGCATCCCGCCAGCAGGGTGGCGACGACGAGCCAGGTCGGGTGACGGGTACGCATTTCGGCCGGAAGGCTAGCCGGGGAGTGCCCCAGGCGGCAAGCATCCCGGGGCGAGCAGTCCTATATTTCGGGCGTCGAGGGCGGGAGCGGCGGGAGCGGCAGGAGCGGCAGGAGCGGCAGAGGAGACCGTATGGCAGGCCACAGCAAGTGGAAGCAGATCAAGCACAAGAAGGCGGCCGCCGACGCCAAGCGGGGGGCGGCGTTCACCAAGCTCATCAAGGAAATCACGGTCGCCGCCCGGCAGGGCGGCGGCGATCCGGCGGGCAACCCCCGGCTCCGTACCGCGATTGACGCGGCCAAGGCCGCCAACATGCCCAACGACAACGTCGACCGGGCCATCAAGAAAGGCACCGGCGAGCTGGAGGGCGTGACGTACGAGGAGGCCACGTACGAAGGCTTCGGGCCCGGGGGCGCGGCGATCATCCTGCAGGTGACCACCGACAACCTGAACCGCACGGTGGCCGAGATCCGGCACCTCTTCACCCGGCTCGGCGGCAACCTGGGCGGTCCGAATTCCGTGGCCTGGATGTTCGAGCGGAAGGGCCAGATCGTCCTGGACGGATCGCGATACCACGAGGACGTGGCGCTCGAGGCGGCGCTCGAGGCGGGGGCGGAGGACCTCCAACGGGACGCCGATCAGTTGGTGATCACAACCGATCCGCACGGATTCCACGCGGTGGCCGAAGCGCTCAAGCGTCGCGGCATCGAGCCGCAGTCGGCCGAAGTGGCGATGCTCCCGAAAAACACCGTCCGGGTGGCGGGATCGGACGCGGAGCGACTGCTGAAGCTGATGGAGGCGATCGAGGAGCACGACGACGTCTCCCGGGTCCACAGCAACTTCGACATCGACGCGGAAACGCTCGCCGCGGTCGGCGGGTGACGCATCGGGTGCTGGGGATCGATCCCGGCACCGCCGTCACCGGCTATGGGGTGGTGGAGCCCGTGTCGCGGCGCCCGGGGCGCCTGGTGGAGTGCGGCGTGCTGCGCACCACGGCGGGCGCGCCCCTGCCCGACCGGCTCCGGATGCTGTACGTCGGCATGACCGACCTGCTGGCGACCCATCATCCTGACGTGGTGGCGGTCGAGAGCATCTTCTACGCCAAGAACGTGCGCACCAGCCTCACGCTGAGCCATGCGCGGGGCGTGATCCTCCTGGCGGCGGCGGAGGCCGGGGTCACGGTCGCGGAATTCGCGCCGGCCGTGGTGAAACGCGTGGTGGTGGGCCGGGGCCGGGCCACCAAGGCCCAGGTCGGATATATGGTGCAGCAGCTCCTCCGGCTGGAACGGCCGCCGGTGCCCGCCGACGCGGCCGATGGCGTGGCCGTGGCGCTCACCTATCTGCTGAGCGGGGGCCGGACCCGGTGATCGCGGCCGTACGCGGCACCATCACGGCCCGCACCGGCGATCGGGTGGTGGTCGCGACGGCGTCCGGGGTGAGTTACGAGCTGGCCGTACCGCTCGGGGTGCTCGAGCGCCTGCCCCGGGAGGGGGCGGACGTCGACCTCAAGACGGTGCTGGTGGTCCGCGAGGACGGCTGGCTGCTGTTCGGATTCGACCGCGAGCACGAGCGCCAGGTGTTCCAGCGCCTGCTCTCGGCCACCGGCGTGGGACCGCGGCTGGCGCTGGCGTTGCTCTCCACGCTGGGGGGCGGAAACGTGGTCGCCGCGCTCAAGGGGGCCGACGTGGCGGTGCTGTGCACGGTGCCCGGCATCGGGAAGAAGACGGCCGAGCGGATCGTGCTCGAGCTCAAGGACCGGCTGGGCGATCTGACCCCGCCGGGCGAGCCGGCGGCGCGTCCGCCCGCCGCCGATCAGGCGGTCCAGGCCCTGGTGAACCTGGGCTATGGGGCCGCGGACGCCGACCGCGCCGTGCGCGCGGCCGTCACGCGGGACGGCGCGGCCCAGCCCGCGGAGATCATCCGGCAGGCCCTCCAACACCTGACGAAACGGCCATGACGACACCCACCGCGACCCGGCTCACCGCCGAATGGAAGTGCACCCGATGCGGGGTCACCAACCGCAAGCTGGTGGATCCGGGCGCCACCGTGGTTCTGGACCGGTGCGTCACCTGCGGCACGCGCCACGAGGTGCGGCCGGGGCCGCGTCCTCCCTTCTGGCAGGCGACGCTCCGCCAGTGAGCCCGCGCGAGATCACCACGCCGTCCGCGCTGCCCGAGGAGACGACGGCCGAAACGTCGCTTCGGCCCTCGCGGCTGAACGAGTTCATCGGCCAGGCGCGGGTCAAGGAGAGTCTCCAGATCGCGATCGACGCCGCCCGCCAGCGGGGCGAGCCGCTGGATCACGTGCTGTTCTTCGGGCCCCCCGGGTTGGGGAAGACCACGCTGGCCATGCTGATGGCGCGCGAGATGGGGGTCAACATCCGCACCAGCAGCGGACCGGTGCTGGAGCGGCCCGGCGACCTGGTGGGGATGCTCACCACGCTGGAACGGAGCGACATCCTGTTCCTGGACGAGATCCACCGGCTGCGGCCGCAGCTCGAGGAGTTCCTCTATCCCGCCATGGAGGATTTCCGGGTGGACGTCCGCATCGCGGACGGGCCCAACGCGCAGACCATCCCCATGGAGATCCAGCCCTTCACGCTCATCGGCGCCTCCACCCGGTACGGCATGCTGACGCCCCCCATGCGCGCGCGGTTCGGGGTGGTGGAGCGGCTGGGGTACTATCCCGCCGAGGACCTGGTGCGGATCGTCACGCGCTCGGCCGGCATCCTGGGCGTGGCGGTGGAGCCCGCCGGCGCGGAAGAAATCGCCAAGCGGAGTCGCGGCACGCCCCGCGTGGCCAATCGCCTGCTCCGCCGGGTGCGCGACTACGCCCAGGTCCGGGCCGACGGCGCCGTCACCCGCGAGGTGGCGGACGCGGCGCTCGCCCGCCTCAACGTGGATCAGTACGGGCTGGACGACATGGACGCCCGGATCCTCACGCTCATCATCGAGAAGTACAACGGCGGGCCGGTAGGCCTCACCACAATCGCGGTGGCGGTGGGCGAGGACGCGGGGACCATCGAGGAAGTGTACGAGCCGTTCCTGATCCAGCAGGGATTTCTGCACCGGACGCCGCGGGGCCGGGCGGCGACGCCCGCCGCGTACCGGCACTTCGGGTTCGCGCCCCCCGCCGGGGGGCAGGCCGCCCTGTTCGAATAGCCGCGGCCACGCACGCGAACCCGAGGCCCACCGTCGGGTAGCATCAGCCGATGCTCCACCGCCCCGCCCTGCTCCTCCCGGTCGCCCTGGCATGGGCCGCTCCGCTCGCCAGTCAGATGTTCGCCGACGCCGACAGCCTGCTGGCCCGGGGCGACACGTCGGGCGCCATCGCGGCCCTGGAGCGGCTGATCAGGCGCGACGGGAAGAACGCCGAGGCGCATTTCCGGGCCGGGACACTCTACATGACCCGTCACGTCCCCGGACAGGAGCTGAGCCCCCACCGACGCCAGGCCGAAGAGCACTTCCGCTACGCCACCCGGTTCCAGCCGGACAGCGCGAAGTACTGGATCGCGCTGGCCGACCTGTTTCGCGGCGAGGACGTGGTGACCACCCGGGTTCAGGTGCGGGGCCTGTTGAACCGGGCGCGCCAGGCGGCCGAAGCGGCCGGCGACGGCCAGCGCCAGGCCGACGCGGCGTACCGCCAGGCGCGGGCCGACTGGAACACGTTCGCGACGTTCGGGCGCCGCTTCCGGAGCCTGGAGACGACGGTCCCCACCAGCCCGCCCAACCGGGACGAGGGCTGGAAGGCCATCGTGCAGTACTACAAGGAGCGGGTCGTTCCCATTCCCAACGCCGGTGCGGAGTACCTGGACGGGGCCGAGGAGGGTCTCCGCACGGTGCTGCGGCTCCGCCCGCTCGACCTGGAGGCGGCCGGCCTGCTGGTGGTCGTCTTCGGCGAACGCGGCCGTTGGGAGGAGGCGGCCGGGGTCACGCGCCGCTTGACCCGCGCGGCGCCGGACAGCGGTCGCGCGTGGGCCCTGCACGGCCTCACGATGGCGCGCACCAACCGATGGCCGGAGGCCAGCGCCGCGTTCGGCGCGGCCTTCCGCCATATGAGCCCCGAGGAACGGTCCCCATTCCGGAATCTGGGGCAGATCATGCGCCGGGCCGACGAGATCCGGTTCACGCAGGTCGGCGCGACGGAGCGGGAGCACTTCGACTCGCTGTACTGGCAGGTGGCCCAGCCTCTGGCGCTCACCGAAACCAACGAGGTCCAGGCCGAGTTCTACGCCCGGATCGTGTACGCGCAGCATCGGTGGTCCGATCCCTGGCGCGGGTATCGGGGCGTCGAGACCGACATGGGCACCGTGTTCGTGCGTTACGGGCCCCCGGACCTCGCCACCTCCACGTCCTGGCTGTACGAGAAGGCCCGGTTCCTGTTCCACTTCTACCAGATGCCCGGTTTTTCCCGGGCGCACTTCTCCGGCGACTCCGAGTGGCAGTTCTCGCAGGCGCAGCAGGAAAGCCCGGCGCGCTTCGACAACGTCCCGATCATGCGGACCCTGGACACCATCCTGGTCCAGACCGCGCGCTTCCGGGGCCCGGGCGACACGCTCGCGATGCTGGTGGTAGGCGCCATCCCGCTCCGGCGGATGACCGATTCCGTGGCCGTGCGGGACCTCCCGCTGGTCACGGGCGCGCTGGTGACGGACGACGCCGGGCACGAGCTCACCCGCGACCGGCAGAACGGCAGGGTCACGGGCACCGAGGCGCGCGACCTGCAATACCGCAGCTTCCGGCTCCAGCTGGCCCCGGGCGACTACCTCCTGCGGGTCGAGGCCCATCTGCCCTCGATCGATCGGGGCGCCCGGGGCATGCAGCCCCTTCCGGTCGCGCCCATCGCGCGCCGGGGGTTGGCGCTGTCCGATCTGCTGGTCGCCCGGCGGGTGGAGCCCCGCGACTCGACGGCCACGCGGTGGGACGACTTCCTGATCGAGCCCAATGCCGGGCGGTTCGAGCCGGGAGAGCCGGTGGGCCTGCTGTGGGAGATCTACCAGCTGACGCCGGATTCGACCGGCGCCACGCGCTACGAGGTGGCCCTGTGGATCACGGTCGAGGCCATCGACCGGTCCACCGCCGGGTGGTTCGCGTCCCTGCTCGGCGGCCTCGGGGACCAGATGGGGCTGACCGCGGTGCACGACGATCGGGTGTCGCTCACCTACCGCCGGGAACATTCGGCGTCGCCCGCGGGCGCGCAGGCCGAGCACCTGATGGTGGAGCTGCGCGATGCCCCCAAGGGGCGCTACCTCCTGGAGGTCGTCGTCCAGGATCTCGTCACCGGCCAGACCGCCACCACCACGCGCACGTTCACCATCGGCACCGAGCCGGTGACGCGTTGATTCACCGCCTCCGCGTGTAGATTGCCCCCATGCTGAAGCCGTTTCCGGTCGCGTTGGCGCTGCTCGTCCTGGGCGGCGCGGTTCCCGCCGCGGCGCAGGACGCTCCCTGCGGCACCGCCGAAATCACGGCGCGCGACACCGCCGGCGCCATCGCGGCGTGCGAGCGCGTGGCCGCCGCCGACTCCGGTCAGGCCGAAGCCCGATACCGCGCCGGGCGCTGGTATCTGGCGCGGTTCCTCGCCGGGGAGGCGGTGGGCGATCGCGAGAAGGCATTTACGTTGTTCGACCAGGCTACGGCGCTCAGGCCCGACAGCGGCAAGTACTGGCTCGCCCTGGCCGAGGTGCACCGCACGTTCGGTGACGTGTTCCGCCGGATGCAGGTCGGTGGCCTGGTGGACCGGGCGGTTCGGACGGCGCGCGAGCACGGCAGCGGGGAGCTCGCCGAGATCGAGTTCCGGGCCGGCGTGATCGCGTGGGAGCGCTACGAGGAGCTGGCCCACCGATACCTGTTCGTGGGCCAGGCGATCGCGGTAGACCCGTATCAGCTGCTCAACCAATGGCGCGACGTGGAGACGTTCTTCCAGATCCAGGTGAAGCCGGATCCGGGCGATCCCGGCGGCGACGACCGCCGGGCGGCCGAGGAGCGGCTCCGCGCGGCCTTGGTGGCGCAGCCCCGCCACGTGGCCGCCGCCGGTCTCCTGACCGTCCTGCTGGGCGAGGAGCGACGGTGGGCCGAAGCCGCCACGGTCGGGCGGACCCTGGTGCGCGCCGCGCCGGACAGTGGGCGGGCCTGGGCGGTGCTGGGGGCGGCGCAGGCTCGCGAGGGACGGTGGAACGAGGCCCAGGCCGCCTTCGACACCGCCCTGGCCCGCATGAGCGCGACCGAGGCCGCGCCGTATCGGAACCTCGGGTTGATCCTCAAGGCGATGGACCAGGTGCGGTTCCAGTCCATGTCGCCGGCCCAGCGGGCCCAGCTCGACGCGGTGTATTGGGCCGTCTCCCAGCCGCTCTTCCTCAGCGCGGTCAATGAACCCAGGGTCGAGTTCTTCACCCGCCTCACCTACGTCATTCATCGCTGGAGCGATCCGTTCCGGGGCCAGCCGGGCTACGAGTCTGACCGGGGCGCCGTGTATTTGCGGTACGGCCCCCCGGACATCTGGGCCACGTTCGAACGCGGGCGGGTGAGCGGCCTGGACGCCGCGAGCGTGCTCGAGAACGAGCGCACCGCGATCGTGTGGGTGTACCAGGCGTCGCAGCTCCGATTCATGTTCTCGCTCACCCCCGGATTCGGCCGGACCACGTTCGCCGGCGACTTCCGATCCTTCTACGACGAGGCGCGCGGCCTCTTCCCGGTTCGATTCGACAACGTGCCCGCCGTGGCGGAGATGGACACGATCCTGGTCCAGTTCGCGCAGTTCCGGGGCGAGGGTGGGGAAAGCACCGAGCTGGGGATCTACAGCTTCATGCCCATCGGCCGCATGGTCCGCGGCGCCACCGTGCGCGAGCTGGAGCT
>Ga0214473_10009992_pt1 | contig 11189 bp, 14 predicted proteins | sample RVTome_7_FD_203509 | JGI IMG/M metagenome (GOLD analysis project Ga0214473, IMG submission 203509) | Soil microbial communities from uranium-contaminated site in the Upper Colorado River Basin, Wyoming, United States - RVT98D197 | ecosystem: Environmental > Terrestrial > Soil > Contaminated >...
AAAGCCCTCTGGGCCTCCAGATCAAGACCACCATCATGAACCCGTACATAAATATCCTCTCAAAGAAGGGAAAATAGAGAATCCCGAAGGCCTCCAATTGGCCTAAGATGAGGGCGCTGATATAGGCCCCTTTGATATTTCCCAGTCCTCCGATGACCACCACCGCAAAGGCATTCATAATATAATGATGGCCCATCTCAAGACTGATGTTGATGAAGGGACCATGAAAAACACCCATCAATCCGGCTAGAGAGGATCCGAGAGCGAAAATGGCTGTATATAATCTCGGGACATTGATTCCAAGCCCATTGGCCAATTCCCGGTCTGAAGAAGCAGCCACCACCTTCTTTCCATATCTTGTCTTGTTCAAGAAGAACCAGAGGCAGATGAAGACAACTGCTCCGACCCCGGAATAAAAAAGATTGTAAATCGGATATCCTCCCCCCATGATCTGCACCACACCCCTCAGGACCTTCGCCTCCTGAACCGTAACCCAGTGCACACCCCAGGCCAAACGGACGAGATCCTCGATAACCAGGATAAGACCAAAAGTAAGAAGGAGTTGGAAGTTCACATTGATCCGATAGGTATAGCGAAGGAGGAATCGCTCTATGATCAACCCTAAGCCTGCTAAGGCCATGGGGGTGATGAGGATCGAAAGCCAGAAGTTGCCGGTCCAAGTGATGATCTGATAGGAGAGGTAGGCCCCGATCATGAATAAAGCCCCCTGGGAGAGATTGAGGATACCCAGGACGCCAAAAATGAGACTCAACCCTGATGCGATGAGAAAATAGCAGGAGGAGCTGGCGAGACCATTAAGAAAAAAATGGACGAAAACACGGGGTTCCAAGAATCCTCTAACTGTGAATCAATTCCTTAAATAGATTACCCGTTGCCGCTGGTTACGAACCCGTGAAAACTGTGAGAGTTTTGGGGCAAAGGTTAGGAGGCCAGTTTGGTTTAGAGTCAGATGGTTAGGTTTAAAGACTAATGACTTAACCCATTAACAAAACCGGCATCTTTGCCCTAACCATTTGAACCCAAGCCGCTTATCTTCTAAGCAATTGAAATGATTCTCTCCCATCAGACGGCAAGGTATTTTCCGATTATTTCTTTATCTTCCTTCAATTCCTCTATGGTCCCCTGATGATGGATTCTGCCTTTATCGATAATGTATCCTCTTTGAGCGATATTCATTGCAAATCTCATGTTCTGCTCGGCCAGAACCACTGAGATCCCGGCGGTAATGATACTCTTGACCAATTCTTCAATCGCTTTCACGATCAGCGGGGCCAGCCCCTCTGAAGGTTCGTCAAGGAGCAATAACTTTGGATTGGTCATCAGCGGCCTGGCCACGGCAAGAATCTGCTGTTCCCCGCCGCTTAAATGCCTTCCCTTCCTTGTCCTTAATTTTTCTAAGATTGGAAAAGTGCAGAAAATCTTATCGACTGTCCATCCCCCCTCTTTCTTACGTTCGATCACCTCCAAATTATCCTGAACGCTCAAGGTCGGAAAGATCCTTCGATCCTGCGGAACATATCCAATCCCCATTCGGCAGATCTCATAAGGAGGCATTTTTGATAAATCCACCCCCTCAAATTTGATGTAACCTCTTCGGGGTGGGGTAAACCCCATGATCGACCTCAGGGTTGTTGATTTGCCTGCCCCATTTCGGCCAAGCAAACAGATGACTTCCCCTTTCTGGAGGTCCATTGAAATTCCTTGAAGGATATGGCTTCTCCCATAGTAAGTATGGATGTCATTTACTTCGAGCATATTACTCTCCCAAATAGGCTTCTCTCACCTTACCATTTTTCCGTATCTCGTCAGGGTTTCCATCGGCGATGACCACTCCCTGGGCCATCACGACAATTCTCTCGGAGACGGAGAAAACCACATTCATATCATGTTCCACCAGGAGAATTGTCACTTTCTGTTTTTCCGAGAGCGTCCGGATAAACTGAACCATCCGATCAGTCTCTTCAGGTCCCATCCCCCCTGTGGGTTCGTCCAGGAGAAGGAGGATTGGATCAATCGCCAAGGCGATGCCAACCTCCACCAGACGTTGGTCCCCATGAGATAAAGAACCGCAGAGGGAATCCTTTTTGTCCGTGAGGCCGATGATCTCAAGAATTCTCTCGGTCTCCTCATCGGCCGGACTTCGGTTTCTACTAAAAGTAAATATCTTAGAAGTTTCCTTCCTCTTAGCGAGGACGGAGACTTTGATATTCTCATAGACTGTCAATTCCGGAAAGAGATTGGTAATCTGAAAAATTCGGCTCAGCTTCAACCTTGCAATCTGAAAAGGAGTGAGCCCGGTGATGTCTTTCCCATTAAACATGACGGTTCCTGAGCTTGGAGACAATCTCCCCGTCACCAGATTGAACAGGGTGGTCTTCCCAGCTCCATTTGGGCCGATAATGGAAGTGAACTGCCCCTCAAGAAAATCTAAGTTTACCCCAGCCACAGCAGCCAGTTTGCCAAAGTTTTTCACCAACCCTCGAATCTCTAAAACGTTCATCCCCTAACCCCCACTATTCTGCCTCTCAATTTATCAAGAAGAAATCCAACAATTCCTCCCGGAAGGAAAAGAACGAAGCCGATCAGAATGGCCCCCAGGTAAATCATCCACAACTCTGTATATCCTGAGATGATCTCCTTGAGGTACATGAAAATGACCGATCCCACAGCAGGGGCAAGAAAGATCTTTGTTCCCCCTAACAAACTCATGAAGACCGGTTCCGCCGATTTCGTCCAGAAGGCGATGCTTGGAGTAATGGATTTCAAAAATGGACCGAATAAAGCTCCTGCTAATCCGCAGAAGAATCCCGAGATCACAAAGGAGATGAGGCGATATCGCCTTACATTAATTCCCACAAACTGGATACGCTCTGAGTTTTCCCGAACTGCCCTCAAGGCTAATCCAAAGTTAGAATTAACGATGACCCAGAGGACATAAAGGGCGACGGCCACCAAGACGAAAGTGAAATAGTAATACGAATTAATAGAGGAAAGGTCCACTTCGAAGAGGAGGAAATTAAGGTTAGGTCGAGGGATATTGACAAGACCATCTGCTCCCCCGGTGAGCCGATCCCACTTCCAGATGATGGTATGGACCATCATGCCAAAGGCCAGGGTGAGCATGGCGAAATAGATCTCGTCCAGACGAACACAGAAATATCCGATGATCCAAGCGGCAATGGTGGCTGCGACGACCCCGGCAACGAAAGCCAAAGGTATGGAAGGAGTGATATGGAGTAATACGAGCCCGGCGACATAGGACCCGATGCTGAAGAAGGCAGCGTGTCCAAAGGAGAGAAGCCCCGTATACCCGAAAAGGAGATTGAAGCTGATGGCGAAGAGGACCATAATAAGCATCTCGGTCAGAAAGACCATGAGGAAACTGGATAGAAAAAGTGGTGTTAAAATTAACAAGATGATAAGAGCAACGAGCCATAAGTATTTGTAACGCATCTCTTAACCTACCTCCTCGCCCAGAAGCCCTTTCGGCCGGATGAGTAAGATGATAGCCATGAAGACATACATGAAGGCCATCTCAAACCTTGGGATATATAGGGTCCCAAAAGAGTTGAGTTGACCCAACAACAGGGATCCGATGAGGGCACCAGGAATGCTGCCCAATCCACCGATCACCACAATAGCAAAAGCCTCGATAATCGTATGGACATCCATCTCCAACATGATCGAACGAAGGGGAGCTGCCAGGACCCCTGACAGTCCAGCGAGCCAAGCCCCAATGCCGAAGACAACCGTATATAACGAGGGGACATTGATCCCCAAACCGTTGGCCACCTCCCGGTCTGATGAAGAGGCTCGGATCATCTTTCCAAACCGGGTCTTAGTTAAAAGGACCCAGATGAAAATGCCCACGAGGATGCCCATGATGATGACAAAGATATTATACCTTGGATAACTAATCCCTAAGATATTCATCGTCCCACTCAGGACTTGAGGCTCAGTAGCCGTCCGAAAGGCCACTCCCCAAAAGATTCTCACAATATCTGCGATGAGGAGCATTAGACCAAAGGTCAGCAAGAGTTGAAAGGGGATGGGAAGCCCATAGACAGGTCGAATGAAAATCCTTTCTATGAGGATCCCTGCCACAGCACATATGAAAGGTGCGATGATGAGGGCATACCAAAAATTCCCAAACCAGTGAGTCAACTGAAAGGTAAAAAAGGCTCCCAGCATAAAAAGGGACCCATGAGCGAGATTTAAAATCCTCAACACACCATAGATCAGGGTTAAACCTGAGGCGATGATAAAAAAGGTCATCGCACTGGTCAAGCCATTAAGAAAAAAAGCAAAGAAGGTTGAAAAAGTCATTGTTCTTATCCTCACAAATGAATGGTCAAAAAGAGGAGGCTCCGTCAAAGCATGCTTGCTTCAGCAGAACCTCCTCTCCTACATTCATACATGGTTCGATCTAAGAATTTTCTCCTCATTCTGAGGCTGGATCGGTGTTTGCTTCAAATCTTAACCTGAACCTCAACCTTAACCTTGTGTTATTAGCCCTTGATCACATATTTCATCCACGGAGGTGGTGTTTTCTTCGCTCGCCTTTCGAGGACATCCGCAACCGGTTCGATGATATCTTTCCCGGGAGCATCCACAATATCTCCTAGGTTCATGGCGATTCCAATCTTATCAGGAGCCTTGACAGTCTTCCCATAAGGAACTTCAGCAAAAGCGGAGTGATCTTCCTTCCGCATCTTTCTTGTGTAGCCTGGAGTATCAAATTCCATCGTCTCCATCGCCTCGATCACCGCATTTGAATCGATGCTCTTCGCCTTCTCTATCGCCTTCTTATAAAGATACATCACCCCGTAAGCATCGTGGGCCACGTTATGAGGGTATTCCCCATACATGTTCATAAATTTCTCTACCCATTTCTTGTTCTTATCCGTATTCGGATGATCGAACCAATACCCATGGGCTGCGCCCCAGATTCCCTCCGGAACCTCAGACTCTGTCCCGCCCTTCGTGGAGAGGGCGTAAAAGCCATCTACGGCTAAGCCGCCCTCGGTGATCACGGCCCCCACCTTTTCGAAGAAACCATAACGTTTTGCCTGCTTAAGGAAGGTAACGAAATCTCCGCCCCAAAGGGGTGTGTAGACGGCATCCGGTTTGGCTTCAATGACTTTTAAAATATAGCTCGTGAAATCTCCGGCGCCAAATTTAGGCCATGCCTGGATGCTCATCACCTCTACATCAGGTTTTCTTTTTATAAGATGGTGAACGAATGCTCCCCATGCATCCCATCCAAAACTGTAGTCAGGTCCGATCACTGTCCACTTCTTATGGGGCATTTTAGCAGCGATGACTGCCGCCGCAGCTCCGGATTGGTAGACGTTTGCGCGGGGTCTGAAGACATACTTATTGAAGGCTTCGGTGGTGATTGCGGGAGATGAGGCGCAGGGGATGAGGAGCATCCGTTTCAATTCAGGAAGGATAGGGACAGCGGATAAGGCCACACCGCTGTGGTTGAACCCATGGAGAAAATCTGCTCCCCAATCGAGGACAAGTCTTCTGGTTTTTCTTACTCCAAATTCAGGGTTACAAGCATCGTCTTCAAACCTACATTCAACGGGCCTCTTCAGGATACCACCTGCTTGATTGATCTCCACGGCAGCCATCATTGCCCCTTGTTGACCTGCTTTTCCCCATGCCGCCACTACGCCTGAAAGGGAATAGATACCACCAAATTTAATTGGCTTAGCTGCAGCTAAAGCTACGCTCGGCCCTCGTGTTAAACCTTGCAATAGAGGGGCCCCAACGAATCCAGCTCCTACTGCGCCAGCACCCTTTAAAAATTGACGACGGGATACTTTTTTTGACATATCACCCCACCCCTTTCATTAGTGTTGTAGATTAGATCTGGATAAAAAGATAAAGTCCCTTCCAAAACACACGTTCTGGAGGTTCTGCCCTCCTATGAGCAGAACCTCCTCTCCTACATTAGCCTTTGATCACATACTTCATCCATGAAGCCGGTGTTTTCTTCGCTCGTCTCTCCAGGACGTCTTCAATCGGCTCGATGATATTGGCATCAACGATTTCCGTGAGGTTCATAGCAATACCTGTTAAATCCGGAGCTTTGATCGTCTTTCCATAAGGCACATCCGTAAAGGCGGAATGGTCCTCTTTCCGGAATTTTCTCTTGTATCCTGGGGTATCAAACTCCATCGTTTCCATCGCCTCAATGACCGCATCCGTCTCTGTGGTCTTTGCTTTTTCAATGGCTTTCTTGTAAGTATACATGATTCCATAGGCATCATGGGCCACGATATGAGGATATTCCCCGTACATGCTGACGAATTTCTCCACCCATTTCTTGTTCCGTTCTGTCTTCGGATGTTCAAACCAATAACCATGGGCTGCGGTCCAGAGGCCCTCGGGGATTTCTGATTCGGTTCCGCCCTTTGTGGAGAGGGCGTAAAAGGCATCCATGGCCAGACCTGCTTCAGTTACGAGAGTCCCTATCTTTTCGAAAAAGCCATAACGTTTGGCCTGCTTCAGGAAGGTGATGAAGTCTCCACCCCAAAGAGAAGAGTAAACTGCATCTGGTTTAGCCTCCATGACTTTCACGATATAGCTGGTGTAATCGCCCGCAGCAAATTTAGGCCATGCCTGAGTACTCATCACCTCCACATCAGGCTTCCTTTTCATCAGATTTCCGATGAATCCTCCCCAGGAATCCCACCCATAACTGTAGTCAGGTCCGATCACCGTCCACTTCTTATAGGGCATCTTGGCCGCGATGACCGATGCAGCCGCTCCGGATTGGTAGCAGTTGGCATGGGGCCTGAAGACATACTTATTGAAGGCTTCGGTCGTGATCTGAGTGGCTGCGGCGCAGGGGATGAGAAGCATCCGTTTCAATTCTGGCAAGGTGGGAACAGCGGCCAAGGCCACACCACTGTGGTTAAATCCGTGGAGAAAATCTGCTCCCCACTCGAGGACCAGTCTCCTGGCTTTTCTCACGCCCACTTCAGGGTTGCATGCGTCATCTTCAAACTTCACTTCAATCTTTCTCTTAAGGATACCGCCCGCCTCGTTGATTTCCATGGCAGCCATCATCGCCCCTTGTTGGGCAGCCTTTCCCCATGCTGCCACAACGCCTGAAAGAGAATAGATACCACCAAATTTAATTGGCTTAGCTGCAGCTAAAGCTACGCTCGGCCCCCTTGTTAACCCCTGCAGTAGAGGACCCCCAATGATCCCAGCTCCCACCAAGCCGGCATCCTTCAGGAATTTTCGTCGGGATACTTTTTTTGCCATAAAATACCTCCTTTTTGTTAAACCAACATGAATAAGAAATAAAATTGCTTCCCTAACTCAACTTTCGTTCCCCACCTCCTTTAATTTTTCGGAATTTTGTACACATCATATCAAAACATTAATTTTTGTCAATTTCTTTCTTTATAGGTAAAAAATTTGAACCATAGCATCAGCAAATTCAAATTGATTGAAGTACTCGTCGGAATGGTTCAGCATGATCTTACCCAAATGCTGCTCCTCTTCGTTTAAACCCTGCAACTCACTATTTTGAGCCTTCTTCCAGATTTCATGGAAATGCTTTCGATTTATCACTCGAAGCATTCCAAATACAGAATCATCCATTTCTTTCCTCAATATGCCCCCGATTAAAACACTTGACTTAAAAATTAAGTCAGGCCTCCCGGTCTCGATTTTGAGCTTTGCCTGCCCGCCGGAGCTTCAGCATAGGCGGGAGCTTTCAGCTTTGAGCTTTATGCCATGCGCCATGCTCTTTGCGATCTTTTGTTAGGAGGACCAACTTTTTTATGGATGACACCTATGGCGATTCTGCACCAAGGTGTATTGTTTAGGTTTTTCCCCGAGATTGTTCTTTCGCCATTTGGGCCAATGTGGCGATAATCTCTTCTGGGTCCAAGCGCTTTGTGTAATCAGGCTCGACGGACGCCATGCAGATTTTTCGGTCCGTGTCGATGACATACGTCGCAGGGATGGGCAGCTCAAACATATCGTCACCGTTGGCAGCAGATAGGTTGATCCCAAACCCCGCGTAGATCGGCCTTAAATCCTCCGGAAGCTGAAACACGATCCCAAATTGATGCGCAACGCGGTTCCCCACATCGCTAAGAACTTCAAAGGTCAGGCTGTTTTTCTCTGCTGTGGACAACGAATTATCCGGCGTCTCTGGTGAAACCGCGACAAGCGTGGCACCGAGTTCCTTCATACGGGGCAGTGCGAGCTGCAAAGACCGCAGCTCCAGATTACAGTAGGGTCACCAACCACCTCTGTAGAAGCTGAGCACCACCGGGCCATGACGCAAAACTTCCTCCAGAGCGACCGGCTTCCCCAACACGTTTGGGAGCACGAAGGCAGGTGCGGTATCGCCGACCTTGAGACATGAATCCAGTATGCCCGATTGCCTAAGATCCCGTGTGGCGCGATCCATGATCGCGAGTTTGTCTGGAGGAATCCGTTTTCTTGACGCCTCGCGTCTCTCTTCCAGCTCTTGGGTAAGTGACATCCTGGTCTCCTTTCTTCCTGATTTCGCGACAAATACCTGCTGAAGCCACTACGAAAAGTTCAGGCTACCGCTCAACCCAGAACATTAAAAAATTTTGCTTCCAAAATTCAGTCAGAGGGTTTGGGGTTCTTGACTTCAAAATGAAGTCAGACATTACTATCTTACTTTGAATCTATACGCCTCACGCTATGTTCTTGGCGCTATGCTTCAGGGCAGGACCAGCTTTTTTATGGATGACCCCAGATACCACAGATACCAACTTTCGTTTTCTATTTCCGCTTTTTGTGAACAGCGTAGACGCGACACCCGAGCCCTTTCTACTATTGAGGGCCTAGCCTCCAGAAAGGACGTATCTTGGCAATTTCCGATACTGCAGACAGCCACTTACCAAAATGTACCTGACTGTGTGAAACGTAATCTAAGTCTAGCCGCTTTTGGAAAAAATTTCCTGTGAAGAGCTTGACCAGGTCTTCAAGTGGAAAGATGCCTTCTTCAGTTGCAGGATCGTAGCGCGCCCAGTTTCGAATGTGCTCTTCCGACCGGAAGAGGTTCATGGTGCTTCATGCATATGGAAATCGCTGCATCCATTTTGAGAATGGAACAGCAACATAGCCCATGATTCCCCCGGGTTTGGTTTTTAATACAACTCCGTCCTGCATTTCTACGTGAACAGGTGAACCGCAATCCAGGCATGGTGCGTCAATCTGCACCAACTTACCTGGAAAAAGCCAGCAAACTGCCAGCGACTCAAAACCTCACTGACCGAACCACTTTTGCTCGCCATCGACTGTGATCCGATACTGGGTTGGAAGGTTGCTGAACGGTGCAAAACTGCTTATATAGTCAGTATCAGGAAATAACCAGACAGCTGGGACCGCAGACATCAGGTCGTGAAGACACTTTCGAGCATCCTCAACTGGGATCCCGAGTTCCGCAGCAATCTCCGTATAGTGCGGGGCCCGACCTGTTTTAACCATCCGTTTAATGATGACGTTGTATGCTTTATCCAAAAGACTTGCTGAGCTCATACGCGCTTGCCTCCTTTCTTAGGTAGTGGCAGAAGAACTTGACTTCAAAATGAAGTCAGAAATCCAAAAAAACGCTGATTTAAAACTTGGCGAAATTTTTCTCTTTCCAGATCGTCGCCATGCTCCATGCGCTATGCCCTTTGCGATCTTTTGTTAAGAGGGCCAACTTTTTTATGGATGATACCTTTTTCTTGGGAAATGGGACGTCCCTATTTTCGCTTCTTACGAGGGACCGTATACTCAACCTGAGGTTCCCGAACCTCTATCTGATCCGCAGAAATACGAACCACTTTCCCATTGCGCCAGATGGCAATCGGAACTCCGTTGCGTCGATGTTCGGCGATCGCTTCGGCCACAGCCTTCCGAAGTGCTTCTTCGGCTCGGTATGCAAGCGGAGGAGGCGTTCTTTTCCCCTTTTTCATTGGTTCCCCTTGTATTTTAATAAAATGTTAAAGAGATCTGGATCAAGTATTTCGATCTTTCCTGATTCCTCAAAAGCAGTCATTTTAGGGACATCCCCTGAATTATCAAAGATTGCCCATGAATCTGCTAAAGGCTTATAGACACTGAGAAATTTTGCAGGCTTCTACCAAAACGGCGGCGAACGATAGCCTCTGGGATAGCATGTCCTCCATTTCGCACCCTTAGCTTAATGCGTTCAAGTGCTAACTCCACATGGGTAATCCAAAGAAAAAATATATGGACGAGATATCCCCCTTTTTTCATGCCCTGCAGAAGTTTCACATAGGTCTTTCCCGAGAGGGTGGTTTCAAACCCAAAATCCACGCCGCGCTCAGCTAAGGAATGAATTTGTTTCAGCATGAGTCTCCCCGCATGGATGGCAGCTCTCTCTGGGGCGAATGGTGACAAACCACCCGCAATGAAATCTGCGTTTACAAATTCCAGGCATTCTACGTATTGGGGAAGAAACTTACGGGCAAAGGTCGTCTTTCCAGCACCATTAGGACCCGCAATGATGTAGAGGTTTGGTCTTGCGTTTTTATTCTTCAAATGATTCCCTCATTCAACAACCTGTCTTCCTTTGAGCTTTCAGTTCTGAGCTTTCAGCTTTCAAGTTTTATCTTTGAGCTTTTAACTATGCTCCATGCGGTGTTTGCTTTGGGCTGGGCCAACTTTTTTATGGATGACACCTGCTCTCTATACTAAATGCATGTTTGCCAGCCTGACCCCGAAGACGTTTACAGTGTTAGAGATTTTCATTAATTTCCTGATCCGAAAAGCCCATTGCCTTTAGCCTTTTTCTTAGGAATTTGTTTTTTTCTTCTTTGGCCCTTCGGGCTCGCCCCATTTCTGCTATTGTTTCTAACGAAGTAACGAAGCAACCTGGTTTTTGAGCATACAAGGATAAAACAGTTAACCCTATCCCGAAAGCAACGCCCACCAAAAATGTTTTAAGAACAGGTGACTTCATTTCTGCCCCCTCCCCTATTCTTGTTAGGTTCCCGATGATACACGGAGTCTGTCTTTGGATGACATTGCTCTTTCACCAGGAATAAAAGCGATTTCTATGTGCGCACCCAAAGCACCCGCAAGGCGTGCAAGTACTCCCACGCTTGGAAGGTAGGGTGTATTTAGGTTCTCAATGCGCGAAATAACTGCCT
>Ga0214473_10009993_pt1 | contig 11189 bp, 7 predicted proteins | sample RVTome_7_FD_203509 | JGI IMG/M metagenome (GOLD analysis project Ga0214473, IMG submission 203509) | Soil microbial communities from uranium-contaminated site in the Upper Colorado River Basin, Wyoming, United States - RVT98D197 | ecosystem: Environmental > Terrestrial > Soil > Contaminated >...
GGAGGCGCTGGCGGTCTGGCCTCGTCCCCGAAGAACCCCGCATCGCACAGCACGATGGCGTGGACCTCTCCGAGGTGCGGACGCCTCCTTCGCGGCCCGTCGGCCAGGGCTTCGCGCACTCGGCGCTCCGCCATGACGGGAGACACCCCGCGCTCCACCGTGAAGTGGAGCCGAGGGCCGTGCACGGGGCCGCCGGGCGCGTCGAAGAGCATCTGACGGTCCTCGATGCGTATGCCGGCGCTCTCGGGATCACGAGCCAGGGGCGAACCGTGAAGCAAGACGAACGGTGAGTAATCCACGGGATGCTCGCGCAGGAAAGCGATCTCGTCCTCGAGCTCCTCGGGCTCCGTCGTTGGCAGGCCGACGATGAACGAGAGCTGTGGCACGATCCCGACGCTGGCGCAGTCTGCGACGAGTCGTTCGACCGTGGCGCGATCGATCCCCTTGTCGATCAGATCGAGCAGGCGCTGCGTCCAGGCTTCGATCCCCACGTAGATCCACCGAAGACCGGCCCGGTGCGCGCGCTCGAGTTGCTCGCGGTCGAGCTGGCGCTCGACCCGGATTCCTTCCGCGCCCCAGCGAAGGTCGAGGCCGCGCTCGAGGAGCTCGTCGGTCACTGCGCGCAAAGTGCGCGGGGCGATGGCTTCGTCGACGAAGAGGAAGTGCCGCACGCCGTGCCGCCGGTTCTGGAGCTGCATCTCGTCGACCACGCGCTCCGCCGAGCGCAGGCGAACGCCGGGCGCGAAGGGCAGCGTGTGGCTGCAGAAGGTGCACTTGCCCCAGTAGCAGCCGCGGCAGGTCGCGATGGGCAGGACGGGCGCTGGCGTGAGGTAGTCGGTGAGCGGGAAGTCCCCGAAGTCGGCGAAGGCAAGGCGCGCGAAGTCCGGGGGCTCCGGGGGGCCGCTCGGAGATGGCTCGCCGTCGCCGGCACGGAATGCGAGGCCGGCGATGGTGCGCCAGGCCGCATCGTCGCCGGGGCGAGCGCCGCCGTGCCAGAGGGCGACGAAGTCGCCGAGCGAGCGCTCCGCCTCGCCACGGAAGACGAAGTCCAGCCACGGGAAGGCCCGGAGCAGCTCGTCGGCGTCGACGTGGCTCATGAGCGCGCCGCCGAGGAGCACCGGGATGCCGAGCCGTTCTTTCGCGGCCCGCCCGAGGGCGAGGGAGTAGAGGAGGTTCCGCTCCGCGAGGACGGACAGCCCCAACACGTCGGCCCCGGCGTCATGGATCTGTTCGAGATCGGGACCGAAGATCCCATTGACGAGCCTCTCGTCGAGCTCATTGCGCCGCTCGATCCACGGGCCGAGGCACGTCCCGAGATGACCGCGCAGCACACCGTAGAGTCCGTCGAAGAGGACTGCGGCTTCCATGTACGCGTCCGTCTCGGCGCGTGTGGCGGGCAACGTCGTCAGCGCCTCCCACATCCTTCGCCCCTGGCCATCCTCGACGAGCAGGTTCGGGCAGACCTGGCCGAGCAGATGTCTGGGGTGCTCGTCGCACAGGTGCGAAGGGTCGCCGAGCAGCCACCGGCGGAAGAACGCCAGGTTGAAGTCCACGAGCCGCACTTCGGCTTCGGGGCATGCGTCGGCGAGGGATCCCTTCAGACAGGCGAGCCCGTACGGCGGCGAGGTCGGGGGGTGGAACGGCGCGAAGCCGAGGAGCAGCTTCACGGAGGGCCGCCTGCGGGTCTCATCCCTTGTCGTCGAGCACGTCCCGGCACCACGACCACGCTGCGACGGCGGCGGGCAGTCCGACCGTCGATGCCGAGAGTGCCACAACCTGGTTCACGTCCATCTGGGTGATTCCGAGCGCCGCGCCCTTGCGGACGCTGGCGTGAACGGCTCCCTCGCGGCCGGCGCCGATGGCCACGGCCAGCTTGACCAGCCGCGCGGTTCGGGCGTCGAGGGGTCCCTCCTCGCCCGCGCGGGTCATGAAGTCCCAGGCCCGGCCCAGGTCAGGGAACTTCTGGATGAACTCGGTGTGAATGGGCGGGGCGGAGCTCTTGTCGTCGTTCATGCTTCCTCCTTCGTGGACCGGTGCTCATGGGCCCCCCGATCCGGCCATTCGATAGCATCGCGCACACAGTCCCAGCGCGGGAGTCAGCGCCTCCGCGTCGCACGACCGACACGCCACGTGGCGCGGGCTTGCCAGCCGCACCTGACCGCGCCCCCACGCGCCGAAGTCGACCTCGGGCTCGAGCCGGAGCGCCCCCTCCGGGCACGCCGGCACGCACACGCCGCAGGCCGTGCAGCGCTCCGGAGTCATCCAGAGTCCCGCGCGGTCGCCCTGCCGGGCATGGGACAACGCTTCCGCCGGGCACGCGGAGGCGCACACGGGGCACGGCACGCACCCGTCCCCGACGGTCTCGGGGCGCATAGCGAAGGGCGACCCGACTGCGCGCGCGGCATCGATGTCCAGGTGGGCCATCAGGGAGGCGAGCAGATCGCGCAGCCAGGGTGTGCTGGGGGAGGCGTCGCGCTCCTGCTCGTCGTCCTGCTCGGCGCCGTCGAGGCGATCCACGAGCGCTGCTCCGAGGTGCGTGGCCACGCTCCGACCGCGCCGCATCGCCGACAGGAACAGGCCCCGTCGAGACACGCCACCGTCCGACACCGGATCCGTTTCCTTCGCGTGCGGTCCCGCGCGGGGCGCACTCCGCCGCTCCGGCGGTCCGAGCCCGAGACGTTCAGCGACCCTCGCCGCCATCTCCAGGTGTGCCTCGATGCGAGGTTCGGCGCTCGATAGCCTGCATTCCGGGCAGTGCCCGCTCCTGAGCTCGACGCGGTTCGCGCCGAGCAGGAGCGGCATCACCATGCCCTCCCAGCCCATCTCCGCGAGGCAACCGATCCGGGCCGCTCCCCCGTCGCCTCGCGCAAGACCGCACGCGACGGCGTGGGGCTCCCGCGGAACGAGCCCTCGCCAGCCATCGAGGGTGTCCCGCCTGGCCGCGAGGCTCGGGCTGAGGGCGCCCGCGGGGCACGCCGGGATACATAGCCCGCACCGGTCGCAGAGGTCCGGATCGACCGCGAGAGGATCGAGCCGGATCGCACCGTGGGGGCACGCGTGAGCGCAGGCGTCGCAGCGCGACCGCCCCGCGCGCACGGCACACTGTCGGGTGCACAGAGCGGGCCTGACCGAGAGGCGCTCGAGCTCCTGCACGGCCGCCTCGACGACCTCGCGAAGCACGCTAGGTTCCGTGTCGAGGGAGGTGCTTGGCCTCGACCTTCACGTACGTCTCCAGCATTCCCATCACGTCCGGATAGTAGGGAAGCTCGTGGGTCTGGTCGAGCCGGAGCCGGAGCTTCGACAGCCATCCGTCGAAGTGCCGGTCGAGGAACGATGCTTGCGCGGTCCGCAGCTCATTCACCCGTTCCGGGTGCCCATCGGCCCAGGCCTGCGATTCCTCGCGACACAGGGCCGCCATGAACTCGAGCATGCACCCGATGTGGTCGGCCTCGACTTGGTCACCCGGGCTCACGGCGTAGCCGGCGTGGGCATAGGCTGCCGTGACCTCCGTCCATGGCTTGGTCCGTAGCCGCCCAAACGTCCAGCTATCGTCCTCGAAGGCCGCCGCCTCGTACACGGACTGAACCGGGGTGAGGTAGCGTCCCGTCGGTACCCTCAAGAGAGCCTGGTACTCGGCCTCGAGCGCCTCGATGACGCTGTCGGTCTCCTCGAGGAACCGCACGATGCGCTCCCCGCGGGCCTCGTCGACGCCCAGTCCTACGGCGCCCCAGCGTGCGGCGAGCGCCTCGAGCGGCTGGTCGTCGCGGATGGGGGGCAAGAGCCATTGCTCGCCGAGGAACGCGTACACGTCGCCGCGTGCCGCGGCGAGTCGGGCGGGTTCGAGTGCTGGTGACCTGGGGTCGGGATCTACCATGGGGAAAGGGAGGTCCCGGGGGCGATTGGCCCCGGGACACTTCGCATCGTGCTCCAAGCTACGGGGCGCTGTCGATGAACTTCACGGATGCGTTCGTCAACGAGATACGTGGGTGACCGGCGGGCGCGGTCCCGCCCCACGTGTCGTCGGTCACCGCGGTGATGGCACCGCCGACGCACGTGCGGGCGCAAGCGGGGCCCAGGGACGCGTCCGCGCGGGAGACGCAGTACGTGCACTTCTCGACTTTCTCCGTGGCTGCGTTGAATTGCGGAGCACCGTTCGGGCACGCCGCCATGCAGTACTTGCAGCCGATGCAGGCGGCGTCGTCGATGAGGACGATGCCGTCCGACGCCCGTTTTGTGATGCAGCCCACGGGGCACGCCGCCACGCACGCCGGATCAGCGCAGTGGTAGCAGCCCATCGAGAAGAAGCTGACCGACGGGGTCGGGTAGGCCCCTGCCTCCTTCTCGATGACCCACCGATAGTTCAGCTCCGTCGGGGTGTTGTTCTCCATCTTGCAGGAGACGACACACGCGCGGCAGCCGACGCACTTGCCGAGATCGAGAATCCAACCAACCTGTGCCATTTTCCAGACCTCGCTTCCTTAGGCGGAGACCCGCTCGACCTTGACCATGGTGTCGTAGAACGACGAGGAGCCGCCGATGGGGTCCTGCAGCGTGACGTTCGGCAGATGTGGGTCGGTCCGCATGATCGGGTTGCTGTTGAGCCCCCGGCCGCGGCGCGCGTCCCAGGTGGTGAGCGTCCCGTTGAGCCGGTACGGGCGGGCGTTGATCTCCCAGCGGCCGCGGCTATGGGAGATGGCGATGACGCCTGGCCGGATCCGCTCGGTGAGCTTCACGCGACCGCGGACGCCCACGGAGTTGCTGGCCGAGCTGACCTTGACGAAGTCCCCGTCGCACAGGCCGAGCCCGCGCCCGTCGCCGAAGTTCATCTCGACGAAGTTCTCGGGCTCGAGGACCGTGAGCGAGGGCAGCGAGTCGGTCCGCCCCTGCGAGTGGTACATGGGCTTGTAGGTGACGACCTTGAACGGGAAGTCCGGCCCGTCGTCCACGACGTTCCCCTTCGAGTCTCGCACCGGTTCCACCGCCGGCAGCGTGTCGTAGTAGCCCTGGGAGAACGGGTCCACGTAGCGCCCCCCGGAGGCTCCCATGTACTCGAAGAAGAAGTGCAATGCCTTGCCCTTGCTCCCCGAAGCCTTGATCTTGTCCTTGACGTAGTCGCCGGTGTACTCGCCGCTCCGATCGGCGGGGGTGTTCGCGAACCAGCCTCCCCGCTCGACGACGGCCTTGGCGAACGCGTTCACCGCAGCACCGTCGGACACGGCCACGCCCGTCTCCATGGCGAAGTTGACGAGCATGTTCCAGTACCAGTCGAAGGACGTCTTGAGCGCGTTGCGCGCCGAAGGCGAGACGCCGGCGGCCGTCATGGCGGACGTGGAGGCGTAGTACGCGTTGTCACCGAAGCCGGCGAAGTTGTTGAGCGACCCGCCGGCGACCCGTCGCATCAGCTCGAGGAAGATGTCCTCGGCCGTGAACGGCCCGGTCTCCGTCGCCCAGTTGATCGTGTAGTTCCAGTTGTGGAGGTCGTTCATGGCGACCGACTCCCAGTAGGTCCGGCCGTTGGTCCCGACCTTCGTGGCGTAGTAGCCGACCACGGGGCTCCGGAAGGGAGACATCTTCGCCATGTTGTTCGGTGCCGTGTGGGGCGTGGACCACCGCTCGAAGTAGCTCCCGTCCGGCAGGATGTAGTCCGCCAGCGACGCCATCTCGCTCATCTCGATGTCGAAGGAGATGTGTACCGGCAGCTTCGACTCGTCGGTGAGGACGCGATATGCCGCCGCCCTGCCCGCTGGCGTCGAGTACGGGAGGTTGTTCCACAACGAGATCAGCACCTCGGTCGGGTAGGGGTACCCGTCCTCGATGCTGGGGACGATCTCCTGGTAGTTGCCGTTCAGGGCGAAGGGGAACCACTGGCGCCGGGTCGGGGCGGACATGCTCTCGCCGAGGGCCGCGGCCAGCGCAGGGCTGAAGTGCGTCTTGACCCGCGTGATCTGCGGTCCGGACGCCGCGCGAGGGCCCGTGCCGAAGGCCGATCCGAGATTCATCTGGCCCGCATCGCCGTGATCGCCCATCTCGTGCAGATGGGTGCCCGCGCCGCCGATCATGCCGCCCTTGTGGTCCCAGTTGGCGACGAGGTGATTCAGCGCGAGGATGGCCTGTATCGCGGACACGCCGTTGAAGTGCTGGCACGGGCCGCGGTAGCCGTTGGCGCCGCAGGCAGGGGCCGCCGCCGCGAACTCGTCGGCGACGGTCTGGATCGTGGTCACGTCGATCCCGCAGGCCCGCGAGTACTGGGCCATGCTCATCGAGAAGACGCGCGCTCGGTAGAGCTGGAAGACCGTGGAGGCGTACACCCCGCCGCCGAGGTCGATGACGTAGTCGCCGACGACCCGTGCGTCGAGGCCGGCGGCCGTCGCGGTGACCGCGCCGGTCTCCGAGCCCGTGAGCACGATGCGTCCGGTCTGGGCCGCCGCCGCGGTGCCGCGGCTCAGGGCCGTGACGGCTCCGCTCGTCTTGTCGACGATGGCGAAGCTCGACCCGATCTTGTGGAAGAGCTGCTCGGCGCTCGGCGTGGGCGCCTTGACGACCACGAGGTAGGTCGCGTCGGTGGCCTCCTCCTGCACGGGAACGAGGGCCCGAGCCGCGTTGTAATTCGCCGCCTCGAGCGCGGCCACGTTGTGGTCGCCCTGGGCGATGATCCTCTGGGCGAAGGCGAGCGCCAGCGCCGTGTCACCGCCAGGCTTGACGGGCAGCCACTTGTGGCCGAAGGCGCAGGACCGCGAGTGCCGCGGGTCGATGAACACGTGCCGCGTGCCCGCGTTCCGCGACTTGACGAGCCGCTTGGCGAGGGTCTGACCCGGGAAGTTCGCCTCCGCCGGGCTCGTCCCGAACCACAGGATGTAGTCCGAGAACTCCATGTCGGGCTTGTAATGGTTCTTCACGTTCTCCGACATGATCAGACCCGCGACGTGGTGGCTCGTCTCGCAGATCGAGGTGTGGTCGTGCCGGTTGTTCACCGTGCCGAAGCCGCCCTTGAAGAGCCGATCGGTGAACTCCTTCTGCCCGTGCTGGTAGCGTCCGGGCGAGAAAGAGACCTGGTTGGCGATCGTCCCGAGCGCCGTGCTGCCGTCGGCGGTCGGAATGGGCGTCTGGCTCGAGCCGCCTGGACCGCCGTTGTAGTAGGGCCGGAGCAGGTCGGCGATCTCGGTGAGCGCCGTGTCCCAACTGATCGACTGCCACCGTCCGGCCCCGCGCGCTCCCACGCGCTTGAGCGGCCCACGGATCCGGAACGGATTGTACATGACCTCGACGCCGGCCTGGCCCTTGGGGCACATGGTGCCCACGTTCGAGTCGCGGCCCGCATCGAGCGTCGCGGCGAAGTCGAGCCGCTCGCCGGTTTCCGCGTTGTTCATGTGCCAGGGATTGCCGTCGACCTTGAGGACCGTGTCGGACTGGACGCGGACCTTCATGCCGCACTTGCTGTGGCAGCCGAGGCACACCGAGTAGCGGACGGCCACGCCCGAGGCCGTCTCGAGGCCGTCGGGAACGCCCGGATCGTTGAGCGCGCTGGCCTTGCTGGGGCGCATGATGACGCCGGCCGCTGCGGCGGTTCCGGCGATGGCGCCGCTCACCTGCACGAAGCGGCGACGGCCGAGGGGATGGTCTAGCACCTTCTCGAGAAGGCCCTTGTCGTTCTTGTTTCCGGTTGTCATGTCATCCGCTCCGTCAGGGTCGGTAGAACTGGTAGGTGCCCGAGCTGTGGCACATGGCGCACAGGTCCACGTCGACCTGGCGGCGCAGGTTGGCCGCAGACCGGTTGTTCGAGAGGTCGATCTCGACGTGGCAATAGACGCACTTGTCGTTGGGTGTGTCGCCGGGGATGTCGGGAAGGGCGAGCTTCGCCTGGTGGAACCCCGGATACATGGCGTCGAGGGATCCCTCCGTGATCTGTTCTCCGTGGCACGCGACGCAGTCGCCGTCGTACCCCGGGCAGGCCGGGTCGTGGACGGCGCCGTAGTTCACCCTGGGATCGGGCGTGTACGTCTCGGTGCCCGGCGGGCCGTCGGGGAGGCGCACCGTCACCGTCGTCGTGCCGCACGTGATGTCGGCCGTCCCGTCTCCGTTGTCCACGACGGTGCAGTCGTCCCCAGCGAGCCCCGGAGTTCCATCCGAGACCACGATGGTGTTGGTGCCGCACGTCACGGTCTTGGTGCCGTCGCCGTTGTCCACGACGGTGCATCCCGTTCCGCCCATCCCGTTCATGCCGTCCATGCCGGGATCGCCGGCGGGACCGGTGTCCCCCTTGCTCCCGCAACCGGGGGCGATCCCCAGCAGGACGGCACACACTGCTGCTGTCAGTGCTCTCATTGCACGCCTCCTGCGCAACCAACCCGATCCGTCCCGGATCACGGAGTGCGCGCGCGGCGCACTGCAGGCCGTGTGCCATGCGCGCCCGTCGTCGCCCAGTGCACCGCGGCGACCAGAAGCCGAAGGAGATCAGGGGGCCGCGGTCGCGCCCAGCGCGAGAGCGCCCGCTCGAGACTCCCGCCAGCCACGGACCGCCGCGGCTCCCCACGGGATCCCGTGGGCGGCGCGCATGCCACGGGCGGTGCTCACTCGGCGATACCGTGCTTGGCGAGCTTGTCGCGGAGGGTCGAGGGAGGGATCCCCAACAGCTCGGCGGCCCGCGTGCGGTTGCCGCCCGCCTTGCGCAGTGCATCTGAGAGCAGGTCGCGCTCGACCCGCGCGATCGACTCGTCGTACAGCCCCCCGCGACCCCGCACGGGCACCTGGGCTTCGACCCGGAGCGAGAGGGGCAGGTGGTGCGGCTCGATCCTTCCTTCGGCAACGAGGACGACCAGGCGCTTGATCAGGTTCTCGAGCTCCCGGACGTTGCCCGGCCACGTGGCGTGGACGAGGAGCCCGAGGGCCTCGTCGGACACGCCGGGCGAGTGGGACGCAGCGTACCGCATCACGAAACGCTCGATCAGACACGGGATGTCGTCCGCCCGCTCGCGCAGGGGCGGGACGCGCATGGGCAGCACGTGGAGGCGATAGTACAGATCACGCCGAAACCTGCCGCTTTCCACGAGCTCCTCGAGATCGGCCTTCGTCGCCGCGATCACGCGGACGTCTACCGGGATCGGCTGGTCGCCCCCGACCCGCTCGATCACTCCGTCCTGAAGCACTTGCAGCAGCTTGACCTGGATCGGCAGCGGCACGTCGTCGATCTCGTCCAGCAGGAGAGTGCCGCCCTGGGCCCGCTCGAAGCGGCCGATCCGGCGTTTCTCGGCGCCCGTGAACGCCCCCTTCTCGTGACCGAAGAGCTCGCTCTCCACGAGTTGGGCGCTGAGGGCCGCGCAGCTGACCTTGACGAAGGGCCGGTGCGCGCGAGGGCCCCGGTCGTGGATGATCCTCGCGAGGTGCTCCTTGCCGGTCCCCGTCTCTCCCGTGATGAGCACGGTCTCATCCGAGGAGGCCACGAGCGGGAGGTCCTCGAGGATGCGCGACATCGACGGTGAGGATCCGAGCTCCTCGATCCGGGTCATGGCCTGCAGCGCCCGACGCTGCTCGTCTGCCGGCGCTCGTCGCCTGGGCAGGTCGCGGATCCGGTCGAGGAGGACCAGGAGCTCGTCGACATCGAAGGGCTTGGTCAGGTAGTCGAAGGCGCCGAGGCGGATGGCTCGGACCGCGTCGCGGACCGTCGCGTAGGCGGTCATGAACACGACGGGTGTCTCGGGCCGCAGTGCCTTGAGCTGCTCGAGGAGCGCGAAACCGTCCATGCCAGGTAGGCGGATGTCGGTCACCACGACGTCGAAGGAGCGATCCGCCGTGGCCGCGAGCGCCGATGTCGGACGCTCGTGGGCATCGACTTCGTGACCCGCGCGGTCCAGCTCCCGCGCCAGGGAGACGCGCAGGATCTCTTCGTCTTCGATGAGCAGGATCCGCATGGAAGCTCAATCCGGTAGCAACGGCGTGCCCACCCTGAGCCCGGCCACCCGGGCGGACTCGAGCTCCGCCTCCTCGGTCCGATCCGGTCCCGTCATGGGCAGGACCACCCGGAAGAAGGTGCCATCGCTGGCGGAGGTTTCGAAAGTAACCTCACCACCCAGGTCGTCCACGAGGGACCGCACCATCGCCAGGCCGAGCCCCGTGCCCCCCCGATCGGCCTTGGTCGTGACGAAGGGCTGGAACATCCTGTCGACCACCTCGGCGGCGATCCCGGAGCCGCGGTCGGCCACACCGAAGACAACGCGTTCGCCTTCGATACTCGCGGAGAGGGTCACCGCCGCGCCGACAGGTGATGCATCACAGGCGTTGATCAACAGGTTCACGAGCACCTGCTGCAGCAGTCCCTCGTCGGTCCGAATCGACGGCAGGCGCTCGCTCACGCGAATGTCGAGTCGCACCACGTCGGTCGCGAATCGATGCCGCATCAGGACCACCGTGCGATCGAGAAGGCCGCCCACATCCACCCGCGAGGGATCCGGCCTTGTCCGCGCTGCAACGTCGATCAGGCTCCGTACCGTGCGCTCGATGCTTCGGGTGGCCTCGATCATCATGCGTGCATAAGTGCGGGTCTGCTCGAGGTCCTCGGGCTCGCGCGCCACGGCCTGAAGGCAATTGCGGAGCCCCGCGAGCGGGTTGTTGATCTCGTGTGCGACGCCTGCCGCCAAAGCGCCGACGGTCGCGAGCCTCTCGGCGCGTACGATCCGGTCCTGGAAGGCCTGCCGGTCCTTGTGGATCTGGCGGAGCCGGTTTCCCATGAGCTCGAAGCTCCTCACGAGATCTCCGACCTCGCCCGGGTGCGGATGGCGCGAGCCAGGCGGCCCGGCGGGCTCGGCCGGGTCGAAGGTCCGAGCCATGGCAGCCAGGCGTTCCACGGGGGACGCGATCAGGTGCGCCGTGAACCAGGATCCCGCGAGGCCGACCAACAGAAACATCGTCACCATCGCGATCACGGCGCGCCGGATCTCCGCGACACCGCTGTGAATCCGGTCCATCCTGGCGCCGATTCGAACGGTCCCCAGCTCACCCTCGAGCATGGCCGCGGCCACGTCACCGTACACGGTGCCGCGATCCGACAGCAGCACCGTGCGGCCCAGCACCGCGGTGCCTGAGTTCGCCGCGGCGAGCCCCTCGGGGAGCGCGTCCCCGAAGGTCGAGGCGATGACGGTCCCGTCACGCCCGAGCACCAAGGCGTAGTCGCAGAGGGGATCGTCTCGGCGCGCCGC
>Ga0214473_10009994_pt1 | contig 11188 bp, 9 predicted proteins | sample RVTome_7_FD_203509 | JGI IMG/M metagenome (GOLD analysis project Ga0214473, IMG submission 203509) | Soil microbial communities from uranium-contaminated site in the Upper Colorado River Basin, Wyoming, United States - RVT98D197 | ecosystem: Environmental > Terrestrial > Soil > Contaminated >...
CACGTAACTGAACAACCCGCTCTGGGGATCCTGGCTTCCGCGCATCGGCGTTCCTCCCTGAACGTGAGGACGCCAGTATACCAGTATGGGACGCTCATTCATAGGACTTTTTCAGCACCCTGCTAGGCTGTCCCCCAAATCGCAAGCCCGCCCCCAAACCATTTTCCAAAACACACCTGTAAAAGCCTGTCTCATCTTCGACTTTGCACGGGCTGGGATCTTTCGTGTTCGTCACTTGAAGGACCTCCGCTTCTGTTTAAATACACTCAGGAGGGGGTGTTCTTGAAGAAGTGAATGGAGGTACCGAAAGATCTCAGGGGCACCTTTATTCTGCTCTGCCATCTCTAAAAGATAGATAGTTTCTTGTCTGCTGGTCACCACGATATGCTCCTTTTTGGCTGTTTCAAGATTTGCAGATGAAATTTTATCAGATTCTAAGGCAGTAAAAATAACAGGAAGAACATTCCAATTTGTAAGGACGGCTTGCAATTCTTTAACTCGTCGAGACAATTTAGCCAGCTTACTATTCACATCAATGTCCCTCAGCGTGCATTCGGCGGCAATGACCTCGTTAGTTGCCGGTGAGAAGGCAATAATGTCTATCTCTTCAGAAATTCTTTTTGCCAGCCCATAATGCAAGGGAGAGAATCCACAAAAAGAGAGAAGCCAGCCAATACATAGTTCAAAGTCTTCTGAAGGATTTTTCCCTTCACCACGCAGGTAGGAAGAAAAAGTTTTAAGATCCTGATCAAAGAAGTTGTGAACCAATATCCTGGGATTTTCTGGAACGGCTGCTGGATTATACAGTTCTTCTTGGTCTACTAATAAGCCGCGATAGGAAAGAAAGACTTTTATAAGAGGACAATTACTGACATCCACCTCTTTACTGCTCTTATATAACCCATTCGATGAAATCCAGTCATCCACAGTGAAATCAACCTTGGACCTGTCAACAGGTGTATCTCTGCCAAATAAAATCAATCCTACAGAGATTTCTGATAAGTTTATTGCCCGATCGGCATCGATCAAGATTTCAAGTTTCCCTTCAGAAATTCTAGTTCTCTCATGGAGTCGCACTGGAAGAGGTGCCAGGATATTAATAAAATCAGTAGTTGGTGGGTCAAATTCCTTAGCCATTTGAAGAAAATGTTCGAATAAATCTCGAAGTCCATCGTAAGGATAAACACCTGTTCGTAGAAGATCATTAAATTTCTCAAGCCTTTCCTGGCCAATGCCACTACCTCTTCCCGAGAGAAAAAAGGTCTTATATTCTGCTACAGTTGGATAGTACCGATCTCCTCGGTCAAGACTGTGATAGCTTAGGTGATGGGGAGATTTAAGATCTCTTCCTTCAATCTGTTTGTAATGCACTTCTGTACCCTCAATCTGTAAGACTCCTTCTTGAAGGGTGTTAAGCATCGTGTCGAGCTGGGGAATATTGTAAAAAACATGGAGTGTTTTTAAAGAAGGGGGATTAGGAAGTCCCGGGTGCGGGGAACATTCTTCTAATTTCTGGGTTCTGAGAGTAATTACTGTGCCAAGATTCAGCCATTTTTGATTATCTTCAGCAGCCACAACTCTTAGTTCTATTGATTTCCATATATCCTTATAAGGGGAAATGATGTTTTTAAATTTTTCGATCTCTTGCTTCATAAGCTCCTTTCGCCTCCTTAACCTTTTTGGTCATACTTCTGGACCAGAATTTACTAGGCGATTGTAAACATCCATTTCTAATTTCCTTGCTTGTAATGGTGTAGTTCCATCAATTATTTTCTTTTCCTTCTCCGTTATCCCATACAACTCATACACCCGCTCATCAATTTCACGGTCGGTTTTTTCGATCTGGCGCTTTAACTGTTCAAGCTCATTCTCCTCGGCCCTTCGCCAGCCCCTGCGCCGGTTGAGCCTTGCCATGACCACATTCAATCTTCGCGGAGATAAACTCCGCTCTGTAACAGGACGGTACAAGCGCCAGGTCCGGCCGACCACACCCCACAGCGCGGAGCTTGCCTCCGCGCTGAAACCATCCGCGCTCGCGACAAATCCATCGCCGCCCCGCCCCACCGGCGAGTGCGGAGGAGAGGGGGCATTAAAAGATTTTCTGTTCGCTAATTGATGCTAATTTCAAGACCTATCCCTCGTCATGCGTAGTACTTATTTTTTGGGTTTTTCTGATGGTGGAGGCGCAGGCCAAGAATCTACTGGTTCAACTTTTTCAACCGTCCTCTTATCGCCAAAATCTTTTTTCACAGTTTCTTTGAGCGGTACCTTTTTGTCTTCTTTCTTCTCGTCACTCATTTTATATCTCCTTTAAGAAAGTCCCATTGCTCTTCTAACTTCTTTCTGGCATGTTTGAACTAATTTAGAATTATACGGTACGTCTGATTCAGCTCGTCTAACTGCAACTTGCTTGCTCCTAAGGCTATTGAACTTTTCCAAGATATTGATTTCCCTTCCTTCATTCAAAGCAACCCATAACTTCTCATGTTCGGAAGTCAACCAAACCCACTCCCCATGAAGGTTGGCAAGTTTGCTAATTAATTTGGGATAGTTTAGCAAAGGATTAATTATCGCTATCACAGCGGCAACGGCTGACAATGTTTGCCAAAGACCAGGGATTTTGTTCCAAATCATCCAGCCCGCTACGGTTCCAGAGGACGATAAGGCCAACAGTATCTTCATAGATAGCTCTAGATTCTTATATCGTTTGATTAAGTGCTTAAAGTACCGAACGTTCATTTTAGCATTAAGCATGTCTTCCCATATTTGCACCCGAGTTTCATCGGACATTTAAATGCCCCATAATATATTTAACATGGTGAAATGATCTTTCTCTCCTGCTGAGTTATCCCATACAACTCATACACCCGCTCATCGATCTCTCGGTCAGTCTTTTCGATCTGCCGCTTTAATTGTTCAAGCCCATGACCTTTGGCATTTTGCTCCCGCTTGCGGAGTTCGAGCATGACATCCACCAGCTTCACCAGATCATCGTGGAATTTCTTTTCTTTGGGGTTGTCGAAGTCAATAAGTCTGATGGGGAGTTGCTCAATGTACTGTTTATTGGCTGCAAAATAACCTCCTCGGAAATTGGTAGTAATCCGCTTCAAATAGAAATCGAGTAAACGGCTATTCAAAAGAGCTGTGAGATAAGGCAATGACACCTTATCATTATCCACCAGAATTCCGTACCCGCCGGTTGTTACATTCACAAAATAGTAGCGGTCAATGGAGTCAAGGTTGGCTGAAAGTCTTGTTATCATATAAGGAACAAGTATCTTAGGTTGTTCCCACATACCTATATTTTGAGTCCTTCCGAACCTGAACCATTCGTCGTCTTTAAACTTGCCGCCTTCTCGAATTTCAAGAACCTTCTTACATTGCCTCAAATAATTCCATGCGAGCGGATAAATTGATTCGATCTCACTTGCTGAGAGTAGACGGGCTTGACCGTTCTCAACCTTATATGGAAACAGGACCAAGCATGAGGCGTGGGCGTGATAGCGTCCAATATCACCTGATCGGACAACTCGTTTTAAAATATCTTCTTCAAGAACAACTTTTCCTCCAAGTTCTTTTGAATAAACCTGAACTCTTGATCTCCCAATAAATTTGAACTCCTTAAACAAGAAAACAGTATCGGCGCTTGTAATTACGCCTTGGAAGATCCGTGTGGTGACATCTCCTAAAGTGATCCTGACATTTCTTAGTTTTTCTAAAAGCGCAGCTTCTTCTCCAAAACTAAAACTCCACGGTGCCTCCGTGACCTGTTTCTTTGGAAGCTTCCCGACCCGCATGCGGTCGTCCTGATATTCTTCATGCTCACGGATAATCTGGAGCTGTTTTTCGGGATCTTCCAGTCTGGCCACGTCGGCATACTTAAAGGCGCCGTCCTTACCCTTTTGCAGAAAAAGCAGACAGGTATAGGTGCTGGCCTCTTCGAAGATCTGATTGTCCCTGAAGTTGACCACTTCCATAAGGGCCTTCTGCTCCGCGATCAGCTTTCGCAATCCCTGGCCGTAGGCGGCCTGGAAAAATTTGTGGGGCAGAATGAAACCGAGGATGCCGCCGGGTTTAAGGAGCTTTAGCCCTTGTTCCACAAACAAGGCGTAGATGTCATAGTTGCCGGTGGCCGATTTAAAATTCTCGCTGAAGAAAGCCACTTGATCTTTCGGAAGGGTCTGGATGCGCACATAGGGCGGATTGCCGATGACGATATCAAAGCCGCCCTCGCCTACCATAATCTTCTGAAAATGGACTTTCCAGTCAAACGGCTTGGTCTGGGTCCAGTCTTCCTTGAAAAAACTCTGTAGACTGAGCACGTCGCCGGTAATGAGCGAATTGCCGCATTGGATGTTGTGGTCGAGCGTTGGAAGAACCGCCCTCCCGGGGACAATGCCGCGCTCATCTTCCAACATCTTGAGCATCAGGCTCAGGCGGCTGACCTCCACCGCCTGCTCATCCAGATCGACGCCGAAGATATGCTCCAGAACCAGCTTGCGTTTATCGAAGACATTCAACTCCCAACGCGTCGCCAGAGATCCTTCATCAAACGAGAAAGGTGCTTGATCCTCAAACACCTTAGCCAGAGTTTTCTGACGCTTCTCCCAGGCTTCCTTTTTGAGATTCTGATAGTAAACCTCCAATTCCTTGTACGCTCGAATCAAAAAGGAACCCGAACCGCATGCGGGGTCGAGGATGCGGAGGGTTTGGATCTCCTTCGGCTTCCGCTTGTACAGGAACCGGCCGACCGTATTCTTGACGATATAGTCCACGATGTATTCTGGTGTATAAAAAATACCCCCGGCTTTTCTCACTTCCGGCTTAGGCTCGTATTTGACTCGTTTCTCGGTCAGCCGCGGTACATAGCCGAGGTATTGCTCGTAAATATTACCTAAAACCTCCACGCCAATGACATCAAAGAGGTACGGATCATAGGTTTCCAAGATGATCTGTTTTAAAACGGGAAAACCAATGTCAATATCTTCACAGTGATGCTCATCGAATAGTTCACTGTTATAATCCCGGTCGTATCGCCGAAAGAGAGCTTTTAAGGCCGGCATAAAAGCTGCTCCGATGTCATCTCTCCGCTGGCTTACCATCTCCCGCAAAGTTTCACTGTACGACAACCGACGATCTTCGCAGGCGCGGATGAAAATAATCCGGTCAAGAATTCTCTGGACATCTTCTTTGAGCTGAGCTTCCGTGATCTCCGGCTGGTTCTTGTAGATGTCTTTGGCCAAGAGTTCCCGCCACCGTTTCATGTCTTCTAAAATTTCTTTATCGACAGGCCGTCGAAGTTTTGCCAGCTTTTTGGAGAGGAGTGTTCGGTCCAACAATCCGGATTCAACGGATTCTTTGGACAAAAGCCACAGTTCATCGAATTTCTCTAAAAAGCGATCATAAGTGAGGTCTAACCGGAGACCGGCTTCAAGATTTCTTTTGTTGGGTCGAATGGTGACGTCAAAAAGGCGGAACTCTTCAAAATCAGTCAAGAGCGCCCAGTTGACGGTACGTTTGTTATAGCCATAAGTAATGGCCTGTGAAACCACTACCTCGCCGGTCAACTTTACTCTTGGCGGTTTGGCCTCGATGTAGATTTTCGGGGAACCGTTGATTCTCAGAGAGTAGTCTACGCGGTCCCCAGAGATATTTTCTTCCAGCCCGACCTCGTTCCGGTCCTGCGTGTCCCAACCTAACGCCTGAAGCAGTGGCTCAATGAAACCAGTCTTGGTCTCGGACTCGTTGTACTGGCTGATCTTCCCTGCAGCCTGCTCCCGGCGGAACTTCTCAACGAGCCGCTGAATCTTCTCTTGTGCTACAGATTGGGTCATGGTCCCCCTTTTCCCGTCCCCAATGAGGATCTCGACATCGGCTGGGTACGGTTATCTATGGGTACGGTTATCTAATAGGGACAATCCCTTTTCCCTGTCCACTGTGCTACCTCGCCTGCCCCTCGTAGACCCTCAGCGCCTCCGGCATCCAGCCCTCGATCCGCTTGATCCGCGTCTCGTCGCTCGGTGAACACACAGAATTGGGGTCACGTCTTGTATTTGACATACGGTATCGCCATCGACGGCCGCTGATGACCGACTTGGTCATTCGCACCGATCCATCGAACTGTGCCGCCCGAATTTGGCGTGATCTGGCGTCAGGGTTTTGTCCTGTCATTTAAAGGCTAAGGACCGAAAGCTCACGCTCCCGCATATCCGGCGCGGTGACCGGCATCTCGTCCCACGTCCGGCCATCCAGTTCGCGGCCCGTGCGACTCTTGCGAATCCCGCCCCATTGCTTGAAGAAGAATGGAACGTTCGCCTTCTGACATTGATTGCGTAGGTCAATGGCCCAGTCCTGCAGCATCGGTCTCGCTCCCGGCCCCGACTCCCCACCAACAATCACCCAATCGATTCCTTTTAAATTCAGTCGATGCAACGGTCCCAGCAGCGGCTCAAGGGAAAGGAATTTGACATGGGCCTTCGTCGCGCGGAGATGATCGATCCTCGGTACGTAGTCTTGATTCTCAACACTCACGCCCATCCAAATGTTCGGCGCCCAGACGAGCTGGGAGTTCAACTGCAAGAGACGCTCGGATCGCTTCGTCAGGATCTGGAAACAGTGCCAGGACGCGCGGCGCATAATATCAAACACCGCCCGAATGAACTCGATGGGAACGTCCGTTTGGAACAAATCGCTCATCGAGTTGACGAAGATCATTTGGGGCTTTTTCCACCGCAATGGCAATTCCAACATATGCTCGTGCATCGTGAGCTGAAAACCATTCGCGTAGTTTCGCTGCCCCATGAGCTTCAAGCGAAGGGAGAGCCGCTCCGCATAGCAGTTTTTGCACCCCGGGCTCACCTTGGTGCACCCGGTCAACGGATTCCACGTTGACTCCGTCCATTCGATATACGACTTAGTGGCCATCAGACGCCCCCCTCTCCTTGTATTTGTCAAAGATACCCGTCACGATCTGTGCGGCAACCGGACGTTGAGAGGCAAAGAACAGGTAATACACCACGGCGTTGGTCGTATTTCGCATCGGCATTGGATCGGGAACGTATTTGAATCCGGCAACGCTCTTTAACCGTTGTTGAAAAGCGGCCACGACAGCGTGGTTGTCGGTTTTCTCTTGCCATCCGAATAAATTCCGCTTCCCATCATACGCGGCATCCCGCCACGATTCATCGCCCCAATACGCATTCATGCGCGCGATTTGTTTAGGGTCGACCTCTTCTATGTTATGCCAGAGAACGTTCCGATTCATATCGGCGATGGGAAAGTTCAAAAAGATTTCGATGCTTTTCATCTGCCCGGCGGTGAGAATTATCTCCCAATTCAGGTGTAACCCGTAGGGATCGAGCAAGCAGAGGGCCCGGCGGTACGCTTCGTACTTCGCCCGGGGAAAGACTTTTTCCATCAGTATCGTATTGCAATCGCCCTCGTGGATTGTCACGTCCGGCCTGTCGCCGGCAATTCTTCGGAGAGAATCCGCCTTACCCGTATTCAAGTCAATCAGGTGGTATTCGCGGAAAGGCGGCCGGACCAACAAGGCATTCAGGGGGCTACCGGCCACAAATTCGCCCGTTGTGCGCGAGATATGGACTCCCGCACCCGCAAAGGCGTCAATATACATGTGATCGAGCGACGGATTCCTCTGCGCGCTCAAAATCGTCGAGTAGGCGGCCGCGTACTCCCGGACAATATCTAACTTGATCTCGGACCAGTAACTGATCTCGTCATAGGGAGAGGCGGTCACATCAACCCCATGACGAACCGCCCGGCCGGAGGCACTTGAGGGTCAAGTCTTGCTTTAACACATCCCGTTGCGCGCAGTGCCGACTGTAGGGGCTTCCTGTGGAAACGACGTACCGATCGAAAACATCAAGATCCGAACAGATTTCACAGAGCGCTTCGACGATCGGCGGCTGCGGTATTTGCACCCTTTCCTCGATGAGCCGCATTTGCTCTCGGTCCGTCATGACCTTGTTGGAGGGGAATTTCGTAGGGCGGAGTATAGGGGAAACAGCGCGGAATCTCAAGAAAACTACACGTCCGTGATGGCGACCGACGCGTGGAAGAAGACGCTCGCGTTCTTTAAGGCCAATCTTCGGTAGGGTGAAGGCCGTTCGCCCATCCAGAGCCGGGGAACGGGCGCTGATGCGGGGACTGGGGCGCGAAAAAGGGACAGGCTACTTTTCGGTCTTAATCGCGGCAGCGGGCAAGACCGAAAACGGGACCGAACTATTTTCGTGTGCTCCGTTGCGGCATCTGAAAGCAGCGACATATCGCCGTACTCCATGTCGAGGGTCATGGAATCACGGCTTTCACGTTGGCGCCGCAGGACGGGCATTGGAAGCTGGTGTCGTTCACCTGGTTGAAGCGCAGGCCACAATCCTTCATGTCCCGGCTGCTTCTCGGATACGTCACCAGCAGCCCATCGGCCGTCACATCCTCCAGCAAGCCGCACGAGGGGCATTCCAGCAGTTCGCGGTCGTTGGTGAAGATTCCCAGCGCCCTGGCCTGTTGCTTGACCTGTTCCAGTTGCCGGACTGCCGCAACCAGGCCGTCCACCCCCTCCTTCTTGCTTGATTTATCACCCCTGCTCATGCCCGGCCTCCTTTTGCTGCAATGGTCGCCAGCACGGCCTTGCCCTTCGCGGTGAGGCGATATTTCTGCAGGCGGCTCTTGGGTTTGTCGGGGATGGTGCGTTCGATGAACGCGTGTCTCATCAGCTTGTCGACGGAGAGTTTGAAATTCCCGCTGGGTTGCGCGTGACCGAGAGCCCGCAAGAGGTCCTTTCTCCCACAGTCTCCTGTCCTTAACGCTCCGAGAATGGCTTGGTCGGTCTCGAACAAGGTGACTGGGGCCTCGACTGGGGCCTCGACTGGGGCCTCGACTGGCCCGGTGACTCGTGAGGTGGTGCCCGTGACCTTTTGGAAGGCGAGTTCTGGTTTCCGCCTGATGGTAGTGACGAAGCCGTCGGGCAAGCTGAACTCCGGCTCCTCAAGACCCGCATTCCGGCAACGCTCGATCATGTCGCCGGTACCGGTGCCCATGCGTTCGATGTATTTAGTCAGGTAGAGCGGTTCGGCCAGCAGCGGGTTGCCCGGAACCGATCCGTGCGGGTGGCGCAGCTTTTCCAACGTGAGGGAGGGCGGCAGGGTGCCCGGGTTCCACACTTCCAATCGGTCGGAGAAGAGCATGACCTGGATGCTGCCGTTGCTGGTATAGTCGCGGTGGGCCACGGCGTTGACGATGGCCTCCCGGACCACTTCGGGGGGCATCTCATACGCGACCGGGGCCTGCGTGCTGTGCTCCCGCGTCCCGATGGCCAGGTTGATCTTGGACAACACGAAATCCACTGCCTGGTCCACCAAGTCGAAAACCGTTCCCTTGTACACTTGGTAGAACGGAATCGGTTTGCGGATTTCAGTGCCATGGAAATGGGCGCACTTGATCTCGGAGGACATGAGGAAGCGTTGCGGCGCCTTGCCGAAGAGGAGCATGGCCGCGTGGGTAGGCCGACCTTTATTGAGAAGGTTCAAATGCTGAAGCACTTGCTCGGGGGCGGTGTCCTCCGCCAGGGGGAATCCGCGGGCACGTCGCGCAATCCCCACGAAGCGCTTGATCCTGTCGGCGGAGAGATCGTCCATCCTGGCATCCGGGCAGACGGCGGCATCAAACGGGCCGTCACGCAGTAATTCCTTCGCGGCCAGATAATCCACCAGGCTGGCATACACGGAGGGGATCAACTCGGCGGAGCTTGCAAAGCGGCGGCGAATCACTTGCGCCCCCGCTGCGGCGATCAGTGCCCGCATTTGGGGGTGTTTGTCCCCATCCGCACCACCCTTGACGAAGACAAGCCGGTGTTTGCCCAGCCGGCTCGCCTCGTTGAATTCGCGTTCGGTCGGCGAAATCCCCTCGGCGTCCTCGATCCCGTATTGATTCCCGAATAGCCCGACGTAGATATCGCAGCATTCCACCTCGGACAGATACAACTCATCAGCGCGTCGGTCGGCGGCGGGAGCCTCTTCAAACAGAAACGCATCGAAGAACCGGCGCAGAAGCGGGTCGCCCTGCACATACTCCCGCAGGGCCTGCCGCTCTTCGGCAAACTCCTTCTGCACACTGCTGATGAATATCCGCTGCTTCATCATCCCTGGCTATCGGGGACAGATTTCACCGAGCGCTTCGACGACCGGCGGCTGCGGTATTTGCACCCTTTCCTCGATGAGCCGCATTCGCTCTCGGTTCGTCATGGCCTTGTTGGAGGGGAATTTCGTAGGGCCGAGTATAGGGGAAACAGCGCGGAATCTCAAGAAAACTACACGTCCGTGATGGCGACCGACGCGTGGGAAAAGACCCTGGCGTTCTTGAAAGCCAATCTCCGGTAGGGACAAACGGCCGTTCGCCCGCCCGGGATCCGAGGAACGGGCGCCGGACTACTCGACGACGATCCCGTATTCCTTGATCTTGTACTGGAGCGCCCGCGGACTGATACCGAGAATCTTTGCCGCCTTTTCGCGGTGGGGGGTGACGTCGCGAAGGGTTTCGATGATGGCTTGCTTTTCGATGTCACGGAGCGCTTTGCCGGCCAGCCGGTGACCGCGCGAGCTCATGGGCGCCTCGTCCAGCATCTCCGGCGGGAGATGGGACGGCGTGATCACCGATTCTCGGATCGTGACGATCAGCCGTTCCAAGAGGTTGCGGAGCTCCCGAACGTTTCCCGGCCACGGATAGGCTTCGAGCCGGGCCAGCGTTTCGGGCGCGAGCACCTGGCGTTCGCGCTTGTGCACCGAGGCGAACTCATCCAAGAACGCCTCGATCAGGAGGGGGATATCATCCCGGCGTTCGCGCAGGGGCGGAACGCGAATCGGGACCACGTTCAACCGGTAGTACAGGTCCTCCCGGACCCGTCCCTCCTCAACGGCCCTTTTCAGATCACGATTCGTGGCCGCCACAATCCGCACGTCGACCTTGACGATCTTCGTTCCACCAATGCGTCGAAACTCTTTCGACTCGAGCACGCGCAGGAAGTCGACCTGCGTTTTCAAACTCATCTCTCCCACTTCATCCAGAAACAGAATGCCCCCGTGAGCCAGCTCGAATCGTCCCGGCTTCGTCGCCGTCGCGCCCGTAAACGCGCCCTTTTCGTACCCGAAGAGCTCGCTCTCCTGAAGCGCCTCGG
>Ga0214473_10009995_pt1 | contig 11188 bp, 13 predicted proteins | sample RVTome_7_FD_203509 | JGI IMG/M metagenome (GOLD analysis project Ga0214473, IMG submission 203509) | Soil microbial communities from uranium-contaminated site in the Upper Colorado River Basin, Wyoming, United States - RVT98D197 | ecosystem: Environmental > Terrestrial > Soil > Contaminated >...
GGGTTCCCGTGAGCAGGGGGAGGAGACGGAAGCGGACGAGCAGGCGATCGAACTCCACAAAGGGATCGGGCCGGCCGCGGTCCCCCAGGCGGAAGGCCTTCACCAGCAGCCGCCCGGTGAAGAGATTAAGCTCGACGGCCTCGATGACCGTGGGCCGCCCGGTGGCCTCGGCGATCTTGCCGGCCGCCACCCGCCGGACGACGTGGGGAAGCGCGATGAGCCCGGCCACGATTGCGACGACGAGCCCGGCACCTATCCCGATCCAGATCATCCGGCGGCGTGTCATGGCTTCCCCTCCCGACGCGGCGGCCCCGCACATCGGGGTACCCGGACCCCATCGGCCTGTCCGAGGATCCGGCGCGTCTTCCCGGGGAGACGGAGGTGATCAGGCGCCCTGTTCCCCGGTTACGGCACGAGGACGAGCTTGCCGAACTGCCTGCGGTCCTCCAGCATTTGGTAGGCCTGGGCCGCCTCCTTCAGCGGGAACGTCCGATCCAGGACGGGCTTCAGGCGGCCGGCCGCCACGTGGCGGAACACCTCCAGGGTGTCGAACTTGCTCCCCATGAAGGCCCCCATGATGTGCAGGTTCCGCATGAACACGTAGCGGGCATCCAGCTTCAGGTCGTGGCCCGTGGTCGCCCCGCACGTCACCAGGCGGCCCCCGTGCGCCAGGCTCAGCAGGCACTTCTCCCACACGGCTGCCCCGACGTGCTCGAAGACCACGTCCACGCCGCGCTTGTTGGTGAGGCGGCGGACCTCCTGCTGGATGTCCTGCGTGGCGTGGTTGATGGCCTCGTCGGCGCCCAGGGCCTTGGCCTTGGCCAGCTTGGCGTCGTCGCCGGCCGTGGCGATCACGCGGGCCCCGAACAGCTTGCAGATCTGCACGGCGGCGGAGCCCACGCCGCTGCCCGCCCCCATCACCAGCACGTCCTCCCCCGCCGTGACCTTGGCCTGATTCACGAGCATGTTCCAGGCCGTGAGAAATACCAGGGGGATGGCCGCCGCCTGCTCGAAGGAGAAGCCGGCAGACAAGGGGATGGCGTTCACCTCGGGGATCTTCACATACTCGGCGAAGCCGCCGTCCACCCGGTAGCCCCCGATGATCTCGTACTGGCGGCACTGGTTGTCGCGCCCCATCAGGCACGCCGCGCACTGCATGCAGGACAGGCCGGGGGCGACCACGATCTTGTCGCCCACCTTCACGCGGGCCGCCAGGTCGCCCACGGCGGCCACCTCACCCGCGATGTCGCACCCCGAGATGTGCGGCAGGGGCACCTTCACGCCCGGCATCCCCTTCCGCGTCCACAGGTCCAGGTGGTTCATGGCACAGGCCTTCACCCGCACCAGCACCTCGGTGGCGCTGATCTTGGGCTCGGGCATGTCCTCGTACTTCAGCACCTCGGGACCGCCGTGTTCATGGAACCGCACCGCTTTCATCGTGGCTCTCCTCGCTCTCGCGGTTCCGGGCTGCACGGTTCCGAGTTCCGGGTCAGGCACCGACCCAACCCGGAACCGAGAACCCGGAACCCTGAACTCCCGCGACCGGCAGGCCGCGGGTCAGCGGATCTTGACGCTGATCGTCAGGCCGTCGCGGATCGGGAGCAGCGTGGTGAGCAGGTCCTCCGACGCGTAGAGCATGCGCGTCAGGCGGGCGACGCCCCGAGTGCTCGCGCTGCGGTCGCCCTGCACCACCCAACCGTTCCACAGCATGTTGTCCGTCACCAGGATGCCGCCCCGGCGGAGGCGCGGCAGCACCTTCGGGAGGACCCGCGGATAGTCCTCCTTGTCCACGTCGTTGAGGATGATGTCGAACGTCCCGCGCAGCCTTCCCAGGATCTCCAGAGCATCGCCTACGAGGTACTGGATGCGCCCGGCGATGCCCTGGCGCCTGAAGAAATACCGCGCCGCCTGGGCGTTTTCCTCGGAGCCGTCGGAGCAAATGATGCGGCCGCCACGTGCCAGACCCCGGGCGAACCAGGATGCCGAATAGCCGTATCCGGAGCCCATCTCCAGGATACGCCTGGCACCGGAGATCATGGCGAGCTGGCACAGCAGGGCACCGACGTGCGGGCCGATGATGGGGAATCCGCGCCGCCGTGCGATCGCCTCCATCTCGCGCAACACCGGATCGCGGGTGGCGGCCAGGCGCTCCAGATACGCCCCGATCTTCGGGTGGTTGATGTGCATGGAGGCTCGAAGGATATCCCCCGACGGGTGAGACTATATTGCACACTGGCAGGCGGCGCAAGGGAGGTGTTGCAGGGGGGCAGGGGCGACGCTCCCGGATTTTGGTTGGCCCGGCGTCGCGCTCCCGTGGTAACCTCACCCCATCTTCCAGCCACCAGCGCCCCGCGGAGAGGCCATGGCGGACGAGGCGATCCCCCGGTTTCACGAAAACGCGGTGCTCTTCGGGCACGATCCGGCGCCGCGCCTCATCGCCTTCGAGCAGGAAGGCGACGACCAGGTGCGCGTCTTTGCCCGGGACGGCGACCGCGTCACCTCCGAGCTGCGCCCCTTCACGCCGTTCGCGCTGCTGGCCAGCACGGACCTCCTGGCCGGCTGGGGCGGGGGCGCCCGCGTGGAGTCCTTCGAGGGCGACGCCTTCCTGAACACCGTCGCCTTCTTCCCCGGCTGGAACGACGCCCTGAAGGCGCGCGCCCACTGCCAGAAGATCTCGGGCAAGCCCCCCGCGGCGCCGGACGCCCCCTACCTGTTCCTGGCCGACCCCATCCAGCAGTACCTGCTCCTCAGCGGCCAGAGCCACTTCCTGGAGATGCCCTTCGCCGCCCTGCGCCGCCTGCAGGTCGACATCGAGACCTACACCACCGAGGGCTTCCAGTTTCCCAACGCCGCCCGCGAGGGGGACCGCATCACCGTGATCGCCCTGAGCGACAGCACCGGCTGGGAGCACGTGGTCTCTGGGGCCCAGCACGGCGAGGCGGAGATGCTGCGGCAGCTCACCCGCCTCATCCAGGAGCGCGACCCGGACGTGATCGAGGGGCACAACATCTTCCGGTTCGACCTGGAATACATCCAGGCCCGCGCCCGCCGCCACAAGGTGAAGCTGGCCTGGGGGCGCGACGGCAGCGCCCTCTCGGGACATCCCTCGCGGATGCAGATCGCCGAGCGGACCATCACCTACACCAAGTACGAGGTCTTCGGCCGGCACATCGTGGACACCTGGATCCTCGCCCAGCAGTACGACGTCACCTCCCGCGACCTGGAGAGCTACGGCCTCAAGGACGTGGCCCGGGCCTTCGGCGTGGCGGCCCCGGAACGCACCTACCTCCCCCCCGAGCGGATCCCCTGGACCTTCGACCACGACCCGGACACCCTCTGCCGGTACGCCCTGGACGACGTGCGCGAGACCCGCGCCCTGGCCGGGATCCTGAGCCAGAGCTACTTCGTGCAGGCCCAGATCTTCCCCTATTCGTACCAGAACGCCGTCCTGCGGGGGAACGCCACCAAGATCGACGCCCTCATCCTGCGCGAGCACGTCCGGCAGCGCCGTGCGGTCCCCCGCCCCTCGGAAGGCCGCGAGGTGGCCGGCGGCTATACCGACTGCCCCTACGTGGGCATCGCCCGACGCGTGCTCCACTGCGACGTGGCCTCCCTCTACCCCTCGGTCATGCTGGCCTTCGGCTACTTCCCCCGGTCGGACAGCCTGGGCATCTTCCCCGCCCTGCTGCGCGACCTGCGCGCCTTCCGCCTCGAGGCCAAGGCCCTGGCCCGCGCGGCCCCCACGGAGGAGGCGCGGACGTATTACGACGCGCTCCAGACCACCTTCAAGATCCTCATCAACTCCTTCTACGGCTACCTCGGGTTCACCATGGGCCACTGGAACGACTTCGAGGCGGCCAACAACGTCACGGGCAAGGGTCGGGAGCTGATCACGGGCGTGCTGGGCTGGCTCCGGGGGCGCGGCGCCACCATCATCGAGGTGGACACGGACGGCCTGTACTTCATGCCGCCGCCGGGCGTCCAGACCCCCCAGGACGAGGAACGCCTGATGGCCGAGTTGGCCGCCACCCTGCCCGCCGGCATCACCCTGGAGATGGACGGCCGCTACCGGGCCATGTTCAGCTACAAGATGAAGAACTACGCCCTGCTGGACGAGGACGGGAAGCTGACCATCAAGGGGTCCGGCCTCCGCTCGCGCGGCCTGGAGCAGTTCCAGCGCGACTGGATGGAGGAGATGTTCCGCCTCGTCCTGAGCGACCGGGCGGCCGAGGTGCCCGCCCTGGTCCAGCAGTACCGGAAGGCGTTCGAGGACCACCAGCTCGACATCGAGAGGTTCATGAAGACCGAGACCCTGCAGGACTCGCTGGAGACCTACAAGGCCAAGCGGAGCGGGAAGAAGCGCAACCCGGCCGCCGCCTACGAGCTGGCCCTGAAGAGCGAGCGCCAGTATCAGCCGGGCGACCAGATCTCGTACTACGTGGCCGGGCGGGGCAAGAACGTGAAGGTGCACGAGGCCTGCAGGCTGGCCGCCGAGTGGGACAAACTGCACCCGGACGAGAACGTGGAATACTACGTCGCCAAGCTCTACGACCTCTACGAGAAATTCCGCCCCCTCATCGAGGGCGGCAAGTTGGAGGCCGCGCCCGACGACGCGCGCGGCAAGCACTACGAGCGCGGCCTGTTCGACTGAACCCCCTTTCCACCTCTCGCCCCGGGGGGCCACATGCCCGCGCAAAGGCTTCGACTTCGATGAAGGAAGTGGCCCAATTGCTGAATGCCATGTGCGCCGCTGGCGTGATCGCCGAATACGCGCTCTTCGGCGCCGTCGCCCAAATGAGGTACACCGAGCCGGTCGCCACGTTAGATGCGGATGTGCTGGTAGCCCTCCCGTTGCCGGCGAGCCTTGACTTTCTGGCGCCGATCTACGAATTCTGTGCCGCCAAAGGGTACGTGCCGGAGGGGGAGGCGATGCGGGTGGGGGCATGGCCGGTCCAGTTCATCCCAGTCTTCAGCACGCTCACGCGGGACGCGCTGCACCAGGCGGATGCGGTTGAATTCGAAGGGGTTCCCTTTCGAGTTGTGCGCGCCGACTACCTTACGCTCATTGCCCTCAGTGTGGGGAGGGCGAAAGACTTCACGCGGATCCTGGCGTTGCTCGAGGCGGGAAGCGTGCCACGCGAAGAGATCGGACACCTTGCGGAACGGTACGGACTGGCGGATGCCTGGCAGCGTTTCCAGGCGAGGTTCCTGAATGACTGACATCCGACATCTGCTTCAGCGGCAGGCCGAGTGGCAGAAGGCCAGGAGGTCCCTGTCCTGGGCCGAGAAGATCCGTCTGGTGGAAGCGCTGCACGACGCCATCCGTCAGTTCCGGGATATGCGAACCCGGAAGGCACACTCACCCTTGGCGGAGAGCGCACGCGAGGTGTCGCTGCGGAAGCCCGACGTTCCACCACCGGGGGAGGGGGGGGAGGAGGGTGGGCGATGGCGTGGATCGAGGTGACGCCCGAGGACAAGGCGGAAGGGCGGCTGAAGGAGGCCTACCAGCGCATCGTGCGGGGCTTGGGCCGGGTGATCCCGTTCTACCGCGTGTACAGTCTCAACCCTCGCCTCCTGCACGCCCACCTGGATTACTATGGCGCGATAGGCAGCCCTTCGGCCCTCAGCAAGCTGCGAAAGGAATACATCGCCGTGGCTGTGTCGGCAGAAAACGGCTGCCAGCACTGAACGCGCCTCCACGGGGAGTATCTCCGGAAGCTGGGGGCGGACGAGGCCCTCATCAACGCCCTCATGGCCGATCCCGAAGGCGCGCCGCTGGCCGGGGCCGACCGCGCCATCGTCGCCTACGCCCTCAAGCTCACGCGGGACCCGAAGGGGATGCGGCGGGACGACGTGGAGGGATTGCGGTTGGCCGGGCTGAGCGATGCCGAGATCTTCGAGGTCGCCCTGGTGACCGCCTATTACAACTACACCAACCGCATCGCCGAGGGGCTGGGGGTCGAGCCCGAGTGACCGCCCTATCCCCTGCCGACGAGACAATGGGGTTCGCAGGGCCTTTCGAGGGGCGACTGGCCTGACAAGGTTTGTAAACTTTCTTTCCATCCGCTATAAAGTTCCTTTACAAAAACCTTCGGGCCCCGAGAGCCTTCCGCCATAAGCGGTTACGCTAATTTCTCTGATTGGCCTCCCCGACGTTGTAAATTTCCTTTACAATTTTCTGCCAGCCGCTTTCCCGACTTTCGGTGAGGCGTCCCCTTGCCCGAGCTGAATATCCCTGAGAAAATGAAGAGTTACTGACTCCCAACATTACTGGTCGCATCTTACCGGATACGGGAACGAAACTTGCCTGTTTACCAGGTGGATCCGCACCCCGTACTGTGTGGACCGTGCTGAACCTCGCCGCAAAGTTCCACGAAAAGGAGAGTTATGATGCTTCCCAAAGCGCATCGAGTTCGTCTCTCGTTGGCAGTCCTGGCCGCTATGCTGCTTTCCCCAACCCTGGGGCTAGCGGCACCAGTGGATCTGAACACATGGACGGCAGAGTCCTATGCCGCAGTCGCCGGGTTTGGGGCTGGTGTGTGGAACGTTTCCCAGAGCGGGGACACGGTGACGCAGACCGTCAATGGACAGCCCACCTTGTTTTACAGCGATTTCAATGCGTTGGGCACCGATGTGCGTGGCGGGGCCCGAGTGGGCGTCGGCGACAATGACTATTTCGGGTTTGCCATCGGTTTCCGCCCTGGCGATACGACCAATAGCGCCGCCGATTATCTCCTGGTCGATTGGAAACAAGGCACGCAGCCCTTCGATTTCGGCCCGCCCTCGAACACCCCCGGCAGCACGGCCTTCGATGGCCTCGCGGTCTCCCGAGTCACAGGCATCCCGACCGCCGACGAATTCTGGGGGCATACGGACTTCGCCCAGGACGCTGGGGGCGGTCTCACGGAACTCGCCCGGGGGAACACCCTCGGAAGCACCGGATGGGCAGACAATACGGATTACGTGTTTCAATTCGTGTTCCAGACCACCGGCCTTAAGGTGTTCGTCGACGGGGTACTCCAACTGGATGTGGCCGGCAACTTTTCCAATGGGCGCATGGCCTTCTACAACTTCTCCCAGGCCAACGTGACCTACAGCGCATTCACCCGCGACCCTGCCCCGCCCGTGCCTGGGCCCGCCCCTCTGCCCGGGCCGGCCACAGGCCTTCTGCTCGCCGCAGGGCTGCTCGCCCTGGTGGCGCGCTCGCGGAGTTAGCGCCCCATCGCGAGGGGCATGCGTGTGAGGTGGCCGAAGGCGATACGCCGGGAGGATGGGGAGGGCCTGCGCGCGCCGCCGGTCTGAGCGACGCCGAACATCTCGAGGTCGCCCTCCTCACGGCGCATTGCAACGACACGATGCAGGTGGCCGAGGGGTTGGTGGTGGAGAGTGAGGGCGGGCACTAAGCCCGCCCTCACTGTTTTTCCGTGGGCCCGCTGTGGACGCCCTTCAGGCGCGGAGGGCGCGGCGGCTGTCCCACCACGGGGGCCGGGCGTCGCCCTCGGAGGTCCTGCCGTCCTTCTCGAAGTACACCTGCCGGTCGTGGGTCGGCCTGATCCTGCCGGCCAGGGCGGCCACGAGCCAATCGGCCCCGAGGGAGAGGAAATCGGCGCCCACCCCCCCGAGGGGATGATACTCGTTGCCGAAGACCCAGAGCTCGCGGGGCTTCGGGATCCGCCGCCAGGTCCGCAGGATCTGATCGAGGGGCGTCAGCTCGTCGAATTCCCCGTGCATCCATAGGACGGGGCACTTCACCTTGGGGAGGACCTCCCGCAAGGTCAGGCGCGGGGGAAGTGGGGGGTCGAGCCGACCTTCTTGAAGACCCGGTCCACGTCCGAGTGGTAGTACCCGATCTCCTCGAAGATCCCGCGGATTTCCGGGTGCAGCACGTCCCAGCCGCCCATCCCCACCAGCGCGTCCAGGATCCAGCGCTGTCCCTGCCGTTGCGTGGCCATGGTGGTCGCCGCTCCCCTCGTGAAGGACGTCACGCGGACGCCGACCCCGGGAGGTCCAGGAGCACCTTGGTCACGAACAGTTCCATCGCGCGGATCACGTCGTTCTTGGACTGCTGGGCGTAGTGCCAGATGAGGGTGATGTACTCGGCCGGCATCCGCGTCCATTCCTCCACGAGGCGCCGCCGCGCCTCCGCCACCGTGCCGCCCGCGAAGATCCCGCCTTCCTCGATCCGCGCGATCATGTCCTTATCCGCGGGCAGGGCCTTCGGGAGGAAGCTCAGGTCGGACCGGCATGAAGGCCGGTCCCTGACTACAGGGCGCTCAGCCATATGGTGGAGGGCCTGGGTTACCTTGTGCCGTTGCAGCAGGACGACCGTTCTCCCGCCGTTTTCCTCAGCCTCTTCCGAGGACGTCCCTGGCCGTCTCCTTCATGAGGCGCAGGATCTCCTGGGAGGGATAGCGGGCGATCCCGAAGTCCAGCACGATGTGGCTGGCGCCCAGCTCCCGGTGTCGGTGAAGGCTGTCGCGGAGCTGCTCCACCGGCAGTTCCGGCTTCGCGGCGCCTCCCATGCCGAAGGGAGGGCCGGCGGCGATACGGCACGTGAGCTGAAGGGCATCGGGGTCGCGGCCACCGGTCTTTGCGATCGTCCGGATCTCGTCCCACCCGGACTTGAGCTGATCCAGGGGCAGATAGGCCGTGTGCCACCCATCGCCCAGACGCCCGGCGCGGCGCCGGGCCGGGGCGCTGTGGCCGCCGATGAGGATGGGGATGGTGCCGCGCACTGGCCTGGGGGCGAAGCGGACGCCCCGCACATGATAGAACTGCCCCTCGAAGAACGGCTCGTCCTGCGTCCAGAGCGCCCGCAACACCTGGATGTGCTCGTCGGCGCGGCGCCCCCGGTCCTCGAACCGCATGTGCAGGGCCTCGAACTCCTCGCGCATCCAGCCCACGCCGGCGCCCAGGATCACCCGCCCCCCGGACAGCGTATCCAGCGTGGAGAGGACCTTGGCGTGGAGAACGGGCTCGCGGTACGGCAGGATGCAGGCGCCGAAGGCCAGCCTGATGCGCCGGGTGAAGCCCGCGATGTAGGTGAGGGCCGTGGCCGCCTCCATGTACACGCGTTCGCCCTTGAACGGGTAGACGGGCGCGTAGGGATAGGGGGTGTTGATCTCCACGGGCAGCAGGACGTGGTCGGCCGTCCACACCGAATCGAACCCCCACGCCTCGGCCGATTCGGCGATGGCGCGGATCGACTCCGTGGTGGCGTTCGGCCCGGCCGTCGGCAGGAATATCCCGATCTCCATGTCGCCTCCATGTCGCTCACATCGGGTCTTCAGACCCGCCCGCGCCCGGCGCTCCCCAACGCGCCGGGATGCGCGCCGGTTGGTCTGAAGATCGCCCCTACGCGTTAGCTCAAGCGATGGTGTGCCTGCCCGATCCAGAAGCGGCGCTGGCCTCGGCCACCAGGCGGCGGATGCGGGCCGGGTTCAGCGGGAACTCGCGGATGCGAACGCCGAGGGGGGCCAGGGCGTCCTCCACGGCGGCGACGATGGCGTGGTGGGCGGGGATCGTGCCACTCTCCCCCGCGCCCTTGATCCCGGCCGGGTTCAACGGCGACGGCGTCTCCATGTGGGTCATCTCGAAGGAGGGCACCTCCGCGGCGGTGGGCAGCAGGTAGTCCATGAAACTGGCGTACAGCGGCTGACCTTCCTCGCTATAGGGCAGGTCCTCGAAGAGGGCGTTGCCGATCCCGTGGGCCACGCCGCCGTGGATCTGCCCGTCCACCAGCATGGGGTTGATCACGCGACCGCAGTCGTGGGCCACCACATAGCGGAGCACGCGCACCCCGCCCGTCTCCGGGTCCACCTCCACCAGGGCGATGTTGGCGCCATTGGACCAGATGGTGCCCGGGGGGTAGAAGAAGTCCGTCCCCTCGAGGCCCGGGGAAACGCCGCCGGGCATGGGCGCGCCCGGGCGCCCGAAGGCAGCCTGGGCGATCTCGGCCAGCGTGAGGGCCCGCGCCGGCGTGCCGCGGACGAAGACCTTCCCGCCCTCCAGCGTCAGGTCCGCCTTGTTCGCTTCCAGCAGCGCGGACGCCACGGCGATGGCTTTCTCTCGGACCTTCTTGGCGGCCATGATCACGGCGTTGGTGGTGATCGTTGCCACGCGGCTGGAGAAGGTGCCCGTCCCCACCGGGAAGGCATCCGTGTCGGCGGCAATGAAGTCCACGTCCTCCATGGGCACGCCCAGCTCATCGGCCACCACCTGGGCCATCGTGGTCTCGTGCCCCTGCCCCTGCGGCCCGGACCCCGTGAGCACCACCACCTTGCCCAGCGAATCGACGCGGACGGTGGCGCCTTCGTAGGGTCCGATACTGGTGGCCTCGATGTAGCAAGCGATGCCGATTCCCAGGTACCTCCCCTTCGTCTGCTCCGCCGCCTGCTCGGCCCGCATGTGGTCGTATTTCGCCTTGTCCAGTGCCAGGCGCAGGCACGCGGGGTAGTCACCGCTGTCGAACGTCACCGTGCGCCCGCCCGGCAGGGGGATACCCGTGCTGTAGGGCATATGGTGCGGCTGGACGAAGTTCTTGAAGCGAATCTCGACGGGGTCTAGCTTCAGCTCCCGCGCCACGAGGTCCACCATCCGGTCCATCACGTAGGTACCCTGGGGGCGGCCGGCGCCCCGCACCGCCCCGATGGGCACGCGGTTGCTGTACGCCACTCGCACGGCGCATTCGAAGTTGGCGACCCTGTAGACGCCCAATATGTGCATGCAGGTCAGAAGGGGCACGACGGCGCCGTAGGCGGCATAGGCCCCGCCGTCCGTCACGATCCGATCCCGCAGGGCCAGGAACGTGCCGTCCTTCCGCACGCCGATCTCCAGGTCATGCACCTGCTCGCGATCCTGGAAGGTTGTGAGCAGGTCCTCGCGCCGGTCCTCGATCCACCGGACGGGACGCTTGAGCGTCAAGGCAAGCCAGGGGATCACGATATCCTCGGAGTACTGCGCGGCCTTGGGGCCGAAGCCGCCGCCCACGTCCGGGGCGATGACGCGCAACTGGTGCACGGGGAGATCGAGATGGCGACAGATGGCTTGCTGGAGCATGTGGGGCGCCTGATGGGACGCCCACAGCGTGAGGCGCCCCGTCGCCCCGTCGGGCACACCGAGGAGCCCGCGCGTCTCCATGAAGCCCCCGCTGCCCCGGCTGATGCGGATCCGCTGGCGGAAGACGTGG
>Ga0214473_10009996_pt1 | contig 11187 bp, 11 predicted proteins | sample RVTome_7_FD_203509 | JGI IMG/M metagenome (GOLD analysis project Ga0214473, IMG submission 203509) | Soil microbial communities from uranium-contaminated site in the Upper Colorado River Basin, Wyoming, United States - RVT98D197 | ecosystem: Environmental > Terrestrial > Soil > Contaminated >...
CCACGCAGCACGCCTTTGCCGCGGCGACGCCGACGCGCCTGCGCCTCGTCGGCAAGCGCGTCAACGGCATGGTCGAGTACCTGCGCTGAGCGCGCACAAGTGGAAAAAGCTGATTCAATCGCCTTGGCCACCACTTGATCCAGGCGCTCTGCGCTTTTGCCAGCACGCGATTTCAAGCGCCTTGGACGCCAGCATCTAATCCAAGCGCTTTGCGCAGGGCGCCTTGAAGGCCAGCACTTGATCCAAGCGCTTCTGCAAGTGCTTTGCTCGGCGCCTTGGAAGCCAGCACTTGATTCAAGCGCCTTGAAAGCGGGTGCTTGATTCAACATAACGCCCTGGAAGCCAGCACTGGATTCGAGCGCTTTTGCGTCCCAATCCAAGCGCGCACAAGTAAAAAAAAAGCGCAACAATGGAAAAAAAACCAAGCGATTGTTTAGAGGGGCTGAATGCGGATCGCGCAGAGCGTGGACATGTGTTTTTAGAGGTACTGGATGTTGATCGCGTAGAGCGTCGGCTTCTGCATAGCGCTGGGCGCGGCGAGCCAGACCTCGAAGATCTGGTCGGTGCTCGGCACGTTGCCCGCGTTGACGGCAAACGTCGTGGTGTGCGTGGTCTGGCCGCTGAGCAGCTCGTCCTTGCAGATCTCGGCCGAGTTGTTGCCGAGGTTGGTGATGCGGATCTTGTACGCGTCGGCGCCGCCCGCCTTGGAGACGGCGGTGATCGCGGCGATGCCGCGCACGCTGGCGCCTGGGAACAGGAACGAGCTGACAACAGTGTACGCGGTGTTGCTGGTCGTCGCGTTGACGCAGAGCGGCAGGTGGCCGCCCGTCGTCGAGCGCCACACCGCGGCGCCGTTGCTGCTGTCGAGGCAGACAAACGCGCGGTCGGCGCTCGTGTTGAGCCAGCTCGAGCCCACGGCGTAGCCCGCGGCGGCGTCGTCGCTGGCGCTCGGGTCGACGGCGGCGCCGAGGCTGACTTTGACGTTCTCGACGTTGCCGAGGCCGACCTGTGCCTTGGTGACGGCGTGCGGGTTGTCGGTGCGGGCGCTGTGCGTGGTGCTGGCGGCGACGCTGGCGTTGGCGCTGACGCGCGCCTCGCTGTAGTAGAGGTTGGTGCCCTCGGCGACGTCAGTGGTGCTGAGCACGACGGTGCCCGTCTTGCCGTTGACCGAGATCACGTCGCTCGTCTCCTGGATGTCGACCCAGGCGGCGCCGTCGTAGATGTAGGTCTGCGGGTGGCCCGCGCCGTCGCTGTTGCTCACCTTGGCGACGTCGCCCTCCTGCGGCGCCAGCGCATCGCGCGCGGCAATGTCGGCGACCACGCTGACGCTGGTGATGGCAAGCGCGGGCAGCTGGCTGCTCGGGATCTTGCTCGAGCCGTCCAGCGTGGCGAGCCCGTTGGCCGCGCCCTTTTGCGCGGCGATGCGCGCGTCGGCGGCGGCGGCAAAGTCGGTCACGTCGGCGGCTGCGTGCGTGTGCCCGAGCGCGCTCTTGGTGGCCAGCTCGGTCGAGACTTTCGAGGCCGACCAGAGCTCGGTGGCTGAGGTGCCCGCGTCGTTGATCACGCGGTGCAGCGTCGCGTCGGCAATGTGTGTGTCGATCTGCGCGTGGCTGTTGCTGCCGATGCTGGCGAGGTCGGCGTGGTCGGCGAGGTCGGTGCGGCGCCAGACGGCCGCCGCGGCGCTGCTGTCGACGCAGACGTACTCGCGGTCGGCCGACGTGTTGATCCAGCGCGAGCCGACCGCGTAGCCCTGCGTCGCGTCGTTGCCCGCGCCTGGATTCGTTGTCGCGGCCAGGTTGTCGAGCAGGTTCTGCACGTTGCCGAGCCCGACCTGCGCCTTGGTCACGCTGTGCGGGTTGGCGGTGCTGAGCAGGTGCGCGTCGATCTGCGCGTGCGTGTGCGTGCCGACGTCGTCGAGCGAGGCGTGCGAGAGCCCGACAATGTTGTTGCCCGTAAAGTCCGAGTAGGCGCCCGCGGAGAACGTCACGTCGCGCAGCACCTGCGGCGAGTCGATGATGGCGAGATCAGTGATCGCCGCGTGCGCGCCGCTGTTGACGCACTGCGTCGGCGCAGCGTCGGTCGCGAGCCGCGTCTCGTAGACGTACGCCGCCTCGGTGGGGCAGATGTAGCGGTAGGTAATCGAGGCCATAGGTTGTCTGTGCGCTGCGCGGGGTTTGTACTGGCTTTGCTCAACATGGCGATTTTTTTTTTCCAGCGCTCGCACCGCGTTGCGCGGCGCAGGTTATTTTTGCGCGCGCGCATTGGCAAACAGCCAGCGCGCGCAGGATGGCCACCGAGAGCCCGTCGGGCCGATTCGAGCAAAAGCTGCACCTGATGAGCAGCGGGCTCGGCCTGCTGGTGGACGGCTCGGCGCAGATCAACAAGACGTTGCGCTGCGCCGAGCTGATTGTGGGCGACAGTCGCATCACGTCGGCGCCCGCGCCGCTGGTGCCCCACTACTACGTTGACAGGAATGTCCAGCTGCTGCGCCACGGCGGCCTCGAGGCCTACTGCCTGGTGCTCCAAGTCAGCAAACCGTCGGGCTACCGCCTGCAGCGCGCCAACATCGACTATCGCCTGCCGCTGGGCGAGGGCCGCTGTCGCGTGCGCCTCTGGCACCTGCAGGGCTTTCGGCTCGTGGCGCAGGCCGAGACGCCCAGCGAGGCGCCCGCCTGGCGGGCACCCGCCAGCCTGCAGCTGGCAATCGAGCCGCCAGCCGCGCAGAGCAGCGACATCGCCACGTACGAGCTCCAGGTGGCCGCCGCGCCCGAGGCAGCGCTGCCCATGATTCAAGTGCTGTCGTTGACGCTGGAGCTAGCGCCGATCGCTGCGGCCGTGTGATGACGAGCGCCCCAGGTTTAATGAAAGCACTTGACAGGAAAGGCCAGGCCGCAATCAAGGCTCAATTTCCAGAAACACCTGCAGGTAGAACATGTAGACGGTGCTGGTCTGCAGATCGCCCGAGATGCGCAAGTAGTCGGTGCTGGGGAGCGCAGCGTAGCGGCCGTCGGTCCAGCCAGTGGTGGTGTTGCTCACCACGAGCGAGCCGAGCTGGATATCGCCGCCAGCAGCCACCACGACGCCGCTGGGCAGGCTGATGTCAAAGGCAAACGCGGTTTGCTGGAAGAAGCCGTCAAACTTGATGCGCAGCAGGAGCACCGTGCCCAAGCGCAGCGCCCTGGCAACGTGGAGCCGCGTCATGGAAAAGTTGGCGTCCAGCGAGGCGCACGGAAAGCTGCTCCACCGCGGGAACAAGGCGGCCAGGCTCGGCGGCCGCGCCACCTGCTGGACGATGATCTTCTCTCGGACGAGCGGCGGCGGCGGCGCAGGGCGCGGGCACCTGGCGGGCGCAGCGCAGCGTCTGCAGCTGCCGCAGCAACACTGCGCCGACGTTCGCCGAAACGGGCGGGCGTACGCCTGCTTGCGCGGCTGTGCGGGGAAAAGTGCTCGTCTCCAGGCGCTAGGCGCAAAGAGTCCCGATTGCCGATTTAACGACATACATGGGTGTTCGGTGCCTTGGTTCTGTTTGGCGAGCGCGTTCTCTTTGTCGCTTTTTTTTATGAGAGACGTTGATATTTTTTTTTGGTGTTGATCACTTGTGATTTCTGTTATGCTGTGCTGCAGGCGTGGCGGCAGCATGCCTGCTGCCACCGAATGTCGCTCCCGCGGGCACTTGTCGACGCGTGCGCAGGCAATCTGCGCCAGCACTCGCGCTTGGGATTGACAAAGCGGCAGCGCTCTCACTGCGTGTCGCCGCGCAGGCGATCAACCTGCACCAGCAGCGCCTTGCCAACGGCGCCCTCGGGGCACTTGCCGTCGGCAATCACCGCGCGCTCGAGCGTCGGGTAGAAGCGGAGATCGACTTTGCGGTTGTTGGATGGCAGCCACCAGTCGCAGGGCAGCGGCACGACCGCCGTGTGCGCCGCGCCCAAGCACTCGAGCGGCGTCCAAAGCGTCGACCTTGGTGCCGACAGCTCTTGCGCAAGATAGATAAATTCGCTTGGATATTCAGACAGCAGCAGATTGCTCGAGTAGATGCGCATCGACTCGAGGATTCCAACCCACGGCTGCCTAATCCAGCGCCACGGCGCGACGCTCGGCAGCTCGAGCAGCAGCTGCAGGCTGATCGCATTGCTGGGCAAGCGGCAGCGGGTTGGCAAGCGCCGCCACTCGTAGCGCCGCGCCTCGATCGCAGCGCACAGACGCCGATCGAGTGCGCGCATCTTGCGCAGGAGCGCTGAATCACCGCAATCCAAGAGAAGGCCCAGCACCGCGATGGGCTGCTTGCGCAGCTGCGCCGCGAGCGCGCGGCACGCGCGGCCCATGTGCACGGCGACGCGCGCGTCTTGCATACACAACGCGAGCGCGGCGAGCATTTTTCAGAAAATAGCAATGTCCAAGCCGATTGGCGACAAGATTGAAGAGCTGGAGAAGAAATACTTTGACCTCGTGTGGTACGCACGGGCCAACCCCAAGGACCTCGCGGCGCCAGCCGACATTCGCGCTGGCAGGGCGGCAGCGATGAAGCGCATCAAGGCGGCGTACCCGCGCGAGGTGGCAGCGCTCTCGGCCAGAGGCAGCACCTGGGATCACGGCTTCAACAGCGGAATATTGGCCGCTGTGCGCCTGCTCCGCGCCTATGCGCTGCCGCTCGACTATCAGCGCGTCTGGGGCGACGGCGAGGAGGACGACGACGAGCCGCCGTTTGTCATGACGCGCGGCAGCGAGATTGATCAGGCCGAGCGCGACTTTCCGTTTTTGGATACCTAGGCGCGCCCTGAGCAAAAGTAAAAAGCCCCAAATGAGCAAGACCTGCGTTGTTGCCAGCACGTGCTCGCGCTATGGACAAGTTGTCGATGTCGAGTTGACGTTCTATGTTGCCGACCAGCAAGTGCTCAAGTTTGCAGTGCCCGTCGAACATATCAACACGGGCAACGTGCGTCGGATCGCAACCTCGCTCAGCGATCCAGTGTTCCAGCCAAAGCAAAAAGTATTCGACGAGAAGACACACGAGCCGATTGCGCCGTTCCAAGTCATCTTGTTTGCGACTGCGGATCGTGGCTTTTCGCAGAATGTGCTGGCCGACAGCGACCAAATCGTCTACGATTCCAAGGATCCCGTTGGCTGCCGCACGCGCATCACGCTGCCGCTGGCGCTCTTTCGCCCGCCACTGATTAAGGCGCTGGAAGAGGCGCTGGAGATGATTCAGTAAAGATCCGATCTACGCGCAGCTGTGCAGCGCTGCGCACGCGGCGCAGTGCGCTGCGGCGCAGCGATTGCACCAGTGCATGCAGTTAAGGCAGTGCCGCTTGGCGCAGGAGGGCTGGCAGCAGCGCACGAGCAGCACGCAGAGATCGAGGCAGCCGAGGCAGATGTCGTAGCGGCCCATGCTCTTGTTGGCGCGCTTAATCACTTTTCGCAGGCGTTGGTTTTCGCGCTGCAGCTCGTGCAGGCGCGGCGGCAGCAGCTCGCGCGCGGCGACGGCGAGCGCTTGGTTGACGCGCAGCAGGTTCGTTTTTTTTTGTTTTCAGTCGCACTTTGTTTTTCCGCAGCTGAACGATGAACGACCAACAAATCTCAAGTTTACTTGAGCAGCAGCGAATCAACCAACAACTCCAAACAGAGCTCATCAACCTCGAACAGAATATCTACACCACGCTCGACCCCAAGTTTCTCCAAGCCCGCCTGAGCCAGCTACGAGACAAACAACAGCTCCTCGAATCTGAGATCAAGAGTCTGCAGCGCATTGTCGAGGCCGCAAAAAACAATTGGACCGATCGACGGCACTATGAAGGACTTCAAGTTTTCTTCAATCTCTACTCGTATCAATCCAACCTTTGAGTAAAACCTCATTCTGCGCTGCATAGATTGGCGCGTCTGGCGCTGATCCAAAAGCGTACTGCAGATCTGCGACGCGCCTTGGTAGCGCTGATCCAAGAGTGCGCTGCAGATCCAGGAGCGCGCTGCAAATCTGCGTGAATGGTGCTTGCGCTCTTCTACCAGCAGCCTGCTCAGCGGCCGCTTGGGCCAGCAACATTGAAAACTCTTTTACTTTCCCCAGCACTTGCTGCATTGGATCTTGGGCAACCCGTGCCTCTTTTCCCACTCCCAGGACGAGTCTTCGCACTCTATGCAAAAGTGCTGGCGGCACGTCACGCACTGGTGCCTGCACGCGGCGCAGTACATCTGCCCGCGGCAGTTGCTGGTGCAAAACTGCAGCGCCGACGTGTCGGCAAACCACCGACGGCAGCCGTGACACTGCGCCGCGCCCAGCTCGAGCAAGGAAACCAGTGCCGAGCGCCAGATTGCAGGCCAGTCGTCAGCCTGCGAGAGCTCTGCAAGCGCCAAGCGCGGCCACTCGCGCTCATAGTCGTCTGCTTTCTGCTCGCTCATTCGTTATCGTTATTGTTTTGACGCGCTGTTGGAAGCTTCCAGCGCGAATCCAAGAGCGCGCTGCGGATCTGAGCAGCGCTGATCTAAGCCAAGCGCTCTTGGAGCAGTCCAAGTGTGCCAGCGTTGTTGCTTTGTTTTATTGAATCGACACTGGCAGCCAGAGCTCCTCGTCGTCGTCCGTGTCGACGCGGATCCAAAGCGTCTCATAGTGCCGATCGAGCAGCAGGTGCAGCGGCTGCGCAGCGCTGCAGCAGCGCGGCTGCGAGCGCGCGAGCAGGCTGTCGAGCAGCGTGATCAGCGGCAGCGGCCACTCGTCGAGCTGGCGGCAGAGCGCGACGAGCAGCCAGAGGCGCTCGTCGACGCTCGCAGCACTGCGCAGCGCCGCACAAATCGAGGCGCGCTGCTCGGCGCTGCGCGCCTCGCTGGCCGCTCTGGCGCTGGCGCTGGCCCGCGCTGCGAGTTCGTCGCGCGCATCGTCGGCCTCGCAGTCGAGCAGCTCGGCGAGATCGGCGCTGTCGAGCTCGTCCAGCTCGTCGCACTCGTCGAGCAGGTGCTGCACGTAGATTTCCTCGGGCGGCTGGATGTCGAGGTCAAAGAGCGGCGCGGCGCCAGCGCTCGAGCAGTCTTCACGGTGCTGCGGCCAGTGCGCCCGCTGGCATGCTGCCGAGCAGTAGCGCTCGACGCCGCAGGCGCTGCAGAGCTGGCGCGCACGCGGCGCTGCGCAGCGCGCGCATAAGCGGTGCAGCAGGTGTAGATCGCCGCGCAGGCAGTCAATGCAGCTGCGCCGCAACAGTTTGCATTTTCGATCGACCTGCAGCTCGGCGAGCACGCCCCAGAGCGCGCCGCAGTGCGCCAGCCAGCGCGTCCAGTCGTCGGCCTCCATCGCAATCGGCTCGGCGCCGCAGTAGCCGACGCAGAGGCGGTGGCCATCAAACCACGGCAGCAGGCCCTGCACGTGCTCGGGCGCGAGCTCGCCAGGCGCCGCGTCGCCCTGCTCGAGGCAGACTAGGAGCGGCGCCTGGTTGTTGGTGCGGCGAAACGTTGCCGCCGCCAGGATGCCGATGTGGTCGCCCTGCGGCCGCGCGTCAAGCTCGACGGCGCCGCAGTGCGCGCGCAGCGCCGCGCGGATGCTTGTGCCAAGCGCGCCGCGCAGCACGAGCACCGTCGGTTTGTGGCGGCCCGCCACTGATCCAAGGAAGCATTCGAACAGACGGCAGCTCTCGGCGTCGCCCAACATGCGCCGCAGCACGGCGTGTGCTTGCATTTTTGTTTTTATGTGCGTTGCGGCGCCTGCCAAACTTCGTCTATTCTGCGACCTCTTGTTACTATGGTGTTGTAAAATCGAGGATTTCAGTGAACGGCGAATCTGCCACAAGCAAAAATATCAAAACTACCAGAACTGAAGAAAAAATAAAAAATTCTGCAGTGTTTTTTCTTAAAACGCTGAGGCACTGGCGTCTCGATGTCGAAGCGATTTAAACAACCTCAACTCAAAGCGCCAAAAACCAAAGCGCCAAAAAAGAAGAGCACCACTGCCTCCATGGTTCCTTTGGAAGCTGCCGAGCTCAACATGTTGAAATTTCAAGTAGGAGACAAACTTCCTCCTGACGAACCTGAAGGGTGGGTGCCAATTGGCTCTGAATTTCCCGATGCCTACATAAGCACTCTCGGGCGTGTTTGGAGTGAGCAAAAGGTCGTATCAAACAGGAGTCGAACGGTTTCTCTGAAATCCACCGAAGGCAAGCAAGTCGCCTTGATTGTCGCATCCCAAGTGGCTCTTGTTTTCTTGGGATTGCCAGGACCTAACCAAACTTGTCAGTTGCGATGCAGTCGTAGCGGACCGAAACTTTCGAATGTATGTTATGGACCAAGCCAACTCTCTGAACAATTGACGGCTCTTGGTTTTCAACAATGTCCCAAATTTCAATGTGGTTCACAACTTCCAAACTGTTCGCCTGAACGATGGTTTCCAGTTGACACATTTCCTGACACAGCGGTGAGCAGCGCGGGTCGGGTTTTTACTGGAAACAAAATCATGTCTTATTCCATGCTGCGAATGCCAACACATTCAGGCCGCATCCAAAATGTGCGGGCACATGTTGTCATCGCGGAAGCCTTTCTTGGTCCAACTCCAAGGGGGCACCACATCGCTTTCAAAGATGCCACTTTCAACAGCTGGAGTCCCTCAAATCTTGCGTTTGCACCAAACGGAGAGCTGCTTGAGGTAAATCCAGAGACTTTCGTCATTGGATTACCTTTGCCGTTTGACTACCCAGAAACTTGGTATTGGATTGGATCCAAATGGCCCGAAGCCGCAATCAGTACATTGGGTCGCGTTCGCCATGGTCTTTTGGTCTTGCGAGAACAAAAATCCCTACAGTATCGAGTCGTCACCCTCAAAGACATTGAGGGAAACGTTAAGCAAGTCAAAATACACAAGCTGATGGCCGAAACTTTCTTTGGACCACGCCCTGAAGGATGCGAAATCGCACATGATGACGACGTTGGGTCAAACAACCATCTTTCCAACGTCAGTTATCAAACGATATCTGACAACAGAAAACAAATTGCGGCCGTAAAACGACGTCCTGTAATCGTGACGGCCGTCAATCACAACCGCTCGTTGGCATTTGATTCAATCACAGATGCGGCAAAATATTTTGAGAAGAAGCCCGCATTTATCCGCCAGCGTTGCAAGAGTGGGTGCAGTTTTGCAATCACATACAGTGACAGCTGGTGGTGCTGCTATGCAGATTCTTCAAAGCTTCGAGAAAGAGAAGTTGCAGACAATGCGTTGGAATGGAGACCAGTTCTTGGATTCCCATCTTACGAATGTTCAAGCAAGGGACATTTTCGTCGCACAGGAGGACGATATGTCTTGGCCCAACAATACATCCCAAACGGATACAATCTGGTATCCTTGCGCAAGGACGGTCGACGATTTTTGAAAACAGTTCACAAATGCGTATGTGAAACTTTCCATGGTACTCAACCAACCGCGGCACATCAAGTCAATCACATGAACGAAAATAAGCGCGACAACCATCAGCTCAACTTAGAATGGAATGCGCACAACGTAGAATATTCGCGTGGTCGGCCGTGTGAATGCATGCTTGACGATGGAACTTGGGAGTGGTTTCCATCAATAAGGGCAGCTCAGAGGCAGACTGGTGCGAAAGCGATATCGCACGTTCTTCGCGGCAAGCAATTGACCAGTGGTGGTCGGCGCTGGCGACGAGCGGACAAACGATAAAAATCATGAAGAAGGAGTGCGTTCGAAAACTCTGAATAAAATTGTTTGTTGATGCGACAAAACCAACAAACGCGGTGATGATTTGCCTCAACATGATTGTGAAGAATGAGGTTAAGGTATTGCCGCGCCTCTTTGCATCGCTGCACAAGTATATCAGCTATTACTCGATCACGGACACTGGCAGTTCCGACGGCACCCAAGCGCTGATTAAAGAGCTGATGGACGGCTATGGCATCCGCGGCGAGGTGCACGAAGATCCGTGGCGATCGGATTTTGGCTATTCGCGTCAAGTGGCGATGGAGCACGCGCTCAGGGCGGCCAAGAAGGAAGGGTTTTCCAAGTTGTTGTTCATCGACGCAGACGAGGAGCTGGGCTGTAACGATCCCGACTGGGTGAGCAAGCTGCAGCCAGGCACGTCGTACAACATTGAAAAGCACCACGGCGGCATGCGCTACGGCGTGCCCGCGCTGGTCGACATTCGCTCGACGCAGTGGCACTGGCGCCGCCCTGTTCACAACTATCTCGAGCACGTCAGCGGGCCCGTCAAGTGGGAAACGCTGTTTACCGTCTTCATCCGTTTCCATCAGGGTCAAGGGGCGAAGAGCCACGGCGTGACGACGCACCAAAAGGTATGTCAGGGGTTGATCTAACGCTTGCAGTACATGCGCGACGCGGGCATTCTGAAGAAGGAGCTGGACAAGAATCCGAAAGACGCCTGGGCCGCGTACTACCTGGCGCAGTCGTACAAAGACGCAGGCGAGCACGAGCTGGCAATCGAGGCGTACCGCTACCGCCTGACGCTGGGCGGCTGGGACCAGGAGCAGTACGTCTCGCGCATGGGCGTCGCGCAGTGCCTGCAGGCGCTCAACAGGAGCGAGGGCGAGATTGTCGCGGCGTGGCTCGCCGCCTACGAGTACCGCCCGCAGCGGCGCGACGCGCTCTACCACCTGATGCTCTACTATCGGCGCGCCAAGCGGCACGAGCTGGCGCTGCTCTTTGGCAAGCAGTGCGCCGCGATTCCCAAGAACAAGGACACGCTGTTTGTGAGCGCCGACGCGCACGGCTGGCCAATGTACGATCACCTCGGCGTCGCCGCGGCGCTGTCGGGCCGCGCGCGCGAGGCCATCTCGGCGTGCAAGCTGGCGCTGATGAGCTGCCCCGCCGAGGAGCGCGCGCGCATCGAGACTAATCTGCGGCTCTGCAGCGCCGAGGTCGAGCGTGCCGATCGCCAGCTCGCCATTACCAAGGCGCTCGCCGCGCCCACGGATGAGAAGCAGGCCCCAGCCCCAGCCCCAGCCCTAGCGCAGCAGCCGCAGCAGCCGCAGCAGCCGCAAACGCCAAAGGAACAACCCAAGGCGCCAAAGGTGCAAGATCAGGCGCAGGCGCAGCGCCTGGCCGCGTGGTGTGAGGGCGATCGGCAGCGTGTCGTGATTGTCGTCGCGGCGGCGTGGAAGCCGTGGAGCGCGCGCTCGCTGCGCGGCCCGCTCGGCGGCTCCGAGCTGGCGGTGATCCGCATGGCGGCGGCGCTGAGCTCGGACCAC
>Ga0214473_10009997_pt1 | contig 11185 bp, 9 predicted proteins | sample RVTome_7_FD_203509 | JGI IMG/M metagenome (GOLD analysis project Ga0214473, IMG submission 203509) | Soil microbial communities from uranium-contaminated site in the Upper Colorado River Basin, Wyoming, United States - RVT98D197 | ecosystem: Environmental > Terrestrial > Soil > Contaminated >...
GGTGTGGGACGGGAGCTCCGGCGATCGCGATGGAAAGAAGTCCGTCACCATATGGCAGGAGCTGGTCCTCGCTCCTTGAGAGTGATTCGAAAAGGAAAACGAAGATGACGCGACCTGATGAGATCCACGGAATCGACCGGCGTCTGTTCCTGAAATTCCTGGGCGGGGGCATAGGAGGCTCGGTGCTCGCCCTCGACCCCGCCTGCACCTTCCTCACGCCCGTGGCGCCCGCGGAGAATCCTTTGAGCCGGACGGTTTCGCGGGAGTGGGAGAAGATCTACCACGACCAGTACCGCTACGACTCGTCGTTCGATTGGGTCTGCTCCCCGAACGACACCCACGCCTGCCGTATCCGCGCTTACGTGAGAAACGGCATCGTAGTGCGAAGCGGCGCCACCTACGACTATCAGGACTATGCCGACCTCTATGGAAACAAAGCCACGGCGAACTGGAATCCGAGGCAGTGCGCCAAGGGTTATACGTTCCACCGCGTCATCTACGGCCCCTATCGGCTGCGCCATCCCATCGTCCGCCGGGGATGGAAAGAGTGGGCGGATGCGGGCTTTCCCGTGCTCACCCCGGAGCTCCGCTCGAAGTACAAGTTCGACGCGCGCGGAGACGACGAGTTCATCCAGATGAGCTGGGAGGATGCCTTCCGCAGGATCGCCGAGGCTCTCTCCGCCATCGCTCGTCAGTACAGCGGCGAGGAGGGAAAGCGCCTGCTTCTCGACGAGGGTTACCAGCCCGAGATGGTCGAGGCGATGGGAGGCGCCGGGACCCGCGCCATCAAGATGCGCGGCGGTATGGGGCTTTTGGGCGTCCTCGGGAAGTACGGAATGTATCGCCTCTGCAACAGCCTAGCTCTGCTCGACGCCAAGGTCCGCGGTGTCGGCCCCGAAGAGGCGAAAGCGGGTCGCGCCTGGTCGAACTACACCTGGCACGGCGATCAGGCGCCGGGGCAGCCCTGGGTGCATGGCCTTCAAGCCTCGGATTGCGACTTCAACGACCTCCGAAGCTCCAAGCTCATCATCATGGACGGAAAGAACCTGGTGGAGAACAAGCTCACCGACTCCCACTGGTTCATCGAGTGCATGGAGCGGGGCGGGAAGATCGTCGTCATCGCTCCCGAGTACGGACCTCCTTCCACCAAAGCCGATTACTGGATCCCCATTCGTCCGGGCACGGACGCAGCTCTCTTTCTCGGCATCACCCGACTGATGATGGAGAAGGGTCAGTACGATCGCGAGTTCGTCGAGCGCTTCACCGACTTTCCGCTTCTCGTGCGTCACGACAACCTGCAGAGGCTCCGGGCGGAAGACGTCTTTCCGGCCTATCGGTCGTCTATCGCCGCCGAAGGTCCCTCGATGAAGATCCAGGGGCTCACGGCGGAGCAGCACCAGAAGATCGGCGATCGGGTCATCTGGGACGTGGAGAGAGGCGGGCCCCGGGCGATCACCCGGGACGAGGTGGGAAACCGGATGGCGGAGCGGGGAATCCGACCCGCCCTCGAGGGCACCTACCCCGTGCGCCTCGCGGACGGCAAGACGGTCCCTTGCTCCACCCTCTGGACGCTCTATCAGACCCATTTACAGGACTACGACCTCGACACCGTCGTCGAGATCACCAAAGCCCCGCGGAATCTCATCGAGCAGCTCGCAACCGACATCGCCACCATCTCACCCGCTGCCATCCACCAGGGGGAGGGCATCAACCACTGGTTCCATGCCACCGAGATGAACCGCGCGGCCCACCTCCCGCTGATGCTGACCGGGAACTTCGGAAAGCCGGGGGCCGGCTGTCACACCTGGGCGGGGAACTACAAGGCGGCGCTCTTCCAGGGATCGCCCTGGACCGGTCCCGGTTTCAAGGGCTGGGTAGCGGAAGACCCCTTCGAGCTCAACCTCGATCCCCAGGCGAGCGGCAAAGACATCGTGGCCCACGCTTACACCAAGGACGAGGAGCCCGCCTACTGGAACCACGGCGACAAGGCACTCATCGTGGAAACGCCGAAGTTCGGCCGGAAGAACTTCACCGGCCAGACGCACATGCCGACGCCCACCAAGGCGATCCTCTTCACCAACGTCAACCTCATCAACAACGCCAAGTGGGCCTACGGGGTCATCAAGAACGTCAACCCCCACGTGGACCTGATCGTCTCGTTCGACATCCAGATGACCGCCTCCATCGAGTACTCGGACATCGCCCTTCCCGCGAACTCCTGGCTCGAGTTCCAGGGGCTCGAGGTGACGGCGAGCTGCTCGAACCCGTTCCTCCAGGTGTGGAAGGGAGGGATACCTCCGGTCTTCGACAGCAAGGACGACCTCACGATCCTCGCGGGCATCGCGAAAGGGCTTGCGGAGGTGACGGGCGACGAGCGCTTCTCCGACATGTTCCGCTTCGAGCACGAGGGCAAGCGCGAGATCTATCTCCAGAGGCTCCTCGATAGCTGCACCACCACAAAAGGCTACACCGTCAAAGACATCATGGCGGGCAAGTACGGCCCCTCCGGAGGGGCGCTCTTGAACTTCCGCACCTACCCGCGCATTCCCTTCTACGAGCAGGTGCACGACGACGAGCCCTTCCATACCGACACCGGCCGGCTCCACGCCTACGCCGACGTTCCCGAGGCCATCGAGTACGGGGAGAACTTCATCGTGCACCGCGAAGGGCCCGAGGCGACGCCCTATCTTCCCAACGTCATCGTGAGCTCGAACCCCTTCGTGCGCCCCGAGGACTACGGCATCTCCGCGACCGCCGAGCATTGGGACGACAGGACGATTCGAAACGTGAAGATGCCCTGGTCGCGGGTGAAGGGCACCAAGAACTTTCTCTGGGAGAAGGGGTTCCAGTTCTACTGCCTCACTCCCAAGACCCGGCACCGGGTCCATAGCGGCTGGTCGAACGTGGACTGGCACATGCTCTACGACTCGAACTTCGGCGATCCCTACCGGCTCGACAAGAGGTCGCCCTGCGTCGGCGAGCATCAGCTGCACATCAATCCGCAGACGGCTCGAGATCTGGGGATCGAGGACGGGGACTACGTCTACTTGGACGCGAATCCCGCCGACCGACCCTACCTGGGAGCGAAGCCCGACGAGTTCTTCTACCGGGTCTCCCGCTGCATGCTCCGGGTCAAATACAACCACGCCTACCCTTACAACGTGGTGATGATGAAGCACGCGCCCTTCATCGCGACCGAGAAGAGCGTGCGCGCCCACGAGAGCCGGCCCGATGGAAGAGCGCTTTCCGAGAACACCGGCTATCAGGCCAACCTCCGCTACGGGTCGCAGCAATCGGTGACGCGAAACTGGCACATGCCCATGCATCAGACCGACACCCTGTTCCACAAGGCGAAAGTCACCATGGGGTTCATTTTCGGAGGTGAGGCGGACAACCACGCCATCAACACCGTTCCCAAGGAGACGCTGGTGCGCGTCACCAAGGCGGAAGACGGAGGCATGGGTGGAAAGGGTCTGTGGAAGTTCGCGACCACGGGTAATACGCCGGACAACGAGAACGACTTCATGAAAGAGTATCTCGCGGGGACGGTGACTCGAATAAGGAAAGCCTGAGAAAAATGCCCTACCACGAACCCGATCCCAGCGATCCCAACGTCCTCGTCGGAGTCTCTCTTCCCGGAGACGAGGAGACGACGCGGGAGATGGCCGCCGCCTTCGCCGAGGAGTTTGCCCTCCTGGGCTTCGACCAAGAGCGTCTCCTGAACGTCTTCAGAACGCCCGACTACGAAGCAGCCCATCGAGCGTACCGTCTTCTCGGGGAGGAAGAGGTCCTTCGCATCATCGCCGAGGCGACGAACGTTTTCGGTCGCTTCCGAGTCGTCGTTCACGACCGGCCGGAAGAGGGAGTCGAAACCCTGGTCCAGATCGAGATCGGAGAATCGAAATGCCGAACGTAAAGAACTGGCAGATTGGCCGGGAGATGGCCTATCCCTATGACGCCCGGTTTCCCGAGAAGCAGTTCGCCTTCGTCTTCAACATCAATCGGTGCATCGCCTGCCAGAGCTGCACCATGGCCTGCAAATCGACGTGGACGTTCAGCAAGGGCCAGGAGCACATGTGGTGGGCGAACGTGGAGACCAAGCCTTATGGCGGTTACCCGCAGTCCTGGGATGTGAAGATACTGAAGATGTTGAGGGACGCCGACCCCGAAGGCCAATATTGGAGAGAGAAGCTTTCCGACGGGCGGTACGCCCCTTACGGCGAGTTCAACGGAAAGACGATCTTCGAAGCGAACGATGCCACGCTGCGGACCGAGAGCTCGCGGGTTCTGGGTTATCTCCCCACCGACGAGGAGTGGACCTCTCCCAACATCTACGAGGACAACCCCGTCGGGCCCAAGGGAGTTCGAAACGAGCTCCACACCACGGGAACCGAGCTCCCGGTGCACGACACCTGGTTCTTCTACCTGGCGCGCATCTGCAACCACTGTTCCTACCCCGCGTGCCTCGCCGCCTGCCCGAGACAGGCGATTTACAAGAGGCCCGAGGACGGAATCGTTCTCATCGACCAGGAACAGTGCCGCGGTTACAGGAAATGCGTCGAGGCCTGCCCCTACAAGAAGACCATGTACCGGGGCAACACCCGGGTGAGCGAGAAGTGCATCGCCTGCTACCCGCGCGTCGAAGGCAGCGATCCCGAGACCGGAGGCCAGCCGATGGAGACGCGGTGCATGGCGGCCTGCATCGGCCAGATCCGCATGCAGGGGCTGGTTTCGATCGACGACGACGGCACCTGGGCCGAAGATCGGCAGCACCCTCTCTACTACCTCGTCCACGTGGCCCAGGTCGCCCTTCCTCTCTACCCTCAACTCGGGACACAGCCCAATGGCTACTACATCCCGCCTCGCTGGGTGCCACGAACTTACCTGGAGCAGATGTTCGGGCCCGGGGTGGAAAGGGCGATCGAGCGCTACAGCCATCCCGACCGCGAGCTTCTCGCGGTGCTGCAGCTCTTCCGGCGTTCCAACCGCATCATCTTCCGCTATGAGATCGAGGAGGGGCCGCTGGTGTACGAGGGGAGCTACCGGGGGAAAGACGTTCGCATCTACAACGACACGGTAATCGCGTTCGGCGCCCGCGGAGAGGAGCTCTTCCGAACGCAGATCGAAGAGCCTCTCCACGTGCGGGAGCCGATCCACGCGAACTCGATTTGAGGAGGCACCATGGTGGAGCTAGCGGATCTCTCTCTCGCGCGGGCTGTCGTCGCCCGGTACTTGAAGCTCGCACTGAAGAGTCCCCACGCCTCGAGCCACCGGGAGCTCAACTCCGTGCGTGCAGCGGCCGCTCTCCATGAAGCGGCCCTGATGCTGGGGATCGAATCCGAAGGGGTGGCCGAGAGGAAACCCCCGCTTTCGGAGCTCGTCACCGGCTACGTCCGTCTCTTCGGGCACAGCCTTCGAGGTCGCGTTTGCCCTTACGAGATCGAGTACGGGAAGCGGGAGCCCATTCTCCAGGCCCAGGAGCTTTCCGATGTCAGCGGCTTCTACCGGGCGTTCGGTCTCGAGCCTTCCTCGAGCGTCATTGAGCGCTGGGATCACATCGCCGTCGAGCTCGAGTTCGTCGAGCTTCTGTCGACGAAGGAAGCTTACGCCCTCGAAACCCATCAAGACGAGATGTTCGAAGTGACGCGGCATGCTCTCAAGCGGTTCGTCCGCGAGCACGTCGGGTTTTTCGGCATCGCCCTGGGCTCGACCCTGGAGGAGGAGGATCCAAACGGATTCTACGGCCGCATCGGCCTGTTGCTCGCGAGCTTCCTTACCGCGATTTCCCGCGAGCTCGGTGTGCCCGCGGGACCGCGCACGCTTCCCTTGAGCTCCGTCGAGGACGATGGAGTCCCCATGGCCTGCGGCAGCGGTGTCGGGAGCGCCGACAGTCCTGCATTCGAGGTCTAGCAGGGTGCTGAAAAAACCGCCCGCACCCTGCTCGAGCGGAGCGAGCCTAGAGCACAGCCGTCCGCAGCGAGCCTGCGAGCGGAGGACAGCGCGCGAACGAGGAGTGAGCGCGCATTGATGAATGCGCCGAGAAGGCCGAGGCCGCGGGGGTGGGGCCCCGCGGCACCAATTCACTAGAGAGCGCGACATGAAAGTCGAGGAGATCATCGAGCTCGAGCCAGGTCTGGTAGAGGAGTCGGTGCTCCTGGCGTCGGATGCCTCCTCGCCCGCAACTCGGCGCCGCTACCGCCGGGAGCGGAACGCCGTCTACGAGATCACGGAGACGGAGAAACGCGACGCCGCATTCCAGGAGCTCGACGCCCGGTGGTTTGCACGCCTCGGCCTTGGAACACCTCTTCTGCGACTGCTTCGGGAGTTCGATTCCATACTGGCCCGCGTGTCGCGATGCCTCGTCCTTCCGGCGGGCCGGTCCCGCGACGAGGGTGCGGATCTTCATGACACCCGTGAGGCGATGCCGGCCCTTGCCGTGAAGCTGACACCGCATTCGCTTGCGCACTTTGAGGGTATCGCCGCGACGCTTCGAGGTGAGCTTCTCCATGTCGAGGACATGTTGGACCCCGCCTTCGGTTACCACCGGGAGCTGCCGGCCTCGGAGGAAGGAGCGGTTTACGACAAGCTTCTGAGAGACCGCTATCGTGTCCTCTGGAACACGTCGGTCGACGGCCGCCTCGTCCGCCGAGGACAACTCCCGGAGGGCGGCGAAGCCCGAAGGCGTCGAGAGTTCCTGGCCACGTTCTCGGTGTTGGGGACGGACGTCGGAAGGCAGTTCGAGAGGTTCTTTCACGGCCCGCGCCCCTCCAATGGTGAGCTCTTGAGCTTCGCCCGGAGCGTCGAGGGGCGAGCTGCGGGGCGGTGCCCGCTCTGCCGGTTTCCGACGGCGCGGCTTCGCGGTGAGGGTGAGCCTCTCGACGCGCGGGTGGACGAAGCGATTCGTCGAGATTTCCCCGGCTTCCTACCGTCCCAGGGGATTTGCATGCAGTGCGCGGACCTCTATGAGGCACGCGCGACGGCTCGAAGCTCGTGATGGGGTCCCGCCGCGTCGCACTATCTCGCAAGCCGCCTTCAGGACGTCGATAGCGTCGACCCCATCACTGAAAGGTAGGTTTCATGGCAGCAACTGCAGTGCGCTCCGAAGTCCCTCGGAAGGTTCTGTTCACCTCCGTGTGCCGTCCGTTTGGAGGACCCGGTGAAGGGGACTCGGTGGGGGCGGAGCTCTTTCACGCGCAAGTGACGCGCGCTCAGGGGATCTTCAGCTTCCGGCAGGTCATCCGGTGCTGGGCGATCGACTATCTCGCCGAGAACATCGAGACGCCGTCGGTCGTGCTGCACTACCCGTCGGAGTCCGAGCTGATTCGTGAGCTGAAGGCTGATCGTTACGACTTCGTCGGCATCAACTTCGTGGTGGCCACGTTTCACAAGGTTCGCCGGATGGTGAGTTTGATTCGCAAGCACGCCCCCCACACGAAGATCGTGCTCGGAGGGTATGGCACGGTCCTTCCCGATGAGCTCCTCAGGCCGTTTGCCGATCACATTTGCCGCGAGGAGGGGAGCGGCTTCATGCGTCGTCTCTTGGGAGAAGACACCGCGAGGCCCATTTCACACCCTTACGCCCCGATCCCGGCCATCCGCCTCTATTCGTTTCAACAGCCGAACCTCGTGGGGCACTTGACCGCGGGTCTCGGATGCCCGAACGGCTGTGATTTCTGCTGCACGTCGCACTTCTTCAAGCGCAAGTACGTTGCCTTTTGCGAGACCGGCCGCGACATCTATGAGGAAATCCGAGCGATCTCGAGGAAGGCCGAATCGCGGGGCGATTCCTTGAGCTCCTTCATCCTCATCGACGAGGATTTCTTCCTCTACAAGAAGAGGGCCCTCGAGTTTCTGCAGTGCGTGCGCGAGGGTGGCAAGCCGCTGTCCCTCATGGGATTCGGAAGCGTGAGAGGTCTTTCCCAGTTCAACGCCGACGAGATTGCCGAGATGGGATTCGATACGATCTGGACGGCCTTCGAGGGCGCCGAGGCCGGCTACGGAAAGCTCCAGGGCGAGCCGCTCGAGAAGCTCTATGCGGCTTTGCGATCCCGTGGCGTCTCCCTCCTGTCGTCGATGATCATCGGTTTTCCTTATCAGGACTCACAGCGAGTGCGACAGGAGTTCGATCGGCTCATGGACCTGCGCCCATCGCTCACGCAGATTCTGATCTATTTTGCGTTTCCCGGAACGCCCTTTCACCAGCAGGTGCTCTCGGAAGAGCGCTATCTTCCGCAGTACCGGCGAAACCCCGACTTGAGACGATGGGACGGCTTCTCGATGCACTTCGCGCATCCGAAGTTCAGCGCTCCGGAGCTGGAGGCGCTGCAGAGAGAGCTCTATCGACAGGACTTCGAACGCCTCGGTCCATCCATCGTCAGAATCCTCCGCGTCTGGCTGGAAGGCTATCGGAACCTTCGAGGCTCGGAAAAGCCGCTTCTGAAGGCTCGCGCGCAAGCGAAGCTCGCGACCATTCGCTCCGCTCTTCCGGCCATCGTCCCCGCGATCTTGTTCGGACCCAACCGAAAGACCCGGGCGGAAGCGGGCAGGCTGCTCCGCGAGATTCGGAATGAAATTGGCGGGCTCACCATGGTCGAGTGGTTTCTGTGCCTCACCTCCCCGATACTGGCGGTCTGGACCGGCTTGGCGAACCGGCTTCGCCTCTTCCAACAGCCGGCACTTCTCAGGGTGGAGCATCGGTCGGCGGGCCACGCTCGCGGGGAGAGTCCGGTGGTGCGGCTGCAGGGTGGGTTTCATGCGAACGTGATCCGGGTACTCGCGGAGGACGCGGGCCAGAACGCAAGAGACCTCTGGAGTCGCTTCTTCCGCGAAACCCGCCCCGAGGACGTGTTCTCGACGGACGCCGTCACGCGCCTTCCCCTCGACAAAGACTCTCGCCAGGGCGGGGCGGATCCGCCGCGGATTGGCTGAGGCTCGTCGAATCCCACCAGAACTTTGCTATGACACGAACCGTGCCCCTTCGCGTCCTGCTCCTCATCCCCGCGGGCCTTTCTCTCCTGGCCGGCCTCGACGCGGGGCTCTTTCGCATCGGCTGGGCGCTGCCTCTGCCTCAGCTCGATCTTCCGTTGGCCCACGGTCCCCTCATGGTGTCGGGGTTTCTGGGAACGCTCATCGGTCTCGAGAAGGCGGTGGCGATCCAAAAGAAGTGGGCCTACCTCTGCCCCCTGGCGACGGGAATCGGAGGCATCGCGCTCGCGGTGGCGACCGCCTCAATCGCGTCCCGGCTTCTGTTCCTCGGGGGAAGCTCGGTGCTGGTCGCGGTCTCGTGCCTTTTCTTTCGGCGCTCTCCGACGCTCGCCCAAGGCTCGATGCTGGCGGGGGTGGTTCTCTGGGTCATCGGAAACGGTCTCTGGCTCTCCGGCTGGCCGGTATACGCCGTGGCGCCCTCCTGGATGGGCTTTCTCCTTCTCACTATCGCGGGAGAACGCCTGGAGTTGAACCGCATCCTGAGTCCGTCGCGAGCAACGGTCGCTTTTTTCCTCTCGAGCGGGCTGGCCGCAGCCTCGGGAGCGCTCCTCGCTTCTTTTGGGTTCCTCTCGGAGGGAGCGGTTCTGTTCACCGAGCGAGGAAACAGGTTCCATTCGCCGAACTACGAGTGGGGCGTGCGGCTTTTGGGCGCCGGCCTGCTCTCGCTCGGAGTATGGCTGCTTTCGAATGACCTCGCGCGGGCTGCAATCCGACGACCGGGGCTCAGCCGGTTCATGGCCTCGAGCCTCCTCCTCGGATACGTCTGGCTCGCCGCTTCCGGTGCGCTCTCGCTCGTCCACGGCGGCTTCGTCTCGGGCGAGATCTACGATGCCACCCTCCATGCGTTCTTCCTCGGGTTCGTCTTCTCCATGGTTTTCGCTCACGGCCCCGTCATATTTCCTGCGATCCTGGGGCGCCCGCTCCGCTTCCATCTGTTGTTCTACGCTCCCCTGGCTCTGCTGCACGCCGGTCTCGCCATGCGCGTCCTCGGGGATTTGACTGCGCTCGCGCCATGGCGCCGCTGGGGCGGGCTCCTGAACAGCGCAACGATTCTCCTCTTTGCAGGGACAGTTGCCCTGGGAGCGGCGAGAGGCGAGAGCGAGGGTTCTCGCTAGTGAGACAGGTCTGACGCTCTTGACGGGATTCGCCTACTCGTTGAAATCGACGAGAGCGGGTGGGGTGAGCGACTCGTCTTCCAACAAACGCAAGGCGGCTTCGATGACGGCGAACTGCCGCTCGGGATCATTGGGAAGGCCGAGAGGATAACCGTGGCGGTACGGCACGAACAACGCCCGAGGGGGTCGCACTCGCTCCGCCACGGAGCGCAGAAGGTTGATCGCGACCGTCGTGATTCCGCGCCGTTCCAGCTCCGCCGCCACCAGACTCACGGTCTGGTTGCAGATCGGTCAGACCGGCACCAGCAAGGCGACATCGACGCCGTCCTCCTCGAACAAACGCGCCGCCAACGGCAGGACATCGCGCTGGAGCCGGCCAGGCGCGGTGATCGATCCCATAAACGACAGGTGGCGCCGGTTCAAGCCGCCGATACGACCTCGTTTCACGAGCTCCCGGAGCCGATCGATGGGGAAAGCGAGGTTCGGGTCCGCTGCCAGACCCTGGTGATCGAAGGCATCGCTGCGATGATGCTCGCGGAGCCGGGAGACCTGGATATCGCCGGGGATCTCACGGAAGGAGGAGTCGCCCCCGCGTATCGTCACGTCGAATGGCGTGTCGGAAGGCCCCACGAAGCCGGCGGTCGATATGAGGCCGAGTCGGCACTGGGCGAGGGGCTTGGACAGAACCGTCCAGGGAACGGGCTCGATGCGCCGCCACGGGTAGGTCTTTAGAAAAAGGCGCGTCGCCAGCGGGAACTCTGACAGCTCACCCATAGTTCACCACGAACTCACCGGTGGGTGGTCCTTTCAAACGGGCCTCAGGTGCGCGGTGAAATGCCGGAGGAATGGCGCCTCGTAGGTGAGCTCGAGGCCGCGGATCCGCTCCCGTCGTTTCCATACCTCGAGAATGACCTCGACCACGTAGTCCATATGGCTCTGGGTGTACACCCGCCGCGGTATGGCGAGGCGAACGAGGTCCATTGCCGCGTGCGCTCCGAACATCAGCGTTCCGATCTCGACCGCCCGGATCCCTCCCTCCAGATAGAGCTCGCAAGCGAGGGCCACGCCGGGAAATCGAGCGGGAG
>Ga0214473_10009998_pt1 | contig 11185 bp, 14 predicted proteins | sample RVTome_7_FD_203509 | JGI IMG/M metagenome (GOLD analysis project Ga0214473, IMG submission 203509) | Soil microbial communities from uranium-contaminated site in the Upper Colorado River Basin, Wyoming, United States - RVT98D197 | ecosystem: Environmental > Terrestrial > Soil > Contaminated >...
CCCTCATTTTTTTATATTTTTTTAAAACTTTTTTATAACTTTTCTATAACTTTTGTTTTATTTTTCTGCTCAAAACCCCAAAAAATATAATTTTTATTACATAAAGTGCACACACTCCTGTCGCATGAGTGATTTCGCCTTTCGAAAGTATAGTTTGCAGGCAATAGATGGAAATATTTATATACTATTCTATATTCCTTTTATTATGAAAAAGATAACAGAAGATAGGACACCGATAAAAAAGGTAGCGTATATTGGATACGCGTGCGCCGATTTTTCGGAAACCATCCGAAAAGTAGGCGGCTCGCTCTATGTGAAACTGCCGCGAATGAATACGCTTAAAGAAGGCGCGCGAGTATGGGTAGAAGCCACGCTCGTCGATGTCGGCGCGATGGTTTCCGAAAAGGAGCGTGTAGAATCTGCCAAGAAAAACGCCTCCGGGGTGTTGTGATGCGCTTTCTTTCGAATAATTGCCAGCGGCAGCTTTCCGCGGCTGAATTGAAAGTTTTATTCGATGTCGCCGGCATGATTGATTCCGCCTTTCCTCGAAAAGTGGACGGAATTCAGATTCAGGCGGACGAGCAGGCGGCAGGGGCGATTTTTTGCCTTAAATTCATTTTCGAGAATGGGATACAGGAGGCGCGGCAGTGAGGGAATTCCCGGAAGGCTGCGAATTCTGCGCCCTGCGGCAGAAATACGGGTTACCGATTCCCTGCGCGAAACACGGAGGGAAACCTCTTTCTTTTTAATTATGCGCGGGGCGTGAACATTCTTTTAAGCCAATTGCCGCCCATTACGCCGCTTTTTTGCTCCATGTTCGCCGTGGCTATGGTTACTTTTTCCTGCCTCCCCTGCCCGTCTAAAGAGGCGGAGAGGCGTTTCTTTTGCCGGGAAAGCCGGCAGGTAAGGGGCAGAATCCTTAATCCGAGTAGCTCGTCCATGCGTAGGCAGCCGGACAGCTCTTTTTTATTGAGCCGGGCGTTCATGTCGATAGACGACATGGAGGTAGAGGGGTTCACCTCGTCGCGGTCGATGTGCTCGAACGCCTGCGTTAAGTCGCTTTTCTCCTTAAAGACCTGCTCGCGCCCGATAGCTTCATCGAGCGAGAGGGGTTTTTGCTGATTCATCCGCCACCCTTAAAAAAGAGCAGGAAAAGAATCAGCCCTACGCCTATCAGAATGAGCCACAGCGGAATACTCCCGGACATTTCTCCGGCGACGGCTTGAACGTATTTCATTTCTATGATTTTCTGGAGATTGCCGGGCGTCACGCACGCGTAGGGCGATTCTGTGCCGTCCGCCGCCGTTTCGATGTAAATCTCGCGATTAATGGGCGTCGAAAATCGTTCATGGAATAGAAGATGATACTGATTTAACGAGAGGTCGAAATACGCTTCTTCATAATCGAGGTAGTAAACCTGCCCGGCGAATTTAAACGTCACTCTATCCGCGCCTGTTTTTATCGCCCATGTTTTGGACGTTCCATTCCCAAAAAGCATGGTTATGAGATACGCACGCGTCGGGGCTTTTTTCAGAAAGAAGCGCGACAGAAACGGAAGCTGAATTAAGAAGCGTCCTTTCTGTTTGAGCCATGAAACCTCTTTCGCCTCGATAACCTCCGACGGCTTTTCTGTGAGATGTCGCGCGCTGAGCGTTTGCCGCTGCATTTTTAGTTTTCGTTTAGTCATAGATACTCCGAATTTCCGAAGGAAATAAATTCGTAGCTGTCGAAATATTGGAGGATGGGATTAGCCACGAAAGAAGCGCGTTCTGTCCATGTCGCCGCGCCGCCATCGCGCCACGCCTGAAAGGCTGATAAACAATCCTCACCCTTAAAGCGTGTTTGCATAATTGTGAGCAGCGGCAGGTCGCGAAAAAGTTTTTTATGGTTTTCTACGACGGGCGTATGGACGAGCGTGCCGGTATCCGCGACTTTTTGGCAGAAAATAATTTCCCATGATAGCTCTCTCCCGGTGACGTCGATAGCCATCACGCGCTGCGATGCTAAAATTAAATCGTGTCGTTCCGAAGAACCGAGAATTTTTCGTATCTGTGTAAACCATTCCGAGAATAAAATATTCCATTTCGACATGGCGCGCCGCGAAGAAAAGATATTGTGCGCCTCGTCGATGATGATGTCGCATCCGCCGTATTGCTCCCATTCCTCCTTCCAAAAATCGAAATTAACGCGCATCCCGTAAATACTCGTTCCGTCGCGGCGTTTTCGCACCTCGAATTTTTCTATAATATGCTCTACTTTCAGCCGGACGGCGTTCGGCAGCCGGAGGGAAAAATTAGCATAGACGCGGCAGTCCCGCCCGGCTGCATAGCGCGCGAGGGAAACGCTTTTCCCTGAGCCGACGCCGCCGAGTATTAATTTAATCATGCTGTAAGCAGAAAAAGCGCAGTATTTAAACTTTTGTGTAATCAGGAAAAGATTTCCCGCAGCGAAAGGGCGAAAGAGATTAACAGGGCGGCGACGCCGAGAGCCTTCGAGCAGCCGAGGAGCGAGAGCGCAAGCGGATAAAAAGGGGCTGTCGCAATCACCGAAATAATAGGGACTTTCACCCATCGCACGGCGGCGAGATATAGTAGGAGAATGAGCGCGGTTATCGCGAGCAGTTTAAGCGCGTCGGATGATGCCGGGCACTCTCCCACAGCGAAAAAGGGAACGGAAGGAGGCGGAAGGGCAGTAAGATAAAAGTTTTGCGACACACAATTTAATGTCCCGATGCTTTCGAAATGCACGATATCCGCGCTGCTCGTTACGCGGATTTCCCACAGCCCCGGCTTTATTTGGAAAACCTCTACCGCCGCTTCTTTATCCTGCGAATTCGCATCGAACCATGTTCCCGCCGCGCCGTCCACAATCCAGCCATGATATTCTTCCGAGGGCAGATATACGGCTTCTTCCGATGTCGTATAATAAAAGACGAGCGTGTTCGAAACGCCTTTCGCTTTTCCCGGTATCAGCGCGTCGAAACGCACTCTATCTTTTTCCTGATAGGCGGAAATTTCGGCGTTATCTGAGGAAAGAACGTTCTCCCGGAGAGCCGAGAATCTTATTTTTATGGTCGATGCGTTCGGCTGAATGATAGACGCTTTCGCGTCGTTCGCCGTGTGCCCGTCGCACGCCGCGATAGAGCAAGCGACATTCGCGGTAAGATTGAAAGACACATTCAGCGACGAGAGCGTAATATCCAGCCCCGCGCCCGTGCTATTGAAGCCGTTTGAGCATGATAAATTCCACGAAAATAAATGGTTATCCGTGATGTTAATCGTGAAATTAAGAATCGTGCCTGCTGTGTGCGTCGCGTCCGACGCTCCCGCAATAACAGGCGCGGCGGTATCAAGCGTAAACGTGACGGACGTATTCGAGCTATTTTCGATACCGTCGCCCGCTATCACGTCTAATTTATACGTCCCGTCCGACGCCGTAAAGTTTGATACGTTCCCGCCCGTAGCGTTGAGCGTTCCATTCACATACCAATAGAAGGTGATGTTATGCCCGTCGATGTCGGAGGCGTTCGCGAGAAAAGAGGTAGAGGCGTTCCTGTCGCCGTCATGCGGGTTAATGAGTGTGAGGGAAGGCGCGGTAGAGCGGAGAGAGAAATGCCCCTCCGTGAAATTCATTTTTCCATCGCTGTCGTTAAAATAAATGCGCCAGTGGACTTGGCTATTCGGCGGGACTTGAACGACTTTCGTAATGTTTACGCTGTCCACCGCTGTATTGAGATTGAGGGGCGTGTCATTTGTGAACGAGCCGTTCGTCCCGTTCCATTCGAATCTCGCTTTTGCGAGGGAAAGCGCGGTAGTGTTGAAGGTCGCGGAGAACCATATTGTCCCCGTTTTATATGATGTGTTCGTCGCGTTCGTCGCGTTCTTGGAGTAATAGAGATACACGGCAGGAGCAGGAGGCGGAGGCGTGGGCGTGTCGTTGTAGGTAATAAACCATAGCCCCGCGTTTGTATAGACATGGTCGGAAAGAGGATGCGCCGAGCCGCGCACGATGTCGAAACCGGGACGGCTGCCGATGTTCGTATTCGCGCACCAGTCCGTTCTATCATTCTCCGCCCCGCCGCCTGTCGCGTTTCCGCATATCCAGTAAGCCGTGCCGGAGGTGAGATTCACGCCTTTTTGAAGCGTATAATTTCTCGTTTCGAACGTGCCGCCGCACGCAGCCCCGCCGGTATCCGTGTAAGAATCTACGCGCTGCGCTGTTGAAATATCCAACAGCGTTCCGGGAACGCCGCCGGATTGCGTCCATAACGAGATAGCGATAGCTGAATTCGTCGCCCCGTTCCCGTTATCCCGCCCGAAACGGACGGAAATGTTATGCGCTGTGTAATCCGCCGACGCTGTGAAATTCGTGCACGCGTTCGCCCAGTCCGCATTTACTAAAAATCCGATTTGGTCGCCCGTTGGCGTGAAAAAATCCATGCTTCCGGCGGAGGCGAACGGCAGCAGAAGCAGCAGGAAAAACGCGGCAATCGGAGCGAGGGCTTTCTCCTGAAAATAAATTTCGCTTTCTTTTTTCGCGTGATAGCGGGCGTAGCAATCCTTACATTTCAAAACGCCACGGGTTTCGATGCTGCATCTATGGCAGCAGCGCGCGCCGCAAAAGTCGCACGTCGATAACCGGCGCGTAGCTTCCGCAGCGTCGAAAGGCAGCGGAATTTGGCATAAAGGGCAGGGTATCATAGGTTAATCGCCCCGCAGGAGCAGCAATTAGCCGAGCCGGGATACCAGCGCGCGCAGTAGTGGCAGTATTTCTTTCCTGTTCGCTTCATTTTTGTGAGGAATCTATCTTTCTCCGACTGCTTTCTCGTCGCGTTTCTCCCCGGTATCATGTTCCCACGCCCCGTATCAGCTTTCCGATTAAGTAATATCCGAACAGCCGCAGCACGATAAAAAACGTATCGAGCCACGCCGGCAGCAAGCCAAAAGACCACGCGAAAATGCCCGCGATGATTTGAAACGTGGTTACGGAATTTACGCCGCTGCTATCTATCGCGCCCGGCAGGTCGTCGCTTAAATCGTCCTGATTCTCGTCGGCGGCGTTTTCGTATTCGTTGCGGATGTTCGCTACTGCTATGTTTGTAATCACCAGTATCGCAACAATCACCAGCAGGAAAAGCGCGTCCGTCCGCATGGCTACCCTCCGCCGGTAGCTTTCCGGGAAAGGGCGACGACGCCGAACACAATCGCGAGCACGATAACCGCTATAAGCGTGCCTGTCGGAAAGACGCCAATAACCGCGCCGAGAATGAACAACAAGCTTTCAAGCACAGAAACGAGGAGGGCAATCGCCGGGATATGGTGAAATTTCCACAGCACCAAAAAGCCGAGCACAATCATGAGCAATAGATATAGAACGAGCGCGGGCAGTCCGAAGATAGCACCCGTAGAATCAAGCCCGGAGGTAATAGCGTTATCCGTGCGCGTCGCGTTCCCGCCCTGCGACGTTCCCACGGCTGCGGCTGCTTCTGTGACTGCCGCTACGTCTACGCTCGTTACGCATTGTCCGAGCACCTTTCCTGTGCTCGCGACTGAAAACGTGCGGTCTATCGTGTCCACGTTCGCGGGAACGCTGCCCTGCCTCACCTCCAATCGAAGGGTAGATATTGCGCTCGTCACGTTCGCAGTAAAGGCGAAAGTCGCGCCCTGCCCCGCGGAAAGGTTAATGCTCCAATTTGAAACCTGCTCCGCCGTTTCGCCGAGGTAGAGCGTCGCGCGCGCCTGCATTAAATCGTCGTCCGCATCCTGCGGGACGATTTGTATTTGGACGCTCGTATTCTGCTGCAAGCTGCCGGAATCGATGCACGGATTTATAGAATAGGTAGAAAAACAATTTTCCGCCGAGCAATCGAGATTAATATATCCGTCGTCGATATAATACAGGGACGTGGACGACAGCCCGACTAAATCAGCGCGCCCATTCCCGAAATCCGCGCCCGTCACCGCGAGGCGTTGCGCGGGCATTTCGTCGCGTAGCTGCAAGCCGCAGAATCCCAGCGACGTGCACGTCGTGAATAAGCCGCCGTTCGTAAAATTGGGCGTGAGGATTCCATACGGGGTAATGAATTCCGACGGATTCAGCGTCCCGAAAGAGGACGATTGCGTATCGGAAAAGAATTCGCCGGAGTGTGTAAGCTGCTGCATCCCGGAAGCTGTGATATTCCACGCCGAGGAATCGTAGAAAAATTCGAGCGATTGAACAGCCAGCCCGGTATTATGCGAGCCGCATAATATTTCCAATTGATGCGCTACGCTGTTGTATCCGGCGACACAGAACGACGTTCCTGTCGTTGAAACGGAAATGTCCGCGTCCGCCTGCATGATATTGGAAACGAGCACGCCGTCCGCGTCCTGTATTTCGGGGTAGTCGTCTAATTGCGCCCCGGAGGCGCGATAGCTCACCATTTTATACTCGTCCGCGTCCTTTTGAAAAGCGAAAACGATTTCCTTTCCGTTCGATGCCGCGCCGTCGATATTTTCGACATACGGCGACGTTATCCAGTCGCCGACATTCACGCAATCAGCCGCCGCGGCTATCAGATTCGCGGGCGTCGTGTCCGTGATTGTCGTTAATGTGTTTAATGTGCCGTTCGTATAGAGCGAAACAATATCGACGTTCGCCTGTTCGTCGGCTGCGGTTTCAATCGCGAGCATATTCGACATAATGAAATCGTCCTGTCCGTTCGCATCGTAGTCTATAATAGTAGCGGCAGGAATTGAAGGCAGGCAGTAGACATTTCCAGCCGCGCCGGAATGGAGCGTTTTTTCCGATGTCACGCCTGAGAGATTGAAAGAAGCGAGATAAACGTCATTATTGCCGCCGTTACTGCCGACGATTTCAAGATAGCAGTTTTCGTTTTTGCAGGCGATAACCGCGCCGTTCGATGATATGGCAGTCATGCCCGCCGTGGTCGCGTTGAGCACCTCTTTAAACGCGCCGTTGATGTATTTCACGACGCGTATCGTTTTATACGCGGCGCGGGAATCGAAGAAAACGATATGCGTCGATGCGTTCGAGGTATTGAGCACCGCGAGAACAGGCGAGCCGTCGCCAGCCGCCGAGGCTGTGCTATAAGAGTAGGAATCAAGCGCGCCGAGAGAGGGCGAGGAAAAAAGCGAGAAATCGCCGCCATCCTTAATAAAAATACGCTGCTCGCCATCATTGAGAACGTTTCCGACGAGAGCCGCGCCCGTGGGCGAGGAAATGAGGCGGGCGGTAGATGTGGAAACATCCGTCCATATCCCCGTGGCTATCTGAAAGTTTGTTTCATTCGTGCCGAGCTGTGTATAAGAAGCAGCGGCAAAAGAGGAAAGGAAAAGGAAAAAGAAAAGAAAAGCGGCTTTCGCCGCCGTGTTGCTGTGTGTCATCACTTACGCCCCGCGCCGCCGAAAAGCCACGCGAAAGAGGCGATAACCAGCCCGATTCCCACAATAAGGAACGCAAGCCCTCCCGTATTGAAGAACGCCGAAAAGTTCCCCAGTCCGAAAGTGGATAACGCCGCGCCGATGTTGTGCAATAAATCGGTAATGAGCGATGTCACCGCCGAAGATGTCACGACATAGAAGCCCGCCAGCACCAGCAAGAAACGCTGCATCCATTGTCGCATATTTCCGCTTTTAAAATCCATGTAGACCATTTTGTATCACCTGCGCCATCATTCAGTAACAAGATTTATAAAGGCTCTATACTTTTCTGTTCACAGCATGAGAACAAAAGCGATGCGCGTATATGCGGACGACTGCGACTTTTTGCGGAAAGAAATAAAAATAGAATTTCTGCGCGTGCATCCGCGCTTTAAAAAATTCGCGATAACTGACGCTATCCTATTCGCGAAACTATGCGAGAAATGGAGGGGCGAATGGTAGCCGAGCCGCCCGTGTTCATGCTGAAGCTGCTCGCGCTGCGACAAAAACTTTCCGGGCTGCGTGCGGCTTCTATGCTCGCAGAATTAAGTATGGGGCTGCTGCTCATTCTCGCCGGCTTTCTCGCCGGCTCTCACTATCAAGCCAATAAAGATATAGGCGCGTGCGACGCGTATATCGTGCATGGCTTCTATGAGAATCCTCAATTCATGCGCTGCGCCGGAATCTCCGGGGAGGCTGTTATCCTTCCGAACGGCTCGCGGCTCGTCCTGCCGTCTACGTGCGAGGGGAACGCGTGTTTAAATGAAACCTTCGGGAGGCTGAATCTACGATGATGCCAACAGCGCGTTATGCGATTCAAGCCGCTTATTTCTCGGTATGCGTGTCGCTCTCTTTCTTTTTTATCCGGGAAATGGCGAAAGCCTCCGCCGTCGGAGAATTCGATTTCATAGCCACGTTTATGGCTCTTTTCCTGCTCATGCTCTCCTTACACACAATCGGAGAGGGAAAAACAAAAAATGGCATACAATCCAGAAAACGGAATCGTGACTGAAGCGACAGGCAATCTGCCAAAAGATACCATCATCGACGGCGAGGTCGAAAGCATCGACGACGGAATCGTATCAAAATTCGTCGTAAATCTCGCGGCGTGGAAAAACCCCTCGCAGCCTGCTATTCAGGTTTGCGTAGACTGCGGCGGCGAGAAATTAACGCACCTTTTCCCCTATACTGAGGTAGATGGGAAAACCGCGTATTCCGAAAAGTCGCATCTCGGAAAGTTTGTTTCGAAATACGCCGGGCTGCCGCGCATCGGCATGAAAGTTAAGGTCGTGACGGATAAACGCGGTTTCGGAAGAATCAAGCTCGATTAAGATGGGCACGGCTAACGCAATTTTTTATGTTTTTTATTTTTTTATTTTCGTTTTTGCTTTTTTGCTGCTCGCGTTCGCCGGAGCACTCCTGAAATGAATCCCTGCCGCATCACATGGCAAAAAACATTAACCGGCGGCGAGATAAAGGAATTCACGGCGCACCTATTCATAGAGGAATCTTTCGGAGCAGGGGCGGGGAAAGTGCACCGATGGGTATGTTCGCGCTGCGGTTTTGTATCGTGGCACAATCCCGCGCCTCACTCCATGCGAGCGTTTCAGGATTGAACGCGCCATTCCATGCCCGTTTACCATCTTCAAGCGTGAACGCCTTTTCAATATCGAGCACGCGGTTTATATCAATATGGCGGCGGAGGCTTTCGCGCAATTTCACGAATTTTTTATACGCCACTTTCCCGCCGCGGAGCACCTCCCAAAACTGCTCATAGCTCATTTTCGCGCCGTAGCCCTTACATTTCACGCGCTCCCCTGCATCCGTCATAAAGCCGTAGAATTTCGGACGCACGATAACGCCCTCGTCTATCCTGCATTCTTCTTTCAGCTTTCCGAGCGCGGAAGAAGAAGGGAGGCGGCGGAACGTTACCACGCTATCTGTATCGCAGTAAAGCGCGTTCCCCATTTCTATGTGCTTTTGTAATTCGATGCGCGCATACGCTGTAATGTAAGAAGCCCACAGCGGCAGGCAGAAGCACGCCGGGCGGCAATCCTGCTTTATTCTGAAAAAATCTCCTACTCGTTCAACAAAAGAAAAACTTTCGAGCTGTTGAAACGAAACGGACGAGCACGGTACAAGATTCTCCCGCCCGTCGAATTTCTGCCCGAATTTTCCATAGAGCGAATTCATTAAAAGTTTAGCTATCAATTCCCGCGCGTCGCCCTGTTCTTGATATTCGCGTCGGAGCGAAAACATTTTTTTAATGTAAGCATCGAACGGGCGGCACTCCTCTTTAGAATAGATGCTTTTCCCGATGTGCAAAAGGGACGCGCCGCGGGCAATCGCTTCTTTTATTTCTACATGGGTATAGCAGCCTTCTATTATTCCGGCAGGGAAATACAATTTATCCGACGGAAAAGGCAGGAGAGGATAGAGCGATTTCGGCACGCTCATTTTAACAAAAGACACGCCCGGATATTGGGCAATTACGCCCGCGTCATTCCATCGGATGCGCGTATAATTGGGATGCGGAAAAGAAAAATTCTGCATCACATACGGATAGAGGGAATTAACGTCATACAGGCGGGCGTTTTCAATCCTGCCACGGGCGAACGCCTCGCACCTTCCGCCGTAATACGCTTTAAACTGCTCTCTCGCATCTTCCGCGGAAGGCGTCCAATATTCGCCATCCAAATAAGACGCGCGAAAGGTCGCCATCGACGTTGAAGCGAGCGTGCACCGGGGCACGCCGCCCACTCCTTTAAAGCCGTCGAATAAGAAGCGTAACGCGTCGCGCGAGATGCGCGCATCCTGCATATTATAGGCGCGCATCTCTCCCCATTCTTCTTTAGATTCAGGAAAGCGGGCGAGGGCTGCGGGCGATTTTAATTTTGGCGCGTGTAAGATTTCGCCCCATTTTTTCACGGAAAAGGGCGCGAAATTCATGGTATCCCAAAATTCGATAGCCTGCCGTTCCGTAGAGGATTTATCGGGAGAACGAGAATAAAATTTTCCTCCGCTGCTCCATGTTTTCGCTTTCAGCAGCCGCCCGCCATTCCATAGCATATTCAGCCCCTGAGCCTCCCGGTTTTTAAAAAGAGAGAATAAATCGTAGGGAAGATTTGTAGCTACAATAATCTTTCCGCGGAGCGTGGCGAGATAGTCGAAAGCCTCCTGCCTGTTCTTGATAAATTTTTCTTCCACGCCTGAAAAAGAACAGCACACGAACGCCTGCCCATCGTCCGCCGTTTCGGTATCAAAACCTATAAGCTCGCGCGTTTCTTCTTTCGGCTTTAAGGCTTTCAGCATCTAAACTTCCGTATATGTCACGATGCCCCTTTCGAGGATTTCCGGCGTTCCGTGCTTTTCGATGATGGCGTCCGTGTCGCGTTCATAGTGTCCCTCTAATTCCTGCGACGCCCGCATAATGGCGTTTTCTATCGCCTCCTCGAACGCCGCCGCGCGTGTTTGTCGTGCTTTATTGCTGCGGGCTTCCGATTCTACCCCATCGATGCGTAAACGCACATAGGCTTGATAGGGGCGCGCAGGCGTGCGCGTGGGATTGCGAATGATACGTTCTCGAAATTTCCAGCCCGGCTTATACACGATTTTAGAATCCGCGCGAATGTCCCCGTCCCTGTTGGCTTCTTTAATCGCCGCTTTCACAGCACCGGGGCGATAGGGAGCGCGCGATAAGAAACGCCCTTTCGCGTCGCGTTGCACGACAAAACTTTTTCCGCGGAATCGTTCCCTTTTAACGA
>Ga0214473_10009999_pt1 | contig 11184 bp, 8 predicted proteins | sample RVTome_7_FD_203509 | JGI IMG/M metagenome (GOLD analysis project Ga0214473, IMG submission 203509) | Soil microbial communities from uranium-contaminated site in the Upper Colorado River Basin, Wyoming, United States - RVT98D197 | ecosystem: Environmental > Terrestrial > Soil > Contaminated >...
CACTTGTTATACTCGTTCCCGCCCGTGCCGGAGACGATGATCGCGGCCGGCTTCGAGCAGTTCGCTGAACGGTGGAACCCGATCCTCGACGTGTTCGGCGAGTGCGGCGTGCGTTTCGCGCTCGAGGTGCATCCGACCGAAATCGCGTTCGACATCGTGACGGCCAAACGGGCGCTCGACGCGGTGGGCAACCGCGAAGAATTCGGCTTCAATTTCGACCCGAGCCATCTCTTATGGCAAGGCGTCGACCCCGTGGAGTTTATTCGCGAGTTCCCCGACCGTATCTACCACGTCCACGTCAAGGATGCGATCGTGACGCTCAACGGCCGTACCGGCATTTTGGGCAGCCATCTCAACTTCGGCGACCCGCGCCGCGGTTGGGACTTCCGCTCGCCCGGCCGAGGCGGCGTCAATTTTGAGGAGATCATCCGCGCGCTGAATCAAGCGGGCTACGAAGGGCCGCTCTCAGTCGAGTGGGAAGACGTCGGCATGGACCGCGAACACGGCGCCCGCGAGGCTTGCGAGTTCGTGCAGAAGCTCGACTTCGAGCCGAGCCGCGTGCAATTCGACGCGGCGTTTGCGGAGAAGTGATCTGTCCCTGTGGAAATCCTGGCGCGGCACGCTCGAAGGCGACTGAATGACAGGTACGACGGCACAACTAGTCGCATTGGTGTGCCATCTGAACGCAACGAGTTCGATTGCTCCAACTGATTCATTCTTAGAGAAGAATTCAACCTGTAAGTTCTGCGAGTACGTCCATTTTCTCCGTCGTCAGCGTGGCTGGCTGAGTCGTGGTATTGCTTGGCGGATTGTTGCCAAGACACCCGAGCAATGGTTAACACTCGAACGACGTAAGAAGTGTAGAGCCTATCTCGTCCACCAGCGCAACGACAATGTGGAGTTGCCCGATCGAATGTCGGCTGCCTTCATTGGTGGAGGCGGCAGTTGGCGCATCGCCTTGGTGCACGATCGTCAGATGGATTTGTGGGAACCGCGATGAGATGTCGGCGATCGCAATGCACCGAAACAGCGGATTTGGCGAGTAAGCTATGGTTGCATCGCGGACGATATCCCGCGAAAACTGCCATCCTTGCGCGATGCCGACTTGCTTACTGGGTTGCTACAGGTCGTACTATCTGAGATTTCTGAATTCGCGGATGCCCGCGAACTCTCCGGTTTTGCAACGACCTTTCGGAAAGCAGAAAGCTGTCTGTCAGCCGATGACCCCCTAACGCTCGTTTACCATCAGGATCTGGCCCCGCTAGATGCGATTCCACTGCGCGAACTTCGATTGTTATGTTGTTGTCAGCTTGCATGGGTGTTTGGCGGCATGGGTTCCTGGAACGATGTCGGCTTCGATGGCGACGAACACACAAAGTATGAAGATCTCTCGCAACGTTTGTTTGAACTCTTGAATGAATCCATTTGTGTGGCCACAAATTCCACCGCGAGGTAGCGAAAAGTGTTCGACTATTTGTACGGCTTCGTGTGGTACACTAGAGATATTCTCGGTCGAGCGCCGGTATCTTCGACTATGAGTCTCTCTTGGTGAGCCAATATCTTTTACATGCATTGAGGCGATTACTTGCGGTGATGGTGTGCGCTGGGGTGTTCGCTGGGCCGCATTCGGCGTTGGCCAAACCGCAAGCGGAGAAGGGCGCTTCGATCGCGGAATTGCGTGCGGAGTATGAGCGGTTGAGTCGGGCATACGCGGCGACGGTGCCGGGATGGCGGCCGGAGCGGCTGGCTTCTGGCTCGCTCTTGTTTGTCGCGCCGGATCAATACGTCGGTGCGGAAGCGCAAGACGAAGGATTTCGCGCGGCACGGAATAAGTACGCGGACGCACTTTTCGGATTGGCGAAACAGGCCGCAGAGGCGGGGCAGTTATCGCTGGCTTTCGAGTGGGCCACCGAGGCGGTGCGCGAGAATCCGGATCATGCCGATGCGCGGCGCGTCTTGGGTTACGAGCTCGCCGACGGCCAGTGGCTCACTCCATTTGCCAAACGGATGGTCGATGCCGGCAAGGTGTGGGATTCAAAGCGGGGTTGGGTCCCAGCAGATGAAACCGGGGCGGAGCCCAAACCGACCAAGGACGGCTGGCAGGTTCGCACGGATCATTTTCTGGTGACGTCGAATCACAGTCTCGCAGCAGCGGCCGAGCTGGCAGCGCGGCTCGAGCGGCTGCATCAAATCTGGCGGCAACTGTTCGCCGGTTTCTATTTCTCCGAGCGCGAGGTCCGCGGGCTGTTCGCCGGTGAGCGGCCGGCCCGCGAGCGGCATCAGCCGTTTCACGTGTTCTATCACCGCGACAAGGACGACTATATCGCCGCGCTTGTCGGCCGCCAGCCGCGGATCGCCGAGACGCTCGGGATTTATTTCGACGCCGACCGCGAGGCCCACTTCTTCGCGGGCGACGAGCGGAACGCGGCCACGCTGAACCACGAAGCAATCCACCAACTGTTCCAGGAAACCCGCCTCGCCGCCCGGCATGTCGGCGACACGGCCAACTTCTGGATCGTCGAGGGCATCGCCACGTATTCCGAGACGCTCCGCGAACATCGCGACCCAACGGCGGGTCTCTACTACACGATCGGCGAGTCGTCGGCCGGCCGGCTGCCGGCAGCCCGAGAGCGGCTACTCGTCGAAAAGTTTTACGTGCCGCTCGACGAGCTGACGCGGCTCGGCAAAGACGACCTGCAGCGTCACTCCGAGTTGGCGAAGCTCTACAGCCAGTCGGCGGGTTTGGCGGCGCTCTTGATGGACGGCGAGGAGGGCCGCTATCGGGAGCCGCTCGTCGTATATTTGTCAACGGTGTACGCGGGCCGCGACAAGGCGCAGTCGCTATCCGACGCGACGGGTTGCAGCATGGTGGAACTCGACGCCGCGTATCGCCGCTACCTGGAGAGCTTGCCGTAGTCGGGCCCGAGCGGTAACTTGGGTGGGTCGGGATTCGGACGATATTCGACCACTTCACGGTGGCTGTAGTTCAGTCGGTTAGAACGCCAGATTGTGGATCTGGAGGTCGTGGGTTCGAGCCCCACCAGTCACCCTCGCACCACCCGCCGGCAACGGCTTGCCCGCGGGTGGTTCGCTTTCGAGACGACGGGCCGCCTATGAACGATCTCGACCAACTCGGCTCGTTCTATCTTGGCCGCAAGCACGACCTCAAGACGGGCGAGACGGACCCCGCCAAGCCGCTGGTCTACGACAGCAAGCATCTCACGACGCACGCCGTCTGTGTCGGCATGACGGGCAGTGGCAAAACGGGGCTCTGCTTGTCGCTGTTGGAAGAAGCCGCGCTCGACGGCATTCCGGCGATCGCGATCGATCCGAAGGGTGACCTCGGCAATCTGCTCTTGGCGTTTCCGCAGCTCGAGCCGAGCGACTTTCGGCCGTGGATCGAGACAAGCGAAGCGGCCCGGCAACAGATGTCGCCGGACGAGTTCGCTACGAGTCAGGCCGAGTTGTGGAAGAAGGGACTCGCCAAGTGGGACGAAGGCCCCGCACGCGTCCAAAAGTTTGTCGACTCGGTCGAGCGAGTGATTTACACGCCGGGTTCGAGTGCCGGTATTCCGATCACGGCTTTGAAATCGTTCCACGCGCCGCCGCCGGAGCTCGTCGCCGACGGGGATGCGTTTCGTGAACAGGTTTCATCGGCGACCTCGGGCCTGCTCGCGCTGTTGGGGATCGACGCCGACCCGGTCCGCAGCCGCGAGCACATTTTTCTGTCAAACGTCATCGAGAGATCGTGGCGCGACGGTCGCGATCTCGATCTTTCGCAACTGATTCAGCAGATTCAGCGGCCGCCGTTCGAGCGGATCGGCGTCGTCGATCTCGAGTCGTTCTACGCGGCGAAGGAGCGGACGCAGCTGGCGATGAGCCTCAACAATCTGCTCGCGTCGCCGTCTTTCGCCAGTTGGCTCGAAGGCGAACCGCTCGACGTCGCCAAGATGCTTTACACGCCGGAGGGGAAGCCGCGGCTGGCGATCGTGTCGATCGCGCACCTCGACGAGGCCCAGCGGATGTTCCTGGTGACCATCTTGCTCAATGAAGTGCTGGCCTGGATTCGCACACGGCCTGGCACGAGCAGCTTGCGGGCGATCCTTTACATGGACGAGGTGTTCGGCTATTTCCCGCCGTCGGCAAACCCGCCGTCGAAGCGTCCGATGCTCACTCTCTTGAAGCAGGCGCGGGCCTACGGACTGGGCTGCGTGCTGGCCACGCAGAATCCGGTCGATCTCGACTACAAAGGCCTATCGAACGCCGGCACGTGGTTTCTCGGCCGGCTTCAGACCGAGCGTGACAAGGCCCGCGTGATCGAAGGGCTCGAAGGGGCGTCGGCCCAGGCCGGCTCGACGTTTAATCGCCGCGACATGGAAGCCAGTCTCGCCGCGCTGGGCAACCGCGTGTTCCTCATGAACAATGTGAACGAAGACCAGCCGATCGTGTTTCAAACGCGCTGGGCGATGTCGTATCTCCGCGGGCCACTCACACGCGACCAGATCAAGATTCTCATGGACCCGATCCGATCGCAATTCGCTACGGCGGCGAGAGAGGTAGGACAGGGCGGTGCGAGGGCGACGGCGGAGAAGGCAGCGAGCAATCGGCCGATTCTGCCGGCCGGCATCCGCGAATCGTTTCTGCCGGTCGTCGAACGCCTGCCCGACGGCTACAAGCTGGAATACCGGGCGGGCCTGTTGGGCAGCGGCAAGGTGCATTTCACGCGGGCGTCGGACGGCATCGACGTGTGGCGCGAGTGTCACCTGATGCAGCCGATGCGCGAGACGCCGCCCGACGATGTATGGGACCAAGCTGAAGAGTTCTCGAACCGTTTTGCGACGGAGACCGCTCCGGACGCGGCCGGCTCGTTTGCCGCGCTGCCATCCGAGCTTGCCCGCGAGAAGAGCTATTCGATCTTCGGCCGGCAATTGGAGGAGCATCTGTACCGCGAGTCGACGCTCAAGCTGTGGCGGTGCGAGCCGGTGGATTGCAGTTCGAAACCGGGCGAATCAAAAAGCGATTTTCAGAAGCGACTCGAGCCGGTGACCGGCGAAAAGCGCGAGGCGCATCGTGCTCGGATCGAAAAGCAGTTTTCCACCAAGTCGGCGAATCTCCAGAGCCGCATCAAATCGGCGGAAGCGCGCGTCAGCACCCAGAAGTGGCAATTCTGGACGCGGATCACGAGCTTGTTCTGGGTCGTGATCGAGGCCGTGATGCGATTCAAAGGCATGGGCCGCGCCGGCCGGCCACGTTCGCCGGAGGTGGCGATGCGCGGCATGGCCACCGAACGTGGCCAGCAAGTTTCAGCCCAGGCCAATCTCGACAAGCTGCTCGACGAGAAGAAATCGTTGGATGCGGAACAGGAAAGGGCGCTCGCCGACCTCGAAGCCCGATTCAAGCCGGACCAATTGCCGCTCGAAGAAATCGACGTGAAGCCCCGCAAGGCTGACGTCGAGATCGACCGCGTTTCGCTGATTTGGCTGCCGTATCGTGTGGATAGCCGAGGCGCGACGGAGCCCGCGTATGAAATTCCTATCTCAGACGCCGAAGATGGCGCGGGTGGGCGTGACGAGCGAGCGGCCAACGTGTCATAATGCTCGCGTGATGGCCGGCGGGCTGTTAGCCCGCGGCTAGTGTCTGTTCTCTGACTGCTGACCTCTGATCTCTGCGAAGCCGCCATGTCTGAACGCGAACGTTGGATCATCTATCCGCTCTTGTTTCTTGCGCTCGGTGCGGCGCTCCGCGACAAGCTGAGCGAGCAGACCAAAACGAAACGCATCGAATGCCAGGAGTTGATCGTGTTTGGCGAAGAGGGCGCTGGCCGGCAGCCGGTGCCGCTGGTGCAGATCGGGGCGATGCAGCGATCGAGCGGCGACGCGCCGCACATCGGACAGCTGTTGATTAACGGACAGCTGGTAGCAGATGGAGTTCGGACCGACACGCTGTGGTCGAAGAACGTCAATGCGGACAATTACTACTTCCGGCGCGTGCCGTTTGCACCCGCCTTGCTGCGAGCGATGCCGGGCGTTTCGCCGACCGATTGGCTCCGCGCGCTGCAGCAATCGGCGCAGTCGCTCGGTTCAGGCACCCAGCCCGACGTCACGGCGCCAGCAAAGGGTGACGAGCCAGCTCCTCCGCCAAGTCCGCCGGCAAAATGACTGCAGCGCGGCGGCGTAGTGCATCCACGTCTGGCCTCGCGCGGCCCAAGGCGTTACGATGCAGCAAGGGGCTCGCCACCCAAGCCAACTCACATTCGGAGAAACGAGCGATGAATTCGTGGACACAAAGTCGTCCCGCCTGGCTCGCCACGGGCGCCGTGTTGGGGCTCGTGTTGGGGCTCAATGTCTCGGGCGTCTGGCCGAGCATTTCGCTCCACGCCACCGCGACGCAGGGCCTCGACAAATTCGCCATCGCCACCGGTCTGGTCGACGATACCGTCGAGGCAATTTACTTTCTCGACTTCCTCACGGGTGATCTGCGGGCCGCGGTGATCAACCCGAAGAACGGCAAATTCAACGCCTATTACACCCGCAACATCGCCACCGACTTCGGCGCGGCCGGCAAAGGGGCGCGGTATTTGATTGTGACCGGCTTTGCCGACATGCCGCGCGGCCGCGCGAACTTCCAATACGCCAAGAGCATCTTGTACGTCGCGGAGGCCGGCACGGGGCAGGTCGCCGCCTACACGATCCCCTGGAACTCCGCGTTTCAAGCGGCCGGCAAGCCGCAACAGGGCGAATTCCAACCGCTCGACGTAGCGCGGTTCCGCACCGCGTTCGTCCGCGACGAGCAATAGTCGGCGAGTCAGACATGCAAATCGAAGTGAACGGCGAGCGGCGCGAGGCGGCGGAAGGCACGACGATCTCGGCGCTGTTGCGCGAATTGGATGTGACGCAGCCGCACGTGGCGGTGGAAGTGAATCTGGAAGTCGTGCCCCGAGCCCGGCACGGCGAGACGACGCTCCGCGATGGCGACCGGCTTGAAGTGGTGACGCTGGTCGGCGGCGGTTAGTTTTCCTTTTGCATTGGAACGACATGTCTTTAGCAACGACAGCGACGGATGTATTGCAACTTGGTACGCACACGTTCACGAGCCGGCTGATTGTCGGCACCGGCAAGTATGCCGACTACGACACGATGCGCGAGTCGCTCACTCGCAGCGGCACGGAGTGCATCACGGTCGCCGTGCGGCGCGAACGGCTGTACGACGCGGCGGGCAACAACTTGCTCGACTTCATCGACACTAGCCGCTACACGTTGCTGCCCAACACCGCCGGCTGCTTCACGGCCGACGATGCAGTCCGCGTCGCCAAGCTCGGCCGCGAACTGTTGCTCGGGCTCGAGAATCCCGGCGCGGATTGGGTCAAGCTCGAAGTGCTCGCCGACAAGCGGACTCTGCTGCCCGACCCGATTGCCACGCTCGAAGCGACCGAACGGCTGGTGGCCGATGGCTTCCAAGTGCTGTGCTACTCGACAGACGACCCGGTCATCGCGCGAAGGCTCAAGCAGGCGGGGGCGACGAGCGTGATGCCGGCCGGCAGCCCGATCGGTTCCGGCCAAGGCGTGCTCAACCCCAACAACATTCGCATCTGCCTCGAGTATCTCAAGGAAGGCGATCCGGACTACCCAGTGATCGTCGACGCTGGCGTCGGCACGGCGAGCGACGTCACCATCGCCATGGAGCTGGGCGTCGACGGCGTCTTGCTCAACACGGGCATTGCTCACGCCAAGGACCCGCTCCGCATGGCCGACGCAATGCGCCACGCCACCGAAGCCGGCCGACTCGCCTATCTCTCCGGCCGCATCCCGAAACGGCTCTATGCCACGGCCAGTAGCCCGGAGGAAGGCACCATTGCACTTAAGCCGAGGTGACAACGCGATGACTGATATTCATTCCGAAAGTGAGTCGCACGATGTTGACCCGACGATTCCGCATCCATCGCCTGATGAGATTGGCATCATGTCCATTTATGATCCAGGGTTTATCGAAGAGCTGGATCGACGATTCGCAGACGGCACTCCAGGCATTCCCTGGTCTGAAATTCGGCGGGAATCGTTGTGAATGCAGACCGAACCAGGCACGCCGCGGCTATTGACCACTTGTGTTGTGTTGCTGCTTGGACTTCGATTCAGTCCAGCAGCGCGGCGGGACTGACGTTGAAGTGTTGCGCCAGGATCTTGATGTGAGCCTTACTCAGCGCGCGGTCGCCATTGAGAATCTTAGGGCCGAGCGAGCGGTCGCCGAGAAGACGGCCGAGGTCGGAGGCATTCATGCCCCGGTCCTCCATCAAGTAGCGGAGCACGGCGAGCGAATCGATGCCCTGCGGCTCGCCGCCTTCCGTCTCATCTTCGTACCGCTCGACGAGAATCGTCAGCGTGTCCAGATACTTGAGCTGTCCTTCCGTCGCGCTGGGCAGCGACGTCAGTTTGTTGATCAAGTCCATCGCGTTCTCATACGCGACGTCATCGTGGATCGCGGCCGGCGGATGAGCGCGCACGAGGGACTCGAAGTCGCCTGGTAGCGAGGACAAATTCAGATCAGTCCGAAGCATATCTGCTCCTTCCAGTGGGGTTCATCCAGCAGTTTCACGTTCGTTGGAGAACACTAATCCTCGCTAATCGACGCTGATCGGAATTAGCGAAGATCAGCGGGAATTAGTGTTCCGTTCGACCTTCTGCGTCTTGCCGAAAAAGAGAATTCTTCGTCCCGGCCGTCATTCTCATCTGACACGATCGGGCAATTCAGCGGCAAGTCCCCAGTAACAGCCTCGGGATTTTCCAGAAAAATTCCAAGAAATCCCAATTACGCGCTAGACAAGGGGGGGGGGCGCAATCGCTACAATGGCGGCCGCTTGTTCCGGATTCGACTTCTTGACGCGCCTGCTGTGCGTTTGCCCCGGGAGGCATTACGAATGAAAGCGGCCAGTCTCTTTCTCGCGCTTGAGGTGATGATCTCCTACACTGCCGCTCATGCCGTCACGCTCGAAATGGTCACCGTCGGCAATCCCGGCAACGCTCCGGATACCGAGGTCATGATTACAGATCTAACCACTGGCTTCGGTTCGGTCGGCTATGTCTACCAGATCGGCAAATACGAAGTCACTGCCGGCCAGTACACCGAGTTCCTCAACGCCGTGGCCAAGGCCGACCCGCACAGACTTTACCACGACCTGATGGGCGATCTTGTGGGCATCCAGCGGAGCGACTCTTCTCCCAACTATAGCTACAGCGTCGGCTCGAATTGTGGTGATGATTGTGCCAGCCTTCCGGTTAGCCTCGTCAGCTTCTGGGACGCCGCCCGGTTTGCCAACTGGCTCCACAATGGCCAGCCGAGCGGGGCGCAAGGTCCGGGAACGACTGAGGACGGAGCGTATGTCAATGTCGGCAACAAAGCCACCTTTGCTCGCCAACCGGGCGCGAAATACTTCATCCCGAGTGAGGATGAGTGGTACAAGGCAGCCTATCACGATCAAAGCGCCGGCCTGGCCGCCAGCTACTTCGATTATCCGACGGGGACGAACTCGCAGCCCGGCAACGATCTGACTGAAACGACCAAGCCGGGCAACAACGTGAATACCCCATTCACCGGCGAGGGCCACCCCTTCGACCGCACGATGGTCGGCGAGTTCGAATTGTCCGACAATCCCTATGGCACGTTTGACCAAGGCGGCAACGTATGGGAGTGGAATGAAGGGCTGTATTTCTCGGCGCGTGCTTTGCGTGGCGGATCGTTCCTTACGAACGGAATCCGTGCGTTCTATCGTACCGGCAACGATCCCATCTTCGAAGACTTGGACGTTGGCTTCCGCATCGCCACAATCATCCCCGAACCGAGCGCGCTGTTGCTAGGGGCGTTGGCTTGCGTCGGGTTGCTTGTGCAGCGACGATGTGTGACGCGATTCGCCTTCAGTCGTCGCACCGCCGAGTCACGCGATCTGCGGGACTTCGTCCCGCTCAATTTCGACGCGAGTCACCGCCGGGCCGGCGCGCTCCACGCTCTGGATCGCGGAGACAAGGGCCTTGTCCAGATTGGCGGCCTGACGGTTGAACTGGAGCCTCGTGATGCCGTCGCGCGTCAGAATGCTAGCGTCGGCACATCCCGCTTCGTACAGCTTGTCGGCGTCTTCGTCCGTCACTTCGGATTCGGTTAGGACCAACGAGAATTCATATTTCATGAGAGTCCTCCTTTAGCGTGGACAGCCATCGACGGCGCGGCGAATGCGCCGTGCATGGTCTTCCGGGCTGCGCGGGGTGGAATAGACACGGAATCGGCAGCCACCGCGACCCCCTTGTGGACACCACAGCGCTTGCGAAAATATGGGCCCTACCACTTGCCTTGCTGAACGTCCAACCACGGTCTTGGGCGTATCCAACCGCTTCGCGGATGTGTTTGTTGGGATGTCTTGCCATGCGTTGCCACAACCACGCTTTGGTCTGCTATTCCCAACAACGTTATCATACCGTGCTCGCGTCGACCCGGCCACGTGAACCCGCCTCATTGTCGGCCCCCGACTACTCCGTCCAAGCATAGTCTGCTACGTTGACGGCATGACGCTTTCTGCGGGCGATATCCTTGGGCCGACTGGTCGCATTGCGGCGCGATTAGCGAATTACGAGCATCGGCCGCAGCAGCTCGAGATGGCCGACGCCGTCGCGCGGGCGATTGGCGAGAAGAAGCATCTGGTGGTCGAGGCGGGGACCGGCGTTGGCAAGAGCTTTGCCTATCTGGTGCCGGCGATTCTGGCGGCGACCGAGCTGCAGGCGGAGCGCGGGCCAAGCAACGGCGACGCGCCGCAACCGGGGCCGAAGATCGTCGTCTCGACGCACACGATCAGCCTGCAGGAGCAGCTCATCGGCAAGGACTTGCCGCTCTTGAACGCGGTGATCCCGCGGGAGTTCTCGGCCGTGCTCGTGAAGGGACGACGAAACTATCTCAGCTTGCGGCGGCTCGATCTGGCACTCTCGCGCAGCCGAAGCCTGTTCAGCGACGACGAGCAGTTCGCGCAGCTCCGCGACGTCAACAAATGGAGCAAGTCGACGCGCGACGGCTCGCTGAGCGATCTAAGCTTCCGGCCGCTCGGACCGGTGTGGGACGAAGTCGCGAGCGACAGCACCAACTGCATGGGCCGCCGCTGTCCGACGCATGCGAAGTGCTTCTACTACCAGGACCGCCGGCGGATGCAGC
>Ga0214473_10010000_pt1 | contig 11184 bp, 10 predicted proteins | sample RVTome_7_FD_203509 | JGI IMG/M metagenome (GOLD analysis project Ga0214473, IMG submission 203509) | Soil microbial communities from uranium-contaminated site in the Upper Colorado River Basin, Wyoming, United States - RVT98D197 | ecosystem: Environmental > Terrestrial > Soil > Contaminated >...
TCATTCTCGCGAAAGCGGGAATCCAGTTTTTTCAAAGCATTCTGGATTGCCCGATCAAGTCGGACAATGACAAACAAGGTGGTCTTACTAATTCACTTATTAGCAACACTAATCATGCCCATTGCTGTATTGCTCTTATCCTCCTGCTCAACAAAAAGAGTTGAATTGCCTGATTATGAAGGCGTTGATATCCGAGAAATCATTTCCGACCGCAGCAGCATAGAAAGTATTGAGGCAACATTCTCTGTTGAGTTTGAAAAAAATGACAGCACAATGACAGGTGATGCTGCTCTTGAACTTACAGATGAAATACTGGACCTGAGGATATACTCCATGGGATTTCTTGTAGCAGAGATAACCGAGTCAGACGGCATAGTAAAATGCAATCCTCCTGTCAGCAAAACCAGAAGCGCAATCCTTGTAAATGGTTTACGAAGCGGTTTTTTCTGGTGGCAGATAAAGGATTATGAACTGGAAGAGCAAAATGGCACTTATCAACTAAGAAATTCTCAGCAGAAAATTTTGATTGATAAAAAGACGATGCTGCCCACATACCAGGCGATTGAACTTGACAATGGCAGAGAGCTCAGGATTTTTTATGATAACCCGGTAAACAGCGGCGGATTCTGGCATGCCTCGAAGATGAGGATAGAGATGTCAAAATATGTCGTAAGGCTTGATATTAAGAGCCTTTCGTTTCTCCCCCGTCCAGACCAAGGTCAACAGCAACAGCATTTATAATCGCCTCGTCTATAATATTCGTCTTGAACAGATATCCATCGAGAAGCGCATTATCACAGATGGTATTGATAAGGCGGGGAACTCCGTTCGAGTACTTGAATATAGTCTTCATGGCGCCGTCGGTAAATGGATTTCTGGGACATCCGCCAACCTGCATTCTATGTCTTACATAATCTTTTGTATTTTCTTCAGAAAGCGCCTTTAACCTGACTCTCACGGCCACTCTCTGCTTTAACGGTTCATCAAGCGCCAGCACACTGTCCAATTCGGGCAACCCGACGAATATGAAATTAACCATCTTTCCTTCGGGCATCTCCATATTCAACAAACCTCTGAACTCTTCCATTATCTCTTTTGACTTCAGCATCTGAACCTCGTCAATTATAACCACAGCTGCCCTGCCATGTTCGCCAAGCTCAAAAAGCCTCTTGTATATCTGGCTCAAAAGATCAACCTTGTCGTCTTTAACATCTGATACTCCAAGCTGTATGGCAAGTTTTTTCAGAAGCCAGTCAGCGCTCACTGCTGAATGGATTACGACAAGAAGTATTGCCTCATAGATGTTTTTTTCAAGCTCTTCGAGAAGCCTGCGTGCAAGTGTGGTCTTGCCAGTGCCTATATCGCCAATAACGACCGCAAGCCCCTTTTTCGTATCTACTGCGTATTTAAGCCTGACAAGCGCTTCCGAATGTTGTATGGCCTTGTAGTAGAACCTGTTATCAACAACATTTGAAAATGGGTGTTCTTTTAGATTGTAATACTCGAGATAATCCATCTGCTATAAATATGAGACCCTTTCTTTTTTTGCCTTCTGCTTCTCAGATATTACAGGTTTTCCAGGTGCTTTTGCAACCATCACTTTCAAAAGGTTAATCTTTTCTGAAATATTTCTGAACTTGGAATTCCAACCGTATATATCTGTATACAGTTCAAGAGCCTCTTTCATATTCTCGTTTTTCTCATATGCTTCTGCAAGATCATATGTTGCACCCCAGTATGACTCATCTCTGGTCTCTATCTTCGCGATTGCACCGCTGAATGACTCGATTGCCAGAGAGAACAAACCTTTTGCCATGTAACATATACCCAGCATACTGATGGATTGAATAAATCTCTTCGGATCGTTCTTTGATATCTGGAACTCCCTTATTGCATCATCTATCAGTCCCATCTCCTTGTATGCAATGCCGAGATTATAGTGGGTTTCCGAATCCTCTGCTCCCACTTCCTTTTCAAGCCCTTTTTTGAATTCCTCAAATATATCCAGAACATCGTCTCCCAGTGTGGGCTCCGGCGCTTCATGCGCTTCGATGATTACGTCAGGAACCACAAACTCTTCTATTGTCATTTCCACGAATTCTCCATCTGGTTTTTTGCCAATCTCTTCAGCCGGCTTGCCGGTATCCTGCGCCACTTCTTCCTGTGGAGTTACAGGTGTTTCTATTCCAATATCCAAAGATGACAGTTTCTGCCTGATTTCCTCATCGTCAGGGAAAAGGCCTGTAAGCCTCTGGTATATAGCTCTTGCCTCATCGTTCAGTCCCTGCCTTAAATAAAACTCAGCTTCTGCAAGGTCTTCACTGTAGTCCTCGATGTTGAAAGACGCCGGCCCGGGCTCTTCCACAGTTGGCGGTACGAACTCTGCTGAAGATTGTATAGTTGCTCTCTCGAGCAGCCGGGGGTCATCAGGACTTATTTCATATGCCTCTTTAAGAAACCCTTCTCTCTGTTCAACCTTGCCTGTCCTGTTGTAAAGTTCAGCAAGAATAAGACATTCAGTCACTGCAAGTTCTTTATCGCCTGTATCCACATATAAGGTCTTAAGCTTTGTATGAACATCAACGTTGTCCTTCTCCCGCAATTTAAGGCTTTCCAGAAGCCCCTTTGCTTCATCGTAAAGACCGTATCTCAGGAATATATCGGCCTCTGCTATGGATTCTTCGATCGACTTTTCTGATTTTACCGTTACATGCTCTTCGCCAAGTTCCGTTTCAAGGTCGGCCACTTTCCCCTGCAAAGCAACATCATCCGGGTGCATCTGCAATGCCTCGCGGTAACAGGTCAATGCCTCTACGGCATCACAGTATCTGAAAGTACAAAGGCATCGCCCAAAGAAACAAGTTCAGCAAAAGCAGCCTCGGCATCACCCTTTTGTTTATAAAGCGCTATGAGTTTTTTCCTTGTCTCAACAGGTTCAACGTCTTTAAATGTTATCAGAGTCTCGATGGCCTCATCAGTCCTTTCCTCAAATATCATCCCATCTATTACCCTGCTGTACTCTTCCCATGACTTCTGCTTATCACCTTCCTTGAGATATATCTCTCCCAGAAGTTTTCTTGCCTCAGCATTCGAGGGGTCAGCTTCAACAACCTTTGAGACATATGGTATTGCCTCTTCATAAGATTCCTGGCTTACAAGGAGTTGAGCATACTTTAATGAAAGCGCAGTTTCATCGGGGAAAAGCACAATTGCCTTTTTAATGCATTCCAAAGCCTGCTTTGTATCGCCTGTCTTCTCATATACGGCGCTGAGGCCAAACAACGCATCTTTGTTATTCTGCTTAAGTTCAAGGGCTTTTATGAAATATGTCTTTGCATGGTTAAGATCATCCTTGTCATCATATAACCTTGCTATCTGCAGGTATTCTTTCGCTGCCTCAATCTGAAGCCCTTCCTTCAAAAAAAGCTCTGCAACTTTGTTCCTTAACGGGATATTAGCCGGAGAAAGATTGAGTATTCTGTCATAAGTTTTCAAGAGCGCATCTTTCTTGCCTTCTTTGGCAAGTATATCGGCGCTGGCAAGGTAATATTTTATGGCCTCTGTTGCCAGCCCTTTTTCCTCGCTGAGTTCTCCAAGGGCAATCATGGCCTCAGGGTTTAACGGTTCGATATTTAAAATCTTTTTGTAGAGCGCTAATGCCTTCAGAGAGAACCCTTCATCTCTAAAAAGACGTGCTGCTTTATGAAATGAATCAACAGCAGGCGTCTTATCGCCTTTTTTCAGATAAAGGTCTCCGATAATATTGTAGGTATTGCCGTCAGGAGACTCTTTTATAAGTTTTTCCCATTCGGCTATAGCCTTATCAATCTGTCCTCTGGCGAGAAACTTCTGGGCTTCTTTTATTATGGCTGCTTTATCCGACATTTTCGTATATTTTTCGTTTATTATCCGTATATTAAAGGTATCATATACAGAAGAAGGGTGTCAATAATAAGGCATTCTATCGTTATGCTTTTTATACCCCTGCTGTGTTCACTTTAACTACTGCATTTACTGCATTTTTCATTTTCTGACAACTCACGACAATTTACCCATTATCGGTTTTTGCTCAACTTTTCTGCAAAAGAACCGATAATATCTCTATGGGCAAGGCTATCGAAACAGGTTTTGTATTTTCTAAAGTAATCTTCAGTTAATACAGACCGTGAACAAGTGGAAAATTATAGGGGCCAGCATAGGTTTTGGAGTGCTTTATTGGTTAATTGATTCACTGATAGATTTTTTTATATTCCCTGAGGGCACTTTTGCCGAACATTTATTCCCTTCAGAAATGACAGAAATAAGGATGCGTTTTCTTGCCATGTCCATTGTTATTGCATTTGGCATCTTTTCACAGTTCACATTAAACAAACAAAAAAAAACAGAAGAAACACTTAAAAAAGAGAGAGATAGATCTCAAGAGTATCTTGACATAGCAGGAGTTATGCTCATCGCAATTAGCACTGACCAGAAGGTCTTTCTCATAAATAAAAAAGGCTGCGAGATTTTAGAATACAACGAAAGGGATATCATCGGCAAAAACTGGTTCGATAATTTCCTTCCGGAGAGAATAAAAGAAGAAGTAACAGTTATTTTTGAAAAAGTGATGTCTGGAGAGTTTAAAGAGGCCGAATACTATGAAAACCCTGTGCTGACCAGCAGAGGCAGGGAGAAGTTAATCGCATGGAACAACACATTGCTGACAGACAAAAACAGCAAGATTATCGGAACCCTGAGTTCCGGCGAGGACATAACTAACCGCAAAAAAACAGAGGAAGAGCGCAATCAGCTTCTCGCTGCCATAACAAAAGCAAAAAAAGAATGGGAAATGACATTTGACAGCGCTATAGAGCTTATGATGCTAATCGATAAAACACTTACAATCATAAGGTGCAACAAGAGTTTTGCTAACTTTGCGGGGATAAGAGTTCAGGAACTGATTGGACATAAGTGCTATGAATTTTTCCCATGCGATGCTGATCAGATTAAATACTGCAAAAATCGTATAGAAACAGGAGATATGATGGAATGGACTGAGGTAAAACTTAAAACCGGACAGTGGTTCTATGTAAGCCATTGTCCTATCTTCGATGAAAAAGGCAACTTCATACACTCAGTCATCATAGCCACAGACTTTACTGCTCAGAAAAATGCCCAGCAGAGGCTTGTGGAATCTGAGGAAGAGCTTAAAAAGAAGGTAGAAGAGCTTGAGAAATTCTATGACATGGCTGTGGGCAGAGAGCTTAAGATGAAGGAATTGAAGAAAGAGATAAAACGATTGAATGCTGACCTTTCAAAAGATATAAAGAATCCTGATTTAATAGGGCAGGGAGAAAAATGAAAATATTGATAGCCGAAGACGATGCTGATGTCAGAAGCATTTTAAGAAGCACCCTTGAAATGAATGGCTGTGAAGTCATAGAGGCCCGGGACGGACAGGAAGGCGCCGAAATGGCCGCAATTCATACGCCAGACCTGATTGTCTCTGATGCTTTGATGCCAAAGATGGACGGATTCCAGTTTTTAAGAAGCATCAAGCAAAACGAAACACTGCAGTCCATCCCTTTCGTTTTTTACTCTGCAACCTATACCGGTGATGAGGAGAGACAGCTTGCCTTTTCCCTCGGAGCAGAGGCCTTTATTATCAAGCCCAAAAAGCCCGAGGATTTCTGGAACGAACTTCAAACAATCATTGAAGGCTGCAAATTGAAAAGGAAATCTGCCAAGACTGAATTAATTACTGAAGAGAACGACTATCTCCAAAAATATACCCGTATCGTAACTGCAAAACTCGAAGAAAAGGTCAAAGAACTTGAAAAGGCTCTCACTGAGCGCCAACAGGTGGAAAAAGAGCTTAAAGAGAGAGTAGAAGAACTTGAGAGGTTCTACAATATGGCAGTAGACAGGGAACTGAAAATGAAACAGCTCAAAGAGGAAAATGCAAAATTAATGGCTGAGCTTTCAAAGCATAATAGTAAACAGTGAAAAAAATAACCTATTGGAAGGAGATCACAGATGCTGAGAAACCTTAGAATTCTCTTTTTAATCAGCTTATTAGGTTTACTGACAGCAGGTTTAACAAACTGTGGACAAAAAGAAGAAGCTAAGGAGGTAAAACTCAAAAATAATAAAGAAATACCCAAAAAAGAAAAAGTATCATCTAAAGAAAATCCTATAAGAGTCGCCCTCGGCGCTATGCTCACTCCTAAAGAAGGCTTTATCTATTACAAACAACTGCTGGATTATATAGAAGAGAAATCAGGCAGGCCTATAAAATTTGTTGATAAAACAAACTATACCGAGATTAATGCTTTACTGAAATCCCGCAATATTGACCTTGCCTTTGTATGCAGCGGGCCTTATGTTAAGGGGCATGATGAATTTGGGTTGGAGCTTTTGGTCGCACCTCAGGCATACGGTGCAAAAGTTTATTACTCATATATCATAGCGCATATTGACAGCCCGGTCAAAAAGTTTGATGACTTGAGAGGAAAAATCTTTTGCTTTACTGACCCTGTATCTAATAGCGGCGCTCTGGTTCCCAAATATATGCTCGCTAAGATGAATGAAACCCCTGATTCCTTCTTTAAAAAGTTTACTTACACATATACTCATGATAAGTCTATACAGGCCGTTGCTCAAAAAATCTGTGATGGGGCGGCTGTAGACAGCCTTATCTGGGAATATACTAATAAAACGAACCCGAAATTCACTTCGAAAACAAAGATTGTCTTGAAATCTCCTCCGTACGGTATTCCTCCTGTTGTTATTCATCCAGGTATAGACCCTGAACTTAAGAAGAAACTAAGAGAAATACTTTTAGGAATGCATAAAGATAAAAGGGGGAAAGAGATACTTAAAGGGATGATGGTTGATAAATTTGTCTTGCCTGATGATTCGGATTACAATTCAATTCGCGAGATGGAAAATTGGACTGTAAAACAGAGCAGTAAAAAGTAAGCGGAATTAATTCATGGCAAAGTTAAGCTTTCGAAATAAGATTTTGTGGGGAACTACAGGACTGACCGTATCATTTGGTCTGGTAGTCATACTTGTTATTTACATCTCATTACTGCAAAAACTTACTATCGAACTTCAAAAAAGGGGACTGTTTATTGCTGAGCATATAGCCGGGCAGACCGTTAATCCCATACTAACCGATGACGCACTTAATCTTCAAATAATTCTAAATGATTTTAAAAGTTCGGAAAAAGACATTGAGTATTTTTTCATTTTGGATACAAAGGGTAAAGTCCTGGCTCATACGTTTGAGGAAGGATTTCCAGCAGATTTAAAGGAAACAAACATTCTTAAACCCGGCCAAGCGTACAATTTACAACATATCACGACTGAAGAAGGGCATATTCTTGATATTGCTGTCCCTTTATTAAAAGGCAGTATAGGCGTCTTTCATCTTGGAATTTCAGAAAAGGCAATCAGGGAAAGTGTCAATAGTACTGTTAGAGGTATTATATACATTATTATTGCAATTTTATTCATTGGTGGGAGCACCACAGTTATTTTTTCCACAACTATAACAAAACCGCTTAGTAACCTTATAAAAACAGCAGAGGAAATAGGCAAAGGTAATTTAGAACAAACAGTCAGCGTAAAAGCAAAAGGCGAAATAGGATTGCTGCAATCCGCATTTAATAAAATGATTCGCGATTTGAACAAATCAAGAGAAGATATAACCTCTGCAAAAAATTATGCTGACAATATCATCCGCTCAATGAACGAAAGTCTTATAGTCGTCTCAACGAATGGCATTATTCAGAATGTAAACAAAGCCGCTTGTAATCTCCTGCAATATGATGAAAAAGAACTTTTGGGCCAACCATTAGGGATGCTTTCTAAAGATGAATTCTTGCTTAATGGGTCGGAGGCCACTGCAGAAAAAACATTTCTTTCAAGAGACGGCAGAAAAATATCTGTACTTTTCTCAAGTTCAGCGATGCGTGACGACAACAAAATTCATGGGATAGTGTGTGTGGCAAAGGACATCACCGAGCGTAAGCAGGCAGAAGAAGAGCTGAAAACGTCTGAAATGTTCTACAGGGAACTCACCTCTGTATTGGGCGACTCCTTAAATGAACTCAAGAAAAAAGAACAGACCCTCATAAAAGGAAGGGACGCATTTTTGAATATGCTTGAGGACATCAGCGAGTCTTACAAAGAACTCGAAGATCTCTTCATCAGGCTTGTAATAGTCATGGTCAATGCCCTTGACGCAAAAAGCCCCTGGACAAAAGGTCATTCTGAAAGGGTTACTAATTACGCGTTAGAGATTGCCGGAGAAATGGGCGCAAAGGATGAAGATATCGAACAATTAAGGCTGTGCGGCCTGTTGCATGATATCGGGAAAATTGGCATCTATGATGATGTGCTTGACAAACCAGGCAAGCTTACAGACAAGGAATTTGAACTTGTCAAGATGCATCCGGCGAAGGGGGCAGAAATACTCAAACCAATAAAACAACTGAACAAAATTCTTCCCGGGATTCTTTATCACCATGAGAGGTATGACGGAAAAGGATACCCTGAAGGACTCATGGGTGAAGACATCCCCTTGTGCGCAAGGATACTCTGCATTGCCGATTCTTATGATTCCATGACAGCAGACAGACCATACAGGCCTGCACCGGGCGAAGAATATGCTATATCAGAATTAAAAAGATGCAGCGGCACGCAGTTTGACCCCCTGATAGTTAAGGCCTTTCTCAAAGTTCTCAGCAAACATACAGATAACTTAAATTAAGAAATATTGACAATTTATGGGTATTTTTATTATTATGTCTAATTCTCTCCGCCAAGGCGGACTTAATCTAATATCAAGAAGGTGAAGGGATGAAAACCCAATTTGCAAAAAAAACAGATATCGAACACAAGTGGTATGTTGTGGATGCAAAGGATGCAATCCTTGGAAGGCTTGCTGTAAGAGTTGCTGTACACTTGCGGGGTAAAAACAAACCGGTATTTACGCCGAATGTTGACACCGGAGATTTTGTTATAGTTATAAATGCTGAAAAGGTTAAAACAACCGGCAAAAAACTCGATGACAAGATTTATTATCACCATTCAGGTTATCCCGGAGGAATAAAAGCTGAACCTCTCAAGGAACTCCTTGCAAGAAAACCGGAACAGGTTATAACCAAAGCAGTGTGGGGCATGCTTCCGAAAAACAGGCTTGGCAGGGCAATGCTGAAAAAACTTAAGGTGTACAAGGGAAACGAACATCCGCATGCAGCTCAAAAACCGGAAATTCTACAATAAACCCGCCTCAGGCGGATAAAGGAGTTTTATAAATGGCTGAAATCAGATATAGAGCAACAGGCCGGAGAAAGACATCCATAGCAAGGGTGAATATGTTTCCCGGCAATGGTCAGATAATTGTTAATGAAAAAACCCTTGCATCATATTTCCCCCGTGAGACGCTTCAGATGATGATAAAACAGCCCCTTGAACTGTCAGGGATGACAGGCAAGTATAATATAACCGCAACAGTTGTAGGCGGGGGTCTGACAGGCCAGGCAGGCGCACTCAGACATGGAATTTCGAGAGCCCTTGTCTCCATGGACAGCGACCTGAGGCTGAAACTTAAAAAAGAAGGGTTTTTAACAAGGGACCCCAGAGAAAAAGAAAGAAAGAAGTACGGCCAGAAAGGCGCAAGAAAGAGATTCCAGTTCTCGAAGAGATAACTTTAGTAATGAAGAGCTGAAGCGCGGAAGTATGTGTGGGTTTTTCATAATTTTTAACTTCCAAACTTTCAGACTTATGCACTTCCAAGCTAAGACATGTTAAAAGCAGCTATATGCGGCGGCAGTGGATATGCAGGAGGCGAACTCATCCGTCTCCTTTCAAACCATCCTTTTGTTAAAATAACAGCTGTAACTTCTGAAAAATCAGCAGGAAAATCTGTCAGCGATTTATTTCCCCATCTGAGTACGTATTCAGGCCTTATATATGAACCTCTGAACAAATTGAAGCTGCTGAACAGGGCAGACCTTTTTTTTATGGCCCTTCCCCATGCAGAATCCCAGGAGGCAGTGGATTTTTTCTTCAGGAACAAGAAAAAAATAATAGACCTTTCTGCAGACTACAGGCTGAGGTCTCCCGCGATATACGAGGAATGGTACAAAACGCCGCATAAATACAAAGCAACTCTTAAAAAGGCTGTTTATGGGCTGCCTGAATTATACAGAAAACAGATTGCAAAGTCATCATTGATAGCAAATCCGGGATGCTACCCGACAGGCGCCATCCTCGGACTTTATCCTGCGCTGAAAAATAAACTCATAGACACCGGTTCCGTTATCATAGATTCAACTTCCGGAACAACAGGCGCTGGGAGAAAAGCCGAGACTGCATTTTCATACTGCGAGATAAATGAGGGCTTTAAGGCATACTCGGTTACCGTGCACCGGCATACTCCTGAGATAGAGCAGGAACTCTCTGCTGTCAGCAAGAAGAACATTAAGGTAGATTTCACCCCGCATCTTGCGCCCTATGACAGGGGCATATTGACTACTATTTATGCAAAACTAAAAAAGGATGCCGAAACCAAAGATGTTAAAAGCGCCTACAAAAAACTTTATTCAAAAGAGCCGTTTGTACAGGTGCTTGCTGAAGGCAAATTCCCGAATGTCAAAAACGTCCGCGGAACGAATCTATGCGATATCGGGCTTATTGTAAACAAAAGGACAAATACGCTTATCATCGTTACTGCAATTGACAACCTGATGAAAGGCGCATCAGGACAGGCAGTGCATAACATGAACATCATGATGGGGTTCAAAGAAACAACAGGCCTTGAGACAATAGCGCTGTTTCCGTAATTTAATCTTTCCGGTTCTTTACCCCGTTAGAATACCCCGCTTGCGTGCTTGCTAACTTGCTCGCTTCCTCACGACGCAGTTATCTGAAATTTCAATGATTGAGGGCTATGTGTAGAAGGGGCTATTAAAAAACTGGGATGTGGAGCTTGTCTAAAAACTACTATTCCCACATAAAGTCGTCATTCTCGCCCCCGATTACGACATTCGAGGGCAGGCTCCGGCGGGAATCCAGTGTTTTCAATACCTTCTGGATCCCCCGGTCAAGCCGGAGGATGACAAATACTGAGTTTTTAGACAGGCTCAGTGTCCCTAATTATTCTTTCACCCTGTAAGTTGCACTGCATCTCTC
>Ga0214473_10010001_pt1 | contig 11184 bp, 5 predicted proteins | sample RVTome_7_FD_203509 | JGI IMG/M metagenome (GOLD analysis project Ga0214473, IMG submission 203509) | Soil microbial communities from uranium-contaminated site in the Upper Colorado River Basin, Wyoming, United States - RVT98D197 | ecosystem: Environmental > Terrestrial > Soil > Contaminated >...
CCGCCGTTACCTGATGCTGCAGCAGTTCAACAACCCGGCCAATCCGGCCGTGCACCGCCGGACCACGGCCGAGGAGATCTGGGCGGATACCGAAGGCAAGGTCGATATTCTGGTTTCCGGCGTCGGCACCGGCGGAACGCTCACGGGCGTCGCCGAAGTGATCAAGGGACGGAAGCCCGCGTTCCGGGCCGTGGCGGTGGAGCCCGAGGAATCGGCCGTGCTCTCGGGAGGCAAGCCCGGTCCCCACAAGATTCAGGGCATCGGCGCCGGTTTCGTCCCCGCGGTCCTGCGCACCGAGCTGATCGACGAGATCATCCGGGTCGGGCACCGGGAATCGGGGGACATGGCGCGCCGCGCCGCGCGCGAAGAGGGTCTGGCCTGCGGCATATCCTCCGGCGCGGCGCTGGTGGCCGCGCTTCAGGTCGCCCGGCGCCCCGAAAACCGGGGGAAGCAGATCGTGGTGGTTCTGCCTTCCAATGCCGAACGCTATCTGAGCACCTGGCTGTTCGCGGACCTGGAGGAAGGGGGCGGCCGTGCTTGAGGTCGATCATGGGGCGGAAGGGCTGGCAACGGTGGTGGAACGGCTGTGCAGCTTCCCCGGCGCCTCCGATCTGCCTGCCCGCCGCCCGCCCTGCCCGGAGCCGCTGCCGTCGCGCGACCGGGTGGCCTGGATCGCGGAAGAGCTGCGCGCCGTGCTGTTCCCGGGATTTTTCGGCCCCGCCGAGACCGTAGGCGCGAGCCTGCGCTATCACCTGGGGGCGGCTCTCGATTCAGCCGCGCGCGAACTGGAAGAGCAGGTCCGCCGCGCGCTCTGTTTTGCATGTGCCGGGCGGGAACCGGCCGCCGACTGTGCTGCGCGGGCCTCCGCCCTGGCCGCGCGGTTCCTGCAGCGGCTGCCGGACATCCAGCGGATGCTCTTTGAAGACGTGGCGGCGGCCTACGAAGGGGACCCGGCCTGCGTGTCCCCGGATGAGGCGATTCTCGCGTATCCCGGAGTGCATGCGCTCTCCTATGCGCGCGTCGCGCACGAGCTGTATGTGCTGGATGTGCCGCTGCTGCCGCGGATGATCACGGAAATCGCCCACGGCGCCACCGGAATCGACATCCACCCCGGGGCGCGCATCGGCCGGCGCTTCTTCATCGACCACGGCACCGGAGTGGTCATCGGGGCCACCTGCGTCATCGGCGACCGGGTGCGCATCTACCAGGGGGTGACCCTGGGCGCGAAGAGCTTCCAGCTCGATGAGGAAGGGCGGCCCGTAAAGGGGGTGCCGCGCCACCCGATCATCGAAGACGACGTCGTCATCTATGCCGGGGCCACGATCCTCGGCCGGATAACGATCGGGCGCGAATCGGTGATCGGGGGCAATGTCTGGCTCACGCGCAACGTGCCGCCGGGGAGCCGACACGTATCACTCCGGCTCCGGCATCTGAGCCCTGTTACTGCTCCGAACAGGGCGGAATCACTAAACTCACCGCAGAGACGCGGGTCGTGAGAAAAAAGAAAGCTTCACCGCGGAGACGCAGAGAACCGCGGAGGACCGCAGAGATTTCCAGAACCCCAAAAACCAAAAGCTCATGGAGATCAGTTGCTTATTTGGAGAGCGACCTCATTGCTGCGATTCCCGCTTCAACATCATCCGAGAACGAAAGGGACGTTGATGATCTTTTCTCCCGACCGCGGAGGACGCTGATAAATACACTTTAATCTCTGCGATCTCGGCGGCCTCAGCGTCTCTGCGGTGAAAAGCCGGTAGCCTGTTCATGCGTCACCGGGTGCGACACGGCGCATATGGATCGGGCTGAAGGAATTCCGGCCAGCCTGCCGTTGTCTTTCACGGTCATGCCCTGTATAAATACCCCCTGATGAACTCCAGGAAACCCGGACCACGCCCGCCGGCAACCCGCCGGGATAGCGCGCAGCCCGCGAAACGCGGTCCCGCGTTCGGCCGCGGCGCGAGCCGTCGCAGCGCGACCTGGCTGCTTCTGCCTGCCCTGCTGCTGGCGGTGGCGGCGGTCTACACGCCCGCCTGGAACGGCGGCATGCTCTGGGATGACGACGGGCACATCACGCCCCAGGGATTGCGCTCATGGAGCGGGCTTCAGCGCATCTGGTTCGATCTCGGCGCGACCCAGCAGTACTACCCGGTCGTCCACTCCCTGTTCTGGCTTGAGCACCGGATCTGGGGCGATGCCATGCCGGGATACCACCTGGTCAACATCTTCCTTCACGCGCTGGCGGCCTTCCTGGTCGTGCTGGCGCTGCGGCGGCTCAAGGTGCCGGGCGCGGTGGCGGCCGGTGTGATCTTTGCGCTACACCCCGTGCAGGTCGAATCGGTCGCCTGGGTCGCCGAGCTGAAGAACACGCTGTCGGGAGTGTTCTATCTCGGAGCGGCCCTGCTCTACCTGGATTTTGACGAGTCCCGGCGCCGGCGCCTGTATGCCGGGGCCCTGGCGCTTTTCGCGCTCGCCCTGCTCAGCAAAACGGTGACGGCCACGCTGCCGGCGGCGCTTCTGGTGGTGTTCTGGTGGCGGCGCGGCCGGCTGGAATGGCGCCGGGACATCCGGCCGCTGCTGCCGTTTTACGCGCTGGGCGCGGCCGGCGGCCTGTTCACGGCCTATGTGGAACGTACCCTGATCGGCGCCCGGGGCGCGGAGTTCCAGTTCACGCTGATCGAGCGGTTTCTGATTGCCGGGCGCGCGGTCTGCTTCTACCTCGAGAAGCTGGCCTGGCCGGCGAATCTCGTTTTCAACTATCCCCGCTGGCAGGTAAGCCGGTCCGCCGCCTGGCAGTACCTGTATCCGCTGGCGGTTCTGGCTCTGCTTTCCGGTCTCTGGATCCTGCGGAAACGCTTCAGGGCGCCTCTGGCGGCGTCCCTGCTTTTCATCGGGACACTCTTTCCGGCGCTCGGTTTCGTCAATGTCTACCCTTTTCAGTTCTCGTTTGTGGCCGATCACTTTCAATACCTGGCATGCGTCGCCCCGATCGCCCTGTTCACAGCCCTGGCGGCGCACGCGGCGCGGAAGTGGCGAAACCGCCCCGGGGCCGCAGCGGCGATCTCCGTGCTGCTGCTGGGCGGCCTGCTTGGAGCGCTTACGTGGCGCCAGAGCCGCCAGTATGCCGATGCCGAAACGCTTTACCGAGCCACTCTCGCGCGCAATCCTTCGAGCTGGATGGCGTACAACAACCTGGGCATCCTGCGAGCCGCCTCCGATCCCAAGGAGGCGGTCGCAGGCTTCGAGGCCGCGTTGCGGATCAAGCCGGAAAATCCCGAGATCCACAACAATCTGGGAAGCGTCCTGCGCACCCTGGGCCGCTTCGATGAGGCCAGAGCCCGGCTCGAGGAAGCCGTGCGGCTCGATCCCGCGTATTTCGCGGCCCGATACAATCTGGGGCTGACCCTGCAGCAGCTCGGCCTTCCGCAAGCCCTGGAGGAGCTGGAAGCGGCCGCGCGGCTCAATCCGGCTTCAGCCGAAGCCCGCTTCGCTCTCGGGAATGGGCTCAAGGCGCAGGGCCGTCTTGCGGAGGCGGGAGAGCAGTATCAGCGGGCCCTCGAGCTGCGGCCCGACTATGCCGACGCCCATTACAACCTCGGGATGATCCTGCTCGCGCTCGGGCGATCCGGCGCGGAGGATCGATTCCGGCTGGCGGTAGAGCTCAAGCCGGACTTCGCGGAAGCCCGCAACAACCTGGGGAATGCTCTTCAGGCGGCGGGCCGGCTTGCCGAGGCCGAAGCGCAGTTGCGGGAGGCGCTGCGGCTCAGCCCCGGCATGTCCGATGCCCACTATAACCTCGGCAACGTCCTGCAGAAGATGGGGCGGGGCGGGGAAGCGGTACAGGAGTACCGGGAAGCTCTCCGCCTGAAGCCGGAATTCGCCGAGGCCCACAACAGTCTCGGCTTCTCCCTGCTCGGAGAGGGGCGCTTCGCGGAAGCCATGGCCTGCTTCCGGGAAGCGGCAAGGCTCAAGCCCGATTATGCCGACGCCTGCTTCAACCTTGGCAACATCCTGCTTGAAATGGGGCGCCTGGCGGAAGCGGTCCCCCAATACCGCCAGGCGCTGAAATTCAGGCCCGACGATGCCGACATCCACAACAATCTCGGCGCCGCGCTGGAGGGATTGGGGCGGTTTGCGGACTCGGTTTTCCAGTACCGGGAAGCGCTGCGGCTCAATCCCGCATCCGCGCAGGCTCGGGCTAACATCGACCGGGTTACGGCCCGCCAGCCTAAGAGGAAAACAAACTAACCGCAAAGCCGCAAAGACCGCGAAGAAAAATATTTCAATTGCTGATTCGAGATTCGAGATTCGAAATTCGAGATTGCGCGGCGCAGTTAGCGCCATTGACAGCCAAACGCTAAAAGCCAACAGCCAACAGCCAAGAGCCAAAGTTCTCGAATCTCGAATTTCGAATCTAGGAATTTGCGCCTATGTCCTGGCGGCTGAGTACGCGGGCCAGGACCGACGCCACCGCTTCCAGGCTGTAAGGCTTTCTGAGCACGGCCTGAAAACCGTGCGCTTCGTGCTCCGACATGACAGGATCGGTTGAATACCCGCTCGAGACGATGGCCCCGGCCCCCGGCTCCGTCTCCCGCAGCAATCGGATCGCTTCCTTGCCCCCCATCCCTCCCGGAATGGTCAGGTCCATGATGGCGGCGGCGAACGGGCGGCCGGCGCTTCTGGCTTCGCGCCAGGCCCGCAGGGCCTCTTTGCCGTCCTGGACCGTCTCGGCCTCGTACCCGAGCTTGGCGAGCATGCGTGTCAGGACTCTGGCGACCGTGACGTCGTCGTCCATGATCAGGAGCCTGGCGCCCGGCGCCGGAGCCGCAACGGCTGGTTCCGCCTGCACTCCCGTGGATTTTCCTTCCGTTGCCGGAAGATGAATCGTGAAGCTCGTTCCGGAGCTCCGGCCCGAGGTGAGCCCGATATGGCCGCCGTGCTTCACCACAATCGAGTGGCAGACCGCAAGGCCGAGGCCGCGCCCTTTTCCCTTTGTGCTGAAATAGGGCTCAAAGATCCTGGAGCGCGCCTCCTCGGGTATTCCCAGCCCCTGGTCCGTGACCGAAATGCGCGCATACCTTCCCGGAGCCAGCGAGGGAATCTCGTCGGCTCCGAGCTGCGCAAGTGAAACCTGCACCGTGATGTTCCCGCCCATCGGCATGGCCTGCACCGAGTTGATGACCAGGTTCTGCATGACCTGCGCTATCTGGTCTTTGTCGGCCCGGACCAATATCGGCGCGCCATCGATGCCGCAGCTGCAGCGGACCGGCGCTCCGCGCGCGGCAAAGCTCACCGCGTTCCGCACGATCGGCTCCAATTCCACGATTTCGACGATCGGGGCCCCGCCGGTGGCAAAAGTGAGAAGCTGTCGGGCGAGGCCCCTGGCTGTCTGGCATGCGGCTTCCGCTTCCTTGGCCAGCTCCCGCTTTTCGTCGCCTTGCCCGAGATCCGCCTTCAGCAGGGAGAGGTTGCCGATGATACCGGTCAGGATGTTGTTGAAATCGTGGGCGATGCCCCCGGCCAGGGTTCCGAGCGATTCGAGTTTCTGCAGGTTCGCGATCGCCGCCTGGGTCTTCCTGCGTTCGGTGACGTCGAAGGCATAATGAAGGTAGAGGTCCCCGGTGATCGGCACCCAGTGCGCCTCCCAGGTGGTTCCGATGGCTTCGACCTCCAGGATCTGCGGCTTCCCGGTTGCCCAGGTCACGGGCGCCCGGCAGAAGGAGCACGCCTCGGAAAATCTCGGCCAGCTTCCGAAGCAAGTGTCTCCGAGCTGGGCCCCGGCGTCCCTGGCGGCCTTGTTCAGCGCGACAATCTCCCTTGTGCGCGGCCGGAGCAGGAGCGCGACGCAGGGGAGGGCATCCATGAAGGTCTGCGCCAAATGGGTTTTTTCCCGGATTTCATCTTCGGCCCGCCTGCGTTCGGTGATGTCGCGCAGGGTGGCGATGATGCCCTGAATCCTGCCTCCCTTGCCGCGCAGCGGCTGGCATGCCAGCGAGGCCCATCCGGAACCGCCCGCGCCGGTCGTGAACCGGAGATCGATTTCAGGCGGAACCTCCCCGCGGAGCGCCTGGGCGAACTTCCCGGCGATCGCGTCATCCTTGAAAAACGGAAAAACTTCGTGCGGAAATGTTCCGATGACCTCGCCGGCGGGAACACCGATAAGTTTTTCGAGATAAGGATTCCAGACGCGGCATCTCAGGTCCGGATCGCAGACGATGATGCCCACCCCGGCGCTCGCGATGATCTGCTGATTGAAAATCAGCGATTCCTCCAGCACTTCCTCTTTTTCTTCGATCAGCCGCCGGGCTGCCGCATCCCGCAGATTCCTGCTGCCGATGCCGGCCAGGATTTCCACGAAGCCCTTGATGAAGTCAAGGTATTGGGCAAGCTTCCGCTCGGACCAGACCGGGACCCTGGTCACGGCCTCCAGATAGGCCTGCTCGTCGAACCCATACTTCCGCGCCTGAGCTTTGAAGAACTCCGGGTCGGGTCTTTCCAGGAAAAACTGGCCGGTAAAGAAATTGCCCAGGTGTTTCCCTTCGATCACGATGGGCGTGGCATTGTCGACCAGGCCGTGGGGGCAGCGATAGGTGACAGCCGGCGCGGCCTCATTCATGTGGCTCAGGATGTACAGGTCGCTTGCGACGCACTCCTTGCGACACTCCGGATGGACCCGATGAAACTTCGTGCAGATATCCTGCCAGCCGGTGGCGGTGAGGATCTGCCCCTCATTATCGATGATCGCGGACGGGAAGGAGTAGATGCTGTTCAGCCCGTCCTGGATCTCTTGAAACAGCGGGATATCGATCAGGTCCTTCAAATGGTATTCCATGTCCAAACCTTTTTGCCCGGCCGCCGCAAATACCAGGCTGCCGGAACCTTACTTATCGGCCGCCTTTTTGAGGTCGTTTCGGCCTTTCTTGAGTGCATCCCCTCCCGCTCGGGGTGGCGCCCCCGGTGACGCATGAACAGGCTATGGGATTGTCGCCGCAGAGACGCCGGTGGTGAGAAAAAAATCAAACTCCACCGCGGAGACGCAGAGAACCGCGGAGGACCGCAGAGAGTGGCAAAATACATAAACCCATAAGCTCATGGAGATCATCTGCTTATTTAGAAAGCGATCCCATTGCTGCGATTCATGGTTCAACATCATCCCGGAACGAAAAGGGACGATGACGATTTCTTCTCGCGACCGCCGAGGTCGCGGAGATTATTATATATTTCTCGGCGTCCTCCGCGTCTCTGCGGTGGGTTTGGCGATTCCACCATTGTCGAAACAGGCCAAAACGGATCAATCCTGCTACCCGATTCCGGAGTATATTTGTTTTTTCCGCATCCTGAGATGTTTTTTGTCTCCCGTTTCAGGATGAATGCAGGCAGCCCCTGTTTTGAGCAGGCAGCCACAGACGAAAAACCGTCGCCTGGCCGTCATTTTCCGGCTGGAGGGGTTTGATCGGCGACAGCACGTAGCTGCCGTCCACCCGGATCATCCCTTCCCTTCGGGTCCCAAGGCGCAGCGCGGAAAACTCCGGCGGATACTGCGCGGCGACGTATTCTTTCAGGGAAAATCCGACGGGAAGATCGGAAGCCCTGCCCTGGGCGTAGATCCGCTGGATCTGCGCGACGTTCGCGTCCTCGAGCATCCGTCCGGGGCGGGGAAATCCCGCCGCGCGCAGGATCGCCTCGGCGAACGCGAGGATGCGGTCGATCGTCATCTTTTCCAGAAATTCGTTCCCGGTTCCCGCCGGAGCGTGCTTGATGGACAGTCCGAGACGGCCCGTGTCGGCCAGAGGCCGCAGGATCGAGAACATCTGCACAAGCCTCTCCCGCCACCACTCCGCCAGTTTCCGGCCGCCATGAAGGTAGCGGGCTGCGTTGCTGAAAGAAAAGACGATCCGGCCGGTCTCCCCCGTGGCCGGGTCGCGGCCCAGGATCACGTCCGCGTCCCGCACGATCCGCCGCGCGCCGTCGGTTACGGTGCGGCTGCCGGCGGGATCGTAAAAGCCGCTGGTGAAGATCTGCAGGCGGTTGCGCCCCGGCTTTTCCGGGGTCTGGAACAGCCCGGCATCCGTAAGGGCGCGCAGGATCTCATAGGCGGAATAGGCCGGCTGTCCCCGGCCGTCCCGGCCGAAATACATCAGGGTGTCGCCATCCTGATGCGGAGCGACATCGTAGAGGCCGAAACTGAAGCGCAGGCCGGCGGCCTCCTTGAGCGCCTTGAGGCCGGCGATCAGGAAGTGATAGTCGGCCACAGCCATCCGGCGCACCCGCGGGCGCGCCGCGACGCTGCAGATCACGCACTGGTGCGGGCAGCCGTTGATGCAGCAGGGCCAGCGCAGGTCCGACAGCTTGTTCAACAGGCCGGCGCAGGCCGCGTCGGCGTCACCGTCATGCAGGCCGGGAAGATATTGAAAGATCGGGGCGGCGCGCAGCAGGTCGACCGCGCGTCCGAGTCTGGCCGGGTCGAAACGCGGATGAGCCGCATAGGAGGCGTCCTCGACCTCGACGTCCATGGTTTGAAAATTGCGACGGCAGATCGACAAGGGATTTTGCAAACTCACAACCTGGTCCGGCGGGCCGCGCCGAAAATCCGGATTCCCGGAGCGGGACCCGAACCGATGGGGCGATTCCTCCGCCTCGCATAAAGCTTGGAGCCATTGTAAGGCATTCCGTCGCCCCGGGGCAAGGACCACATCGTTGTCCACATCGCCCGCGTATCCCCGGTTCTCAATCACTTCAGGGCTGCATGGTTGTATACTACCGGTTGCTGAAAAGCAAAAACAGCCCGCGGCCGCGGGCGCCGCCCGGGGGTCACGCTCAGGGGCAGGGGGCGGGATGCATGCGCAATCATCCGCCCCTGGCCCGTGATCCCCGGGTGCATAACCCAGAGGCCCTTGGATCATCATGAGCGCACACGGCCTTGATCCTGACATGAGTTCCGCTGCAGGTTCCGGCGAACAGGCATCCCCGGAGGATACCGGTCTGACAGCCTGGATGGGCCGTGTCGCGGAAGAACTCGACCGGACGCTGTCGGATTTGAACGCCGGAGCGGTTCACGACCTGCGTGTGGCGCTGCGCCGCTGCATTTCCATCGCCGATGTCCACATGGCCCTTGATCCGCTCGAGGCCTGGGGCGAAATGAGAAAGACCGGCCGCAAGCTCTTCAAGAATCTGGGCGAATTGCGGGACGTTCAGGTCATGATGGAGTGGATCCGGCGCCTGTTCGGGGAGTCGGATGCAGCCGGCATCCGCCTGGAAGCGTGGTTAGGCGCCCGGGAAGCGGAGCTGTGCGAGCGGGCGGCCCGGGCGGTGGCGGGTTTCGATCGCAAACGTTGGCTGAGACTGCAGGACCGGCTGGCGAGGCGTTCCCCCCCATTGCTTCCGGAGGACGCGGTGTACCGGCAGTTTGCGCTCGAACGCTGGCAGGAGGCGCATGAACTGCACCGCGGGGCGCTGCGCAATCGCAGCTACGCCTCCTTCCACCGGCTGCGCATCGGCCTGAAGCGTTTCCGCTATACCGTGGAGAATTTCCTGCCGCAACGACACGAGATCTGGGGTGGGGAACTCAAGCGGCTCCAGGACGCCCTCGGGGAGCACCACGACCTCTTCGTGCTGTGGAAGACCGCACTGCGGGCCGGCGTGCTGGCGGACAGGGAATTGCGCGCGCGCTGGCGTGAGCGCATCGAGATCGAAAGCCGGGCCAGGCTCCTTGTTTACCGGTCATCGACGATCGGCCGGGAATCGCTGTGGCCGGTCTGGCGCGCCGGTCTTCCCCGTGAGCGCGAGCTGAGGCTGGCGGCGGAGGCCAGGATCCGCATCTGGGCCTCGTACCGCGATCCGGATTTTGCCCGCACGCTGATGATGGCCGGCCTGGCGCTGCAGCTCTTCGACGGCCTGCTCCGCGAAGGTTTCGTCGATCCGGCGGCGGCCGAGGACCTGCGGTGCGCGTTGCATGCCGCGGCCATCATGTCCAATGTGGGCAAGGACGCCGGAGGCCGCAAGAGAGGCAAATCGAGCTACCGGCTGATCCGCAAAACCGAGCCGCCCCTGGGATTTCCCCCCGGGGTCTACGCTCTGGCCGCACCGGCCGCGCGATGCCGCCGCAGCGGGATCCGCGGGCCCGCCGGCAAACACCTGGCGCTGCTCCCGGAAGCCCGGCGACCCGGGCTGCGGCTGATCGCCGCCATCCTCTGCCTGGCGGACGCATTTGCCCCCGGGCCGGAGCAGGCGATCGGGCGCATCGAAGTCGGCCGGAAGACCGATGTGCTGGTAATCTCCGCCGCGGGCTATCGCGAGGATAGCGATCTGGCGCGCGAGGTCGCCGCCGCCCGGCACCCGCTGGAGGTGGTCTGCCGCCTTCCCATCCTGGTCCGGCCTCTCCCCTGAGGCTTCCATTCAGCTTCATGCGCCACCGGTTGCGCCCCAGGGCGCGTTGGGGACTGTTCCGAAAATAGAGTCTACTTCCATCAACTATCGGTATCGGAATCGGTATCGGAATCGGTATCGACGCCAGGAGCGAGATCCCGATATCGACTTCGATCCCGATTCCGATCCCGACCCCGACCCCGGGTGCTTTCATGCACGCGGGTGCGCCAAAGGCCCGTGGATTACTGCTTCGAAGATTGCCTCCCCTAGTGCCGAGCGCCGGAGGCGCCTTGGAGTGCGGCGCCCCGGCGCCGCTTTTGCCGTCATAATCTTCGAAAGCGGCGTCATGCCGCCGCATTCCAAAGCGCTGCGCGCAACATCAAGCATTTTCATGCATCACCGGATGCGCCACGGGCCCGTGAGAGGCTGTTATGAAAAAGCCGGCCGCCTGGATCCGGGCCCTGCCTGCGCCCGTGGCCTGGCTACTTTGCGCTTGAAAACTGCGGGCGGAGACCGCAAAATGCAGTGCCGCAGGGGTGTTTTTTGTTTCGGATTCAATGGGGCGACGTAGCTCAGTCGGTTAGAGCGTGGGATTCATAACCCCAAGGTCGGTGGTTCGATTCCACCCGTCGCTACCAAACCACAAGTCATTGTTATCCAAATACATAACGGAAATTCACACAGACGGGTGGACGCCGTTTTTCGACCACCTTGGCAAACACAACCCCACGGTCCTAAGTGGCACACGGATTCTCGGGCTCATGACGGCATGATAAGTTGTTGCGGGAAAATCACTTCAGAGAATGCCGAGTGACGGAGTTC